>CENJ01055343.1_pt1 | contig 29834 bp, 28 predicted proteins | sample 356161 | NCBI WGS metagenome assembly CENJ01 (sample SAMEA2619531, study PRJEB7988) | marine metagenome | biome: marine biome (ENVO:00000447); feature: surface water layer (ENVO:00002042); material: "saline water (ENVO:00002010), including plankton (ENVO:xxxxxxxx)" | depth 5 m | reverse complement strand
AGCTGGATCATCGGTGCCTCGCACCAGCTTTTCGGCCATCATGTCTGGGCTGTCAGATTGCCTGCGCCATGGCTTCATCTTCTGACCGCGCTGGTGCTGTGGCGCGCCGCTGTCTGGTATGGCGGTGCCGGTGCCGGCCGCTGGGCGGCACTTCTCTGGACCTGCCTGCCGGCGGTGGCGCTAGGCGGTTTCGTGATCTCGACCGACACCCCGCTGCTGCTGTTCTGGTCGCTTGGCCTGCTGGCGCTGATCGGGGGTGTGACAGGTCGCATCGCCATGAACCGGTCGATGGCGCTTGCCGGCGCGGCGTTCGGCATCGCGCTGCTTGGCAAATATGCGGCCATCTACGGCCTTGTCGGGATTGGCCTGTTCTGGGGGTTGCAGCGGCTACGCGGTGGCACGGATGTCACCCTGACATCGCTTCTGACCTTCGCCATCGCGATGGCCATCGCGGCCAGCCCGAACCTGATGTGGAACCTGGCGAATGATTTCACCACCGTCCGGCATCTCGGCGACAACGCCAATCTGGACCGCCAAAGCCATGACCCGCTGAACAGCCTGCGCTTTCTTGGCGCGCAGTTCGCCACCGCCGGCCCGCTGGTCTTTGCGCTGATGTTCGGGATTTTGAAAGGCGGACGCGATCCGGCGACAAGGCTGCTGCTGTGGCTGTCGCTGCCAGTGATCGCCATCATCATGATCCAGGCCTATCTCAGCGAGGCCAATGCCAACTGGGCGCTGGCGGCGATGCCGGCGCTGACAGTGTGGCTGGCGGGATGGCTTGCCGGCGCATCGTCACCGACGCTGGCGCGGCTTGGTGCGGGCGCGCTGGCCATCAATGCCGGACTTTCATTGATCATTCTGGCGGTGACATTGACCGGATCGCTGGGTCCGCTGACGCCGGACTCCGACCCGCTTCGCCGGCAGCGCGGATGGCATCAGCTTGCCAGCGACAGCGCGGCGGCGCTGACCCGTCATGACGCGAAGACGATCATCGCCGACAGGCGGGCATCAGCGGCACTGCTGAGCTGGCATTTCCACGGCACCGGCATCGACGTTCTGGTGCATGATGAAGACGGCGTGCCAAGCAATCATTTCGAACAGAACCTTGCCTGGTCACGCAATCCCGATTCACGCCAACCTGGGTCACGCCAACCTGGTCGGCGGCTGATTGTGCTTGGTGATGAGATGGCCCCGCCGGCACTGGCAGGCGTCACCTGGATCACGGTGCCGGCGCCGCTGATTTCAACGGCTGAAATCAGCCACAACCGCACACGCCGCCTGTATCTTCATCAGGGTGTCGAGACGGACTAGAGCTGGCCCTGTTCGGTGATTCTGGCAAACACCGCCAGCGTTTCCTTGCTGACATGGTGTTCGACCCCCTCGGCATCCTCTTCGGCGATGGCGACGGGAACCCCGATGGTGACCAGGAAATCGCGCACAATCTGATGTCGCGCACGGCTTGCCTCGGCCAGCGCGCGGCCTGCCTCGGTCAGAAAGATCGACCGGTAGGGGCGCGTCTCGACAAGATCCTCACGCTGCAACCGCTGGACAATGGCGTTGACCGTCGGGCTGGTGACGCCGAAACGCGCCGCCAGATCGACGGTACGCGCCTCGCCGGTTTCAGCAATCAGATCAGAGATCATCTCGACATAATCCTCGGCCACCTCGGACTGATGCGCGCGCCGGATACGGTCGAATTTTGCCGCGCTGTTGGCGACATCTGGCGTGGTCTTGCTGTCTGACATGAGGGGCCCCGGAAATTTTGTCATTTATAAAGTTCTTAAAGATATTTAGCCACACCAAAATTTTCTTATGATCTTTATACTTGGCAGCCTGATTGCGTGTCAGGATGACGCGCCGGAATCCCCGCCTCAACCACCCGCAAGGCAGTTGCCTATGCAGCGTGACTTGGATAAAGTCCGCACCATCCGGGGCACCGGCCAGTGGGCCGCGCCACCAGCTTTGCGACCAGTGGGGTTTCCATGGACAATTCAACACAGACCGAACTTGAAGCCGCCGCCTTCCGGCGCCTCGTCGCGCATCTTCAGGAACGCACCGACGTACAGAATATCGACATGATGAATCTGGCCGGTTTCTGCCGGAACTGCCTGTCACGCTGGTATCGCGAGGCGGCCGGAGAACGCGGTATGGAGATGGATGACAAGGCGGCGCGCGACACTGTCTATGGCATGGATTACGCCGAATGGAAGGCGAAATACCAGACCGAGGCAACGGCCGAGCAGCGGGAAAAATACGAAGCCATTCACAATCACGGCGACAAATAGCGCCGCAAGACATCCACGGGGACAACAGGCCATGGCACTTATAGCAGGCACCGGCGCCGGCGCCGATCAGCTGACACAATTCATCGAGCGGATCGAACGTCTCGAGGAAGAAAAGCGCGCCCTGATGGCCGACATCCGCGATGTCTATGCCGAGGCGAAGGCAACCGGGTTTGACCCGAAAATCATGCGCCAGCTTGTCAAGATGCGGGCCATGGACCGGGACCTGCTGCAGGAACAGGATGAGCTGTTGCAGACATACCGCGCCGCGGTCGGCCTCGTCTGAAGGCGGGAAAGGGCATGGCGGCGGACCATTTCGGCAGCAGACTGACCACCGCCATCCGCAGCGCGGGAACCCCGCTCTGCATGGGGATCGACCCGCATCTGTCGATGATGCCGGCGCTGTTCGGTGACGTCAGCGAGACAGCCAGCCCGTCGACATTGCGCGCCATCGAGGATTTCGCGATGGCCTGTCTTGAGATGGCGAAGGGACGTGTTGCCGCCATCAAGCCGCAGGCCGCCTTTTTCGAGGCGCAGGGCCCGGACGGAATGCATGTCCTGGCACGGCTTGGCCTTGCCGCGATCGACGCCGGTGTTCTGGTCATCATGGACGCCAAGCGCAACGATATCGGCAGCACCAACGCCGCCTATGCCGACGCCTGGATCGGCCATGACGCCGCCTTCCCCAGCGACGCGCTGACGGTCAATGCCTATCTCGGGCTTGATACGCTGGACCCACTTCTGGCACGCGCCGACAGGCAGGGCGCCGGGCTGTTCGTCCTGACCCGCACCAGCAATGCCGGGGCGGGCGATCTGCAGGATCTCGAAATCGACGGCAAGCCGCTGTTCCAGCATCTGGCCGCCGGACTGGCACCGCTTGCCGCCGCGCGGGAGGGGGAGCTTGGCCTGTCCTCGCTTGGCATCGTTGCCGGCGCCACCTGGCCGGAAGAGGCGCGGGCACTTCGCGAGACCCTGCCAGGTGCGCCATTCCTCGTGCCCGGCTTTGGTGCCCAGGGCGCCGGCGCGGCGCAGGCACTTGCCGGCCTGACAACCGGTCCGAACGGGCCGGAGGGCGGGCTGGTGAACAGCACACGCGGCCTGATCTTCCCTGCCGCCGCCACGAATGCCGGCTCTATCGGTGACTGGCAGGCCGCGATCAGCGACGCCATCGAGGCCAGCCGGGGCGCACTCGCCGCCACCTGAGACTTTCAAGACTCTTTCATCATATTCACATGCACGTGACCCGGGATTTTCTTCCTTCGGCCCGGGTCTTAACGCACGGCATCCTGTGTCATCGGTGTGGAGGCAAATTTGGTGATGCCTGTCACGCCCGGCGTAATGTCCCTGACCTGTTGTGATAATCAGGCCGGGACAAGGCGGTTACCGGTGTCGTGTACAAGGCTGCCCAGGAAAGATGACAATGACAAAGGATGTGGCAACCCGCGACGCGTCGCAGGATATCGAAATTGGCCAGGGACAACTGGTCTGGTACAATGAACGCAAGGGCTACGGTTTCGTCAGGATCGGCGAGGAGGAGATATTTCTTCATCGCTCGACGCTTGACAGGTTCGGGCTTGTCCGTCTTCTGACGGGCGACGAGATCACCGTATCGCTGAGTTCGAATGAACATGGGCGGGTGATCAAGGACCTGCTGTCGGTTGAACGGCCGGCAACCCCGGCCCCGCCAGTGGCGTCCGAGCCGGAAGAGGGTGAGGTGCTTGCCGTCGTCAAGTTCTTCAATGACCTTCGCGGCTATGGGTTCGTGACAACCGATACGTCCGATGAGGATGTCTTCGTTCACTCACGGGTGCTGAATGATTGCGGATTTCATTCGTTGATCCAGGGCCAGAAGCTGCTGGTCAAGGTGGATGCATCAAGCCGTGGTCTGCAGGTCAATTCCGTCCGGTTGCTGGCTGAATGACCTGATAGACCGCCCTGCCGCGTAATCCGCCAGGGCAATACGGCAGGACGACAAGGCGGAGCGATTCGGCAGGACGATTCCGGTGGCGACAAGAAAGCGTTTCGCTTTCCCGGGTCGCGCGGCTAGAGTCATATGGACAAGGGTATGCTTGGCGCGTGTCCAAAGGTCATCGCACCAGACCACCGTTTCAGGGCAGCACCCCATCATGACATCATCTTATTCTGGCGTGGCAAAGCCCGATATCTGGTTGCGGGTTCTGATCGCCGGGGCAGCGCTCGTCACCGTCACATTCGGCATCAGGCAGGTGTTCGGGCTGTTCGTCGTGCCGCTCTCTGACGCGCTTGGCAGCGGCGTCCAGCTTGTGGCGCTTGCCATCGCCATCCAGAATCTTGTCTGGGGATTTTCATCTCCCCTGTTCGGCGCCCTTGCCGACCGTATCGGCGCCTGGAAAGTGGCCATCTTCGGTGCCGCCATCTACACCGCCGGCCTGCTGGCAACCGCCTATATCATCACCCCGTCGGGACTGTTTCTCGGCCAGGCGCTGATCGGACTGGGGCTTGGCAGTGCCGGCATTTCCATCGCCATTGGCGCGGTTGGCCGCGTTGTGCCGGAAGGGCGGCGCTCGCTGGCGTTTGGACTTGTGACCAGCTTTGGCTCATTCGGCCAGTTCGCGCTGTTGCCGGTGACCCAGATGCTGATGAGCGAGCAAGGCTGGCAGATGGCGCTGCTGCTGCTGTCGTTCCTGACCACGGGGGCGATGGCGGTGGCGCTTGGCCTTCGCGGCGCACCGGCGGCAAGAACCGCCGATGTCGCCGACCTGACCACAGCCGACGCGTTGCGAGTCGCAGCAGGCAGCCGGGATTATCTGCTGCTGACCGCCGGTTTCTTTGTCTGCGGGTTGCAGCTTGTGTTCATCACGACGCATCTGCCGGTGTTTCTTGGCGACCGTGGCCTGCCGCCGCATATCGCCAGCTGGGCGCTGGCGCTGGTCGGGCTGTTCAACATTTTCGGGGCGTTTATCTGTGGCTGGCTTGGTGGCAAGGTCTCGAAACGCAAGGCGCTTGCCACGGTCTATCTGCTTCGTGGGATCATCATGTGCAGCTTTTTCATGCTGCCGGTCACCCCGACATCGGCCCTTGTCTTTGGCGCGGCAATGGGGCTTCTCTGGCTTGGCACGATCCCGCTGACAAGCGGACTGATCGTTGTGTTCTTCGGACCGAAACATCTCAGCATGCTGTATGGCATCGTCTTTGCCTCGCACCAGATCGGCTCGTTTGTCGGCTCGTGGCTTGGCGGTGTGCTCTATGACATCACCGGCAATTACAATTTCATGTGGTGGCTGAATGTCGCGGCAGCGTTGTTCGCCTTTGCCGTCAACTGGATGATCCGCGAGCAGGCCGTCCCCAGCCCGCAACCGGCAGCCGCCTGACCCTTATCGTGCCTGGTCAGGCCTGTTCGCCAAGCCATCTTTCCGCGTCAAGCGCAGCCATACATCCCATGCCGGCGGCGGTCACGGCCTGACGGTAGATCTTGTCAACACAGTCCCCGGCAGCAAACACGCCATCGACCGAGGTGCGGGTGCCGCCCGTTTCGGCAAGGATATATCCTTCGTCATCAAGATCGAGAACGCCGTGAAAAGCGGCGGTGGCGGGATCATGGCCGATGGCCACGAACATTCCCTGAACGGCGATGTCCAGATCATCCTCGCCTGTCGTCGAGGCCAGCCGCAATCCTGTCACACCGCTGTCATCGCCGAGAACCTCGGCAACGGTGCGGTTCCATTCCACCTTGATCTTGTCGTGACGCAGCAACCTGTCCTGCATGATCTGCTCGGCGCGAAGCGAGTCACGTCGATGGATCAGCGTTACCGAGTTGCAGATATTGGCAAGATACAGCGCCTCCTCAACAGCGGTGTTGCCGCCGCCGATCACCGCAACGTCACGTTCCTTGTAGAAAAACCCGTCGCAGGTGGCGCAGGCCGACACGCCCCGACCATTGAAGGTTTGCTCTGAGTCGAGGCCCAGCCAGCGCGCCTGCGCGCCGGTGGCCACAATCACCGCGTCTGCTGTCATCTCGTCGCCCGAATCAAGTGTCAGGCGAAACGGGCGGCTGGCGGCGTCAAGGTCCGTGACAATGTCATAGATAACGCGCGCGCCGACATTCTCGGCCTGCTGCTGCATCTCGGTCATCAGCCACGGCCCCTGAATGACATCGGCAAAGCCGGGGTAATTCTCGACATCGGTGGTGATTGTCATCTGCCCGCCAGGCTGCAGGCCGGCAAGGATGACCGGCGACAGGTTGGCGCGCGCCGTATAGATGGCGGCCGTCAGCCCTGCCGCGCCGGCACCGATGATGACAACTTTCTCGTGGTTTGACTTCGACATTTTACCTGCTTCCGGCCTGCCAGCCCGGCATCATGCCAGTCCGGTCTGATGATGATATCCTGATGGCTGTCTGGCCCCGGCGTGGAAATCGGAGTCCGGCCCCGTATCGGGCCCATTTTGACGTGCCAAAAATGTTGTCCAATGTTAGCGTCCAAGGGTGATGATTCCAAGCCCGTTCACGGCCATCCTGGCCTGTATCGCTCTGTTTTTCGCGCTGCCTTTCGCGCTGCCGGTCGGCGCGCAGCAGGCACGACTTCCCGACCCGGCACCGGGCCTTGTCTGGGTTGCCGGCAGCGCCATCGAAGGCGGCCTGGTGGTGGCGCGCGTTACGCCCGGCACCAGCCTGACACTTGATGGCGAGCCAGTGCCGCTGTCCGATGACGGTCATGCGATGATCGGCTTTCATCGTGACAGTGACAGCCCTGCTTTATTGCAGGTCAGCCCGGCCGGCGGCGGGTCCTATTTCATCACCCTTGACGCGGCGCAGCGCGAATATGCCGTGCAGCGGATCGACGGGTTGAAGCGTGACCATGTGACCCCGCCCGAGGATGTGCTTGCGCGTATCGGTGCCGATTCCGCGGCGGTGCGGGCCGCGCGTTCGCGCAACGATGCCGGCGCCATGTCGGGCGATTTCCTGCGCGGCCTTGATATGCCGGCCAAGGGGCAGATCACCGGCGTCTATGGCAGCCAGCGAATCCTCAATGGCGAACCCCGCCAGCCACATTACGGAATCGATATCGCGGCGCCGCGCGGCACGCCGGTCAAGGCCCCGGCCAGCGGACGGGTGACGCTTGTCAGGGATCTGTATTTTTCCGGCTGGACGATCCTGATGACGCATGGTCTTGGCCTCAATTCGGCCTTCCTCCATCTCGACAGCGTCACCGTCAGCGAGGGCGAGGAGGTGCCACGAGGCGGCATTATCGGCACCGTCGGATCAACCGGCAGATCGACCGGCCCGCATCTTGACTGGCGGCTTGACTGGCAGGGGCGGCGCCTTGATGCGGCACTGGTGCGCCAGCAGCTTGCCAGTCCGCAGGCCGAATAGGGCGGGGCCAGAGAGCATGGCGCGAACCATTTTCATTTTTGGACTCGGCTATGTCGGGCGTCCGCTCGGCCACCAGCTTGCCACGGCGGGATGGCAGATTCGCGGCACCACGCGCACCCCCGAAAGGCTGGCGGTCGAAGCCGCGGCAGGCTGGCAGATCCACCGCTTTGCCGATGACCAGCCGCTTGCCGATGCCGGGGCGGCGCTTGCCGGTGTCGATGCCGTGCTGTCGACCATCACCGCCATCGGTGGCAATGACCCGGTGCTTGACGCGCATCAGGATGTGCTGGCCGACTTCAAGGGATGGGCCGGCTATGTGTCGGCGACCTCGGTCTATCCCGACCGGCCTGACGGTTTCTGTTATGAGGATACGCCGACCGACCCTGCCACGGCGCGGGGACGCGCCCGGGTGGTGGCAGAGAACCGGTGGCTGTCACTTCTGCAAAGCGAAATTTTCCGCGCCGCCGGAATCTACGGGCCGGGGCGAAGTCCGTTCGACTCGCTTCGCGCCGGAACAGCCAGGATCATTGAGCATCGGGGCCAGGTCTTCAACCGCATCCATGTCGATGACATCTGCCGGATTATCGAGGCGGCGATGAAAGCGCCGCGTCCCGGCAGGATCATCAATCTTGCCGACACGCGCCCCGCCGCGCAGGGCGAGGTGATGCGGCACGCGGCGGCGCTGATCGGCCTCGACCCGCCACAACCGCAATCGCTTGAGGAGGCCGACCTGTCGCCGATGGCGCGGACCTTCTATGTCTCGCGGCGGCGTGTCGCCTCGCGCGTCATCGGGCCGGAACTGGGGGTTGAACTTCTCTATCCCGACTATGAAAGCGGCCTTGCCGCCATCCTGGCGGCCGAAGGCGGCGCCTAGCCCGGCAAATACCTAGCTGGCCGCGTGCTGGCGGCTGACCTTGTCAACTTCCTCGGATGACCCGAAGACAAGCGGCACCCGCTGGTGAACCGCGGTCGGGGTAATGTTCAGAATATCGCGGGTGCCATCGGTGGCGCGCGCGCCCGCCTGTTCGGCAAGCAATGCCATCGGCGCCGCCTCATAGACAAGGCGCAGCCGCCCATCGGCAAAGCCGTCCCGCGAATCTGCCGGATACAGGAACACGCCGCCACGGCAGAATATCCGCCAGGCCTCGGCGACAAGCGAGCCGACATAGCGCTGACTGAAATCCCTGCCGCGCGGCCCGCCAGCCCCGGCAACACAGTCGGCGATATAGCGCTGCACCGGCGGCAGCCAATAGCGCTGATAACCAGCATTGATCGCGAACTCACCGGTTGCGTCCGGGATCCGGACATCATCGTCGATCAGCTGGAAATTGCCGTCAGCGTCCATCCTGAAGGACGCGACGCCGGCCCCGACCGTGACAAGAAGCGTCGTCTGCGGCCCATAGACAAAGAACCCCGCCGCCAGCTGCTGGCGGCCATTGATGAGCCCGGCGCCCTCGGTCGGCAGGATCGAGAAAATCGTGCCGATCGACACATTGACCCCGATATTGGACGACCCGTCGAGCGGGTCACTGGCGATAATGAAGGGTCCGTCATCCACCAGCGGGATCGCCACCTCGCGTTCCTCCGACATATAGGCCGCCGCACCAACATCCCGCGACGCCTCGAGGATGATCTCGTCGGCCAGAACATCAAGCGCCTTTTGCGTGTCGCCATCGGCATTGACGTCACCGGCAACCGCGTCCAACACGCTGTGCGGGGCGCGGATTTCGGAACTGATGCGGGCCGCGGCGGCGGCCAGCCCGGTAATGGCCTTTGCAAGATCGGCCGCGGCGCGGGCCTTGAGGTAGTCGGAGAGACTTGTCATGAAGGATGGCTCCTTATGGGGCGGCTTCTGTTGGGGCGTCTCAGGGTCAGCCGGATGAGGACATCGTCAAAAACATGCATCGCATAAAAAAGCGCGCCCAACCATGCGGCCGGGCGCGCCCTGAAATCCTGTCAGCCTGTCGCTGTTCGCGCCGTCGTTATTCGCGGTTGCCGAACAGATGCAGGATGAACATGAACATGTTGATGAAATCGAGATACAGCATCAGCGCGCCGAAGATTGACTTCTTGGTCCGCTCCGCCTCGCTGTCACCGGCCATATACATCAACTTGATCTTCTGGGTGTCCCAGGCGGTCAGGCCGGCAAAGATCAACACACCAACCACCGAGATCATCATATCCATGGCTGTCGACGCCACGAAGATGTTGACGACCATCGCGATGATCAGTCCGAACAGCCCGATCATCATGAAGGATCCCATGGCCGAGAGACTGCGCTTGGTGGTGTAGCCATAGAGGCTGAGGGCGGCAAAGGCGCCGGCGGTGATGAAGAAGGCGCGGGCCACGCTGGCGGTCGAGAACATCAGCAATACCGAGGCAAGCGAGACCCCCATCAACGCCGCATAGACGTAGAAGAGATTGCGTGCCTTTGTCGCCGACATCGAGTTGATACGCGCCGACAGCCAGAAGACGAGGCCGAGCGGTGCCAGCATGACAACCCATTTCAACGGCGAGCCATAGATCAGCTGACCAACACCGGCGACGTTAAATACCGCCCATTTCATCGCATAGGCGAAGAAACCCGTCATCAGCAGCGCGGTCGTCATGTGATTGTAGACGCCGAGCATATAGCTGCGAAGACCAAGATCGACCTGTGTCGCCTCGGCAGCCGCAGTATTCATGAAGCGATTATCAGCCATTGTTACCCCCTGATCGATAATCCGTTGCTAGATAGGAATGTAATCGTCGAAACGCTTGTTTTCAAGGCTTTGCCGCCATCGCGGCATATGATCATCATGTCGCATCGGCGGCCACCACAGAGACCGCCTTGCCGGTGCCTGTCCGCTGGCGGCGGTCCCGTTCGGAGGCCGATTTCAGCTGCCCGCACGCAGCGAGGATATCACGCCCGCGCGGCGTGCGCACCGGCGAGGCGTATCCAGCCTTCAGCACCTTTGCCGCAAACGCCTCAATACGGCGGTTGCTGGAGCATTCATAGGGGCTGCCGGGCCACGGGTTGAACGGAATCAGGTTGATCTTCGACGGGATGCCGCGGATCAGCTTCAGCAGCGCCGCGCAATCCTCATCGCTGTCATTGACCCCGTCGAGCATCACATATTCCCAGGTGATCCGGCGCGCATTCGACAGGCCGGGATAGGTCCGGCACGCCTCGATCAGCTCGGCAAGCGGGTATTTCCTGTTGATCGGCACCAGCTCGTCACGAAGTTCATCACGAACAGCGTGAAGCGAGATCGCCAGATTGACCCCCAGTTCGGCCCCGCAGCGGGCAATTTCCGGCACCACACCGGAGGTCGACAGGGTGATCCGCCGCTTCGACACCCCGACCCCTTCGCCGCTCATGATGATACGCATGGCGCTGGCGACATTGTCAAAATTGAACAGCGGCTCGCCCATCCCCATCAGCACGATGTTGGTCAACCGCCGGTCAGGCTTGCCAGCAGGCCAGTCGCCAAGCTCGTCCATCGCCAGCATGACCTGGCCGGTGATCTCGCCAACCGACAGGTTGCGAACAAGTTTCTGCGTGCCGGTGTGACAGAAGCTGCAGGTCAGCGTGCATCCCACCTGCGAGGAAATGCACAGCGTGCCGCGTTCCTTGTCAGGAATATAGACTGTTTCGGCCTCGTTGCCGTCGGGAAAGCGAAGCAGCCATTTGATCGTGCCATCGCTCGACGTCAGACGCCGCGTCACCGCCGGCCGGTCAAGCGTGAACATTTCGGAAAAGGCCTGACGCACCGGCTTGCCAAGATCGCTCATCTCCTCAAAGGAGGTCAGCCCATGCCGCCAGACCCAGCGCCAGAGCTGACGGGCGCGGAATTTTGGCAGGCCGGCAGCAACAATTGCGGCCTCAAGCTCCTCTGCGCCCATGCCCAACAGATCACGGGGCAAATCACGGGACAGGTCGCGGGGCGCCTGCGTCGCGGCAGGTGTCTTAAGGTTGGCTGCGTTCGTCATCATCCTTGGCCTGGCGCCTCGCGCCATCTTGCGGTCAACATGCGGCTGCCCTCATCCGGCCAGGACCGGTCCGGCTCAGCTGCAGGTCTTGTCGATCAGATTCTTCGTCTTGGTGAATCCCGACAATGAATAGGTGTCAGTGGTCTTCGTGCCGCGGCTCGAAGTGCCGACAACGGTCATTTTTTTGCCGCGCTTCATCGACCTGATCATCGCGATGTCATCCTCTTCGGATTCAGCATAGGCACGGCCTTCGATGGTGAAGAGGGTGAATTTCTTGCCGTCGATATTCACCGTCACGTCGGAATGTTTCTTGTGCTTGTACCCGGCGACAAACTGCACGACATTGCGTTCCGCCTTGTTCGGGCCGTGCGAGACGAAAACCCGCACCTCGCCACGGTTGTCAGGATCATATTTGCCGGCCGATTTGGTCGGTATCGAGCTGATGAAGCAGGTCCGGCCCTTATCCTCGTCAACACGGAAGGCCTGCCAGTCCTTTTCGGTCAGCATGCGTTGCGGTTCCGCTGCCATCGACATCGTGCCGAACAGCATTATGCCGAACAGCGCGGTCATCATCGCCGCCACCATCAAGAAAACGAAACTCCGCTTTACCGTCATAGTCCGATCCATAGTCCGATCGTCATCCTCTTTTGCGGGCCACCAATGTTTCGGGCCTCAGGTCCGGGGCAGCACGCCAAAAAACACGCCACAAACGATATGCCGAACGTTGCCGCCAGACTGTGGCAGATTTATGAAAAAGCTGCCCGCCCCGCATCATCGGCGGCACTTTAAGACACCTCGCAGGGTGATGCAAAGAAATTTGGGAGGCGGCCCGGATCAGCCTCCAGCTTACTTGTCGAGGCGCGCCAGAAGACGTTCGACGACAGGCAGCATGCGGCGGCTGATTTCAATGATTCCCTGTCTGTTTGGATGTAGCCCGTCATCGAGATTCAACGCCGGGTCAAGCGCCACACCGTCAAGAAAAAAGGGATAGAATTCGATGTCGTAACGGCGCGCCAGCGCCGGATAGATGCCATCGAACGCCTCGATATAGGCTGGTCCCAGATTGCGCGGCGCCATCATGCCGGCAAGCAGCACCTCTATGCCGCGCTCGCGAAGCCGGCTGATAATGGCGTCGAGATTGGCCGCCGTGCCCTCCGGCGGCAGGCCGCGCAGCATGTCATTGCCGCCAAGAACGATGATCACCGCGTCCGGCTTGTCGGCAAGCGACCAGTCGAGGCGCGCCAGACCACCAGCTGTCGTATCGCCGGAAACGCCGGCATTGATCATCGCCACCGCCACCTTCTTTGCCGCCAGGTCACGCTGCAGCTGGTCGGGAAGCGATTGCCCTGGCGGCAATCCATATCCGGCGACAAGCGAGTCACCAAGCACCAGCAACCGCGGCTGATCGGCATGCGCCATCGCCGGGGCCAGAAAAATCATGACGATGAAAATCACCCTCACAATCCTGTTGATTGGCATCGGCCTGTTGATTGACATCCGGGTGACCACCATATGCGTCGCATCGCCGCGGCGAAACGGTCAACCAGACCGCAGTGCCGCGCCGCCACTTTATGTAGCTTGCAGATTTTAGTCCAGATGAACAGGGTCCGGCTGGCGCGATCATCCCGGATCCCGTTTTTCAGGGTCACATCACAGCTTCCAGATGCAAGGAAAGGACCGACATCCGTGTCACAAGAGACCACCTCCCCCCTTTCTGAAGACAGAGTGTCGGATGACGACGCCATCATCGCCCTCGAGGCGGCCTGCCTGTCACTGGCAAGCGCCGATGGCATGGTCGATATCCTGCGCAGCATCTCGCTGCGAATCGGTGGCGGCGAGACGGTCGGCGTTCTGGGGCCAAGCGGCGCTGGCAAGACAAGCCTGTTGATGATCATGGCCGGGCTGGAAAGCCTGACCGGCGGCAGCATTCAACTTGCCGGACAGAATATCACCAGCATGGGCGAGGACGCGCTGGCGGCGCTGCGTCGTGACAAGGTCGGCATTGTCTTCCAGGCCTTTCGCCTGATTCCCTCAATGACGGCGCTGCAGAATGTCGCTGTGCCGCTGGAACTTGCCGGCCGCAGTGACGCCGCCGATCTGGCCGCAGAGGCGCTGGAGTCGGTCGGGCTTGGTCACCGGAAAACGCATCTTCCCGACCAGATGTCGGGCGGCGAGCAACAGCGTGTCGCCATCGCGCGCGCCATCGCGCCGCGGCCGAAAATCCTGCTTGCCGACGAGCCGACAGGCAACCTCGACAGCGGCACCAGCGAAAAGGTCATCACGACATTGTTCGAGGCCACCGCGGCGGCCGGTGCCGCGCTGGTGCTTGTCACGCATGATCCCGGACTTGCCGAGCAATGCCGCCGCGTCCTGACCATCGAGGATGGCCGGATCGTCGAGGACCGCGCCTCTTCTGCCCATCGCGCCGCGTAATCCCGGAAATGGCGGACAACCACATGACAGACAATCCCGTGACGGGTGACTACATGGCGGGTGGCGGCTCAGGCTGGCGGCTCGCCTGGCGGATGGCGCGGCGTGAAATCCGCGGCTCGGTGGCGCGCTTCCGGGTGTTTCTCGGCGCGCTGATGCTTGGTGTTGCCGCCATCGGCACGGTTGGCTCGGTTGCCGAGGCGATGCGCACCGGCATTGCCGGCAACGCGCAGCTTCTTCTTGGCGGCGATGTCGAGCTGCGAAGCCTCTACAGGCCGACACCGCAGGGCGTCACCTCGATCGCCGAGGATTATGGCGTGCTGTCACGAAGCCTTGAGATGCGGGCCATGCTACAGGCTGGCGAGGCACGCAAGCTGGTGGCGCTGAAGGCTGTTGAATCCAACTGGCCACTTGTTGGCACCGCCACCCTTGGCAGCGGCGGCACTGTCGCTGCCGCGCTTGATGACGGCATGATCGCAATCGACCCGCAGATGGCGCGTGCGCTTGACCTTGTGCCCGGGACACCAGTGCGGATTGGCGAGGCCGAGCTGACGGTCAGTGACACGCTGACATACGAGCCCGACAGATCGGTCAGTTTCGTGACCTTCGGGCCGCGCGTGCTGATGTCACAGGCCACACTTGCGATGACCGGACTTGATCAGCCAGGCGCCATGATCACCCACCGGACCAGACTTCTGCTTGACCAGCAGAGTGATCGCGAGGCGGCTGTTGCGGCGCTGCGGGCGGCCGGGCGTGATGACGGCGTGCGGGTGCGCGATGTGATGAACGCGGCGCCGGGATTCGATGTCTTCATCGACCGGACCGAGGTGTTTCTGGTACTCGTCGGGCTGACAGCGCTGTTGATTGGCGGGCTTGGTGTCGCTGGCGCGGTACGGGCCTGGCTTGGCAGCCGCATGCCGGTGATCGCCACCTTCAAATGCCTTGGCGCGCCATCACGGCTGATCTTCCGGATCTATCTTCTGCAGGTGATGCTGATCGCCGGGCTTGGCGTTGGGCTTGGGGTGGCGCTTGCCGCCATCGCGCCGATCTTCGCCGTCGATCTTTTGTCGGCCTATGTCACCGTGCCGATCGAGGTGTCGGTCTATCCGCTGCCGCTGATCGTCGCGGCGGGCTTTGGCATCGTGACCTCGTTCCTGTTCGCCCTGTGGCCGCTTGCCAAGGCCGAGGAGGTGCGGGCGGCAAACCTGTTCCGGCGCCTGAACAGCATGCCAGGCGGACGGCCACGGCCAGCCTATCTGATGATGGCGCTTGGTGCGCTTCTTGGCCTTGCCGGGCTGGCCTTCGTGGCGACCCGCGACCTGCTGCTGACGCTGATCTTCATTGGCGGATCGCTGGTGGCGATTGCGCTGCTGGCCGGGCTTGGCGAGCTGCTCCTGGTGGCGCTGCGCCGGCTGCCGGCACCGTCTTATGTTCCTGGACGTCTGGCGCTATCCGCCATCACCCGGCCGGGATCGCCAGTGCGCGCCATCGTCATCGCCTTTGGCCTTGGTCTGTCGGTACTTGTCACCGTTTCGCTGTCGCAGGCCAATATCGGCCGGCAGATCGACACACGCGTTGCCGAGGACGCGCCAGCCTGGTTCTTCATCGACATCCAGCCTGACCAGATCGACCGTTTCATCTCGATCACCAGCGACACACAAGGCGTCACCTCGGTCTCGAAAACACCGATGCTTCGCGGGCGCGTAACCAGCCTTGGCGGCACGCCAGCCGAGGAGTTCGACATGAAGGGCGCGTCGGCCTGGGTGCTTCGCGGTGACCGCGCGCTGACCTGGTCGGCGACGCCGCCTGACAGCGGCGAGATCATCGCCGGTGAATGGTGGCCGGCGGATTATGCCGGGCCGCCACTGGCGTCGATGTCCGAAGAGGAAGCTCGCGAGCTTGGTGTCTGGATTGGCGACAGCGTCACCTTCAATGTGCTTGGACGTTCGATCAGCGCCGAGATCACCAATATACGCGCCGTTGAATGGGAGAGCTTCAGCATCAATTTCGTCTTTGTCCTGTCACCCGGGCTTCTGGAAGCGGCGCCACACAGCTGGATGGCCAGCACCCGTGTCGAGAATGACGACGCGGCCATCGCCGTCGACCGCAATGTCGCCGCCGCCTTTTCCAACATCTCGGCCATTTCGGTCCGCGAGGCCGTGGCCACGGCGCAGCGGGTGATCGGCCTGCTTGGCGCGGCCGTGCAATTGACAGCGCTTGTCACGCTTGTTGCCGGGATCGCCGTTCTTGCCGGCACCGTTGCCAGCACCGAGGCACAGCGGCTTGCCGATTCGGTGATCCTGAAGGTTCTTGGCGCGACCCGGGTGTCCATCGCCATTGCCTGGTTCCTTGAATATGCGCTTCTTGGCATGCTGGCCGCGATGGCGGCGGCGGTCATCGGCAGCATCGCCAGCTGGGGCCTGATCGAGGGTTTTCTGGATTCGGATTTCGAACTTGATTTCACGCTTGTCCTGATGACCACGATGGCCGGTGCCGCGGCAACGGCGATGCTGGGGCTGGCCGGTGCCGTGCGCACCCTTGGCCGCAAGCCGGCACCGCTGCTTCGCGACAGCTGATGGCCACCGCCGCTGATTGACAATGCCGACAGCCGGACTAACAGCCGGACCAACAGCCGGTTCGGTGCTGACAATTCTCGCCACTAAATGTCGCATGCTGGCGTCTTCAGGCTTGAATTGACATGACAATGGTGGCTGTCTTGGAGATGAAGGTCAGCTGCGACGAGCGCGAGGTGTCATGCACAAAAAGGGGGGGTATTCCGGATTCCGGATCCTGCGGGAAGGTCTTACCGGAAACCGTGGCTGGCGGCCTGCCTGGCGCGACCCGGACCCGCAGCCATCCTACGATTTCATTATTGTCGGCGGCGGCGGACACGGGCTGGCAACAGCCTATTATCTGGCAAGCCGTTATGGCGAGGCGTCGGTGGCGGTTCTGGAAAAGGGCTGGATCGGCGGCGGCAATGTCGGTCGCAACACCACCATCATCCGTTCGAACTACCTCCTTCCCGGCAATGAGCCCTTCTACGAATTCTCGCTAAAGCTCTGGGAAGGACTGGAGCAGGACGTCAATTACAACTCCATGGTCAGCCAGCGCGGCGTCTATAATCTCTACCATTCCGACGGCCAGCGTGACGCCTATCGGCGGCGCGGCAATTCGATGATCCTTCATGGTGCCGATGCCGAGCTTTTGAATGCCGAACAGCTTCGCGCCGAAATCCCGTTTCTGAATTTCGACAATGCCCGCTTTCCCATCCAGGGCGCGCTTGTCCAGCGGCGTGGCGGCACCGTCCGGCATGACGCGGTCGCCTGGGGCTATGCCCGCGGTGCCGACCGGCGCGGCGTCGACATCATCCAGAATTGCGAGGTCACCGGCTTTCGCATCCAGAACGGGCGTTGCAGCGGGGTCGAGACAAGCCGCGGCTTCATCGCCGCGCGCAAGGTTGGCTGCGCCGTTGCCGGCAGCAGCAGCCGCGTCATGCAGGCCGCCGGCATGCGGCTGCCGATTGAAAGCCATGTCCTGCAGGCGTTTGTCTCGGAAGGTCTGAAACCGGTGATCCCCGGCGTTGTCACCTATGGCGCCGGCCATTTCTATATCAGCCAGTCCGACAAGGGCGGGTTGGTCTTCGGCGGCGATATCGACATGTATAATTCCTACGCCCAGCGCGGCAATCTGCCGGTGGTCGAGGATGTCTGCGAGGGCGGCATGACGCTGATGCCGATGATCGGGCGCGCCCGCATGGTGCGGATGTGGGGCGGCATCATGGATATGAGCATGGACGGCTCGCCGATCATCGACCGCACGCCTGTCGACGGCCTCTATCTCAATGGTGGCTGGTGCTATGGCGGTTTCAAGGCGACCCCCGCCTCGGGATATTGCTTTGCCCATCTTCTGGCGACCGACACGCCGCACGAAACCGCGACCGCCTACCGACTCGACAGGTTCCGCCGCGGCATGATGATTGATGAGAAGGGGTCGGGCGCACAGCCCAACCTGCATTGAGGAGCGGCGCGGCATGATCATCGAACACCCGCTTCTTGGCCCCCGTGATTCGCAGGAATTCACCTATCTTGGCGATGCCAGCCTTCTGCACCGGCCGGACGCGTCCGCCAGCGATGCCGCCGCCACATTCTTCGACTACCAGTATCTTCGTGACAATCCGGCCGGAACGCATCGCGAGCTCTGGTACCATGAGATGGGCGACCGCAGCTGGCTGGTGATCACCCGCGATACGACAAGCCATGAGATTCTCGCCGTTGAACTCGCATCCGACATCGCGGCGGCGGGAGGCCGGCCATGACCCAGGTGAACCGTCTGGGTGGCGGGTTGATCGACCGCAAGACTCCACTTGATTTCACCTTTGACGGGCGCCGTTACGGCGGCTTTGCCGGTGACACGCTCGCCTCGGCATTGCTGGCGAATGGCGTGCGGCTGGTTGGAAGGTCGTTCAAATATCACCGGCCGCGCGGGATCCTCTCTGCAGGGTCGGAGGAGCCGAACGCCCTTGTCGAGCTTCGCGAGGGCGCACGCCGCGAGCCGAACAGCCGCGCCACGATGACCGAACTTCATGACGGGCTGGTGGCGCGAAGCCAGAACCGATTCCCCTCGCTCGGCTTTGACCTGATGGCGGTGAATGACCGCCTCTCGGCCTTTCTTGGTGCCGGCTTCTATTACAAGACCTTCATGTGGCCAAAAGCGTTCTGGGAACGTGTCTATGAGCCGGTGATCCGCCAGGCGGCCGGGCTTGGCGCGCTGTCGGGTGATCCGGATCCTGATGTCTATGATCGCGGCTTCCGGCATTGCGATGTTCTTGTCATCGGGGCCGGGCCGGCCGGGTTGATGGCGGCACTGACGGCCGGGCGTGCCGGTGCCGAGGTGATTCTCGTCGATGAGGATTTTCGCGCCGGTGGCCGGCTGACGATGGAGCGCGAATCCGTCGGCGACCTGAGCGGCAATAAATGGGCGGCGCAGGCAGCGGCCGAGCTTGCCGCGATGCCGAATGTCCGGATGATGCCGCGAAGCACCGCCATCGGCATTTTCGATCACGGGATTTACAGCGTTCTGGAACGTGTGTCGGACCATCTGCCGGTGCCGCGCGAGGGCACGCCGCGCCAGATTCTGTGGCGGGTCTATGCAAGGCGCGCGATCCTTGCCGCCGGCGCCACCGAACGGCTGATCGCCTTTGACAATAATGACCGGCCGGGGATCATGCAGGCTGGCGCCGTTCGCGCCTATGTCAATCGCTGGGCCGCCGCACCGGCCGAACGGATTGCCATCTTCACCAATAATGATGACGGGCACCGCACGGCGGCCGATCTTGCCGCCGCCGGAATCGACGTCGCCGCCATCATCGATTCGCGCCCCGACGCGCCGGCAAGCGATGTCGCCGAACTCATCGCCGGCGCCGTTGTCAGCAACAGCAGCGGGCGACGCGGCATCGGGCATGTCACGCTGCGGCTTGCCGATGGCCGTCACAGGCATCTTTCCTGCGGGGCGCTGGCAGTTTCCGGCGGCTGGAACCCGAATGTTCATCTGACCTGCCATCATCGCGGCAGGCCGCGCTGGCAGGAGGATATCGCCGCCTTCATCCCCGGGGACGGGGTGCCGCCAGGACTTGCCGTCGCCGGGGCGGCGCGCGGTATCTTCAGCACCGCCGGGGCGCTTGCCGACGGGCGGGATCAGGCGCTGGCACAGCTTGCCGAGCTTGGCATCAAGACACGGTCTCACCCGGTGCCTGAGGCCGATGACGCGCCCGTCACCATCACCCCGCTATGGCATGTCGGCGGCACAAGGCGCGCCTGGCTTGACCAGCAGAATGACGTCACGGTGAAGGATGTCGGGCTGGCGCATAAAGAGAATTTCCGCGCTGTCGAACATCTGAAGCGCTACACCACGCTTGGCATGGCAAGCGATCAGGGGCGCACCTCGAACGTCCTTGGCCTTGCCGTGATGGCCGAGTTGACAGGCAAGACCATCGCCGAGACCGGCACCACAATCTATCGCCCGCCCTATACGCCGACGCCGATCGCCGCTTTCGCCGGTCGGTCGGTGGGCCGCGATTTCCGGCCGACACGCCTGCCGCCATCGCATCACTGGGCGGCCGAGCAGGGCGCTGTCTTTGTCGAGGCGGGAAGCTGGCTTCGCGCGCAATGGTTCCCGCGTGAGGGGGAGACACATTGGCGCGAATCTGTTGATCGCGAAGTGCTGGCCACCCGCCGGTCGGTCGGGGTGTGCGATGTCAGCACGCTTGGCAAGATCGATATTCAGGGACGTGATGCCGGCGCCTTTCTCGACCTTGTCTACAGCAACATGTTTTCCACCCTGCCGGTTGGCAAGACGCGCTATGGGCTGATGCTGCGCGAGGACGGCATGGTGATGGATGACGGCACCACGGCGCGGCTTGGCGAGACGCATTACCTGATGACCACCACCACGGCGAATGCCGTTGGCGTCTACCGGCATCTGGAATTTGTGCGCCAGTGCCTGCGCCCCGACCTGGATGTGCAGCTGATTTCCGCCACCGACAGCTGGGCGCAGTTCGCCGTTGCCGGCCCGAACGCAAGGCGCGTCCTGCAGGACATTGTCGACCCGGAACACGACATCACCAACGAGGCGTTTCCCTTTATGGCCTGCGCCAACCTCAGCGTGTGCGGCGGTGTGCCGGCGCGGCTGTTCAGGATTTCCTTCTCCGGCGAGCTTGCCTATGAAATCGCGGTATCGTCGCGCTATGGCGATGCGATGATCCGCGCCTTGATGGCGGCCGGTGAGGATTATGACATCACCCCCTATGGTACCGAGGCGCTTGGCGTCATGCGGGTCGAGAAGGGGCATGTCACCGGCAATGAGCTGAACGGCACCATCACCGCGCGCAATCTCGGTATGGCGCGGATGGTGTCGACGAAGAAGGACAGCATCGGCGCGGTGCTGGCCGGTCGCGAGGCGCTTGTCGCCGAGGACGGGCTGTGTCTTGTCGGACTGCAGGCCATCGACGGCGATATTGTGACCGCCGGCGCGCATCTGTTCGCCGAGGGCACACCGGTCGACCCGGCGCATGATGAAGGCTATGTCACCTCGGCCGCCTGGTCACCGCACCTCGAAGCCTCGATCGGGCTTGGCTTCATCACCTGCGGCGCACAGCGGCATGGCGAGACGGTGCGGCTGATGAACCCGCTTGAGGGACGATCGGCGCGGGCCCGCATCTGCAGCCCGCATTTCATTGATCCCGAGGGAGAGCGGCTCCGTGGCTAGCCTGACACCACTCACCGCCCTTGGCGGCATCACCGCCTATGACGAGACCATCGGCGGCATCAGGATTGCCGAGATTGCCGACACCTGTCTTGCCTCGCTGGCGATGCGCCGTGGCAAGGCGGCAGGTTTCAGGAAAGCGGCGAAAAAGACGCTTGGCACCGACCTGCCGGCACCTGGCCAGCGGACCGGCAACGGCACGCACGGGGTGATCTGGATGGGGCCTGACCAGTTCCTTGTCGAGGCCGAAACCGGCATGACTGCCAGCGTGACTGCCAGCGTGACTGATCTTGCTGGCGAGCTTGCCGCCAGCTTCGGGGCGGCGGCCTCGATCACCGACCAGAGCGATGCGTGGGTGCGGTTCGATATCACCGGCAAGGATGTGCCAGCCATGCTGGAGCGGCTCAGCGCCGCCGACACGCGGCTGATGCAGGGCGGCGCGGCGGTGCGGACACCTGTTCATCATATGCTGTGTCTTCTGGTCTGCCGCGACGCCTATACCGGCTTCACCGTCTATGGCCCGCGCGCCTCGGCGCAGTCACTTCATCACGCGCTGACCGCCGCCGCCGCCTCGCTCTAGACAGGTCAGAACAGCCCTTCGATCTCGCCAGCCTCGTTCAGGCAGATATTTTCTGCGGATGGTGCGCGCGGCAGGCCCGGCATGGTCATGATCTCACCGCAGATGGCAACGATGAAGCCGGCCCCGGCCGACAGCCGGACTTCGCGGACTGGCACCGAATGGCCGGTCGGCGCGCCACGCAGATTGGGATCGGTGCTGAAGCTGTATTGCGTCTTCGCCATACAGACAGGCAGATGGCCATAACCCTGATCTTCCCATTGCCGCAGCTGGTCGCGGATTTTCTTGTCGGCCAGCACCTCGTCGGCGCGGTAAATCCGCTTGGCGATGGTCTCGATCTTCTCGAACAGCGGCATCTCATCGGGATAGATCGGCGCGAAATTGGCCATATCGGCGTCGGCGATTTCGGCCACGCGGGTGGCAAGCTCGCGCGCCCCCTCACCGCCATGCTCCCAGTGCCGAGAGATGATGGCCTCGCTTCCCTGCTCGTCGACATAAGCCTGCAGCGCCGCGACCTCGGCATCGGTATCGCCGGTGAAATGGTTCACCGCCACGACAACCGGCACGCCAAAGGATTTCAGGTTCTCGATATGCCGTCCAAGATTGGCGCAGCCTGCCTGTACCGCGGCGACATTCTCGGCGCCAAGATCGGCCCGCGCGATACCACCATTCATCTTCATGGCGCGGATGGTGGCGACAAGGACAATTGCGCTTGGCGCCAGACCGGCCTTGCGGCATTTGATGTTCATGAATTTCTCGGCCCCGAGATCCGCCCCGAAACCGGCCTCGGTCACGACATAGTCTGACAGCTTCAGCGCCGTCTGCGTCGCGATCACCGAGTTGCAGCCATGCGCGATGTTGGCGAACGGTCCGCCATGCACGAAGGCCGGGTTGTTCTCCAGCGTCTGCACCAGGTTCGGTTGCAGCGCCTGCGCCAGCAGCACCGTCATCGCGCCATCGGCCTTGATGTCGCGGCAATAGACAGGCGACCGGTCGCGGCGATAGGCGACAATGATATCGCCAAGGCGTTTCTGCAGATCCTCAAGGTCGGTCGCCAGGCACAGGATGGCCATCACCTCGGAGGCGACGGTGATGTCGAAACCGGCCTGCCGCGGAAAGCCGTTCGACACGCCGCCAAGGCTTGTCACGATGTCGCGCAGCGCACGGTCATTCATATCGACGACCCGGCGCCAGGTCACCCGGCGCTGGTCGATCTCCAGCTCATTGCCCCAATAGATATGGTTGTCGATCATCGCCGACAGCAGATTATGCGCCGATGTGATGGCGTGGAAATCGCCGGTGAAATGAAGGTTCATTTCTTCCATCGGCACGACCTGCGCATAGCCGCCGCCGGCGGCACCGCCCTTCATCCCGAAACAGGGGCCAAGCGAGGCCTCACGGATACAGACAGTGGCCTGCTTGCCGATAACGTTCAGCCCGTCGACAAGCCCGACAGTGGTCGTTGTCTTGCCCTCGCCGGCCGGGGTCGGGTTGATGGCCGTCACCAGGATCAGCTTGCCATCCTTGCGATCCGCCGTGCCGGCAATGAAATCCGCCGACAATTTCGCCTTGTCATGACCGAAGGGAAGCAGGTCCTGCGCCGGGATGCCAAGCTTCGTGCCGATATCCTGGATCGGCAGCTTGGTTGCGGCGCGGGCAATTTCAATGTCCGTCTTGGGGGTCATGATCTGTTATCCTTAAGGATTGTGGGCTGGCACCATGTCTGCTGGATTACCCGCCAAAGCCAATTCGCAATATGCCCTCGTCGCCACAAAACGTCCCATGAACGGCCTTGCCGGGGCAGTCCAACAGATAAAATCTGCGTTGCGGGGACACAGGTGATCCGTTAAGAGAAACGCCATGAAACAGGATTCAGTCAAAAAAGTCGTTCTTGCCTATTCCGGCGGACTCGACACCTCGGTCATCCTGCGCTGGCTGCAGGACAGGTATAACGCACAAGTGGTGACCTTCACCGCCGATATCGGCCAGGGTGAAGAGGTCGAACCGGCGCGTGCCAAGGCCGAACTTCTGGGCATCAAGGAAATCTTCATCGAGGATCTGCGCGAGGAGTTCGTCCGCGATTACGTGTTCCCGATGTTCAGGGCCAACCCGCTCTATGAGGGGATGTATCTGCTTGGCACCTCGATCGCGCGTCCGCTGATCGCGAAACGGCAGATCGAGATCGCGCGGGCCGTCGGGGCTGATGCCGTCGCGCATGGCGCCACCGGCAAGGGCAATGACCAGGTCCGCTTCGAGCTGGCCTATTATGCGCTGCAGCCCGATATCCATGTCATCGCACCCTGGCGCGAATGGGATCTCAGCTCGCGGACAAAGCTGATCGAATATGCCGAGCAGAACCAGATTCCGATCCCGCGCGACAAGCGCGGCGAGGCCCCGTTCAGCGTCGATGCGAATCTCCTTCACATTTCGGCCGAAGGCAAGGTTCTGGAAGACCCGTGGGTGGCGCCTGAGGAATATGTGTTCTCACGCTCGGTATCGCCCGAGGATGCCCCCGACAAGCCGACCGAAATCGAGATCACGTTCGAGGCCGGCGACCCGGTGGCCATTGACGGGGTAAAAATGACGCCGGCGCAGCTGCTGACAAAACTGAACGAGCTTGGCGGCGCGAATGGCATCGGCCGGCTCGATCTTGTCGAGAACCGGTTTGTCGGGATGAAATCGCGCGGTGTCTATGAAACGCCTGGCGGCACCATCCTGCTGACGGCGCGGCGGGCCATGGAATCGATCACGCTTGATCGTGGCGCGGCGCATCAGAAGGACGAGCTGATGCCGCGCTATGCCGAGCTGGTCTATAACGGGTTCTGGTTCGCGCCGGAGCGCGAGATGCTGCAGGCGGCCATCGACAGCTGCCGCGATGCCGTTCGCGGGGTCGTGCGGGTCAAGCTCTATAAGGGCAATGTCATCATCACCGGCAGGAAATCACCAAATTCGCTGTATAACGCCGATCTCGTCACCTTTGAGGAAGGCGCGGTTGATTACGACCATGCGGATGCGCATGGCTTCATCCGGCTCAACGCCCTGCGTCTGCGCGTCAACAGCATGGTTGGTGACGGCAGTTCGCAAGACTGACGAGAACCCTTATTGCGAGGCCCTACTCGACGTGACTCTAGTCAACGTGACGCTATTCAGCGCAGACATCGCCGACCGTGCCGTCGCGATTGACCTGTTTCAGGACAAGGCTTCCCGACGGCGCATAGGCATAGCCCGACTCGCGAAGGCCGCTTTCGCATTCCTTCACATAGGAAAAGACAAATTTCGGGTTGTGGTTGCTGTGTTCGCGAAATTCGGACATGCCGTCGCTGTTGTAGAAACCGACGCCGAGGAGAAACAAGATGGCGGCTGCTGCCATGGCTGAAATCCTTTCATGTCATGGGGTGGAGGACGTTTTTAACTGGTTTCTTTATAACGCCGATTAAGTATCTCAATGTGGCGCGTTTGGGGTGTAAATGCGGCCAATGCATCCGCATCAACAAAAAACCCCGCCAGGCCGGAACCGGGCGGGGTCGAAAAGCAGATATTCCGCGTCTACAGACGCGACGCCACATTTTCCCAATTGACCAGCCGGTCGAGGAAATTGGCGAGATAATCAGGCCGCTTGTTGCGGAAATCGATATAGTAGGAATGTTCCCACACATCGCAGCCAAGAAGCGCCGTCTGGCCAAAGCAGAGCGGGTTCACACCGTTCTCGGTCTTGGTGACCTTCAATCCACCATCGGCCGCCTTCACCAGCCAGCACCAGCCCGAGCCGAACTGTCCGGCACCAGCCGCCTTGAATTCATCCTTGAAGGCATCGACGCTGCCAAAGCTATCGGTCAGCGCTGATTCCAGCTCGCCCGGCATGCCGGACTCGCCGGGGCCCATCATCTCCCAGAACTGGTTGTGGTTCCAATGCTGTGAGGCGTTGTTGAAGATCCCGTTCTGCGCCACCGCGGAAGAGTCATAGGTTCCTGCGATAATGTCCTCGAGAGACTTACCTTCCCATTCGGTACCGGCGACCAGCTTGTTGCCGTTCACGACATAGGCATTGTGATGCAGGTCGTGGTGATATTCGAGCGTCTCCGCGCTCATGCCCAGATTTGCCAGCGCATCATGCGCGTAGGGCAGGTCCGGTAGAGTGAATGCCATGTCAGCCTCCGTAGATTTGCGTTGTTCCGTATCTTGGTACAGCAGCCGACGTTTTCAATAAACATGAAGGTGAAAAATCTCTGTAAATAGATACCTGTTGACGGTAAGTCTTGTTATCAGACCCCCGCCCGAAGGAGTGCCAACATGACCTATGACCTGACCGAGGACGGCCCGTCAGGGGCGCATATCCAGCGCGCCTATATCGCGCCCTTCATGGATCTTGTGCCGGAAATCGACGGCACCGTCTTTGTCGCGCCAACCGCCGCCATTGTCGGCGCGGTGCGAATCGAAGCGAACAGCAGCGTCTGGCACAATGTGACGATTCGCGGCGACAACAATTATGTCACTGTCGGCGAGAACACCAACATCCAGGACAATAGCTGCATTCATATCGACAGCCGCACCTTCCCGACGATCATCGGCAATGATGTGACGATCGGGCATTGCGCGCTGGTCCATGCCTGCACCATTGGCGATGGCGGGTTCGTCGGCATGGGGGCGATTGTCATGGATGGTGCGGTGATCGAGCCAACCGGCATGCTGGCCGCCGGCGCGATGCTGACCCCGGGCAAGGTGATCCCGGCGGGCGAGCTGTGGGCCGGACGCCCGGCCCGCAAGATGCGCGACCTCAGCGACGAGGACCTTGCCAACAACCGCAAATCGGCGGTGCATTATGTCGAGGTGGCGCGGGCGCACCGGCTTGGTGCCGCTGGTGGCCCGTTCAAGACCATGAATATCCGGCCGTTGCCGCCCCGCGACTGAGACCAAGCCGGGACTGAGACCAAGGCCGCGACTGACAGCGGCGTCCGGACTGGCCCGGGCCGCCTATAGATTGAGCCCAAGGAGACATGGACCCATGAAACTGAACGATCCGACCCTGCTTCGCACCGATTCCTACATCAATGGCGCGTGGGTTCAGGCGCCGCAGAATGCGCGTTTTGCCGTCACCAACCCGGCCACTGGCGAGACCGTGGCCGAAGTGGCCGATCTTGGCGCCGAGGCGGTGACCGCAGCGATCGACGCCGCGGTGCCGGCACAGGCAGAATGGGCCGCGCGCACCGCCAAGGACCGCGCCATGGTGATGCGTAAATGGTATGAGCTGGTGCTTGCCAATGCCGAGGATCTGGCGGTCATCCTGACCACCGAGATGGGCAAGCCGATCACCGAGGCGCGCGGCGAGATTGCCTATGGCGCCACCTTTATCGACTGGTTCGCCGAAGAGGCGCGGCGGGTCTGCGGCGATGTCATGGAAAGCCCGATCCCGGACAAGCGCTTCCTGACCTTCAAACAGCCTGTCGGCGTGTTTGGTGCCATCACACCGTGGAATTTTCCGATTGCGATGATCACCCGCAAGGTCTCTCCCGGCATCGCCGCGGGGTGCGCCTGCGTTCTGAAGCCTGCCGAACAGACGCCGCTGTCGGCGCTGGCGCTGGCCGAACTGGCTGAGCGCGCCGGCATTCCGGCGGGCGTGATCAACATCGTCACCGGCATGGATGCGCCGGCCATCGGATCAGCGCTGTGCGCGGATGACCGGATCCGCAAGATGACCTTCACCGGTTCGACCGAGGTTGGCCGCATCCTGATGCGCCAGAGCGCCGGCACCCTGAAGAAGATGAGCCTCGAGCTTGGCGGCAACGCGCCGCTGATCGTCTTTGATGATGCCGATATCGACACCGCGATTGCCGGCACCATGGCCTCGAAATACCGCAATGCCGGCCAGACCTGTGTCTGCGCCAACCGCATCTTCGTTCAGGATGGCATCTATGATGAATTCACGCGCCGGCTTGTCGCGGCAACCGAGGCGATGAAGGTCGGCAACGGCATGGAGGATGGCGTTGAACAGGGGCCGATCATCGACCAGCAGGGGTTGGACAAGATCGAGCTTCATATCGCCGATGCGCTGGACAAGGGGGCTGAGCTGCTGACCGGCGGTGGGCGGCATGAGCTTGGCGGCACCTTCTTTCAGCCAACCGTGCTGTCCGGCATGACGCCTGAAATGCAGATGTTCGGCGAGGAGACCTTCGGGCCGGTATCGGGCCTGTTCCGGTTTTCCACCGACGAGGACGCCATCGCGATGGCGAATGACACCGAATTCGGCCTTGCCGCCTATATCTTCACCGACAGCACGAAGCGGCTGTTCCGCGTCAGCGAGGCGCTGGAATATGGCATGGTGGCGGCGAATACCGGCATTTTCTCGTCCGAGGTCGGGCCGTTCGGCGGGGTGAAAAGCTCCGGCCTTGGCCGCGAGGGCTCAAAATACGGAATCGACGAGTTCCTCGAGATCAAATTCGTCTGCGTCGGGCTCTAGGTTCAGATCATCATCATCACGCTGAGCGCCAGCAGCATGGCGAGCGCGCGGTTGAGATACCGCTCATAGGGCGTGCCGAGGATCCGGCGCTTCAACAGGTCGCCAAACCAGAACCACACCCCGACACAGGGAAACCCCATCACCAGAAAAATCAGCGGTGGCAGAAAAAACAATTCCGGGCCGGCAATGACGGCGGTACTTGATGCCATGGCCAGCCCCTTCGGGTTGGTCCATTGAAACAACACCATGAACAGGAAACCCGGCGCCGTTCCAGACCGCGCCACCCTGTCAGTTGGCGCCGCAAGGAAGAGTTTCACCGCAAGATACAGCAGGAATGCAATGCCAAGATATTTCACCACGTTCAGCTGCGTGGTGATGGTATCGCCGTAATAGGCCACCGCCAGCGACATCACCAGAACCATCGGCGGAAACCCCAGCACGACACCAAGATAGGTTTTCAGCGCGGCGATTTTCGTATCAGAAATCGTTGCCGACAGGACGATCAGATTGTTGGGACCGGGCGTTGCCTGCGCAACGACGCATGTCACAAATAAAGTCCAAACCAGAACCGGATTGGACAGCAGTGCGTCATACATCAGTGACTCATACATTCAGAACCTTTGGGATGATTGTGCCTTGAAGGTCAGATCATATCCAGCATTAATCTTTCTCAAGATAAGTATGTTACTTATTGATTAAATTAACTTTTCTCACGTCTACGTGATGGCATTCAAAGCACTAACCAGACCTATCTTTTCGGTCAATCCCTGCATCATCAAAGGAGATTGGCATGGCGAGACTTCACTCCCGCATTTTTTATGCGCTCATGATTATATCATTCCTGCTTTTCACAGCCGGCGCCCAGGCGGACGGATATTATGCAGGCATCGCCGGCGGGCAGACAGAGTTTGAGGGTGGTATCTCAGCTGGCAAAGGCACAACCATCAAGGACATATCATCGGCCGGCTATGTCTTTTTTGGTCGGGAGTTTGACGACAACTTCGCCGTGGAAGGCTTCTATGCAAACCTGGGAGAGGCTAAACTGTCAGGTGAAACCGGGGCTACATTTAAGGTCGAGGGAGACGAGTATCGGATCAGTGACGGCACCACTTTCATCGCAACCGCAAAATCGGTCGGAATAGCTGGCAAATATCATGTCGACCTTCACGCCAAGACGCGCCTGATAGCCAAGCTCGGCCTGCATTCATGGAAGATAAAAGGAAAGATTTCCAACACCGTCGACAACCTCCGTGTGAACGATGACGGTATTGATGTCATGAGTGGCCTTGGCATCGAATATGCGGCGACCGAGAAGGTCGCCCTCATGGCTGGCATGGACGGTTTCGGCATTGAGGATGAAACCATATTGATGACCTATGTCGGTCTGAAACTCAGTTTCGACTGAATGTGACCGGCGCGGCGGGGATGCCGAGTGTCCTCCGCGTCAACATATCCCCGTCAACATGTGAACGAGACGACATTACCCTTTCGAAGGCGGCGGATCAGCGA
>CENJ01119036.1_pt1 | contig 29881 bp, 23 predicted proteins | sample 356161 | NCBI WGS metagenome assembly CENJ01 (sample SAMEA2619531, study PRJEB7988) | marine metagenome | biome: marine biome (ENVO:00000447); feature: surface water layer (ENVO:00002042); material: "saline water (ENVO:00002010), including plankton (ENVO:xxxxxxxx)" | depth 5 m | reverse complement strand
TGAAAGACATTGCTCAAAGCGCTAAAGATGCAGCTGCGATTGAAGCCCTGACTGCAGAGCTTGAAACCGCACAGGCGCTCGCGGCAAAACAATCCGACCTCTTCTTCGGCGATCTGTCGAAGGCAGAGCTCATGGTCCAGGCAGCAAACACGCTGACCGAGAACGATGACAAAAATCTCGTCAGCATTCGCGCTTTGTCGGAACGTGTCGCAGCGCTCATGGACGGTGAAGACGACGACACGGCACTTCGCCTGCTTCAGCTGTCGCGCCAGATGGAAATCCTCGGTTTCGGAACCGCCCGCATCCATCTTCGCATCAACGCTGCTCAAATCCAGTCAGTGATCCGGCGTGACCTTGGCTTCCTCACGGAAGACAATGATCTTGGACAAGTCGCGCTGGACACGCTTGCAGACAAGCTACGCGCGACCGTTCCGGCAAAGATCAACTTCGGCGACCTGTTCCTGGAACAGTCCACAGCCCGCCGCCAGTTCATGCTGTGCGCACAAATCAGCAAACATATTGATGCTGACACGCCGATCCGCTTCCTCATCGCAGAGAGTGAGAACCCTGCGACGGTGCTCGGCGCTCTCTATCTTGCGCGCCAGTACGGCGTTGAGGCGCAACTGGATATCTCGCCTCTGTTCGAAACACCTGAGGCACTTGAAAATGGTGGACGCTTCGTAGCGCGCCTTTTGAAAGTGCCGGAGTTTCAGGATTATGCCCGCACGCGCGGCCAGCTATCCATCCAGCTTGGCTTCTCGGACGCGGGTCGCTTTATCGGGCAAGTTGCTGCAGACATCGCAATCGAACGAATCCAGTCCCACATCGCTTCCGCGCTGGCTGAACAGATGCCGGGTATTGCACTTCTGTTCTTCAATACGCATGGCGAGTCCGCCGGGCGCGGTGCTTATCCGGGCGACTTCAAAGCCCGCCTGAACCACGTTCTTCCCGCACACACGCCGTCACTTTGTTCACGACTCGGCGTGCCGCTTCGCAATGAAGTCAGCTTTCAGGGCGGCGACGGATATATCCACTTTGCAAACCAGCCATTGTCGGATTCGGCCTATCTCGCTTTTGTACGCGAAGGCGTGTTCACGCAGGAGCATGACGACAGCGATCCGTTCTACCAACGCTCCAGCCTTGTCTGGGACTTCTATCGCGCGCTTCGTCTCTGGCACGAGACGCTGTTCGATGATCCGGACTATGCCGTCCTGTTGGGCGAATTCGCAGGCGGCTTCCTGCTCGATGCAGGATCGCGCCCAAAACGTCGCGCCAAAGGCCCTGCCGGCCCGCGCTCGCTTCGCGCGATTTCGCACAATGCCACGCTTCAACAGCTGGGCGCCCTCGCCAACACGGCGTGTGGCATCGGCTCCGCGCTGGAACGAGACATTGATGAACTCGTCGAGCTGATTGACGATTCCCCTCGCCTGCGTGCTCTGGTCAATCTGGCTCTATTCGGCCGGGTCCGCACATCCATACCCGCGCTCCGGTCGTATGCCGCGGTCTACTCTCCAAGTTTCTGGGTGGCCTGCACAAAGCGAAGCGGCGATGCAGACCGCAAAGCCGCACGAACCATGATGTACCGCCTGGTCCGCTCCCAGCGTATTTCGTCCGCTATGAACCGTTGCGCCGACCATCTCTCGATTGACCTTGGCCGTTTCGACCAGCTGATCTCACGCCTGAAGAGCGCGCCATCGGTCTCGTATCGCCACGAAGCACGCCTGCCGATCCACGCGCTTCATGCAATGCGTCAGGGCGCCATGATGCGCGCCCTGGAGATTGCGGGCAGCCTTCCGACCATTTCTGAGCGGCACGGGTTTGACATTGATGATGTACAGCATCTGATTGTTGAAATGCGTATCGAAGAAGCGGTCGGCTTACTGCGAAAGCTCTTCCCGAAATCAGCCCTCGATATCGTAGAGTTGTCTGATCTGAAGGAGCCTCGCGAAGAGCGCGGAGATCTGACGACCTCGGACTATACCGCACTTCACAAAGAATTCCTCGATCCACTCATGGATATTCAGAAACTGATCCATCAGATCAGCCGCGCAATCAGTCACGCACATCTCGCTTACGGGTAAAAGGGTGCTACCAACCACAACGGAAAACCGATGGGGTTGGTAGCGAGGGAGAATAAACTTCCAAACCGGGCATTGCCCTGTCGATTTTAACGCGCCGGTCGACCCTACAGACCGGCGCGACAAGGCTCCCGTCCGTATGACTGAACACGTTAAACACCATGAATTGCTAACCCTACAAAAACAGTCAGTCAATCCTGTTTCATTGGTGAGGTCGCCAAACAAAAAAGGGAGGACTTTCGCCCTCCCTTCTCAAGACATATGAAGACACGCTATTCGACCGCCGCAGCAGGATCGAGGCGAGCTCGCTCCTGATGAGCCTGCCAGATGATGTTCTGACGAATAGCCGAAATGGCCTCTTCACCAATCACATCGCCAAAGCCAACCATGCCATTGCCCTCAAGAGCACCGTCACGGACGATCGACATGAAGGTCTCTTCGCGCTCCAGAGCTGCGGAATAGCGAAGATCAGGGATCACGCCGCCGCCATGGCAGGTGACGCAAAAGCGACCATAATATTCACCACCCAGCGCAATCGTTGCCTCGTCTCCGGACAGTGCTGGCGGATCAAGAACACCTTCCGGTAGCGGATAGGCTTCAGGCATTTCCGCGTCGCCCTCCAGAGAGAAGACAAAGAGACGGCTGCGGTTTTCGACCAGTCCGGCATTGAGGCCGAACACACCGCCCCACCCAGCCAGGATAGCCACATACTGCGTGCCATCCTGCTCAAACGTCATTGGCGCTGCGATAGCGGCTGTCTGCAACGGATGCGACCAGAGCTGGGTGCCATCGGCCGCGTCGTAGGCGCGGAACTCGCCCGTCGCGGTACCTTGAAAGACGAGACCACCGCCTGTCGCCAGAAGACCGCCATTCCACATGATCGGATACTCGACGCGCCAGCGTTCCTCCTGCGCAATCGGATCCCACGCAACGAGTGACCCCATAGCGCGCGAACGTGGCTCAACGGGCTGATAGTCTTCAACGGTCGAAGTGGTTTCAAGTGTGCGACTGCCAGCTGCTGGTCGCTGCATGAGATCGTCGCCACTTCCGACAACAGCCCCGGTGCCCCGATTACCAATCGCGATGTTGAAGCTCGCATCAGCGAAGCCCCATTCATCCGGACTATCAAATGGCATAGGCAGGTTATGGACCGGAATATAAACCAGCTCCTCATCCTGACTGAACGCCATAGGATGCCAGTTATGGCCGCCGAACGGGCTTGGGAACACCAGCGCCGGTCCATCCAGATAACGCGCTGAAGGGCTCTCTACCGGACGCCCAGTCTCCGGATCGATCCCCAGAGCCCATGTTACGTTGGTATAGTTATTCGCTGTCAGAAACTCGCCCGTTTCACGATCCAGTACGTAGAAGAAGCCATTCTTCGGCGCCTGCATCAGGACATCGCGCATCTCGCCATCAATCTCGAGCTCAGCGAGCATGATGTGCTGGGTTGCCGTGAAATCCCATGTCTCACCCGGCGTAGTCTGGAAGTGCCACGCATACTCACCGGTGGACGCATGGATCGCGACAATCGAAGAGAGGTAGAGATTATCGCCGCCTTCAGGAGAACGGTATTGCTGGTTCCAGGGCGCGCCATTGCCAACACCAATATAGAGAAGATCCAGGTCCGGGTCATAAGCCATGGAATCCCAGACGGTGCCGCCACCGCCGACGTCCCACCAATCGCCAGTCCATGTTTCGGCGGCGGCCTGCAAATATTCAGGCTGCTCACCCGCATCTGGATTATCCGGCACTGTGTAGAAGCGCCAGATCAGCTCACCGGTGTCCGCGTCATAGGCGGACATATAACCGCGAACACGGCCCATATCGGCGCCGCCATTACCGATCATAATCATGCCATTCACGGCGCGCGGCGCACCTGTAATCGTGTAAGGCAGCTCGTGATCAACGATTGTATCTGTCGTCCAGACTTCCTCCCCGGTTTCACGATCCAGCGCGATGAGACGTCCATCCAGTGAACCGAAATAAAGATGCTCACCCCAGGCTGCGAGTCCCCGATTCACCACGTCACAACATGGCTTCACGCCAGTACTTCCGGGAACTTCCGGGTCATATTCCCAGAGCAGCTCACCGGAAACCGCGTCATAAGCCTTCACAAGGCTCCATGCTGTGGTGATGTACATCTTACCGTCAATGACCAGCGGCGTCGCCTCTTGTCCGCGCGCTGTATCGAGGTCCGCGAACCATTCAAGCTGCAAATCGCCAACGGTCTCCCGATTCACTTGGTCCAGCGGGCTATAACGCTGCTCCGCCCATGTGCGACCATAAGAGAGCCATTCACTGTTATTGCTGGCCGCATTTACGAGGTCATCGGTTCCGATCTGTCGGGTCACCTGCGCATCAGGCGTATCAGCGCCGACCGGAGTTGCGGTATGTTCAGTCTGTGAACAGCCCTGAATTGCAAGACAAGCCATGGCCGCCACGCCGACAAACAGGTCGCGTTTTTCAATCATCAATTTCGTCCTCCCCGATTAATCCGCGCTTTATGGGACCAATCAATTGGTGTCGCCTTTTTCCGGCGATCGTTGTTTTGCTTTTTTACGTTGTATAAATTGCGCGCGTTCGGCTCAAGCTTTTTGAACACGATTATAAAAACAGTATAATTTGACGGTTTTTTTGATCCCACCCTCTGGAAATTCGTCCCGCCTTCTGTCAGCAATTGAATATAGGAGACTACAACACTCGCATAAAAGACGAGAGTGTGGCTGCCCTATCGGGAGGAAATACTATGAAGCGCAGTCTTACAGGTCTGATCTCAGCAGCATGCCTGACATCAATAGCGACCATCGGAGCGTGCAGTCACGTCACAGCGCCCGACGAAAACCTTATCTCGGCCCCGGGCCAGTATAGCGGCTATTCAGAACCTTATTACGACGGTTACGAGCGGAGTTCATTCTACGTGCCAGTACGAGATGGCACACGCCTCGCCGTCGATTTATTCCAGCCGACGCAGGACGGAGAGCTCGCAGACGAGCCGCTGCCCGTCGTCTGGATGCACTCTCCTTATAACCGCCGTTCATTCCGCGGCGAACCCGCCGTCGAAGCCTATCCGGGATACGCCATCGAACTGGTCCCTCACGGGTACAACGTCGCTATCGTCGACTTTCGCGGCGTGTTTGCGAGCTTCGGGCGCAATATCGGCTATAATCGCGGCGAGTGGGTCGAAGCCGCCCGCTGGGACGCCTACGACATTACTGAATGGTTCGCAGACCAATCCTACTCGAATGGTAATATCGGTATGTGGGGCTGTTCGGCGACTGGCGGCAGTCAGATGCAGGCGCTCACGACACGCCCGCCATCGCTCCGCGCTATTGTACCCATGAGCGCAGAGCTCGATGCCTATGCATTTGCTGTGAATGGGGGCATCGCCCGTGAACGCCCGATCGCCCCGCCAGGCACAAACCCCGGACGGGACATGGTCGCGAGGCGCGATGCAATGGCCGTACCGGTCGACGGACCCGACGCAGCTGCGCTTTTGACTGCCGCGATCGCAGAGCACGCAGAAAATATCGATTCTGTCGGCCAGGTGCCATTCCGCGATAGTATCTCACAGGCCACCAGCCTCGAATGGTGGTCCGTTTCCAGCCCGCATACATATCTGGATGACATGCGCCAGGCGGAAACGGGTGTTTTGTCTGTCGCCAACTGGGATGAGGCAGGATCCCGTCACGGACCGTTCTTCACCTTCAATAATCTTGATCCGGAAAATACAAAATTGCTGGTAGGTCCGGCAACGCACTGCGACTGGTCCACAGTGGAAGCAGATACCGGGCTAGACCTCGTTGTCGAGGAACTGCGCTTTTTTGATCACTGGCTCAAAGGCATTGAAAACAATGTCATGGATGAACCTGCCGTCACTTATTACACCTATAACGCTGAAGAGGGATCTGCATGGCGCCAAAGCGAAGTCTGGCCGCTTGAAACAGAAGTCCGCACAAGCCTTCACCTATCGCCAAACGGAACACTAATCCGTGATCAGCCTGAGACGGAATCCTCTGTGCAAGGCGACTTCAGCTCACCACCCACCGCCGAAACAGTGAGTTTGTCAGTGCCGGACGGAGGTCTGATCTTCCAAACCGAACCTCTCGAGAGCGACATGAAAGTCACAGGGCACCCGGTTGTGAACTTGTGGATTGAAAGCGATCAACCTGACGCTGATGTCACGGCTTTCTTGCTGGACGTCGCTCCGGACGGAACCTCACAAACATACCAGATGCTCGGACGTCTTCGTGCAAGCCACAGAGCGACGGAGGAGCCGCCCTACAATCATCTCGGGCTACCATGGCACAGCTATACATCGGATGATGCTGCGCCGCTAACGCCCGGCGTACCAGCTGAACTAAGCTTTGATATGCTTCCGATGTCATACGTCTTCCAACGCGGACACCGTATCCGCCTGCTGCTGAACTTCGCCGCTTTTGGCGGAGACCAGGACACTGAAGGCCAGATCCGTGTTCTGATTGGTGGGGAGACAAGTTCGCATATCGAGTTACCTATCATTCCAATCAGCGGAGACTGAGCCGTTATGAAAGCTTTATGGATATCCACCGCTCTTCTTTCGTATGGCGTGATCGTCGGATGCACCGCCGGCACAACCGAAACGCCCCAATCTTCTTCAGCGACGCCGTCACTTTCAGGCATGGATATGTCGCTCCTGACATCGGCGGCGACTGAACCGGACGGCCCGGGAACACAACTTGGACCGTATCCGGATATCGTAATTGCGTCTGCGCCGGGGCTGCCAACGCACACGATTTATTATCCGGAAAACTCCGGCGAAGCAGCCCTTCCGGTTCTGGTCTGGGGAAATGGTGCCTGCAGAAATGATGGACGGTCATTTTACCGGACGCTGACAAAAGTCGCGTCCCACGGCTTTTTCGTTGTCGCTGTAGGGCTTTACGACACGCAAGCCGATGCGCCATCGACGACAGGGCCTCAGATGATAGAAGCCATAGACTGGCTAGAAAGCGGCCCGTCCCTGCCTGCGGGTTTAAGCGCCCGCATCGACGCCGAAAGCATCGCAGTGATGGGCCAATCCTGCGGCGGCCTCATGGCCATAGAAGCGTCCGACGACCCTCGCGTAGATACCATAGGCGTAATCAATAGCGGCGTATTCAACGCCGGCTCCCGCCCTAGACTTTCTATATCGACGGCTACAAAGGACGATCTCGCCGACATTCACACACCTACGCTCTATATCAATGGCGGCACAAATGATGTTGCCTTTGAAAACTCTAATGATGACTTCGAGCGGATCGATAATGTACCGTTTTTCTACGGCGTGATGGAAGGAGCGGGTCACATAGCAACGCACCGTCATCGCAATGGTGGCCGATTTGCAGAAGTCATTACCGCGTGGCTGGAATGGCAGCTAAAAGACAATTCAGAAGCCGAGAGCTGGTTCGTTGGCGCTGATTGTATGCTCTGTTCAGATCCAGAATGGATTGTGCAAAAGAAAAACCTCAACTGACAGGCAGCTGAGGTTATTTGAAAGCCATTATATTGGCCGCATGAGTTGCGGCCAACTTTACATTCACACTGTCCAGACGAGCCAGGTGAGGCCAATCGCGATCGCGACGCCAAGCGCAACATTCCAAAGTGGCGCCCGAACTGTTTTTTCCGGCGCACCCTCTTCGACCTTTCGGCTGCCTGTGAGCATCGGGCGAACCAGATTTGCCTTCAGAACAAATTGGTAAGCCAGAACCGCCAGCACATGCAGCGCAATAAGGATGTAAAGCGCACGGAAGCTCATTTCATGAAACTCGGAGAACAGACGCCCCGTATCGAATTCCAGAAATTTAGATAGCGGACCCGATTCCAGACCATTCACATCTATTGTGAAAAGACCTGTTCCCACCTGTGTACCGACCACGAGCATCAGAGCAACAACACTCAGCGAACCAAGCGGGCTATGCCCGGTTGAAGGCTTATAATTGCCCTTAGTGAGCGACTTCGCATAGGCGATGACTTTGCCCGGACCTTTTACGAAGTCGGAAAACTTCGCCGTAGAAGCACCGAAGAGCCCCCAGTAGACGCGATAAAACCAAAGAAACAGAACAAGCATGCCAATCCGGCGGTGCCATCCCATTTCGCCCCAGCCATAAGCTATCCACCCCTGCTCCACCATAAAGCCATCAAGCGATTCCCAGACGCCGTGGCCTTCTGCTGTCGACCACATACAGGCGATCAGGAAAACCAGACCCCAGTGAAATGTGCGGACTGTCCAGTCCCAGACCTTCTGGGACCGGACTGGAACAGCGTCCGTGCTAGTCATCGTCTACACGGAAATCGTCGTGGCAGGCACCACATGTACCGCCGAGTGAGCGCAGAGCGCCGCCTGTGGCAGTCATATCGCCGGACGCAGCAGCAGCCTGAAACGCTACAGCAGCCGTCTGGAAGTTCGAAACAGCTTCAGCAAAGCCTTCTGGGTTTTCCCAGATCGTTGGCAGAGCTTCGGTTTCGACACCCGCCTCAGGGCCAGAACCTGCAGGGAACCAGTCACCCATCGTAGCTGCGTGACCTGCGATAATATCAGCTTTCTCAGAGATCAGCGTAGCGTCAGGGCTGCCCGAACGCATGCTTTCACTGATGGCACGCATGCTCGCGCCCATCTCTTTCAGATTGTCCTGACGCGCTTCGATAATTGCCACGATTTCGGCGTTAGCCGCAGCCGCTTCAGCTGTTTCAGTTGCAGCTGGCGCTTCAGCTTCAGGTGTTGCCACCTCTTCCTCTGCGCCGCCGCATGCAGCCAGCAACAGTGCAGAACTGGCAATCATGCCGAACATAACTTTCTTCATTGGGTACCCCTCTTCGTAAACGGATGCCGTCATCATCCCATCGCTTAACCCTAGGAAAACCGTAAGGTTGAGTGGGTAACTCGTCAATCAGGCAACCGGTTCACAGTTTGTTGTACGATATAGCAAAAAAAATCCGGCGGTGCAGAACACCGCCGGACCTTAATTTCGCTCAGCTACACCTTAGTAAGTGTATTTGAAGCCAACTTCGATCGTACGACCGAGCGCATTCACGCCCATACGCGGGTCATAGCCGAACTCTGCACGAACGAATGGTGGTTCTTCGTCCAGAATGTTCTGCATAGAACCTGTGAGACGCAAATTGTCGTTCAGGTCATACACGTATGTGAAGTCGAACGTCAGCGTGCTGTCGATCTCGTTGCCACGCGTGAACGGACCAACGAACTCGTCTGCAGTGTACGGCGGTGCGGAACCAGGAATGATACCGACCGGGTCAACGCCACCACGTTCGTCCGTCAGGCCAGACACGTAACGTGCTGTCAGACGGGCGTTGTGGTCACCACGGTTATAGTTGAAGAACGCATTGATACGGTGCTTCGGCGCGGAGAAACCAACAGATGAGAAGTTCAGATAACCGAGACGGTCATCATCCGGTGTCACCTGGAAGCCATCCAGAATACGAGCGCTCGTCATGAGCTCTGTGATGCTCGTGCCCGTCAGGCCAAAGGATGCGTCAGCCGCACCAATCGGGAACGAGTAGTTGATCTGGTAGTCGAAGCCCGATGTGAACTGGTCAGAACCGTTACCGAAGTCAGTTGTGACACGGTTCAGGTCAGCCGCAGTTGTTGTACCCTGCACACAACCACCGTTGAATTCAACGCGATTGATAAGTGGGTGACTGCAAAGATCATATTGATCATTCGGATCAAACACAGCATTCGCAATGAAGTTGTGCGGAGCAATCTCGCCGATTTCACCCATTGTATGGATGTCAAAATAATCCACGATGATTGTCAGATCATGATCTGACGCAAAACCATCGCTCTGCCAGATCGCACCAATGTTCCAGCTTTCCGCTTCTTCAGGCTGCACACCAGCTTGCGTAACAGTCGAGGCCGCAAGCCACGCGCCGTTAGCCACATCATATGAGCGAACGAGGTTGGCAATGTTGCCCGGTGCAAGTGAAATTGGAGGTGCCTGAAAGTTGGTACCGTAAGAACCGCGAATCGCGAGTTCGTCAGTCAGCTGCCATTTACCGGACACTTTATAGACTGTCGCACCCAGACCACCAGAGAACTCTTCACGGCGAACCGCCGCCTGAACATTGATGTCGTCAGTCAGAGGAAGGTTTGTCTCTGCGAAGAAGGAGTAAGACTGCTGGTCAAAGTAGTCAGGTGTGTTCGTGCCGAAGAAGCCGTAAGGACCCGGCTCGTTAGCTGTACAGCCATTGAAGTCAGGGTGACCGTTTGGCAGCGGACGCTGACCAACTGGCCACGCACATGGTGTAGCACCGTTATAAAGCTCGCTTGGAACAAATTCACGGAACTCGACCATGCGGCCCTGAGCACCAACAGCCCAACCGATTGTGCCGCCCGGTAGCTCGACCGGCAGAACACCATCAAACACTGCGTCGAATGTCACACTTTCCGTTGTCGCTTCATCACGGCGTTCATCGAACAACCATGCAACGAGATCATCAGGGTTCTCAGAGCCAGCTACATAGTTCGGGTTAGCCAGACCAAGCTCAGGTTGCTCTGCAAATGCTGAAGCAAACGGGTTGTACCAGAGACAGCCATTTTGACCTGCTTCCGCAGGGTTCTGCGTACCGAGCTGAGAAGAATCAAGGTCAGCCGCCGCACAGTTCGGACCACCAAAACCGTTCAGAGCTTCCTGTAGCCGGTAGCCGAGATAGTCAGGGTTTGTGTTGGTTGATCGTGAGGAGTTGTACGTTACAGCAACATCGTAGCCGATGTCGGAGAAACGACCAAAGAAGTCGCCCAGCGTACCATCAATGCCAGCAGACATACGCCAGACCTGATTGCTAACGCTTGCCGCAGAACCAAAGCCTTCACCACGGCCCATCACAGGGTTACCGTTGTGAGCGAACGGACGCGTTAGAAATGCAACGTACTGGCCCGCGAAAGCAGAGGCAGGAATCGTTGTGTTAACTCCGGTACGCGTAACAAACTCTGCCACATATGGATTTGTTGTCGGCACCGAGTACTGGAATGAAGCGCCAGTTCCTGTAGCGGGACCTTGCGTAGTTGGCAGAGAAGGTGAACCAAATACGTGAGGAACGTCTACCTGACCGTAAGAGAAGTCAGCGTGGAAATTCATGTTCTCATTGATGACAGTATCGAGCTGAGAATAGACGCGATAAATGTCCTGGTCCTCTACGAGGTTATAGTAAGACGCATAGTTATACAGACAGACCGGCGTGAACGGATACTGATCCGGGGCGTATATCCCGCCGACGGACTCACAACTGTTTTGATCGAAATCTACAGCCATGCCGCCCGGCGCAACAGGGTTGCTAAGTGGCGTCCCTGTCGCCGTTTGCGGCCACCAAGAGGTCAGGTTCGTCAGGAAGGACCATGGTGTCGGGTTCTCTGTGTATGGAACCAACGCCCAGTCACGATCTTCTGTTTCGAGGCGAGAACGGTGTTCCCACTCAGCCGCGATGTAGAAGTTTGTATCGCCTTCACCCCAACCGGCGATGAAGCCCATATCCCACTCGCCGTCAGAACCGTCGACGTGCATATAGTTGCCGGTGGTTTCGAAGCCTGTGAAGCCTTCGCGTGTGATGAAGTTCACAACGCCGCCCACAGCGTCCGCACCGTAAATAACGGCCGCGCCGTCTTTCAGAACCTCTGTACGACCAATCGCGATACCCGGAATGTTAGACAGGTTTTCACTCATGCGACGTCCGTTAAGGAGCGTCAGAGTCTTGTCTGCACCGAGGCCACGAAGGTTGAAGCTTGGTGAACCTGTGAGTTCAGCACCACCAAAATAGTTTGCCTCACCAGACGTTGGACCAGACTGCGGAAGTTCGCGCGCGAACTGCAGCGCAGACGGGCTACCTTGCAGTTGCAGGTCTTCAGCCGAGTAGACGTTAACCGGCAGAGCCGCGTCTTCAGGTGTGCCACGGATCGCAGAACCGGTTACAACAACCTGCTGCTGCGTGAACACTTCATCTTCAGCTTGTTCCTGAATGCGCTCGACGTCGTCCTGCGCATAAGCCAACGTTGGTTGAATAGCAAAAGCTAAAGCCGCCATAGAGGCGTACTTCAATCCAGCCCTCATAATTTCCTCCACTTGTATTTTATATACAGACCCATTTTTTGGGTCTTAAACACATTTAGAGGCATGACTGGTGAGAATGTAAATACCTATTATGTTAGTGAACACCGTTCGCTATATGATGATATATTGTAGTAGTGTCGTTTTTATCACACAAACCTTGCCGTAAGGTCAGTTTTGGCGCGCGACTAATTCTTCGAACATCTGCAATTGGAAGGTTTTCAGAAGCTCGACGGCCGAATCGGCGCCTTCACGGCTCTCTTCACGCAAAGCGTCGATCGCAAGACCACGTAATGCCGCAGCGTAGAGCTGAACGAACGCGTAGATTTTATCGCGCGCCTCATCACCCGACATTCCGGCTGACTGGCACAGCCCCCAAACGCTTTCCTTATGGCGCTTATCGAGTTCGTCATTCATACGAACGAACTTCTCAGCCATGTCCGGATCGCTCCTTGTACTGAGCATAAGTTCGATCCGAGCAACGCCGGATGGCGAGACCATTGCCTCCCAAAGCACATCAATAAGTGCGAGAAACTTGTCCGCAGGCGTTTCCAGATTCGATAGCCGCTCCCGGTGCAACTCACCACGCATGTCACGCATACGCTCGGCAGCTGCCATCATCAGATCTGCCTTGGTCGGGAAATGATGGAGCATTGCGCCCCGGCTCACGCCAGCGCGTTGCGCGACGACCGTGGTGGTCGTCTGATGAAAGCCGATTTCATGCAGAGATGCGATAGTGGCTTCAATCAGCTTTGCGCGCGTTCTGGCGGTCCGTTCGACATTTGGCACCCGCTTTCTCGCGGCAGGCTTCACCGGTGTTTCGCTATTGGCCATTTAGTCTGCCTCACTTGATCTCACCGCACCACGCCCTGAGCTACGCCTTACGCTTGCCCTTAAACCCTTTGGCGAGAACGTAAATTTCGGGTGAATGTGCCCGACTCGCCGGCGGTTTCGCGTGCTTAACTTCGGTGAAGTTCGCCTTCAGCCGCTCAAGAAGTTCGGGGCTGGTTCCACCTTGGAAGACCTTAGAACAGAATGTCCCGCCCGGCTTCAGCACATCAAGCGCGAAATCTACCGCAAGCTCGACCAGTGCCACCGTACGAAGGTGATCTGTCTGTCTGTGGCCTGTCGTATTCGCAGCCATGTCCGAGAGCACGACGTCCGCAAGTCCGCCCAGCTCGCCTTCGAGCTGCTTCATGACGGCTTCGTCAGCCACATCGCCCTGCAAGAGCACAGCGCCCACAATCGGCTCGATCTCGAGCAGGTCGATACCGACCACTTTGGACGCTCCGAGCGACAGCGCAACCTGCACCCAGCCACCAGGCGCGGCACCAAGGTCAACGACTGCATCACCCTTTTTGATGATCTCGAATCGCTCCTGAAGCTCGTTGAGCTTGAAGGCGGCACGCGAGCGATACCCCGCATCCTGCGCTTTCTTCACGTATGGGTCAGAAAGCTGGCGCTCGATCCAGCGCTTGGAGCTTTCGGTTCGCGCGTTGTAGGCGGGCGTTTTCTTCTTCGCGGTTCGACCAGCAGAGCCTTTTCCAGCTCCGATGCCTTTGCCGTTCCAGCGACGTTTTCCATCATCAGCCAAAATCGGCCTCCTTCTCAGGCGGTGCGTCAGACACGTCACCTTCCTGATCACTATTTGAATTGCGGCGCCGTTTGCGCGGCGGCTTTCCGTGAATGAGCGACATGAGCAGGCCTTCTCGCAGGCCCCTGTCGGCGACACGCATCTGCTCGCACGGCCATAGCTCCCATATGGCTTCCAGAATCGCGCACCCTGAAAGCACAAGATCCGAGCGACCGTCACCAATACAGCCGATCTGTGCCCGCCCCGCCTTCGTTAGTGAAGACAGGCGGTGACGGGCAGCCAATGCGTCCTCGCGAGCAAACATGCTACCATCCACGATGGACCGGATATATTTATCCAGATCGAGATGCACTGCGCACAGGCTGGTGACAGTGCCGCTCGTTCCAATCAGGTGGCCACGATTTTCCTTAAAGATTTCAGAGAAGTCCTGCCCCCTCTTAAACTCTTGAAGCATGTTCCGGGCATAGGCCAGCATTTCCGGATACCAGTTCGGATCGTCCGGCCGTTCCGGGAACTGCTCTGACAAGGTGACGACGCCTAACGGGAAACTTGCCCAAGCGATCATTGGCGTCTTTTCCAGTGAGTTCTTCAAGCCGCGCTTCTTCGCTTTTGCAATATCGACCCAGCACAATTCGGTTGAGCCACCACCGATATCCACGACGAGCGCGACTTCCTTATCATTCTCCAGCAGATCGAGCGCGCCGGTCACGGCCAGACGCGCTTCTTCTTTCGGTGAGATAATCTTGAAGGACAGTCCGACTTCCTTCTGAACGCGCTCAATGAACTCACGACCGTTCGTTGCCGCACGGCACGCCTGCGTTGCGACGCATTTGAGCCGCTTCACATTGTGATTCTTGAGTTTGTCGCGAATGACGGAAAGCGCACTTATGGTGCGCTCAATCGCATCTTCAGACAGCATGCCTGAAGATGTGAGACCTTCGCCCAGACGGACGATCTGAGAAAATGAGTCGACAACCCGAAACCGCCGGCCTTTTTCTTCTGCAACCAGCAGACGACAATTATTCGTACCCAAATCAATAGCCGCGTATACGGGCTTGCGATCGGGCTTTTTTTGTTTCGGCCGCCGACGCCTCTTCTTTTGAGACGCTTTGGAGGTGAGCATAGTACCGCTCTGAATGCTTAAGTTGCGACCAGACTAGCAGACGTAATGCAGAAGCAAAAGCTCTGACATCTTGTTGAGTGGGGTAGGTGCATCTATCTTTATAGGGAACTGAAGTGACGAGGTTGTTCAAAATGACAGATCGCATGGCAAAATTCCAGATCGGCCAGGTCGTCAAGCACCGTCTCTACCCTTTCCGAGGCGTGATCTTTGACGTCGACCCGGAATTCTCAAACTCCGACGAGTGGTGGGAATCAATTCCGGAGAATGTACGGCCAAGCAAGGACCAGCCTTTCTATCACCTGCTCGCGGAAAACGAGCAAAGCCATTACGTGGCTTATGTTTCCGAGCAAAACTTGCTGGATGACGCTGATGGCGGCCCTGTTGACCATCCGCAAATCAACGAGATTTTCATGGAGAAGGATGGACAGGCTTATAGGGTCCGGCCCGAACTGGCTAACTAATCTGACGACATAAAGCCCGGTCCAGCGCCGGGCTTTTTCTTTGCTTGCCGACACAGAGAACAAAAAGGGGAGCCGAAGCTCCCCTTTTCCAAATCAGGATAGCTGCCCGTTAGATCTGGCCGTCTTTAGCCAGTTTCGCGAGGCCACGACCGATAACGATCTGTTGGATTTGCGTTGTACCTTCATAGAGACGGAAGATACGTACATCGCGATAGAAACGCTCAATGCCGTAATCAGCGATATAACCGGCACCGCCGAAGACTTGAACCGCACGGTCAGCGACACGACCAACCATCTCAGACGCAAACATCTTACAGCTTGCTGCCAGCAGCGTTACGTTCTCGCCGCGGTCACGCTTTTGCGCCGCATCGAGCACCATGCAGCGCGCTGCATAAGCTTCTGCATAGCTGTCGGCCATCATCGCCTGAACCAGCTGGTGGTTCGCAATCGGCTCACCAAACTGCTTACGCTCGACAGCATAGTTCGTCATTTCGGAAATCAGTCGCTCTGCAACGCCCGTACAAACCGCTGAAATGTGAAGACGACCACGGTCCAGAACGGACATAGCGACTTTAAAGCCATCGCCCTCTTCGCCAAGGCGGTTCGCCACAGGCACACGTGCATTGTCGAAGATCACGTCACAAACGTGCGCGCCCTGCTGGCCCATTTTCTTTTCAGGCTTACCAATCGTTACGCCCGGAGTCGTCGTTTCAACGAGGAAGGACGACAAGCCTTTGCCGCCTGGTGTGTTCTGGTCTGTACGCGCCATAACCGTCAGAAGGTCGGCTTTGTTTGCGTTTGTGATGTAACGTTTCGTACCGTTCAGAATGTAATGGTCGCCATCGCGCTCTGCACGCGTCTTCACGCTACCCGCATCAGAACCGGCTTCAGGCTCTGTGAGACAGAATGAAGTGATAATCTCGCCGCTCGCGATTTTCGGCAGCCATTGCGCTTTCTGCTCGTCATTACCCCACATGACGAGGCCCTGAGAACCGATACCGATATTGGTACCCGCAACGGAACGGAATGCAGGAGATGTCTGGCCGAGCTCAAGCGCGACAAGCACTTCTTCTTCCATATTGAGGCCAAGGCCGCCAAACTCTTCAGGAATGGAAATACCAAACAGGCCGAGCTCTTTCATGCCGTCGACGACGTCCTGTGGAACAGCGTCTTCTTCAGCAACCTGACCTTCAATCGGTTTGCACTGCTCGTCGACGAAACGACGCACCATCTCAATCAGCGCATCCCGTGTTTCCTGATCATATGCCATTTACGTGTTTCTCCCGCGCAACTTTTATATAGCGACTTTGATATAGTGTCGGACACTAACTAGAACTGCAGGCATAATATGACAATGGGAAAGGCGGCCCGGATTAAACGTGAAAATATTTTCACTTGCCGAAAAACGATAATTGGTGTATCGTTTTTCAATAATTCGGAGACCACTGATGAAACTCATTCCAATTCTGCTCGCTGCTACACTCCTGTCCGGCTGTATCGTCATCAATGCTGACGACGACGATCTTGATCTTGTGGGCTCCCAGAACATTACTCAATCAAATTTTGATGGCCTGGAACTTCGTGGTGGTGGCGACGTCCACATTCAGCACGGCCGCACATTCGCTGTGAACCGGGAAGCTGAATCGCAAGGCTGGCTTGTCGGTCTGGATGACAACACGCTGGTTCTAGAATGCGACCGTCAGTGCCGCGACAATCACGCAGACACAATTGTGGTCACTCTTCCATCTATCGATAACATCGCGATCACCGGCGGTGGCGATATGATGATTGATGGCGACTTCCCGAATACAAGCGAACTGAACATTGCCCTCGTCGGTGGCGGCGACATTGATGCGCGTTCCGTACAGGCGAACGAAGTGAACATCTCTATTGTTGGCGGCGGTGAAATTGACGTTGCGGCAGCGACAGAGCTCAATGTCTCCATCATTGGCGGCGGCGAAATCGGCTATATCGGCTCACCTGAGGTAAACCGTAGCGTGATCGGCGGCGGTCAGGTTCGTCAGATCCGATAGAGGCCTAGACCTCACTCTTTTGAGAACTTAAAGACGGTCCTGATTCTAACGAACAGGGCCGTTTTCTATGGGGTATACACTAAAGACCGAGGGTGAATTTGCAGGCTGGCATTATTGGGATGGCGACGCCTATGAATCCCAGCTGGTCGGTCCGTTCTATATGAAGAAAGACGACAATGGCGAAATGGTCGGTGCCTTCCGGGCGGAGCCTCGCCACATGAACGGCCACGGCAATATGCATGGCGGCTGTATGATGTCTTTCGCCGATTTCGGGCTATTCGTTATCACCGATGAAATCATCAATGACGAGACACCGGGCGTAACGCTTTCCATGAATTCAGAATTTCTCAGCGCCGCATCCGTCGGCGACATGATGGAAGTACGAGGTGACGTTCTGAAAGCAGGCCGTTCAGTTGTGTTTGTACGCGGTGTCGTCACCGCCAACGGAACGCCCTGCCTCAATTTCTCAGGAACAATCAAAATCCTGCGTAAGCGGCCAAACAGCTAGTCTTTGGCAGCCATAGGGCGCGCCTGCATGGCCTCGAACCAACGAGACAGGTTAGGCCGCCCTTCCCAGAGCTTACAGCGCATATAGAGGCCGAAATTCATGCAGATAAACAGCGTGATATCGGCATTGGTGAAACGGTCACCGGCTACAAACTCGGTCCGCTCCAGAACACGGTCGAAATAGTCAGCCGTCTTCAGCGTCTGCTCTTCTGACATTTCAGACCATTCTTTGGATTGCTTTGCTTCCAGAGCCGCCGCGCGTGGGTGGCCATGACGGAACCAGCCTGCAATCGACATCATCAGCATGAGCTCTACACGGCGATCCCACATTTCGATCTGCGCACGTTCCAGCCCGTCACGTCCCATCAGGTTAGGCTCGGGAAAAGTGCTTTCCAGGTAAGTACAGATGGCGCGACTCTCGCCAATCACAGTGCCATCATCCAGTTTCAGAGAAGGCACCCGTGCAAGCTCGTTCACTGACTTATAATCTGAACTGCGGTGCTCACCTTCCAGAAGTGCGAGCTCGATGATTTCGACCTCATCAAGCTTGCCCTTCTCTTTCAGGAAGAAGGTTACGCGATCCGGATTCGGTGCGCCTTTAGCACTATATAATTTCATATGTTTCACTCCCAGTGACTGATTAGACAGTCGGTCCGGACGTGAAGTTTTTCAACCCGTCACGCAGCGTTAATCGAAGGACGCCCGCACTCCGAATGTTGCATTCATTGGCTCGCCCGGGAAATACCGGTGATTACCGAATGCGAAGTCAGCCCGGTCGGCATAGCGCTCGTCTGTCAGGTTGCGGATGATAACGAAGGCTTCAAGCTGATCGGTCAGGTCATAGCTTGCGCGCGCAGACGCAACAGTGTGCCCGTCATAGCTTGCGGTATTCGCTTCATTTGTGAAGTACTCACCTACATATTCGAGGCTGAGGCTGGCATCGAAGCGGTCTGTCGGCGCCCATGCAATGCGTAGATCACCCAGCCATTCAGGCGCAGAATCGATCGGATTGCCATCGACAATGCCGTTCGCCGCGCGATTGAAGGCATATGTGTGCTCAGCCCAGCTCAGATTACCAGAGACCGTCACAGTGTCGGTCACCTCAAAGCTCGCCTGTCCTTCAATGCCGACATGGTCGGTGCGCCCACCAATAACGTTGAGTCCCTGCGCATCGCGGAAGAAGTAATTCTCCTTCTCCATCACGTAGGCGGCGACGTCAAAATAAAGGCGGCCATCTAACACGGCACCACGTGCACCAATTTCGAGGCTGTCCAGCGTTTCAGATTTCACCTCGCCTACCGTTTGCAGGCTTTGCAGACGGTAAAGGTCGGATGCTTGCGGCGCACGCTGACCTCGCGCATAGTTCGCATAGAGCGCCACACTGCCGATAGCATCATCCCAGATGATACCGAGCTTCGGCGTCACCAGATCAAAACTGTCAGACCGGTCTGCAGGCACATTGAAGCGGCCATTTATGCCAGCAGGCGCGCGCGTGGTGTAATCATAGTCGTGCGTTTCGGCACGAAGTCCCGCCAGAACCCGAATATCGTCCGAAATTTCATATTCCAGCTCACCCCAAAGCGCGAGAGCCAGCGTCTCGACGGTATAGTCATAGTGAACGCCGACAGGGAAACGGCTATCGCCCGGGAAGAAGCCAAAGGGCGCGGGCTGCGTTTCAAGCAGGTCACCGCTCGCAGCATCGACCATGCCACCGACCGTCCAACGTAGTTCATCATATTGACGGGTCACATCACCCATCACTCCAAAGGCGGAATGGCTGTTCTCTTCGAAGCCTTTATACGGCAGGAAGTGCTGACGGAATTCCATTTCCTGCCAGCGCGCATATGGCGTGACATTCACATCATACTCGCCGAAAGAGCGGTTCAAATCGATAGCCGCCATGGCGAACTGCGCGTCACGAAAAGCTTCGGGATTTGGATTACTTTCTGAAACGTCCTCGTCCTCATACGCTTCAAAGCCCTGAATGAAGCCACCGGTCTCCTGATTGAGGTTCATGGCAGATAGCCATGCCTGCCCGGACCAGCCCGCAAACTCTACGGCCGTCGCCAGATAAAGCTTTTGTTGGTCGACACTCGTATCATCGCGCCAGCCTGCATCATGTTGAACGGTCAGGCCGAGAACCTGACTACCATTTCCCGTCACGATATCGCCGCGCGTGCGGGAAAGGGTAGATGAGCTGATAGTGAAATCTGTTCCGCTTGATTCTGCGGATGGCAGAAAAAGGTCCACTACGCCGTGCACCGCGTTTGAGCCGTAGGCCGCTGAGCCGGGACCACGCACTACGCCAATAGAGTCAGCGATTTCATGATGCGTTTCGAACAACATATTCACGTTTCCGAACGCAGGCGACCGCGTGGGAACGCCATTTTGCAAAACGAGGAAACTACCCTGCCCAGCTCCACCATTCAGTACTGGAGAGCGAATTGCGATCAAATGCTCCTGACCGGAATTAGTGTGGATATTTACACCAGGCAGCACGTTTAAAATTTCTGCAGGGTGATCCGCCAGAGTCTCAGAAACCAGATCTTCGTCGATGAATGACACGGAGCCAGGGTCGGTTTCAAGCCGATCTCCATCGACAACGACGAGAGGCTGCAATGACTGATCTTCCGCATCCTGCGCAAATGCCTGAGGCATTGCGAGGCCGAGAGCCAGAACAGAACCTGCACCAAGAAGATGGATCAAACGCGACATAGACTTCCTCCCTGCACCCGTTTTTAGGGCGTCGTGAGATGTATCTGTATCCCTGTCGCGCAATAATCAAGCTGGATAGAGTAAACTCCACCCAACTTCATTCACAGCGTTGCAGATCAGCCACCAAGGAAAAGTGATGCTGGAAGCGCACCGGCAATGCATGCGCTCATGCATGTTGCGAGCGTACCCGCCAGAAGCGTCTTCCATGACAGGCTGAGGAATGTCTCACGGCGCTCCGGAGCGATGATGGTCAGACCACCAATCAGAATGCCGATAGAGCCGAAATTCGCAAAGCCGCAAATCGCGTGCGCGACGATAATGCGTGAGCGGTCAGACAGCTGATCTGCAGGCGTGTTCGCAAGGTCGAGGAAGGCAACAAACTCAGTCAGAACCGTTTTGATGCCCATGAGAGAACCGGCTTTTGCCGCCTCTTCCATTGGCACACCGGTCATGTACATGAGTGGCATGAAGATCCAGCCGAGAATACGCTGAATAGACAGCGCCTCGCCATTTACATCCGGTGCAGCGCCGAGGGCCGCATTCACCATGAAGAGAAGCGCGAGCGCGGCGATCAGCATGGTCGCAATATTCAAAACGATCTGGAGACCGGTGCTAGCACCAGATGAGAACGCATCCATTGTGGATTCGTACTCAAAGTCCGGTTCATGCGCACGGTCTGAGATCGCAACGGTCTCAGGCACCATTGTCAGCGCAAGGGCGACCGCCGCAGGCGCCGCCACGATCGATGCCGTCAGCAGCTGGGCGAGCGGGTTCGCCATAACCGGCTGCAAGAAGGTCGTGTAGATGATCAGAACGGAGCCAGCGATGGTCGCAAAACCGGTTGTCATCAAAACGAAGACTTCCGAACGGGTCATGCCTTTGATGTATGGTTTTACGAGGACCGGTGCTTCGGTCATGCCCATAAAGATGTTCGCAGACACAGCCAGAGATGTCGCGCCACCAAGGCCCATGGTTTTCGCGAAAATGAAGGCAAAGGCTTTAGTCACCCAGCGCAGAATACGCCAGTGCCAGAGGATCGCGGACAACGCCGCAACAACAATAACGATTGGAAGGATCTGGAAGAAGAAAGCGGGATTGGCATTAGCTTGTTCTACAGGGAAGGTCGTATTGTCACCGATATAGCCGAACACAAAACCTGTGCCGTAGCGGGTCGCGTTCTCAAGGCCGTCGACAACGACATTTGCTTTGAACAGAACGTTGCGAACCGGCGGAACGGCAAACAGAAGGAGCGCAAACACAAACTGGAGGCCAACTGCGCCGAGCACGAGTTTCCATGGAAAGAGTTTCCGGTTTTCCGAAACAGCCCAGGCGATACCAACAATCACCACCAGCCCGAGCAGCGCCCGCGCGTTATCCCAGCCCCAATCCATACCGTATTCCTTTTCCCGCAGGGCGTTTCCCGCCCGATCGACACATTTCTGTAATCGGCAGAGCCTGCCGGTGCAAACCCTTATTCACAGCAAAACATGTCTGATACGCTCAGAAACGCCGGTTAAGCATGCCTGCGCCTATCTGTTTATCTCCTGTGCAGTATGGCTCTGCAGACTGGCGCAAAACCATCGAAACATGATGACAGACAGATTCGCCGCTATAGAATCGCATCTGTACCAAACCCAGCAGGACGTGCCTTCAATGCAGCCATTTCACCTTGCCTTCCCAACCGCCAATCTTGAGAAGACGTCAGCCTTCATGACTGACGTAATCGGCGCGAGCATTGGCCGGACAAGCGAACGTTGGGTGGATTTCGACTTTTTCGGCCACCAGATCACCAGTCATCTCGTCGATGATATGGATGAAGCGGCCAAAAATCCGGTGGACGGGCAGCAGGTTCCTGCCTTCCATTTCGGTATCATCATGCAATGGGATGACTGGCAGGCTCTGGCAGACCGCGTAGACGCTAAGGGCGTGCCATTCGAGATTGGCCCCTATATCCGCTTTGCGGGCGAAGTTGGAGAACAAGGTACGTTCTTCATCCGCGAACCGGGCAGCGATACGGCGCTGGAATTCAAGACATTCCGCAATTTCGACCAGATTTTCGCGGCATAAAAAAGGCCTGCTAAAGCAGGCCTTTTCGATGACATCATCAGCTGACTATTCAGCTTTTTCCGGCCAGCGGAATTTGCGCTCCGAGTAGAATGGATAGTGCGGTGCGATACCGTCAGATACCTTCTCAGGGTATTCAGGCTTACGCTTTTCAAGGAAGCTTGTGACGCCCTCTTTCGCGTCGCCTGTACGACCACGTTCGAAGATCGCACGGCTGTCGATGATGTGCGCTTCCATTGGGTGATCGGCACCCAGCATCTGCCACATCATCTGACGTGTCAGCGCGACGGAAACCGGAGCGGTATTGTCGATGATTTCGCGGCACCAAGCGCGCGCTGCGTCCATCAGTTCAGCTTGCGGATAGACTGCTTTGACCAGTCCGCCATCAAGAGCTTCCTGCGCATTGAACACGCGACCGGAATAACACCAGTCCAGCGCCTGGCTGATGCCGACAAGACGCGGAAGGAAATAGCTGGAGCATGCTTCCGGCGTAATACCGCGGCGTGAGAACACAAAGCCGAAGCGCGCATTGTCAGACGCGATACGCACATCCATAGGCAGCTGCATGGTCGCGCCAATACCAACGGCTGCGCCATTGATCGCGCCGATAATCGGCTTCAGGCTTTCATACATGCGCAGTGTGCAGCGGCCGCCGCCATCACGTTGCAGGTCTTCCTGCGTTGCGTGGCCGGCCTCTTTACCGCCCGCCTGACGCGCTTCATAGTCGAAGGTCTTACCGCCCTGAGAGAGGTCAGCGCCGGCGCAGAATGCGCGGTCGCCAGCGCCTGTTACAATGACCGCTTTCACGTCATCATCAGCGTCTGTCTCGTCAAAGGCTGCGATGATGTCGAGCATCATCTGGCCGGTAAAGGCGTTCATCTTCTCCGGACGGTTCAACGTAACCGTTGCAATGCCATCCTCGACCTCAAGGATGACTGTCTCAAACTCTTTTCTTTTTGTCATAGTAAAACTCCCCGTCTGATTGACGGGGAGTGAAGACGTGTCTGGGAAGTAAAATCAAGTATAACCCGAGGTCACTTCCTAATTATTTGCGCGGATCAGTACTGCGAGCACTGGATCGTACGCTGACCAGCATAGGCACCGATTACACCACCGACGACTGCGCCAACAGCTGCGTTTCGCGTGTCATCGCCACCGGCCATGGCCGCAAGGCCCGCACCTGCGAGGGCACCGATACCACCACCGGCGAGGGTCCGGCTGCGGCGGGCTTCGTCACACTCACCATACGAGCGGAACATGGTCTCGCCGTCATAGCTCCAGCGCTGCGTTGCAGGCTGCTGATAGCTGTATGTTGGCTGCGAATACCGGTTGGATGTCTGGTATGTGCTGCCGCTGTGATAGCCATTGTTATAGCCGCTATTGGACTGGTAGCTGCCGTGGTTAGAGTAGTTGCGGTTATTGCCGTAGCTGTAGGTCGGCTGGGAGCTATAAGTCCGCGTGGTCGTGTAAGTGCGACCTGACTGGTAACCGCTATTGCTGTAGCCGTTATTGTAGGTGCTGCTGCCATAGCGGTTATTGTTGCTATAGCCGTTATTGTGGGTCCGTGTCGTTGTGTACGAGCGGGACGGGTATGTCGTCTGATAACCCTGGTTATGGTGGCCGTTATTGTACTGGCCATTGCTGTAATAACCATTGGACGATGTGTGGCCGTAAGTCGGCTGGCTATTCACATAGCGGGTGTTCGAATTCGTAGAGTAAGACGAGCTCTGGCTCGGATACTGATATTCGGAACACTGGATCTGGCGATTGCCAACAATGCCACCGGCTGCGGCTCCGATCATTGCACCGACAATAGCGTTGCGGGTGTCATCTCCGCCGGCCATTGCACCGGCACCGGCACCCAGAAGACCGCCAACGGCCGCGCCGTTCATCGTGCGTGTGCTGCGTGCTTGTTCGCAAGAAGAGTAAGAGCTGTAATTCGTCTGACCGTCATAGCTCCAATATGAAGACTGGGCGTTGGCGGCGGGGGTGATCGCCATCATCGCGGCGAGAGCTACTCCAGAGGTAATGGCTTTCATTTGCATGGGAAATTCTCCTTCAATGCAGCCAATATGACGAACCCGCATTGAACCCAGTCTGAATGTTTCGTTGTGGTAAACGAGCCTTTTCGTTCATGTTCGGTTTAGCGTGTCATAGTGGTCCTAATCCCCTCAAACAGCGCCCAATCCCCTGAATTCACGGTTGACCGGCCCCGTTTTCTCGCAAAACTGACGGCACGGACTTTTAAGGATGTGAATGTGCGGATCTTCATAACACTGGCGTTGGTGACGTCTCTCTGCCTGGCAGGCGAATCTGTTTCAGCGCAGGCCTCACCAGATTTCGGTGACAATACGAGTCGCTTTGCAAATGACGGGGAATGCGATGATCCGCGTTTTGCAGGCCCTGATGCGTCCAGTTTCCAGTCACGCCGAAATGAAGGCCATGACGCCGAAGACTGTCAGGCGGCGTTCGCAGGCGGAACTGTGTTTCTGAGAAACACAAATTTCGTCACTTATGATGGCGTGGAATTCGGCACAGATCGCGGTCGTTTTGCCCACGATGGCGAATGCGACGACCCGCGCTTTCGTGGTCGCGGCATGGCGACATATACGCAGGATGAGAACATTCTCGCCGATTCCACCGATTGTCTTGCGGCGTTTCAAGCAGGGACTATCGCTCTGCGCACCAGTTTCGACGAGCCTTACACTTTCGAGGGGATCAGTTTCGGTGTCGATTCCAGCGAATGGGCGAATGATGACGAATGCGACGACCCGAGATTTCAAGGAACAGGCATGGCCCAGTTCCTGAACGAAGAAAACATCGAAGCCGACGCATCCGACTGTTTATTCTACTACCGAAACGGTGCAATTCAGTTGATCGTCGAGATCGAGGAACCTTACTCTCAGGAGGGCATTCTGTTTGGTATCGATGAGGGGCCATTCGCGAATGATGGCGAGTGTGACGACCCGCGCTTTGTCGGGCCAGACATGTCTCTTATCGGTGGATTTTCGGACGCGATTGAAAAAGACGCATCCGACTGCCTGTCCGGATTTGAAGCTGGCCGCATCTTTCTGCGCCGTGCCTATATCGCTCCTCGCATCGTCGACGGAGTCAATTTCGGCGACGACAGCAGCCCGTATGCAAATGATAACGAATGCGATGATCGCCGCTTCATAGGGGACGGCATGACACGTGTGCTGCTGACCGATGCAAACACCTTAGCAGATGCATCTGACTGCATTGCGGCGTGGATGTCAGGCGAGCTGGAATTGCGCACGCCTATCACCGAGCCGCTTAAGTTCGAAACCATTACATTTGGCGTAGATTCAAGTGATTTCGCCAATGATAATGAATGCGATGATCCGCGTTTTCAGGGGCTGGGCATGGCAAGCCCACCGCTGGAGCAGAGCAATATAGAGGCCGATGCAACCGACTGCCTGACCGCGTATCAGCAAGACCGCATCACCATTCGCAACGCCTATTTCTCTCCAGTCACCTATAACGGAATAGACTTTGGCGATGACAGCGGCGTCTGGTCCAATGACGGCGAATGCGATGACCGCCGCTTCATTGGTGAAGGTATGACACAGGTTCTCCTAACCGATGCACACATCCGCGCTGATGCGTCTGATTGTCTGGCCGCGTATCAGGAAGACCGTCTCGAACTGAGGGAAGAGATCACCCGCCCGCGCCACTATGACGGCATTAATTTCGGTATCGATACGAGCGTTTTCGCCAACGACAATGAGTGCGACGACCCGCGATTTGAAGGCGAAGCCATGGCTGAGGGCGAACCTTTAGATGAGAACAAAAAAGCCGACGCAACAGACTGCCTGAACGCATACCAGCAGGGTCGCGTCACGCTCATTTCACAAGCTGCAGCGAGCGGAACGCTCTACGATGGCATTCTATTCGGCGTCGACAATGGACGCTGGGCAGAAGATGGCGAATGCGATGATCCACGTTTCGAAGGCGACGGCATGTCCACAACGGTTCTGCTCGACAGCGATATCCGCAATGATGCAACCGACTGTCTGGCTGCTTATCAGGACGGCACGATCACCCTGATCCGACCAAATTGAAACACCTTTGCAGCTCCGCGTAACAACTCAGCGTCTTATTCTTTTCAGATTACCTGCCCCAGCGTCACCGCTAGACAGTGACCTTTGCTCGCGCCATCCTCTCGAAAATATAAAAAATCGGGAAGGAAACGCGCATGGCGGAGGAGCAGACATTCCACCCTTGCATTCACGCGGCTAAGCATCCGGACAAGCCTGCCATTATCATGGCTGCCACCGGAGAGACGCTCAGCTTTGGCGAGCTTGAAACGCGATCAAATCAAGGGGCACAGTTTTTCAGATCGATAGGTTTGAAGAAGGGCGACACAATCGCATTCTTCATGACGAACTCGGTCCAGTATCTGGAGCTGGCCTGGGCGGCTCAGCGGTCCGGCCTGTATTTCACCTGCATCTCGTCTCGCCTGACGGCTTCTGAAATCGACTACATCGTGCAGGACTCCGGCGCGCGAGTGCTCTTTTCCTGTCCTGACCTCGCCGTTGCCGCAAAAGAGGTGAAGGCTATCACCGGGATGGAACGCTATTTTAGCGTTTGCGGTGAGGTCGAAGGTTATGAAGTTTATGAAGCTTTGCGCAATGACATGCCTTCTACACCGATTGGTGATGAAAGTGCCGGTGCGGACATGCTCTACTCGTCCGGCACGACGGGACGCCCGAAGGGCATTCGCCCACCGCTCGATCCGGACAAACCTATCGGGGCAGACAGCGTTCTACGCATGATCCTCAGCGCAGCAGGCGGAATTACTGAAGACAGCATCTATCTCTCCCCTGCTCCGCTCTATCACGCAGCCCCGCTGCGCTGGACGATGACCGCAATGTCGATCGGGGCGACGGCGATCATCATGGACAAGTTTGATCCTGAAACCTTCCTGCAGCTGGTAGAGAAATATCAGGTCACGCATACGCAGCTGGTACCAACCATGTTCGTCAAAATGCTCAAACTGCCTGAGGCCACGCGCAAAACATACGATCTGTCATCCTTGAAATTTGCGGTCCACGCTGCCGCGCCATGCCCGGTGCCGGTGAAAGCACAAATGATTGAATGGTGGGGCCCGGTCATCCATGAATACTATGCTGGTTCTGAAGGAAACGGCCTGACATGGATTTCCTCACCGGACTGGATGACGCACAAGGGAAGCGTCGGCAAACCGCTGCACGGCGTTCCGCATATTTGCGACGAGGAAGGCAACGAGCTCGGCCCGAATGAAGAAGGCATGATCTACTTCTCTGACACCACGCCGCCGACCTACCATAACGATCCGGAAAAATCGAAGAAGGCTTGTCACCCGTTCAAGGAAGGCTGGTCCTCACTCGGTGACATTGGCAGGCTGGACGAAGACGGCTTCCTCTATCTGACGGACCGCAAGGCGTTCATGATCATTTCCGGCGGGGTGAACATCTACCCTCAGGAAGCTGAAAACGTTCTGATCACGCACCATAAGGTCGCTGACGTTGCGGTGATTGGCGTGCCGAATGACGAATTCGGAGAGGAAGTGAAAGCGGTTGTCCAGCCAATGCCGGGCGTGGCCGCGAGTGATGAACTCGGCGATGAGCTTATCCGCTATTGCCAGTCGCAACTTTCCAAAATCAAATGCCCGAAAAGCGTGGATTTCGATCCTGAACTTCCGCGTCACCCAACGGGCAAGCTTTACAAACGCCTCGTCCGTGACCGGTACTGGGGCAAATCAGACAGCAGAATTATTTAAACGAGAAGAGAAGACACATGGCTGAAACAAAGAAAGTCGCATACGCAGATCTTGAATCCATCATCGGGCAGGAAATCGGTGTATCCGACTGGCACGTCATTGATCAGGACCGCGTAAACCTGTTTGCGGACGCTACAGGCGACCATCAATGGATCCACGTAGACGTAGAGCGCGCGACAAAGGAAATGGGCGGCCCGATTGCGCACGGCTTTCTGACATTGTCTCTGCTACCGATGCTGTCGTCTGAAGTCCTTCAAATCACCGGTGTCTCCCGCGGTATCAATTACGGCTCGGATAAAGTCCGTTTCACCAACATGGTCCGCGTTGGCTCTAAAGTCCGTCTGCGCATGAAGAACATCTCTGTCACCGAGAAGTCCGGCGGCAAGCAGATGATCAACGAGTCGACTGTAGAGATTGAAGGTCAGGAACGCCCCGCTCTGGTCGCACAGCAAATTTCAGTCGTTTACGGCTAACCCTCTGAACAGGGGATGTTCGGAAGTTTCTGAGATATGGTATCTTTCCGTATCGGCGGCCTGCCGTCGTTACGGAGGGGTACAGATATGTCACTTGCTAAACTCGCCCTATGCGCGGCCGTACTGACCGGCCTGCCAGCTTTAGCTCAAGCCAACGATCCAGATTGCAATTCTCCAAGCGCGGCCCTTTTCCAGACATGCGCAACTGAGCCTGAACCCGAAGTATCTGAAGAGGCCAGTGATGACGATCCGGCTTTTCGTTGGGGGCAGACGCTGTCATTCCAGCAAGACGACGAACAGATGGCCAGACGTGTGACAAGCGTCGATATCGTTACCGTCACGCTCTCCGACGGTCAGAAAGTCCCTTACGTGGAGACCGTCTTCGAAGATGGTTCTATAGAGGAGCGTTCACCCACGCTCGCGGAAACCGAAGCCTGGCGCGAAGCGATTTCGCGCGACCCAGACCTTGAACGCCTGCCAGCCACCGCAGCAATGAGCCATTCCGGAAGCGCGCTACAAAGTGAAAGCTCCAGTTGGAGCCTCGAGGGCGGGTTTCAGTCAGCAAATACTAATAACGACAATCCAGCTCGAGACAGGCTGGAAGAGCGATTAGAAATTCCAGAATCACGTCGCGGCCGTGATGGCAGGCAGTGTTCGGAATATGAATCTCCGGATGGAAGCACGCGGTCCAGCAGCTGTAGCCAGACATGGGGCTGGAGCTCCGAGGACTGATCGACAGCTGCCTAACATAGCTGACACGCACGGTACGGAATACAGACAGCACCCTGAGCGCGCTCTATCTGAGCGAAGCGATATGAGAGCAAATGGATAAAGTGGAGGCTTCTGTTGCCAGGCGCCTCCGGGCCCCGCCTGAAAGAGCTAAACCTCTCAGGAGTTTAGTCGGTTAGTTACCGCACAGCATTACGCTGCGAGGAGTTCACCTTCAGCAAAGTTGTCATTAGCAACTATTTGCAA
>CENJ01034485.1_pt1 | contig 29893 bp, 26 predicted proteins | sample 356161 | NCBI WGS metagenome assembly CENJ01 (sample SAMEA2619531, study PRJEB7988) | marine metagenome | biome: marine biome (ENVO:00000447); feature: surface water layer (ENVO:00002042); material: "saline water (ENVO:00002010), including plankton (ENVO:xxxxxxxx)" | depth 5 m | reverse complement strand
ACTGCAACTGCTGGATTTTTTGCTTTTTCATCCAGCATCAGCATCAACGTATCGCGCTCCTCAGAAAGTGGTATATCCTGCCACCCCAAACGTGGCTGCCCCATATCAACCTTGATCGTCTCTTCGTCGACGCGCCAGGCACGAAGAATGCCAGCACCTGTTTCAAGGCTACACTCTTCAAGATTATTTTCTCGCATAATAATATCCGCTACGCAGCGCGAAGCATTTCCGCATGCACCGCTCGTCGAGCCGTCAGAGTTATAGAATATAACCTTTACATTCGCTTTTTCGCTTGGCTCTATAATAACGAGCTGATCACAGCCTACACCAATGTGACGATCACATATCTGCATAATACGGGCATTGCTAAGATCTTCGGATTCACTTCTGAAATCCAAAATAACGAAATCGTTTCCGCAGCCATGCATCTTTCTAAATTTCAAGCCCATCGTAACCCCTTCTAATTTTGATAGGGTTTTATGCCATTATGAGAACCAGAATGCCAGAATAGATTATTCAAACTTTAGAATGGGCAGACCTGCATTAACCTGACAACCACCTTTAATCCCCATATCAGCATTATCCTGAATACAGCTATAGCCAAGTGCTAGCCCAGAATCTTTATGCACCAAAGAAAATGTAGCAGCAGTGTAGTTCATCAAGATACTATCAGAATTGTTCTTTGTAATATCCATCTTGGCATAAAATGTTTTAGCATCATCTAAAAAGCGCAAAGCATAGGCTGTGGCACTCGTGTAGGACTGGCCCATAGCTTTACCGTATGAAGCCTTTAGCCCCACTTCATCCAGACCCAAATTATGTGCACTTTTATAGAACGTTGCCGCCACCTCATACCCGCCACGATCATAGACTGCCGGATCAGTATTTGCGTCTTTATACGCATCATCGATTTCCTGCAGATCATGGAAATAGGATGCAGAGATTTTATAGCCGTGGGAGGTGTTATCGTCTTCATTATAAACGCCGCGCTGAACATAGATTTCCTGCGATATAAAACTGTCGCTTACCGCCCTCCCGCCTTCACTTCCTATGGAATGCTCATAGGTGTAGCTTACGCCTTTTGGCACACCAATTATGGTATGCGCCCCGAGAGAATAAGACTCGTTCTTAGATTTAAAACTTTCATCCAGCAAATCATATTGCGCGCCAAACTCTATTGTTGCCACCGCACTAAATAAGCTTGCCGGCATATCTACTTTGCACAGCCCTAGGGTATAATCACCACTTTCAGGGTCACAATTTACATTGATTCTCGAACCTTCAATGCCGCCAAACTGAACTGGGTCTTGATTATATTGGGCCGCCAAATCAGCAATTTGATGTGTAGGGCGATTTTGAATTGTATTTTCAAGCATAACCCCAACACCAATATCAGCTTCTAGATATAGATTACGATCGTCTTCGACACCCCCAGATGTCCAAAGACTTTGCGTTGCAAACACCCCAACCTTAGTCAAGGTTATTATCTCACTCATATCTTCCCCACTTCTATTACTTTTATTAACTTACTCACCCCTAACCGAAAGATGTATTATTCATAATTATTTTCCACAATCCTTGCAAGCTTTTATTACAAACGGTTAAAAACTAAGACTTTACTGAAATAATAATACAATACTGTCTATCCCCCTTCTTATGCGTTAGAGCAAACCTCACATAATAAATGCCCCGTCAAAAACAGAGGGCATCAACCAAGGCATTAAAACCTTGACAAAAAAGCTTAAACGGCGTAGTTTGCGCCAATCTCACTGGCATTGTTGTTTTGTCAGTGCCCGCGCTCTCTCGGGGAGCAGGTACACTCTAGTCGGCGAATACGCTCACTGGAGCTTATTTTGTATGTTAGGAATGGATTTAAATGTTTGAATCTTTGAGTGAAAAATTAGGGAATGTTCTTAAAGGCTTAACCGGCAAAGGTAGCCTTTCAGAAAATGATGTCATGGCGGTTAGCCGTGAGATCCGCATTGCCTTACTCGAAGCTGACGTTGCCCTTCCTGTCGTTAAAGATTTTATTGCTAGCATTAAAGATAAAGCCGTTGGCCAAGATGTTATTAAAGGTGTAAACCCTGCGCAACAAGTCATCAAGATTGTCCATGATGAGCTAGTGACTATGCTTGGAAGCGAGAGCGCAGAACTTAAATTTGCGACGCCGCCTTGTGCATTCTTAATGGTTGGTCTGCAAGGTTCAGGTAAAACAACGTCGACAGCTAAGATCGCTAAAATGATTAGCGAGAAGCAAAATAAAAAAGTTCTAATGGCTTCGCTAGACGTCTACCGCCCAGCAGCGCAGAAGCAGCTTGAAGTCCTTGGTGAGCAAACAGGTATTTCAACTCTATCGATTGTTGAGGGACAAAAGCCCGTTGACATTGCCAAGCGTGCAATGGATACAGCGCGCAAAGAAGGGTATGACCTTGTTATGCTCGACACAGCAGGCCGCCTTTCTATTGATGAAGAGCTTATGGCCGAAGCTGTAGCTATTAAAGAAGCAACGAACCCAGTTGAAACGCTATTAATTGCAGATGCGATGACAGGTCAGGACGCAGTTCAAACTGCCGGCGCATTTAACGAAGCCGTTGGATTGACAGGTATTATGCTTACCCGCGTTGATGGTGATGCACGCGGCGGTGCAGCGATGAGCATGAAGGCCGTTACAGGCTGCCCCGTTAAGCTTGTTGGTATCGGTGAAAAGTGGGATCAGATTGAGCCGTTCCATCCAGAGCGTATTGCTGGCCGCATCTTAGGCATGGGTGATGTAGTGTCTTTAGTTGAAAAGGCTATGGACACTGTAAACACTGAAGACGCCAAGAAAATGGCAGAGAAATTCCAAAAGGGTCAATTCGATTATAATGATCTGCTTCAGCAAATGCAGCAAATGAAGAAAATGGGCGGCATGGGTGAGATGATGAAACTCTTACCTGGTATTGGCAATATGGCCGGAAAGCTCGAAGAAGCTGGTGTTGATGACAGCCTTATTAAACGCCAAGAAGCGATTATTTTTTCGATGACAAAACAAGAGCGCACGAAGCCTGATCTATTGAATGCAAAGCGTAAAAAACGTATAGCAGCAGGTTCTGGTACGAGCGTACAAGAAATTAACAAGCTGGAAAAGCAGCTTAAACAAATGCAGACCATGATGAAAAAAATGAAGAAAATGGGCATGGGCGGCATGATGAAACAAATGAAAGGCCTTATGGGCGGCAAGATGGACGAGCTAGAGCTTATGGCTGGCTCTATGGATCCTGAAGGCCTAGCCAAAGACCTTGAAAATCAAGCTGATAATGGTGGACTCGGGTCAAATCCATTTGCAGGCGGAAATAATCCATTAGGTGCCAACCCATTTGCGGGTGGAAAAGCTGGCGGCATTCCTCCTAATTTGGCAGGCTTAATGGGTGGAAAAGGGAGAAAAAAATAATGTTCCAAGGATTTTTCAAATCTCAAGATAAAGTAGAAGAAAAGATAGCAACGCCTATCGCAGACGCACAGCCTGATGAGAAAATTGTACAAATCATGATCAGCGTTGATCGTAAAGATAGCCGTGCAGAAATTAAAATTATTAACGCTTATTGTAAGCAGTACAGAGCAACGCTAAAGGAAATGCGTGAGAGCAGCCTTTTTAGCATGGCCGTATGCGACGTTCCGCAGAGCGAAGCAAGAGAATTTAAAACCCGCGTTCAAGGTCACCTTGAGACACACAGAGAGCGTGCACAAGAAAAAGACGTGAGCTGGGTTTAGATATTTTTGAATTGATTGTTCTAACATTTTTAAAAAGGAGTAAATGAAATGGCACTTGCAATCAGACTATCACGTGGAGGCCGTAAGGGGCGTCCATTCTACCGTATCGTTGTTGCTGACAAGCGCATGCCGCGCGATGGACGCTACATCGAAAAAATTGGGACTTACAACCCTCTACTAGACGATCAAAATGCTGAGCGCGTTCAACTTGTTGAAGAGCGTATCAAGTACTGGCTATCACAAGGTGCTAAGCCTTCTGAGCGTGTAGCGATCTTCCTTGGTAAAGCTGGCCTTATTGAAATGCCTGCTCAGCCTGTTCGCCCAAAGAAATCAGCACCTGGCGAAAAAGCTAAAATGCTTATAGAAGAAAAAGAAGAGAAGCGTAAAGCAGCAGAAGAAGCAGCAAAACTTGCTGAAGAAGAAGCTAAGGCTGCAGCGGCTGAAGAAGCTCCTGCAGAGGAAGCGGCTGCTGAAGAAGAAAAGCCTGCTGAAGAATAGGCCTTTTCTACATGCCATTTCAGAAATCTAGCCAGTCTAATGACAAAACCAAAGGCGACGCGGAAAACCGCGTTTGCCTAGGCAAAATAGCCGCTCCGCACGGCGTCAAAGGACTGGTTAAGATTTTGGCATATGGCGAAGACCCATATCTCATCGAAGCTGTTCAAGAGCACAACATCACGCTCAAAAACAAGATGGGTAAATATATCCTCGCGGAGGTTGAGAATTGTCACAGCCGCGAAGATGCAGAAAAACTTAAAGGCACTGAGCTTTACCTCAATAAAGATGCTCTGCCCCCTATTGCCGATGAAGATACGTTTTATTACGCGGATTTAATCGGTCTATCTTGCTGCAACGAAAAAGGCGAAGATGAAGGGCGTGTTTTAGCCGTTCATAATTTTGGCGCTGGCGACATGCTAGAAGTACAGCCACCTGGCGGGGATAGCTACCTCCTCCCATTTTCCAACGATACCATTGCAGCCGTTGAAGAAAATATCACCTTAAGCAGTGACGCAGCACGTTACAAAGATCTGTAAAATCAGATTGTTTTATTGACATATTCCCCCTTTTTCATATACACATTCTTCTCTATAGGGAGAAGTACATAATGCGTAAAAATGATTCACAAGTCTTAGAACTTCAAGAAGATGATAAAATACTTGTTGTCACTCCGTCTAAAAACAAAAATATTGAGACCGCTTTTGATATCTCAAATAAGCATGGTCTTATAGGTGGATGGGATTCGGAGCAGCAAAATTTCGTGATCCTACATGGGGCTGACGAGGATATGCGTCACGCTTTACAAGAAATAATCAAAACGGGGTTTAATGCCGAAATTCATAATGCCAAGGACTGCTTAGCAGCGCCAAGTACTCCCGAAGAAAACCCAAAACAAATAGAAGACAACATTCCTTTACTCGTCATCCCTACTCAAGGCCTTGATGATAAAACTATAGAAACCATAGACCAAGCAGCACAAAATTATGAGCTAGATAGCGCCATACATAATGCAGAGGGCTTTATAATTTATAGATCTAGAGACGATAGCCTAAAAGCCATAGAGCAGGCTGAAACACATTTATCGCAAGATGGTCACAATGCTTTTTGTGTTTTAAGGAATGAACTTAACGATATAGATATCGACCTCTCACCAAGTCAAGACTTTGCCGATGATATGCTGCAAGAGTTAGGCATTTCCGCAGAGGGGACCTGCCTCGTCGTCAAGCCATACTCTCAGGCTGATTACACTGAAATTCAGCAAAACCCAGATCAGTACGAACAAATAGTAGCTGAAAAATATGATGAGATATTAAATAACGGTAAGCTAGAAGAGTTTCAAACAGACGTAGATCAACTCACTTCAAAATTGGGCCTAAACGCGGTCAAAATATCTGCTGATCAAATTCTAATTCATGGTGACGAAGCTGCACTTGAACAAATTGAATTTAATTTCAAGGACAATAATTATAGCTTTACCAAGATGAGCGGCGCAGAAGCTATCGAACTTGGTTATGGTTTGGAGCAAGATAATAATGCACTAGATGATGATGTAATTCAGCTCGACCCAGAAGCTGATAGTGTTTTAGCTTATTTTCTCGCGCCCAAAAATGATGTTGAAAGCGCCAAGGAACATGGCTGGGGAACAGATTATATAATTGAGCGCGTTGGCGCTAATCTACAGCAACTTCAATTAACATCTGAAACTGCTCTTGAACAATTTTATGAGTTTGCCCGCAAGCATCAACTTGCCCACATAGATGATGATAATACTTGCTTCTATTTGGCAGGGCCCAAAAGCAACATTGAAGCGGCACAAAAAGATATCCCTGAGCATTTTTCAGGTTTTATTATCAGCGTAGAGGCGTTTAATGCCCTTGAATTAGAATATGAAAGTGATCCACTCGATCAACTTGCTCAAACATTTGATAACGCCACCGGGCTCAATAAAGAGCCCGAGGATACATCAGAAGCTAATTTTATTTTTGATGAGAAAAAGCACGGTGTGATTGGAATATATCCTTTCAACCAACAGCAACTCGACAGCGCCTTTCTTTCACCTGCTAAAGTTGAAGTTATGAAAGCCTTCTTTAATGCCGTTATTTCTGAGATTGATGATTTAAGGGATTACTGTAACGAGATCATCACTAAGCATAATTTACTATCTTTAACGAGTGCTGAGCAGGGTATTTTTTTAACCGGCAATATAGATGATATTTTGAAAGCCGAAAAAGACATTAGAGAAAACGGACGCTTTGGTGTGAAATTTATGGATTTTGATCCCGAAGGGGGCTTTAAGGAAAAAGCTATTCAAAAAGCGAGAAGTTACACGAGAGTTCTTAATTAATCAAAAATAGAGATACCCCAATGGATTTAATTGATGATGAACAAGGCCTAGACCTTGATAGTAACGAACCAGCACTTTTTGTGGTTATTCCTCAAGGCCTATCCCCAAATGAATCGGGAGAGTTTCAAACACCAAAAGCTCAAGAAAATTACGAGCTGCTCTTCGAAATATGCGAAATGGAATATGGGCTTACCCCCTATGAAATGGAGGATATTGCTCTCGCATTCACAGGTGCAAAAGAAAAGATTAAAAAAGCTAAAGAGACGCTCGATAGCCTTAATTTTCCATACACCTATAAACAAACCAGTCCTGCGATCCTGGTTAAAGAAATAAACGCCCAGCAACTTGCTGCCTATGAAACACAAGCCAAAGAATGCCAATCATTTATGGGGCAGCCATTTAACAATGATAGCGACCTTATTGCTATCGTCATGCCTTATCCTGTAAATTTCATTGATAAAGCCTATAGCTCCCCCAACCCTATGCAGCTTATGGACACATTCTATCAAATGGCCTCAGAACAGGATCCTGGCTTACAGGAGTTTCATGCGCAAGTCAGTGCCTATGCCAAAGAGCATGGGCTTAATCATTCGATACTATCTTCGGATGAATCTATAATATTTGGTGACGCAGAGAAGATTAAAGCAGCACGAGCGCACTATCACCCCGATTTTGTTACACGCGTTTCAGACATCGCGCAATTTGCAATGGATCAGCAAACTATCCAAAACAGCCTAGAACAGGATAATTCTGGAAGTACTGCCGCCCTTAACTCGCCTAGAAATTTAAATTAGCAGGCAATAAAAAAGCCCCAGTTAAGCGGGGCTTTGTAAATAATATATATACAATGCGACTACTCATCACGTTGAGTTTTTTCCATTCGCTCATGACGCTCTTGAGCTTCAAGAGAGAGTGTAGCGATAGGACGTGCTTTAAGACGCCCAATAGAAATTGGCTCCCCTGTCTCTTCACAGTAGCCATATTCATCATCATCAATACGTTCGAGCGCTGAATTAATCTTTTTAACCAGCTTTCTTTCGCGGTCACGTGTACGAAGTTCAAGAGCGTGATCTGTTTCTTCAGAAGCGCGATCCGTTAAATCCGGCTTTTGAAGGTCAGTACCTTGAAGAGTTTTGGAGATTGTATCCTGAGATTCTTGTAAAAGATCGGCTCTCCACTTGAGAAGCTCTTGCCTAAAAAACTCAAGCATTACGGGATTCATGAAATCCCCTTTATCTGTTTCTGGATCATAATCCTGAGGAACTATTACGCTACTAGCTGATGTCATGTATTTCAATCCCTTACACATTAATAGAATAGCCGTGAGACTATAAATGCGGTTTTAAGTTAAAACAAGAAAAAGAGTCATTCTTAAGAAAAATAGATGCGAATTAAGCGTCATAGCGCCTTAGGAAGCCGGTTTAGTCGCATCTTTTGCCTTGCGCGCATCCAATGCCACACGCATTTTAGCAAGCTCGACCTGCGCTCTTAAATCAATTTCATCCATAACAGATGTTAGAGTCGGGTCATTGATACGTTCACGGTGCGAGGCAACGACATCCGCAATATCAATCATATGCCCTACTGTTAACTGCCCTGTTAGCATGGCATTGCGAATTTCCTCTAGCCCTTCCAAGAGATCATTCGCACGCTCTTTCATTCTTTTCTTAGCTGCGCGTGCTGTTGGGTCATCGGCCTCTTGTAGTGCCAAAAGCGCATCAACATGCGCAATACTCTGCGTCGTTTGCGTTGCGCCTGCTTCAGATGATTCAGAAGAAGATAGCATTTTGCCGAACTCTCCCGAGCCGCCACCATCACTCTTTTTCTTCACCTTCGAAGTATTCTGCGTTTGACCTGGGCCTTGAATTTTCATGGCTAATTACTCCCTGACAATCATTATAGCGCATATTTTTGACGATGGGGGGAAAGATTTTCCTCCCTAGAGATCAAAAGTGCCTTGCACCGCAATAGAAAAACACCTTTTCAACGACGCAAAATACAACAAATATCATTAAATAACAATAACTTAAAAAACTGGCATGGCGCTCGCATATATATTCTTCGAGAAAGCTGGCTTAGGCATTTTTAACCCAGCATTCATAGGTAAAAAAATAAGGACAAATGGTCATGTTCGCTATCGTAGCGCTCACATATATAACAAAAAAAGCGGGTAAGGTTTCGCAAAGAAGCGATACGCCAGCTCAGGACACGACCGCGTCAGACATTAGTATGCGCACTCTCCGGTCACCCCTCACACGCACTCTCTCCATTTTAGCGGTGACCGGAGCCCTTCTTTTTGGAAGTGTCACATATGATGCGCAAGCTGCTACATCAAGAATTAAAGATATCGTTGATATTGAGGGCGTAAGAGACAACCAACTTGTTGGATATGGTCTTGTAGTCGGCCTTAACGGCACAGGCGACTCACTTAGAAACTCTCCTTTTACGGAACAAAGTTTGATCGCGATGCTAGAGCGTATGGGCATTAACATTCGCGGGCAGAACCTAAAAACGGGTAACGTTGCCGCGGTTATGGTCACTGCGACGCTGCCCCCATTCACTAATCAAGGTTCACGCATTGATGTAAGCGTATCTGCTCTTGGTGATGCTGCAAGCCTGCAAGGCGGTACACTATTAGTTACCCCGCTTCTTGCAGCAGATAGTGAAGTGTATGCCGTTGCACAGGGTGAGGTCAGCATTTCAGGCTTCTCCGCTACGGGTGAAGCTGCAACAGTTACTCAAAACATCCCCACCTCTGGACGTATAGCGGAAGGCGCTATCGTTGAGCGTGAGATTGATTTTGCTCTCGAAGAATTACAAGAAGTGCGCCTTGCGTTAAAGAACCCTGACTTCACGACTGCACGCCGTATTGAGCAAGCTATTAATGGATTTACGTCTAGCAACCTTGCGAATGCACAAAACTCAGCAAGTGTTGTCCTCACACGTCCCAGAAATTATGACGGTAATATCGTTGACCTGATCACAGATATTGAGCAGCTTCCTATCCAACCGGATCAGCCTGCACGTATCGTTATCTCTGAGCGTAGCGGTGTAATCGTAATGGGTGCGAATGTAAGAATCAGTGATGTAGCAATTGCACAAAGTAACCTGACAATCAAAGTCACAGAAACACCCCAAGTATCTCAGGCTAATCCATTTGCTGAGCAAGGTCAGACAGTTGTTGTTCCTCGCTCTGAACTAGAAGTGAATACAGGTGACGATGTTAAGCTTGCCCTACTCGACGGCGGTGTAACTCTTCAAGACCTCGTTACTGGCCTAAATAAACTCGGTATGCAGCCGCGTGACATCATAACAATCATTCAAGCCGTAAAAGCCGCTGGTGCGCTTCAGGCAGAAATAGAGGTGATGTAATGAACGCGCTCAATACACAACAGAATATCGCCCTCCTCAACGTACAGCAGGGACTAAGTGAGCAAAGCAAACTTGATCTGACACACGCTGCACGCAACAAGGAGCTGGAGAAGACAGCGGAAGCGGCGAAGGAATTCGAAGCGGTGTTCATCGCGGAAATGATGAAACCTATGTTCGAAGATATCAAGACTGACGGCATGTTTGGCGGTGGTCATGGTGAAGAAGCTTTCCGCGGCGTTCTCTTACAGGAATACGGGAAGATGGTTTCTCAAACAGGTCAGCTTGGCATTGCAGATCAGGTGAAAGCAGAAATGATCCGCATGCAAGCTCAACTCGAAACAACAAATAGTGCGCAATAACAGGAGACACCAAGGAATGGTCAATCAGACACCTCATAATTCACAGCAAAAAAACGACGCGACAATATTACCGCGTGAGCGTGTTATGGCGATCAATGTACTTTTAAAGTCAACGCAGAACTTAATTGATATAGCTGAACGTGAAGCACAATTTTTAGCACAAAACGATATGATGAATTTTTATATTCTTCAGGATGAAAAAGCGCATATCACAAATCGCTATGAAAAGCTTTCATCAGAGTTTCGTGAGCGCATTGTCGAATTCCGTGGTGTTGATCGCTCTATCCTTGAGCGCTTAGAAAAAGCACAAATCATGCTTGGTGAAAAAACCGCTGAGAACAATGTCATCGTTGCCTCAATGCATGATCGTGCAAAACAAAAGACGCAGAGCTCACTTGTGACCGTACAAGCGCTTGCTCAGCAGTACCAAGTGAATATCGATGAACAACCAGCTTCCAAACATAATGGGAAAGGTGTTTAAACCATGACAACGCAACACCAAACACAGAAAAACGTTTTTTCAAAAGACAAATTAATCGCTAATAAGTTGCCGCGCGACCCTAGTAAAGCCATGCAACAGATGATGAGCACGATTGATGATCTGAAAGATATTTACGTAGCAGAAACCGACGCTCTCGAGCGCATGGACTCTCAAGCTTTCCTTGCTATGCAAGAAAATAAAATCAATCAGGCGCAGGTCTATGAACAAGGTATCAAGGAGCTTATTTCACGTAAGGAAGAGATGAAAAAAGTGGATCCTGCTTTGAAAACCAAACTCAGCAAAATGCAGGACGAGTTTGCGGATTTATCGCAGAAAAACCTGATCGCACTTGATCGTATGAAACGCACAATGGAGCGTTTAGGCGGAACAATTCGTAATGCAGCTAAAGAAGAAGCGATGAAAAAGCGAACATTTAGCTACGGACAAAATGGCAAATTTTCTGGCCAAAATAAGAACAAGAAAATCTCACTGAGTGTAAGCGAAGAAGTATAGGAAACGCAGATTTAAGCGAGAGAAATAAAGGATAAAACTATGTCTATAGACACATTTTTTACAGCTCAGAGTTTAACCAATGGTGGTGCAGCCAACCAAATCGTAGCGACGAATGGCCTTGTCACCGGGAAAGGTAGTATCACATCTGGTGATATTGATACCCAAAATTTCCTTGATTTCATTTTGACACAGCTTTCTGGCGAAGGCGAAGGCGCGCAGTTCGGTGAGGACTTGCAAAATAACCTTAACAATGGGCAAGCATCTATTGTTATTAAAAATAATCAGGTCATGGTTCAAGACCTATCACTCGATCAAGCTGCATTTGACGGCCAGCAGATCAACATTCAGGAACTTCTCGCTTCGGGCGACGTTATTGAGCTTAAGGACTTAATGGGTCAGGAGCTTGGGCAAGATGACATTTCAAAGCTTGCTGCTATGTTTGGTATAGAACCAAAAGTCATAGAACATATCACACAAATGGCCCCTGAGCTTGACCTCGAGATGACTCTTAACGGCATGCAAAATGACTCGACGCAGATAGAGGGGCAAAATGCTATCAACACCCTTCTATCTCAAGTAGATCAGGGTGATACAACTCTAGTAAATGATACGGATATGAGTTTGGAAGAGACACTCTTCCTTAACAAAAGCGCACTCGAAGACATCCTTAATTCGATAGAAATTCAAGATGGAATGATCGTTGAGAATGAAGAGATCTCGGGAGAGCTTGCGGCCCTATTAAACCTAAACCTAACACCGCAGCAAATATCAGCAATTGAACAAGCACAGCTTAATGGTGAAGACATTACGCTTGAGGGCATGTTCTCGACCATCGTGTCTTTAGTGACACCGCAGAAGAGCAACGTTGGCCTTGACGTTTCTGCCCCTTCTGCTTCTCAACAGATATCAGAGCGCCTTAGCAACATAAATGCAGCGTCTGGTAATGGATCAGAACAAAATCTTCAACTTGAACAAATCGCAAAATACTTACAGAACTTCAAAGAGGGTAATGTTGAGGGCGGTCTTAAAGGCGGTGTAGAGACTAATGCAAATGCAGCGCAAAATACACAAAGTCAAATTGGCTCTCCTGCTCTGACTCAAAATGGCTCGACGCAGAATACAAGCTTTGAGAGCATGCTTCAGGGCTGGCCTTTTGACTCTAGCGGAACTCTATTTAGCGGTGCAGACGGAAGCTTTTCTCAAGAGCTTTCAGCATCAAACCCAGCTTCAGCTAACGCCACACAGATGGGAACATTGACGAGTTTAATTGGCCAGTCTCAAGGCGCAACGCACGCACACCCTGCTACGAAGCTTGTGGCTGTTACGATGCAAAAAGCTGCAAGTAACGGTGAAAATACAAAACTTAACATTCAGCTTGACCCACCTGAGCTTGGACGCATTGAAGTGCAAATGAACTTCAGTAAGGAAAAAGGCATGAAGGCATCGATCATGGTTGAAAAACCAGAGACATATATGATGCTGCAACGTGACTCTGCTTCACTAGAACGTGCACTACAGGAAATGGGACTTGAACAAGATGGCGGCATTAATTTTGAGCTCGCCGAACAAGGATTTGACTTCCAACAGGATAACCAACGCGGCGGCGGCCATGATCATGGCGGCACTGGAACTAGCAATGGTTCAACGACGCAAGAATTAGAAATTATTGAAACAGCGATGACATGGCAAGTAGACCCTGAAACAGGTCATACACGCTATGACATCTTGGTTTAATGAGTGAATAACTAACAAACGGATTAACAAAGGCAAATAGCAATGACTTCAGATGTCACCATAAGCGGCGCCTTACAGCAACAGGCCAACACCTCCCAAGCGAACACAAAGCTTGCGGAAGACTTTAGCCAGTTCCTGAATCTCCTGACTGTACAATTACAGAATCAGGACCCTCTTTCGCCTATGGATACAACCGAGTTCACAAACCAGCTCGTTGCCTTTACCGGCGTTGAACAACAAATCAATACGAACCAAAAGCTAGACAGCCTTGTTGCCCTTGGTATTGGGTCTTCATTTAGCTCTTCACAAAATTATGTTGGCCAAGAGATTAGCTATGTTGCATCAGAATTTGCGTATGAAGGCAGTTCTAATATCTTGCGTTATTCAATGCCAGAGCAAGCAAGTCTATCGCAAATCAATATTCTTAATGAAGCTGGTGAAGTTGTCTATTCGACAGAAGGCTCAAAAAACCCTGGCGCACACGACTTTATTTGGAACGGTGAAACAAACTCCGGTGAAAAAGCTGTACCAGGTACATACACAATCCGCGTGGAAGCTCTTGATGTTCGTGAAGAACCAATTCAGGTGAGCACAGTTGTTAGTGGTGTCGTTCGCGGTACAGAAACACAAAATGGCGAGATTCTTCTTCTTGTAGGCGAACGTGCTGTTCCGGTTGGAAGCGTACTTAACACAAGTGTAGGTAATGACCTATCAGCAAGTAGCGCAGCCCTAACAAGTGCCATGCAGTATATTGGTACAAATGTGACTTTCTTGAACAGCCAGCTAAAGCATGATGGAAATCAGTCACACAACATTATTTATAATCTTGAAAGCACTGCAGAGCGTGCGAAGCTTCTTGTATCTGACTCAAACGGCAATGTTGTTTACACGCAAGATATTGATACAGATTCAGGTGAAAATATTACGTCTTGGGATGGCAGCCTTTCAAATGGCGGGCAAGCTGCTGCTGGAGATTACACTTTTACTATCGATGCTATTAACGATAGCGATGCCCGCATTCCATATACTTCCCGCAGTTCAGGCGGAGTAACAGGTGTAGAGACACAAAACGGACAAATTTATCTCAATATTGATGACGGTAAAACTGTTGCCCTCTCTCAAGTTGTGAGTGTGGATATTCCAGAAAGTGGAGGCGCATAATATGGGTTTCTTTGGAGCATTATATACAGGTGCAGCTGGCATGTTAGCGCAAGAGCGTTCAACATCAAACACCTCAGAAAATATCGCAAATGTTACAACCGTTGGCTACAAGCGTAAAGATACTGCTTTCCATGATTTGGTGAGCACAAATAAGTCATCAACATCATCCCATAACACTGTTTATACGACCCAAGTGAACCGTATCAGCCAACAAGGTCCTGTTCAGCAAACAGCTTCAGTTTCTGATATTGCCATTACTGGCAATGGGTTTTTCACTGTGCGTGACAGCATTACAAATCCAGATTCTGAATTTCTTTACACAAGAAATGGTAGCTTTTCGGCAGATAACCAAGGCATTTTGAGAAACACTGCGGGATATGCTCTTTATGGATGGAGTGTAGATAATAATGGTGCTGTTGCATCTGGCCCAGGAACAGCGAGCCTCGTTCCAGTTGATGTAGACATACTTGCGACATCATCTGTACCGACGTCTGCTGCCTCTTTGTACCTTAATTTGGATGCAAATGAAGTGCCCTATAACCCGCACCAATTCTCTACTGTTTCTAATTTACCAGCCTCTGGAGAAGCTGCGCATTTTGCACGCGGGATTGAGGTGTTCGATTCAAACGGTACGTCTCGAATCTTGAATGTCGAGTTCAGATCTGTCGTAGGGCCAATGGCACATTTCAGTTCTTTAACAACTGCGGATACTGGCGGCATGGAGCGCTCTGAATCCATGGTCGATAACCCAACTAGTGCAACACCGGCTATTACAGATGGGGATATTCTACAGATTTCAGATGGCAGCAATACACTTGATGTTACCTTTAGAAACGGCGCTGTGAATGCTTCACTCAATGAAGCCAATACGGTGCAAGATATGCTTAATCGCATCAATAACTTTCAAGCACCTGATGGCTCAAACCCGTTTACTGCGACATTAGATTCCAGAAACCAATTACTTGTGCAAGCAAATGACCCAACAGTGACTCTTGATGTTGGCGGTTCATCAGCTAATGTTTTAAGTGCAACTGGACTCAATTTAATACCGGATCCAGATGTGCCATCAGACTACACTTACGAGCCAGAAGCTGACCTGCTTACAGACGGGACAGCGAACCCGACGCAGTCAACATTCCCGGCCTTTTCAGATTCTTCTTCACCGAATCCATTCCACTGGTGGGAAGTACGCATAACAATTAATGATCCCGCAACTCCCAATGACTCTACAAACCAAGTAGAAATCAGTAAAGGGCTTATCAATTTTAATGGTGATGGTTCAGCCAATATGGTTACAGATGCTAATGGTCAGGCCCTCATTGACCTTGGTACTATCGACTTTGATAGTTCAGACGCTTCTGAAGCCACGGCGATCACACTCGATATTGGTCGCACCACACAGGTCGGCGGAAGTTATGATGTAATTCAAGAAGATCAAAATGGTGCAGGACTTGGCTCATTCCAAGACTATGCTCTTACAGATGAAGGTTTTGTTGAAGCTATATTTTCAAATGGCCAACGCCTAAATATCTATAAAATTCCTTTAGCAAATTTTGCCAATCCTGACGGATTAGAGCGCGTCTCAGGCACAGCCTTCGCAGAAAGCGCCGACTCAGGGGCAGTCACGATCAACGATGTCCAAACGGGCGGTGTTGGAAGCATCGGTGCAGCACGTATAGAAAACTCAAATGTCGATGTAGCAGACGAGTTTAGCATGCTGATCGTTAGCCAAAGGGCATATGGCCTCAACTCACGCGTCATAACAGCGGTCGATGAAATGACCGAACAGGCCGCGCAATTAAAACGATAACAATAACTAGGACTAAAACATAAAAGATTTAGAGTAAAAGGAGACTAAACATGGGACTATTTGGATCACTCTTCACAGGCGTTTCGGCGCTATCTGCCCAGTCACAAAACACAGCAATTATTTCAAACAATATTGCGAATGTTAACACGACTGGCTTTAAACGCTCATCAGCCTCATTTCAGAGTTTGGTAACCACAGAAAGCCGTCTGTCTCGATATTCACCGGGTACAGTGTCTGTGAACCGTATTCAAGACGTTGACCAGCAAGGAGCTATTCAGCAAACATCTTCTGCAACCGATGCAGCTATTTCTGGGAACGGTTTCTTCCCTGTAAAACGAGCAACGACGACAGGGCAAGAATTTCTATATACGCGTGCTGGTCAATTCTCAGAAGACGCCTCAGGACTTCTGAGAAACGCTTCCGGCTTCGTTCTATATGCATGGCCACTAGACCGTAATGGCGACCTTCCTGCAAACCAAGGGGACTTAAGTTCTCTCGTTCCGGCAAACGTAGCCTTCTTAGGAGGATTGACGAGACCGACAACCTCTGCAGAAGTGGCCATCAACCTTGATGCCGACCAAGCAGAAAATAACACGGCCGTTCTTCAAGGTGGTGCGCAAATCGGTACTTCAGGTTTTGCAGCTTTGCCGATGCCGAATACAACAGGCGCTAACTTTTCACGTGGTTTGACCGTTTATGACTCACTTGGGTCGGCGCAAACAATCACCATGGAGTTCCGTAAAGTTGAAGGCCCAATGGCACACTTTAGATCAGAGAGCACGTTAACAATGGAACGTGACCTTGCTCTGACAGACTTATCCGGTGTAAACGCTGGTGATACATTTGACTTTGCTGTAACAGGTACAGCCGCGCAGCAATATATCATTGGCGCAGCACCTGGTGCTGGTCAAGTTCGCGTTGATACAGTCGGAGAACTTTTAGACCAACTTAACGATGTTTATGGCGGCGGTAATGAAGTTGACGCAAAGATTGTTAATGGTGAGATCATTGTACAGTCTCGTAACCTAACGGATAGCGTGACTGTAACTGATGTGGTTGGTACACCAATGTTTAGTGCAACTGGTCTAGGTCTTCCTGGCGCATCTGGTACCCCTTATGATCCATACACACTAGACGGTACAGTCGCACAAAGTACGACAAACCCGTATGGTTTCATCCCTTCTGGCGCTACGAACCAACAAGACTTCCCAACTTTATCCAACACAGCCAACCCGAATACTCAAGGCTGGTGGGAAATGAAGCTCGTTCACCCAGATGGCAGCTATATATCAGAAGGCTTACTGAATTATAACTCGGACGGTACGTTAAACGCTTCGACAGATGCAGCAGGCAACATTGATATCGAGCTCAGTAACATTGAATGGGGGAACGGTTCTGATCTACAAGATATTGCGGTTGATATCCAACGTTTTTCACAGTTCGCTGGTAACTACGATGTGATTTTCTCGGATCAAAATGGTGCGGAGCTTGGCCTTAGAACAGGAGTTGAGCTGACACGTGATGGTACAGTTGTTGCTCGTTTCTCTAACGGTGCATCAGCTAACCTCTACCAAGTTCCCCTACTAACCTTTGCAAACGCCAATGGCCTAACCGAAGTTTCCGGTACAGCTTATTCAGAATCTGAAGAATCTGGTGAAGAAAACTTACGTGAAGCTGGTAGCGGCGGCGCAGGTTTTGTTGAAGCTTCAACACTCGAAGCCTCAAACGTTGACCTTGCGGATGAGTTTGCACGCTTGATTATCTCACAAAGAGCTTATGGTGCTGGAACCCGTGTGATTACTACGGTTGACCAGATGACGGAGGATCTGCTGAGACTTAGATAAGAATTAACAGTTTGGGTCTCTAAGCTTTAGGCACGCTACCCAGCATTCCCTAACCCCTAAAGCTTAGGATCCACTCTCTACAGAAGGACTCAAGGATCGAGAAATTCTGTGGAATGGGCGCATCGGGCAATGCCCTAAACCCGCACCTACCCGAGCGGGATATACCCTAACCGACCGATGCGCCCCCCTTTTTTCTCACAACGAGATAAGAACTTCTCAGGGGAATAAATAACCTAAAGATTGAGCCATTACGTGTTTATCGTGTAATGGCTCAATTTATATTCATAATGTATGGATATTAGACTGTTATTAGAGCGCCGTTTGTCTCTAGTTGATCTTCATCGTTAAGACCAGTCACACCAGAAAGAACAGCAATCTGAACAAAGTTGTCAGCGCCGCCATCCACATCGACAGCAACAAAGCTGTCTGTTCCATTATCTGTAATCTGAACATAATCAGTAATGGCCGATGTGAGAGCATCATAACCTGTCAATATATCTGCAATATCGATAGTGTCGCCTTCAGCTAAATTAAAGTCTGTGATCGTATCAACAGAAGTCAGAGCCCCTGCAAGTTCAAATATAAAGTCATCAGAGCCACTACCACCTGTTAGAGTGTCATTATCTTCACGGCCACGAATACGGTCATTACCATCACCACCCTTGATAATATCCATGCCGCTCTCACCAATGATATTGTCATTCGAATCCGAGCCCGTAATATTATCGGCGTAATTAGAGCCGCGAATATATTCAATGCTGTATAGCAAATCACCTTGGGCATCGCCGCCCGTATTCACATTCGTTTTCAGGTTAATATTGACGCCTTCAGAAGAGCGGATATAGCTCGCATAATCGCTGCCTTCACCACCATCAATGATGTCCGCCCCTGCGCCGCCCTCAAGGATATCATTACCGGCTTGGCCATAGATTTTATTATCCTGATCATCACCATAGATTCTATCTCTCACTGATGAATCATTAGATCCATAAACGTTTTCAATAGAGAATAAGCGATCTTCACCGAAGTCTGTACTTGTCGCTTTACCATCAAGAAGATCAATTCTCACCGAAGATGTAGCTGCGCTATAATCAAGGGTATCCTCTCCGTTACCGCCATTCAGTCTATCGTTTCCACCACTCCCTGCAAACGTATCGTTACCATCAAGACCAAATAGCTTTTCAGCTATATTTGCTCCAGTAATGTGATCACCGTAGGCAGAGCCTTCGATTAACTCAATGTTGTAAAGTAAGTCACCTTGGGCATCGCCGCCTGTATTCACATTTGTAGCCAGATTAATTGTTACTGCTGCATTTGAACGGGTATAACGCGCATAATCGTCGCCATCGCCGCCATCGATGATATCTGCGCCGGCTCCACCTTCCAGGAAGTCATCACCCGCTTGACCATAGAGTTCATTATCGAGATCGTTACCAAAGATTTTATCGCGTGCGGCCGAATTATCGGAACCATAAATAATTTCAATGCCGCTTAAGCGATCATTACCAAATTCAGCGCTGTATGTGCTGCCAGTTACGAGATCCGACGTTATTCCAGAAAGTGACGTTGAATAATATACGGCATCACGGCCATCGCCACCATTAATCTGGTCATCACCTGCACTTGCAATAAACACATCATCACCATCACGGCCATAGAGCTTTTCCGCTGTGCTTCCACCGGTAATATGATCCCCGAAAGCTGAGCCTTCGATATACTCAATGCTATAAAGTAGATCACCTTCCGCGTGACCACCCGTATTCACATTTGTTGTAAGGTTAATTGTTACCCCTGCATCGGAACGGGTGTAGCGTGCATAATCATAGCCCTCCCCACCATCGATGACATCAGCGCCGGCTCCACCTTCTAGGAAGTCATTGCCTGCGAAGCCACTTAGAACATTATCATTTGCATCACCAAAAATTTTATCGCGTGCATTTGCATCATTCGAACCAGAAACATTTTCAATTGAAATCAGAGTATCACCATCAGCGAAACCACCGAACGCATAATCATTTTCAAGATCTATAAAAACGCCTACGCTTGATAAACTATAATCAACGGTGTCTGTACCTGTTCCACCATCAAATATCTCTGATATGTCTGTTGCCAAGAAGAAGTCATCATCAGACACTTGGCTAAACGAAAGAAGAGTCGCAAGATCCATAGGATCATATCCATCAAATTCGAAAAACTCTATATCATTGATATTGGCAAAGTCTATGCCGCCAACCATGGATACAAAACTAATACTATTTGTAAATACAAGAACGTCAGTCGGCATAATACCTGCCGCAAATTTAAGAGTATCAACACCGCTTTCTTCTTCAATAAAGTCGTATCCACCAGAATAGTAATATGTGTCGTTACCAGCGCCACCGATAAGAATATCAAAGCCGTCATAAGCATAAAGGTGATCGTCACCATCATTACCGATTAGAAAATTGGATTCATCTGTACCATATAAAATATCATCCGCAGATCCACCTGACGCATTTTCAATCTCAGCTCCAAAAGCAATGGCTATATTGTTACTCAGACCTCCAACAGAACTAAATGTCCCTTCACCAAGATTAAGCGTCACAGATACATCAAGGTAGGAGGCATCAAGCGTATCATTTCCTCCACCATCCCAGATTGTGTAGGCTTCACCTTCCATTATTTGGTAAGTTGTGTCATCCGAATTATAATCGTAATTCACACCGTAAAGTTGCTGAAGCGAATATATGTCATAAAGCATATAGGTTTTAGCATCGACATATCCGGCCTCACCTATGCTTCCCCATATATTTGTATCATATGCCATAACAGAGAACTGCTCTGTGTTCTCTGCTCCTGTAAGGCCAGCATCAAATGTATGCTGAAGTCCTAACGAATGGCCTATTTCGTGCATTAATGCAAAATACGCGTAATCACCTTCGACAGGAGCCTGTGAAAAATAAGATGAGATGGTATTCACAAACACATCGCCTGCACCTTGCCAACCTGTTGGGTAATAAGCCGATGCAACTAACGAAGAATTAAAGGACGAATCCCACGCATTAATGAAGCCAATATCAGGGTCCGCATCTCCGCTCACTTCCACAAAAGTTACGTTCGTGAAACTCTCAATGTTATCAAACATATTTCGCACTGCAGATTTCTGCATAGAGGAAAACTCAGTCATGAATATGTTTAAATATCTAAAATTTGGATCTAAAGACCAGTATGACTGATATTCTGTATGAAATTTATATTCTAAGGTTATTGCAGACCCATCACCTGCACCTTGAGAATATGGAGTAAGTATATCGTCTGCTCTATCTGTAGATGCTATTATTGCAGCATCTTGATATGCCTCATTCTGCACATCAATCATCCTAGGCCCATTCCCTAAACCTGCGCACGCTGTACAGCCACAGCCTACCGGCATATTTTCCGGAAGGTTTATATTTATACTATTCCCCATAATAACCCCATATGTATATATTTAATCAGATAATATGTCATTTAGCGTATTTACGCCTAATTTGCCAGCTCAAAATGTTTCCCGAAATATTTTTCAACCATTAGTAAAAAAGCCTATAAAATAATTGTGTTCACTCCCGATTTTCTGCTATAATTTATTTATAAGTTAAAAGGATATTAACAATGACTCGTGTAGCAGGAGCTTCACAATTTTATAATGCAGCCCGCCTCTCAAACCAAAATGGAGGGGATATACTTGGGCAATCCTCTACCAGTTTATTAAGTGGGTTTGATGGTACGGCCTCGTTACTCGAGATCGGCAAACAATTCTCTGCGCCTGGTATAGGACTTTCTGCTAATGCACGCGCAATTACAAATCAGTTTTTAAGCCAGTCACAAGCTGGGACAAATGCCATCCTTTCTGCTGGTGCTCAGCAAACAATTGATAGTGCACAGCAGCAGATACTTGCTATCCAAGCGCGTTTACCAGCAAGCAGCATCGGATCTTTTGCAGCTAGATATGATAATGAAGGAAATGCTAGTTCATCTTCATCATCTGGTGGCAATGTAGACACATCAGCCTAATTCACTTAAGATTACATCAAAGATTTTAATCATATATAAGGCTCCTTATGTCTTCACAGAATGCTAAACTTCTCAAAGCTCAAGATCACCTTAACAATGCTTTAGAGGAGCTAAAACAGAACAATTTCAAAGAAGCTGAAAAACTTGCGAAGCGTGCACAAAAAATAGCTCCCAATAGCGCTGCACCGATCAACATTATGGGCTTAATCTACAGACAGCAAAACAAACTTCCGCAAGCAGAAGCCCAGTTTCAAAAATCCATTAAGAAAGAGCCAAATAACATTGAAACCCTAAGAAACCTTGGCGCAACACTCGTTTTACAAAACAAATCCAAACAAGCCATTGAGTTTTTTGAAAAAGCACTAAACCTTAAACCAGACTTGCCGGATGTTAGCGCTATTCTTATTAATCAATATACAAAGACTGGCGCTATTGATAAGGCAAATGCCCTGATAAACAGCTTAGAAAAATCTACAAATATGCCGCCTGAAACATATAATGTTATGGGGCAAAATAAGCTTACTCAAAATGATACTAAGGCTGCTATTGGCTTTTTCAAAAAAGCCCTTGATCAGGACATTAATTACCACCAAGCATGGAGTAATCTTAGCGGCGCGTTCTACAAAGACGGGAATATTTCAGAAGCCCTTAAAACTGGCGCTGCGGCCATTACATTAAGCCCTGACACACATCTATATAAGGTTTATTTCACTACTTATTGCGACGGCGTTACTGCCAATAACGGTTTTGATCAAAGGTTATTTGATGCTGTCGGTATATGTTTAAGCAGCCCCTATATTGCCAAACAAACCTTCTTTCATATTTGGCGTAACTTACTGAAAAATGCGCCCATTTTTCAGGATTTTAACAAACTGCTAGATATTAAAACTTATGATGAACATATAGCCTATATAGAAGAACACCTAAATAAACAGAGCTTTATCGATGCTGTTACGCACCCATTCCTTCTCCTAGGATTAAAAGAGATGCTTTTAATCGATAATGATCTAGAGCACAGCCTCACACTCCTCAGGCGTTTTTTCCTCTTAGCCAACGCAAATGGCGATATAAACGAAAATCTTAAGCCCCTGCTCTATGCTCTTGCAATGCAGTCTTATAACAATGAGCATGTTTTTTATTATGATTCAAAAGAGGAAACGGCCCTTGAAGCCTTAAAAAGAAAGATTGAAAACGAGGCTCTAGAAGATTCGTTACTTTGTGATGCCTTACACATATATGGAGCATATGCGCCATTAATGAGCCTTCAAAATGCAAAAGATCTAGCTGAACAAGCTCAAAACACACAAAATCCGCAACTTGCCGAGATCCTCATGTTCCAAGTCGCAGACCCACTCCTTGAGCGTTCATTGGCTGCCAGCATTCCTAAACATGGAACTTTGGAAGTGAAGGAATCTTCAAAGAACCAGAAAATTTATGAAGAAAACCCTTATCCACGCTGGAAAACTACAACCATTCTTTTTGAAGGGGCATCCTCAGATATGAATCTCGATATGATTCAAAATGAGATAAACATCCCAAAAAATGCAGAGAACGCAGACATACTGATCGCAGGTTGCGGCACAGGGCAGCACGCCATCCATGTCGCACTCCACGCTCCGCAATCAAAAGTCCTCGCTATCGATTATACATTGTCCTCACTCGCTTATGCGCAGCGAAAAACCTTAGAGCTAGGCATCAAGAACATAAACTACATGCAAGCTGATATTCTTGAACTTAATACGTTAGAACAAAAATTCTCACATATTGAATGTTCAGGCGTTATTCACCATATCAAAGATGATAAAAAAGCTATTCAAATTTTACGAGATCTTCTGACAGATGATGGCACATTAAAAATTGGCGTTTATAGTAAAACTGCACGCGAACATAACGCGCTTGTCACCCAAAAACACCTTCAAGATGAGGGGTATGAACCCACAGAACAAGGCATTAGAGCGGCACGCCACCACCTTCAAAGCCTCAGCGCGAATCATCCAGCTAGAAACATTGCATCCGGTAAAGACTTCTTTGCACTTTCAACCGCACGTTTTCATATTTTCGATCTTGATGAAAAATCTTATACACCGCAAGATATTCAAAAAATAGCCGCTGAATTAGGTATGAAGTTGGTTAATTTTGAACTCAACAATGAACAAAGCCTAATTTTCAATCAGTTACGTGAAGAGAACCCCAATTTCGATGACTATGAAATCATTGAATCTATTGAAAAACAACACCCGACGATCTTTGCTGGCATGTATAATTTCACCTTACAAAAAAATAAATCTTTATAAAAAATTAATCTTTGTGGTACAGTATTAAGTATGAGGCAGGAAAGCCTCGACTTTTATTAATACATGATTCAACCTAGGAAAGGAGATCCATCATGTCTTCAGATGTCGTTTTGACCGCAGCGTTACGTAACAACCTGCTATCGCTGCAAAACACACAATCCCTCATTGACCAAACACAGTTCAAATTGGCTACAGGCCGTGCTGTTAACAGTGCTTTGGACAATCCACAAAACTTCTTCGCGGCACAGTCTCTAAACAACCGTGCAGACGACCTTAACCGTCTTCTTGATGGTGTTGGCCAGTCTATTTCAGCGATTGAGCAAACTGACACAGCCCTAGCATCTCTTACAAACCTAGTTGAGCAAGCAGATTCGATTGCACAGCAGGCTCGTGATGCGCTAGCAAGTGGTCAGCAAGAAGCTCGTATTATTGGTACAACAAATCTTTCAAATGCTAACGAACTTGTGAACGACATTACCGGTCTTACACAAGGCGATGCCGTTGAACTTACATACGTAAACTCAAACGGTACAGCTACATCATACTCTGTAACTCTTGGTACAGGTGCGGGTGAAGCAAGTACAGCAGAAGAACTTGTTGCTCTAATCAATGCAGAAACAGATACAACTGCTGGTGATGCACGCGTATTTGATGCTTCTATCAATGATGAAGGTGGACTTGAAATCGCTAAACTTGACGGCGGCTCATTTGAGATTGTCTTCAACGCTAACGGCGCTTTCGCAGCAGCAACAGACCGTCAGTTCGCTAATGCCCTTGGTTTTGGTAACACTTACGGTGACCAACAAACTGCTGGCGCAACAGCTGGCCTTGATGAAATCGGTTATACCGTTTCTAATCAGGCTGCACTGACAACAAAGGCTCTGACAGATAACAACAACAGCAACGCAACAGCTACACGATCAACACTTCTAACTGATCTACGTGGTGCTGGTGATACATCAACTGCCCTCTTTACTGGTGATACACTTGATAACATTGATATCACTATCAATGGCGGTACAGCAGCTGCAGCTGGTATGGAAGTTATCCAAGACCTTGCAACAGCAACTGTTCAAGACCTTGTTGATGGGATTAACTCAGACTCTCGTCTAAATAAGCTTATCGAAGCTTCATTTGACGAAAGCACTGGCTCAATCTCAATCCGCGCAATTGATGCAACAGTTGATACAGTTCAGATCATCGCAACTGAAGATGCTGGTGCGGCAACTGGTACAGCAACAAGCGTTAACCTTCTTGCAGCTGGTATTGGTGTTGACACCATTTCAGCAACTGATGCGATGGCAGCTAACACTGCACAACAGAGCATCCAATTAGGTTCTGCTGCTGGAGATCTTGCAACACTTGAGACTGAATATAACAACGTTCGTGAACAGATCGATCAGCTTGTTGCAGACTCAGGCTACCGCGGATCTAACCTTCTAAATGGTGATAACCTTACGACATTCTTTAACGAAGATCGTTCGAACTCACTTACTACTGAAGGCGCTATCTTAACAACAGCTGGCTTAGGCATTTCAGAGGCTAACTTCGGTACAGTATCATCTGTTGATACAGCACTGGACGAAACTCGTTCTGCTACACTTACTGTTCGTGACTTTAACGCATCGATCGCTAACGATCTTGCTATCCTTCAGACACGTGAAGACTTCACAACACAGACAATCAACAACTTAACAGCTGGTGCTGACAAGTTGACGATTGCTGACCAGAACGAGGAAGGTGCAAACCTACTTGCTCTACAGACACGTCAGCAGCTCGGTGTTACATCGTTGTCTCTAGCGTCTCAGTCACAGCAGGCTGTGCTACGACTATTCTAATTCTTACGGTAGTGGCAGGATCCACTATCATAAAAATATGGGCATTGCCCGATCAAAAACCCCGGAAGAACTCTGGGGTTTTTTTATGGCCTATTTATGCTATGATTTGCCCATGTTCGAAACCGTTAAAGCATATGATGATGGCACCATTTTCAAACAAGAAGCCATCGAACATTATTTCCTCGATTATCATCAAAACCCTACATCAGAAATACTCTTCATAACTTTTGAAGGGCTATTTCCCAAGATGGATCTTGAACCATGGCAACGTTGGCCTTGGGGCGCCCGGTTCCTCATTCAGGAAGGTCATTCTGTACTGGGAATAAAGACAACGCATAGCTGCTGGTACAGAAACAAAGCGCTACATCAAGCACTTGAAAGTCAGGAGCTAAAAGATATTCTTGCACAGCACAAACGCGTTATCTTTTACGGAGAATCCATGGGCGGATATGCTGCACTCGCATTTTCTAGCATTCACAAAGGTTCAGAAGTCCTTTGCTTTGGACCACAAACAAGTCTTGATGAGAATATAACCCCATGGGATGATCGTTATACAAAATATGGCCGAACAGCCGATTGGAGCGGACCTTTTGCAGATGCTGCCAAAGAACTTCAACAAAATAAAAGAACATATGTCGTATATGATCCTTTCTGCCCCTACGATTCAAAGCATATCGCTAGATTACCTCAAGATCAGGTTACGCTTTTAAAAGCACCATTTTTAGACCACGAGGTGGCTGCCTATATTTCCGGCTTTCAGCTTTTAAAGCCTAGCGTCCATCACTTACTAGATAACAGTCTAGAAGAGTGGTTTCCCAAAGCCATTCGCATACGAAAAACAGCGAATGTTTACCTCTCTAATGTTTATTATAATTTAGCAAAAAGAGCCTTCAAGAAAGGTGATCTTGACCTTGCTATCGACCATGCGACAAAAGCCTTAGAGGAAAATATCAAAAACATCCGAGCCGTTAATTTTGCAAAACAACTCATTCAAAAGAAACAAAGCGGCATATAAAACTGTATCTAGAATAATCAATATGATATAATTTCAATAGTACATAGGCAGAACGCCGTTAGAAAAAGAAAGGAAGAAATCCTATGGCACTTGTAATCGATCTAAAACCTGGCGAAAAAGTACTTATTGGTGAAGCAGTCGTTACCAATGACAGCCAAAGAACGCGCCTACATATTGCAGGCACAACCCCCATTATGCGTGAAAAAGATATCATGAAGGAAGAGGATGCAATGCAATCCCCCTGTTCTGTTATCTATTTCCTTGTTCAATGCATGTATATATCCCGCACACCAGAGGATTATCATGAAAGATATTTCGATCAAGTTAAGCTTGTCCAAGATGCAGCCCCCTCTTGCACGATCTTTATAACGCAAATCAATGAAGAGATATTAAAGGGAAGATATTACCGTGCCCTCAAACTATCAAAACAACTCATCGACCACGAACAGGAACTCATTCACAATGCCACCAAACAAGCCAAATAATCCATATGCTAAAGCAGCTGGTGCGTATGGCGACCATGCGCAGAAGCACACCCCCGACCAAAGGGAGTTGGAGGCACGTGTTCTTATAAAATCTGCAAAAGCACTTCGCGAACTTCAAGAAAATTGGGAAAACGTCAATTCAGAGACACTGAACGAGGCACTACAATATAACCGACAAATTTGGATGATGTTTTACGATACAGCTTTAGAAAATCCAGAAGGTGATCGCCCAAACGATCTAAGAAGCAATATTATAAATCTTGCCAATTTCATTTTTAAACGTGAGCTTGAAATTAGATCAGACCCCAGTAAAGAAAAACTCGATATTTTAATCAATATCAATAAAGAGATATCAGCTGGACTTATGAGCAAGCCTCAAGCAGAGTAATATACAAAAAAAACGAGCCCCACTAAGGAGGCTCGTATAGACCTTCAAAAAAAACCTTAATTATGCAGAGACACTTACTGTTGACGTTTGCGTCTGCGCCGTTTGAGCACCAGAACTTAATGCAGCAACAGCTGCACGTACTTCACCAGCACCTAAATTCGCACTAACACCAGATAGATCAGCTTGCTGGGCAATCGCAACGGCTTGCACATTTACACTCCTAAATGTTTGTGTACGCGCTTCATTAACTGATATGCTTTCATTTCTAGATGATGTTTCTGCACCTAAATTCTGCTGTGAACGTAATAATTCAGCACGTTGGCGCGTTGCTTCCGCGCGTTGACGTGCCTCTAATGTCAATTCTGTTGGGAATTGCCTTAGAACATCGCCAGTATCAGAGTCACGTATCTCTAGTACGGCGGTATCAAAATTTGTATCGAGTGAAATCTGATCCACATACGGAGCAAGAGGGAACTCAGAAACCGATTCTAGCTCCTGAGGGCGTAAGTTACCTCCCTGCGTTGCACCTTGGCGAAGCAGGTTAGCATTTGATATTACTGAGTTTACAGCTTCAATCATAGTTACTTTCCCTAACCAATCGGAACACCTAACATTCCGAATATACTACCCTAGTATCATAATAACTCTTTTAAGTTCAAAAAGTCAAGTTTTATAAACACGCGCTAATTCAAAATACGTAAAATAAAAGAGGTGTTTAATAGAAAAAAATTAAAAAAAAGTTTATAATAAAAGCTGGCATTTGTTTATTTGCCAAAATTACATTAAGATGATTGCGACGCCTCCTATCCCCGACAGGTTTCGGCGAAAGCATATAGCAAGAAAAGTAAGGTTTTATAGTGAGCAGTTTAGCCACCACATTCCAGAGCATATCCCCTCCAAAACTCGCTGTTATGGGCGTAATTATGGTCGGCATGATATTGTTCTTCCTCTTCGTATCATTTCGTGTATCTACACCAAATATGACACTGCTATATAGCGAACTATCCAATATAGATTCAGGGGCTATGGCAGCTAAACTTGAAGAAAGCGACATCCCTTACGAAGTCTCGCCAGACGGTTCGAAAATTTTGGTTTCAGATGATGCTGTTGGCCGCGCACGCATGCTACTTGCCCAAGAAGGCCTGCCAAACGGCGGATCACTTGGGTATGAAATATTCGACAAACAATCTGGCTTTGGAACAACTAATTTTGTGCAGAATATTAATCAAGTGCGCGCCCTTGAGGGTGAATTAGCAAGGACAATCAGCTCGATAGATAATGTCCGAAGTGCACGTGTCCACCTTGTCTTACCAGAAAGAGAACTCTTCAGCCGCGATAGCCGTCCACCAAGCGCCAGTGTATATATCGGATTAAGGCCTGGCTCCTCCCTCGAAAAAGATAATATATTTGCTATCCAATCACTTGTTGCTTCAGGTGTACCGGAATTAAAAGCCAAACAAGTAACCGTTATAGATGGCGATGGTAATTTACTGGCGCGCGGCGGGGATGATGAAGATGGCACAGAATTCTCAGCCAAAGCCGATGAGATGCGCCACCGCTTTGAAATCAATATTCGCAACAAAATTGAAGACCAGATTGGCCGTATTGTTGGGCGCGGAAATGTAAGAGCAACCGTAACAGCGGAAATGAATTTTGATCGCATAAGCACTGAAGAAGAACTTTACGACCCCTCCACACAAGTTGTGCGCTCTTCTCAAGTTACAGAAGAAAGCGCAAGCGAGCGCGAACCAGCAAGTGAAGATGTGTCCGTTCAAAACAATCTACCAGGCATCAACCCGGATATCCTAGATAGTGACACACCGACTTCACAGAGCAACCGACTTGAAGAAATTACAAACTTTGAAATTAGCCGTACAGTCAGAAACTCGATTAGAGAGATCGGCGAAGTTAACAAGCTCTCGGTCGCCGTTCTTGTTAATGGGCGCTATATTACACAACCTGTTGAAGGCGGTGA
>CENJ01029780.1_pt1 | contig 29908 bp, 28 predicted proteins | sample 356161 | NCBI WGS metagenome assembly CENJ01 (sample SAMEA2619531, study PRJEB7988) | marine metagenome | biome: marine biome (ENVO:00000447); feature: surface water layer (ENVO:00002042); material: "saline water (ENVO:00002010), including plankton (ENVO:xxxxxxxx)" | depth 5 m | reverse complement strand
GGCGCTTGCTCGGTCGCTGACAGAATCGCAGATATAGGGCAAACACCTGAAATGACAAAAATAGCGAACCCAACTACGCTGCCAGAATATCAACCAGTGAGTTTACCCATGCCTGCGCCTAAAAATGTGCGTCCACAAAAAAACTCGCTTTGGGCTGCGGATAGAACGACCTTTTTCAAAGATCAGCGTGCTTCCGATGTTGGCGACATCATCACGGTTCTAGTTGAGATTGAAGATGACGCAGAAATTGAAAATGAAACATCAAGAACACGCAATAGCAGCGAAAATGCCGCTCTGCCTGCTCTACTTGGTTACGAACAATCATTAGGACGCCTATTACCAGAGGCCATAGACAACACGAACCTTACTGAATTTGGCGCAGATTCAAACCATGTCGGCACAGGCTCAATTGAACGCGAGGAAGAAGTTAACATCAAGCTTGCAGCTCTTATTACGCAGATACTTCCTAATGGCAATATGGTTATCCATGGCCGCCAAGAGGTTCTTGTTAACTTTGAAAAACGTGTTCTTGAGATTGATGGCGTTATAAGACCAGAAGATATAAGCGTAGATAATTCCATTTCTGCTGAAAAAATTGCAGAAGCTAGAATAGCCTACGGAGGAAAAGGACATATAACAGATGTACAGCAGCCGCGTTATGGACAGCAGCTCTATGATATCGTGTTTCCTTTCTAAAGTTTAATCGAAATACCTTACCCAGACTTACGCCAGCATTCACAATGATTGCTGGCTTTTTTTTTATATTCTCGTTATAGAGGTAGAATAGATTACTTTGAAAACCGAGCCTCGGTGCACACCACATCACTAAGGGTTCAAATGACACAAAAACGACATGAAACTGAACTTTAATATCCTCACCCTCTTCCCTGAAATGTTCCCAGGAAGCCTCGGCATATCGCTTGCTGGAAAAGCACTAGAGCGTGAAAATTGGGGATATAACTGCATAAATATACGTAACTACGGCACAGGAGTTCACAAAAGCGTTGATGACACACCATATGGCGGCGGTGCTGGCATGGTAATGCGCGCGGACATTCTTGAATCTGCATTTGAAACAGTCAAAAATCCAGGAAGAAAAATATACCTCTCTCCGCGAGGACAACAGCTAAAACAGCCATTAGTAAAAGAACTTTCACAGCTTGAAAACATTACTCTTCTTTGTGGGCGTTATGAAGGTGTAGACCAACGTTTTTTGGATGCGCATGATTTCGAGGAAGTCAGTATTGGAGATTATGTGCTGAGCGGCGGTGAACCGGCAGCGCTAATTTTGATGGATGCGTGTATACGTCTTCTGCCAGGTGTGATGGGTAATGCAGATACAGAAGATAATGAGAGCTTTGGCAGTGGCGCTGACGGATTACTAGAGTACCCGCATTATACGCGCCCTGCTCAATGGGTTGATAATAAAGGTAAAACACACGCAGTTCCAGAAGTTCTTAGCTCTGGTAATCATGCTAAAATTCATGAGTGGCGTAGAGAAAAATCTATTGAGATTACAAAAATTAGACGTCCAGAACTTATTAAAACTTAATCAAACGGCCTCAAAATTTCTTGAGCCTTATTATAGACTTCAGAACTATAATCCTGCCCTGGTGTATTTGAGGACTGTTCAGGTGTCAGTGATGCAGGTAAAGCTCCAGTACCATTTTCGGGCGCAGTGAACTGATCGTTTTTGTAATCATAATAAAGACCGCGATAACCATCATCGCTAAAAGCTTCAAAAACTTTATCAAGGATTATAGACATGGCATTTTGCACATCCCCATCTTCATAACCTGTTTTAGGGTATTTACCGAATAGATCATCGGCAAATTGATACATTTCTGCATTTATGTCGCGTCCACTTTGAAGTTCAGTTAAAAACTTATCCTTAAATTCTCCGACACTTAAACCATCAAGCGCATTGGCAAGGTTCTCGCTCACACCAACTTCTTTCAGGTTTTGTGCTGTAAACTTATCTTCAAAGCCTTTACTAAAATTCACAAGCCCATCTTCGGCTTTGAAGTCTTCCATTTTAAATGCCATCAGAACTCTCCTAAATTATCGAGTACTTTATAATAGTAGAGTTAATAAAATATTAATGTTTTCCGGCATTATGCTTTTGAATAGTTTTGCTTGTATTTACAAGAAAAGACCTGTATAAAAGGCGCAATTTTCGGGTATTCCTGAGAAAAAAAATAATGAAACCGCCGGTTCAAAAGGGTTTTGGGCTGATTATCGGGTTTCGAAAGAAAAGGAAATTAATGATGAATACATTACAAAAATTTGAAGCGAAGCAGCTAGAAAAACTACAAGCTGCTAAAAATGTTCCAGAATTCAGCCCTGGTGATACAATTAAAGTTAATGTGCGTGTTAAGGAAGGCTCACGTGAGCGTATCCAGGCATATGAAGGCGTTTGTATCGCTCGTTCAGGCTCAGGTATTAATGAAAACTTCTGTGTTCGTAAGATTTCTTACGGTGAAGGTGTAGAGCGTGTATTCCCACTTTGGAGTTCACGTATTGACTCAATCGAACTTATTCGCCGCGGTAGTGTTCGCCGTGCGAAACTATACTATCTTCGTGATCGTCGTGGTAAGTCTGCACGTATTACAGAGCGTACAACTGGTCACGGTCTTGAGACAGAAGTGAACAAGTCTACAGAAGGCATGACTAAGACACAGATCCGCGCACAGAAAAAAGCAGAAAAAGAAGCAAAGCGCGCAGAGATCCGTAAAGCGAATGAAGCAGCAGCAAAAGCTAAGGCCGAAGCTGAAGCAAAGGCAAAAGCTGAAGCGGAAGCAGCTGCGGCAGCAGAAAATACTGAAGGCGGCGAATAAATATAGCCTCCACACTCATTTTCATGAATACGAATTAGAAAAAGCCCGGCAAACGCTGGGCTTTTTAATTTTTACTCAAGAGTTTATTTTATGCTGTATTACACTTCTTTTCTAAGAATTGCTACCGGCATAGCAAAACCACTACCACCTGCACTACCTGCTATCATTTCTACGTAATTACCTTCAGAGTCCGCACTTTTTCTAAATTCGAACTCAGTCATAATATTGTCAGTTTTTTGCAATAATGGTGTTTCTACTTTTCTGGACATTTCCCTACTCCTTTTGGCTTTTCTTTATTTTTTGTATATCCTTATAAGTCACATTTTTCGCAATGCAGCAAGAAAAAAATGACGATTTAATTTTTTATTTACAACATTGATTTAATTGAATATTTTCTGCATATAAAGTGCTAATTTATTATGTACGAAAAGCTATAAATTACCTCACGAACATAAATATTACCCGAAACAAAAAACGCTATATTAATATTTGAAAATAAAGACACTCACACATATATTTCCCTTTGTTTTTATGTCTTTATCACGTGTGAGTTCTTGTGTTTTTGATTGCACTATGATTATATTTCATCCGATTTAAGAAAGGGTAAAGCGCCATGGCTAAGGCACGCACATTATTTGAAAAAATCTGGGACGAGCATATTGTTGAGCAGCAGGATAACGGTACCTGCCTTATTTATATTGATCGTCACCTTGTGCATGAAGTCACAAGCCCACAGGCTTTCGAAGGCTTGAGAATGGCTGGCCGTTCTGTTCGCTGCATTGATAAAACACTGGCCGTTATGGATCACAATGTACCAACAACAGATCGCAGCCAACCGATAGAGCAAGAAGATAGCCGTATTCAGGTTGAAACACTTGCGAAGAATTGTGAAGAATTTGGTGTTGAACTTTTTGACCTTCACGATCAGCGTCAAGGTATTGTCCATATTGTGGGCCCAGAACAAGGCTTTACACTGCCCGGCATGACCATCGTTTGCGGTGACAGCCACACCTCTACACATGGCGCATTTGGCGCACTTGCTTTTGGTATTGGAACCTCCGAAGTTGAGCACGTACTTGCGACGCAGACGCTTATTCAAAAACCTGCAAAAACGATGCGCATTACAGTAAATGGTCAGTTACAAGCAGGTGTAACTGCTAAAGATATGATTTTGGCCATTATTGGTGAGATTGGTACAGCAGGTGGTACAGGTTACGTGATCGAATATGCAGGAGATGCCGTGCACGCATTGTCTATGGAAGGCCGCATGACTATGTGCAATATGTCGATCGAAGGTGGTGCACGTGCTGGCCTTGTTGCTCCTGATGAAACTACTTTTAATTATATCAAAGGCCGTCCGATGGCGCCGAAAGGCGAAGAATGGGAGCGTGCTGTTGCGCATTGGAAGACACTCGCTAGTGATGAGGGCGCGGTCTACGATAAAGAGGTTGTGCTAAAAGCCGAAGATATCCCGCCGACAGTTACATGGGGTACAACACCTGAGGATGTCATTTCAATTGAAGGTTCAATACCTTCTCCTCTAGATTTTGATGATGAAAATAAACGCGCGTCTGTTGAACGTATGCTGGATTATATGGGGCTTCAGCCGGGCACAAAAATGACTGACATTGAGGTTGATAAAGTTTTTATTGGCTCTTGCACGAATGCGCGTATAGAAGACCTAAGAGAAGTTGCTAAAATCGCACAAGGCAAAAAGGTTGCCAGCAGCGTAGAAGCTATGATTGTGCCGGGCTCTGGACTTGTGAAAGCCATGGCAGAGGAAGAAGGTTTGGCGGACATCCTTATCGAGGCTGGCTTTGACTGGCGTGAGCCAGGGTGCTCTATGTGCTTAGGTATGAACCCGGATCAGCTAAATCCGGGTGAACGATGTGCATCGACTTCCAACCGTAACTTTGAAGGACGACAGGGACGCGGTGGACGCACGCACCTCTTGTCACCAGCAATGGCCGCTGCTGCAGCTATTACTGGCAAACTTACAGACATTCGTGATTTTTAATAGCCGCATTATTTTTTGTCATTTAAAAAGTTTCTTGCATTAACATAAGATATAAAATTATAGTAACCGTTATAGATAAGCATATACGCATATAAATAAGCTTATAACGGTGAGTAAATGGCTAGAACAAATGATAAAGTGAAAGCCCTGAAAAGTGGTTACAATGAGGTATCTTTGAATGAAGATGGCCTGTTTATTCCTGAGCATTATGAAGCTTATTTCATGCCGATTGTTTCCACACATTCACGCTTCCCGACGCTGGCTGGGTTTGAGGCGCTGGCCCGTACATCTGGTAAACACGCATTAGCACCGAGTACATTTATCAATAAGCTTAAAGAGCGCGACCATGTTGATTTACTTGATTTAGCAATTATTGAGCGCGCCCTTAAATTTGCGCAGCAACATCCAGAAATCACAATGAGCGTCAACATGTCGCCAGAGCTTTTATCACGCCCAGATAGCGCCGAGTGCATCATTGAAATGTGTCATAAGTACCGTTTGGATAATAAAAATATTAAGCTTGAAATTATTGAAGAGCCTTTCCCAACGGAGCACCTCAACACAATTATTCGTAATCTTCAGTCACTCCATGAGGCTGAGCATCCAATCTGGATTGATGATTTTGGAACACAAGATTCAAATTTTACGCGCATTAAAATGCTTAAGAATAACGGCATTAACATTACTGGCATTAAAATTGATCAGTCATTAGTTGAAGATGAAAAACTTATGATGATCATAAGAGAAAACCCGGATTTAAAAAAATACTCGATTATTGCTGAAGGCATTGAAACAGATAGACAGTACGGCGTTGTTACAAATTTATTTGAAACCCCACAGCTGCAAGGTTATGGCTTTAGAAAAGCTTTATCGCCGCACCAGGCACATTTGGAAATCGCCAGACAAATTCCCGGATATTTAAATCACGCGCTTCCGTAACAAACTGCTTCAGTCTCTAAAAAAATAATTTTTCACTAGATTATTACTTTGATCTGTAGGAAAACCCTTATCATAGATCTTAGAGAAGAGTATTTTTCCATGACCAATATGTGGCCGGATAATTTTGACTTTGAAACAGATGATATATGCCAGACACTTTTCAAACCTTTCATTATAGAAGAGCTTGAAAAGTTAAGAGCCTATGATGAGCAGAGATGCGAAGGTTTTGACGGCGATATAAATTACATTTTTCATGAGCATGCAAGCCGTGTCGCAACGAATGTAAGGCGCACATGCGTTTCAATGGGGCTTGGCGATGCCATTGCACAAAATATGTACTGGGCAGTGATGCCGCATGATATTGGCAAACGGCTTTTGCCAGTAGAAATCTGGGATCAAGATGAAAAACCAACACACGATCTTAAGATGAAGCGCCGCACGCACACCCTCCTCGGCGCAGAGATTGTAGAGGAACGCTTCAGGGATATTAATCACCCGTTCAAAGATCTCATGATTTCAATTATGAAGCTACATCATGAGCATATGGACGGCAGCGGCACACATGGCATTACAGGCGATAACCTTCCTGCAGCTGTTAGACTTGCAGCTATTATTGAAGCTTATGATGGTTACCGCATATGGAGGCCCCATTTCGGTGATCGTGATATCACCCCTACTGGTGTCCTTGAACGCATGCGCAATGAAAAGGGGGCTGACATCTATGACATGGAGCTCCTAGAAGCGTTTGCAATCATGAAGGAAGCAGATTATAAAAAAGGCCGAATATTACAAAAGGCTCACTCAAATAACGAGACACAAGCATAATAGGTGACAAAAATGGACGCATTTACAGTACTCAACGCCAAAGCTGCCCCGCTAGAAATGATGAATGTCGATACAGATATCATTATTCCCAAGCAATTCCTTAAGACTGTGAAGCGCACAGGACTGGGTGTTAGCTGCTTTTACAATATTCGATACGACGATAATGGTCAGCCATTAGAAGATTTTTCACTCAATCAGCCGCAACATCAGGGCGCTCAAATCCTTATCACTGGAGACAATTTTGGCTGTGGCTCTAGCCGAGAGCATGCGCCCTGGGCTTTACTAGATATGGGCTTTAAATGCATCATTGCACCAAGTTTTGCTGATATCTTCTATAATAACTCATTCAAAAACGGTATTTTGCCGATTGCCCTACCACAAGATCAGGTGAATGAGCTTATGAAGAGTGCGAAAGAAGAGCCAGACGCCCTCATTGAGATTAACCTTGAAAAACAAACAGTGACACGCGGCAACCAATTCTCTTTTGAATTTGATATCGACCCTTTCCGTAAGCACTGCCTCCTTAATGGCCTAGATGACATTGGCCTGACACTTGAGAAAAAAACGGCTATTGATGCCTATGAAGAAAAACGCAAAACAGCTCAAAGCTGGGTTTAACATAGTTAATAAGGACAAATAGAGATGAGTGATACATTCGTAATTTTACCGGGCGATGGTATTGGCCCAGAGATCGTTAATGAGGCCGAAAAGGTTCTTAACTGGCTCAAAGATAATGAAGGGCTGGATATTGAGGTTCAGCACGACCTTATTGGTGGTCAGGCCTATGATGAATATGGCGTTCCGTTTGCGGACGAAACATTAGAAAAATGCCGCGCGGCTAAAGCGATCCTTATGGGTAGTGTTGGCGGCCCTAAGTGGGATGGCGTTGACTATGATAAGCGACCAGAAGCCGGCCTACTCCGCGCACGCAAAGAGCTTAACCTATTTGCGAATCTACGCCCTGCCCTCGTATTTGATGCACTTGTTGATGCTTCAAGTCTCAAGCCTGAAATTGTTAAGGGACTTGATATCTTAATCGTGCGTGAACTTACGGGCGGTGTTTATTTTGGTGAGCCGCGCGGCATTGAAGACCTTGGCAATGGTGAGCGCCGCGGTGTGAACACACAGGTTTATACAACATCAGAGATCAAACGCATTGCGAAGGTCGCTTTTGAATTAGCGCGTAAACGCAGCAATAAAGTGACATCATGTGAAAAAGCAAATGTGATGGAGAGCGGTAAGCTCTGGCGTGAGGATGTAAGCGCACTTCATGGTGCAGAATACAGTGATGTTGAGCTTGAGCATATGTATGCAGATAACTGTGCAATGCAGCTTTGCCGTAACCCGCGCCAATTTGATGTGATTGTTACGGACAACCTCTTCGGTGATATCTTATCAGATGAAGCGGCTATGCTGACGGGCAGTCTTGGGATGCTACCATCTGCTTCATTAAGTGAACCGGGTAAGCCGGGACTATATGAGCCAGTACATGGTAGTGCGCCAGACATTGCAGGTCAGAACAAAGCAAACCCACTAGCCACTATCCTCAGCCTATCTATGGCACTTAGATACTCACTAGAGCGCGGTGATCTAGCCAATATGGTTGAAGCCGCTGTACAAGATGTTCTAAGCCGCGGTGTGCGCACAGCAGACATTATGGCTGACGGCTGTCACGAGGTTGGATGCGATGCAATGGGCGCAGCGGTCATTGATGCACTTACGAAAGTTAAGGCCGCAAAAGCTGCATAAGAAAAAAACGAGATCACAGACACAAAAAAGCCCAGCATATGCTGGGCTTTTTCTTTAAATTAAATATCTATTATAGACGGTATGCAATTGGACATGTGTTAACAATTGTACCAGCGTAAGCGTTACCGTTGATACATGCACCTGCTGTTGTTTGCAGACCACCACGATCAGGAACACCATCATCAAGTTTTGTATCGACACGTGAAGCTTGTTCAGGAATGAATACACCAAGGTCAACAGCCTGAGCAGCAGCAGCGTTACCTGTGTGTGTCAACCAAACACCTGAGCGCATGTTTGCGTTAGTGAAACCTACAGCAGCCTGAGCCGGTGTTTTTTCACCAACACCAAAACCACCGCCGATAGCCGCAGTTGGAAGACCTTCACCAAAGTTTGTGTTTGCCGCAAGACCATCCATACCAGTGATATAACCAGCAGCAAGTAGGTGTAGGAAGAAGTTGATCCCTTCACCAGCCATAGCTGCACCTGGTGCAAGCGTGATAATACCATCACCACCACCATCAGCACAAACAACTGCACCACCTGCGCCGTCACAAGCAGAAAGACGAGTATCTGCATCATCCATGTCACCTGGCTTTGCATTGTATTGGTTATAGAAGTCTTGGTAAGCCGCGTTGATGGCTTCCATCTGTGAAATTGTTGATGTTACACGGGCATTCGTAATCATCTCTTGCCCTTTAAGAATACCGCCGATCAAAATACCAATAATGATCATCACAACGGCAAGTTCTACGAGGGTAAAACCCTCTTCTTTACGTAGATTAGTTGAAAAATCCATCTTACTCTCTCCTTTAAGAATGAATATATAGAGCTAAAACCAATACAAACTCCGTAGAATACGCAGTCAATTTGTATAAGTTATAAACTCAGTTTTAAGTTGAGCCGGACCCCCCGGCAAGCAGAATAGCATGAATATGCTTTAAGTATGATATCCCATTTAGCTTCATATGCAATACACGTACACTGCACCAACCCAGTCATTTTCACCCTAAAATCCTAAAAGCTTTATTAAGATTCACATTCCACGTACGTTAAAATAGAAAATAAGGACTCATAAAAACGTTTTGATAAGCCATCAGGGTTAATTCAGCAAATTCAGAGGCTTATTTCTTTGTTTTCTTACGATATTCACCGGGGGATACTCCCGCCATATCTTTAAAAACACGGTTAAAAGAAGGTAGAGAGTTAAATCCGACCTCTTCTGCTATCGTTTTTATAGCCGCATCCGTCTCAACAAGAAGTCTTTTTGCATCATCTACGCGCCGTTCATTCATGATTTGCGGGAAAGATTTATTGAAATATGTATTTATGACTTTTGAAACCACCATTTCAGAGGCATCACATTCACGCGCAAGATCACTTCTCGAATAAGTCGGTTCTTGATACACTTTATCAAGGTTCAAAAGCTTCTCTATTTTCTTTGCGAGAAACTGCTCATCCCTACTTAAATCTTCTTCTGAATTTGTATTCGAATTTGCACTAGATTTTGACGGTGGGAACATTCTAAGCAGGCTTGTGCTCACTAGATATACGAAGCCAAGACCAAGAACAGTACGAAGAAGTGTTAAATCCTGCGATACGTTAATGATATTCATCACTGATGCAAACACCGCGGCCAAAAAGAGTGTGTTCAGGATGATAAGCGAGAACATAAGCCAGTAACGCTCAGCGCCGAGCTTTTGCTTTTTAATATTTTTAAATAGCTCCTGCTTGCTGAAAATCACAAGCAGACTAATCGTACCGGCCATCAGCCCCATAACATTTAGTGCTTCTTTTAATTCGGTACAGGGTGAAAGAAAAGAACAGCCTTGCGTCTTATTTAGGGCAACACTTGCAAGCATTGCGGATAAGGGGACGAGTAGTAACACCCAAAAATCTCTAATCGCGGGCAGTTTTTCCTGCTCAGACATCTGAATAATCAAAAGTACGCTTAATGGTGGACCTAAGAACCAAGCAGACCATTGTAGAGCGAACAAATAAGGTGCAGCCATAATAAATTTAGCATTTATAGCATCACTAAGAAAACCAAAGCCAAGAATCGTAAAATATAGAAGAGGAAGAATATTGGCTATTTGCCGAGTTCTAAAAAGTAAATGTACAACCAAGTATACACACTGCGTCACCCCGATCAGGGATAAAATTTCAGGCAATGTAAAGCTCAGTGTATTCATAAATTTTTCACGGTATGAAGAGTATTTTCACAACAATTATATATATTTAGCGCATAGGCGTACATAAATCATGCATTTGTGCTTCTTCGGGTGATAAAATCTGTTCACAAATATATGCGATAATATTATTCACTTCTGATGGCGGTAAGTTTTCTCCCTCACTTTTCAAAAGGTTCGTCATCATCATAAGGGCGGCTTGCTTATCCCCCTTTACATTCATAACAAATGCTGGTGCTTGTTTAGTAAAGGCGGGTAAGCCCTCTTCATCACGGTTTGCGAGTTTATTAGCGATATCCAAAGCTCTATCATAATCTTTCATACGGTGGCGCGCTAAGAAAATAGCATGAAGTTGCCATCGCCATTTTTGCGGCTTCATGACACTACCGGCTTTTTCTAGGTAATCAATAATCGGCCCAAGTTCGCTTGTATTTTGGTTTGCACCATATACATAGCCGGCAACCGTTGGTGCAGCATTCGAATAAGGGTCGAGCGCAAATGTAAGATCAAACCATTTACCCAAATCAATATAATTATATTCCCTTAGATTTGTAACGCGCCCGCCAGTATCACCTAGGTTTTGAAGGAAGAGTGTTGTCATCCTATAAGCAAACTGACGATCGCCTAGAGTGGACAACGCTGCACTAGCCGCTGAGGGTGTTGGTGGAACATTGGCCCACTTTGCACGCACATCACGCAGTGAAAACCATACTGCGCCATTAATGAGAATACAGAAAATAAGCGCTATTAGTAGTATATGGAACGGTTTTTTATCCCTGATATTCGTATCCATATAAGCGTCCTTAGAATTTCCTTAGTACGAGGTCAATCATAGCGGCGCATAAAAGAAGCGCAGAATAAATAGCCCCTTGTAAGAATAAGAAACCATATGAGATTTGGTCGGATGGACCATATAGAAGCCAGGATGTTTGTCCCATCATATCAAGGCGCGGCATGAAAAAAGATACAAACTGCACGATCATTTCAAGGCCTTCTGACTTTGTCAGTTGCTTGCTGGCGTCGATAATCCCTAATAATTCAGCCATCATACGTGATACAGCATAAAAACCGAGAACAGTAAAAGATGCTGTTGCAGCGCTTGAGAGTATCATTGCAAAAAATAGAGCTGCATTAACCATGATTACATTTTCTATACATATAGAAAACATCCACATAATATGACCGCTAGAGAAACTCTTAGGCTCAAGAAAATAGATACATAAACCAGAAATAAGGCCAAAGAAAACAGCAATAATAGAAAATCCTATAGCGTAAGAAAGTAAGAACTTTATACGTCCTATTGGACGCGTTAGCATATATTCTATTTCTCTAGCTTCGAATGAACGTCTAATAAAAAACACGACAAACAGACACAAACCAAAGATGTTTAACATCCTTATTGATCCTGCTGCGAAAACAGCTGTGAACTCTTGTTTTTCATTTATAGCTGCTGAGCCAAAAAAAGTTGATAGACTGATGGCTATGGCAAAAATTACGAGCATAGATACAAGCAGCCTATCTCTAAAGGCTGCTGTGATTACGTATTTTGTTAATGATGCTGATATCATCTCTATTAAACTCAATCTTTTAAGGGCGTTTGCACGCTCTTAAAACCTAAGAGGTCTTCGGTCTGATGAGAACTTTCTATAGAAATCTTTATCAGTACCAGAGATAGAGTCTGAAGGGTGCTCTAAGATCGTAGCTTTAAGGAAAATCACAAGCTCCGTCTTTGTTACAAGATCATTCTGTGTGCGGAATAGTGCCCCAGCAAGAGGTATTTCACCCAATACCGGAACGCCCTCTTGTACAGAGGATACACGATCCTGAAGAAGACCACCCATAACAATCGCTTGTCCGGACTTCATTTGAACAACCGTGTCAATTTCCTGAACATTGAGTTCTGGAATTTCTGAAACAACATCAGTTATACCAGCATCAGCCGTCACAAACTGAATACTTGGGTCGTTTTTAACAGCCACAATATTCGTAATTGTAGGACGAACAGCCATAGAAATAGTCTTGTTACGTAGATCAATTGACGGCTGTACCTGAACAATTACACCTTCTGGAACATTTTTAATTTCACTGTCAATTTCAGCTTGGTTACCGCCGCCGCCATCATTTGAAATTTCAACATCAATTTCAAAGAACACACGGTTCGTTGCAACATTCAATGCCGCTGGCTGGTTGTTAATAGCTGTAATACGTGGGCTTGCGAGCGCCTTTACAGTACCAAAACCAGAAAGAGCTTGAACAAGTGCATCAATATCACTGCCCGAATACCCTAAAGCAAAGTTTGAGTTTCCTGTGAAAACACCGCCAGCAGCGGTCGTAGCAGGACGCGTAATAGCACCATTAATTCCACCAACAATATTTGAAGCGAGACTATTACCTGCTGCGGCAAATTGTACGCCAAAATTATCGACAACACCGCCTAAGTCCGTGCTCCAGTTAATACCCGTTGAGAATTCATCTCTAAGAGAAACCTCAAGTATTTTTGCTTCGATAAGAACCTGTGCAGTTGAAGAGATTCTAACTTCGTCTAAGTACTCTTGAATTTCTTTATGTGCGTTTTCATTGGCATAGACATTAATAATACCGGCCTGTTTATTAAGAGAAAAACTAAAGCCGCTTCCTTCATCCTGACCAGATGATGATGGCGCTGCTGTTTCTTCCTCATCCAAAGGTAATTCACCAATATTGATTTCTACATCAGGGCTTTCATACTCTTCGCTATCTGCACCGACACCTTCAACATCCGGATTTGAAGAGGTTGCAGATATTTTTGGTGTGCTTCTTGTTGCAAGCGACCTCTGACGAGCGCTGCCTAAGATCTGCACGATATTAGCTTCGAGCTCACCCCAGAAGTTACTCTCTGATTCGGATTTAGATAGAAAACCAGACCCTGTGTCAGAACCATCACCAGACACTACAGAAATGTCCGAACTAATCGATGATTTCATACCACGGATATAATTGAGGTAATCAATTTTATAGAATTTGTTGTACGGTGTATCCACTTCGATACGCAGGATATCATCTTCAAAGCTATAACGAAGTCCCGCAATCTTAGAGATACGGTCAATCACTAAATCAAATGGACGTTCACGTGCCGTAAAAATAATAGCACCACGAATATTTGGATCTAATTCAAGGTCGTATTGAGCCTGCTGCGCAATTTCATAGAGCAAATCTCTAAGTGGAACGGTTTGGTTAACACTCACCGATACAAGTGGCATAGGCTTCATATCTTCCTGAGTATTTGCAATATAAGGCTGTAATGCAGGAATTAGATTTTTATTACGGTTAGCCGTTTGTGCTTCATGCTCACTACTTACACGTGATGCCAAACCATCACGGTAATCTTGCATTTCAAGCTCAGCTTCACGGTCTAGCTTTAAATGATTCTGCGATAAATCACAGGCAGCGAGTGAAAAAGCCGCACCAGAAATTAATAATAGTGAACGTAATGATATATAAGTCGTTTTATTAGAGAGCATCAAAGAACCCCGATGTGAAAAATCTCAAGTGAATCGCTGCAAAAAATTTACAGACACTGAATTAGATCATAAGACACAGAGCTAAACAAGCCATACAACCAACACAATGTATTTAATCCCGTATAGAAATTGATGATGTATCAAAATTAGACAGTGCGCTACCGCGAGAAGTTTCGGATGATGTTAGCTTCTGTTGCTGAATTTTAATCTTCAGATCAGATGGCTTATCCGAATTCGTAATCGCTGTTTCCTCTGATATTAAGCCATCAGCGAATAAGCTTAGGAGAGATTGGTCAAAGGTACACATACCAAGTGTTGAGCTTTGCTCCATCACATCTTTAATTTTCGTAATTTCACCTTTAAGTATGAGCTCGCGGACTAAGCCTTCATTGACCATAATTTCAGCCGCAGGCACAAGACCACCATCAATTGATGGCAATAGACGTTGAGAAATAATTGCCCTTAGGTTCATAGATAAGCTAAGGCGAACCTGGCTATTCACTTCTTCAGGAAATAAATTTACGATTCTTTCAATTGCTTGATAGGCGTTTGTGGTGTGAATTGTGGCGAGGCAAAGGTGACCTGTTTCGGTCACCATCATGGCTTGTTCCATTACCTCACGGTCACGAATCTCCCCCACAAGCATAACGTCCGGCCTTTGGCGCAGAGCATTTTTCATTGCTGTTTGGTAGCTTTGGGTGTCTACGCCGATCTCTCTTTGCGTTACAATTGATTTTTTATGTTCATGGTAATATTCGATTGGGTCTTCAATCGTAATAATATGACCTTCTTTACGTTCATTACGATAATCAATCATAGATGCCAAAGTTGTAGATTTACCAGAGCCGGTAATCCCCGTTAGCAGAATTAAACCGCGATTCTGAAGAGCAAGCGATTCTAAAACATTTGGTAGCCTTAGATCAGAGAAGCTAGGGATTCTTGAAACAATTCGTCTAATAACTATCGCGGGTTGTTGCCTTTGGCGAAGAACATTTACACGAAAACGTCCAAACTCACCCATATCGAGTGATGTATTAAGCTCCATATCAGTTTCGAAGGTACGCTTTTGACGAATAGTCAGGATCGCATTCAGCATCATATCAATGTCTTCATAACTCAAAACATCAGAAGATGCATGGGTCATATGACCATCGACACGCAGCATTGGAGCAGACCCAACAGTGATGTATAAATCACTCGCTTGATGGCTGTTCATCGCCTTTAGGTAATCAAGTATTAAAGGCGTTTTATCATCAGATACGTTACTCATTTAGAAAGTATAACCTCCATCTGGCTCTTCACTGCCGCCTTGATCAATCTTACCGCCCCCAACAGCTGCGGAAGCGTAATCAGCGTCTTCACTCTCGCTCTCTTCAGACACCTCAACAAGAGCGCGGCGTGCCTCGTCTTTATCGATAATACCTGCATCAAGTAGATCAGAGATTGAATCCTGCATTGTAATCATGCCGTAACGTGAACCTGTTTGCATCATTGAAAACATCTGTGGAATTTGGTTTTCACGGATAAGGTTTCTCACCGCGTTTGTTCCCACTAGAATTTCAAACGCACCAACACGGCCACCACCAACTTTCCTTAGAAGTGTTTGCGCGACTACACCTTGAAGTGACGATGCCAACATAGCGCGGATCATTTCCTTATCCCCTGTCGGGAACACATCAATGATACGGTCAATAGTTTTAGCCGCAGAGTTAGAGTGCAGTGTACCATAGACTAAGTGTCCTGTTTCTGCCGCAGTCAGGGCAAGAGATATCGTCTCATAGTCACGCATCTCCCCCACGAGAATTACATCAGGATCTTCGCGAAGTGCGCTTTTCAGAGCCCTTGCAAAAGACTGAGTATCTGTTCCAACCTCACGGTGGTTTACCAGACTTTTCTTTGATTTATGAAAGAATTCAACTGGGTCTTCAATCGTTAGAATGTGCTTAGGCTGATGAATATTAATATGATTTACAAGTGCGGAAAGCGTTGTAGATTTACCCGAACCCGTTGGACCTGTTACAAGCACAATCCCTTTTTCCAGTTCTGCAAAGCGGCGCATGACAGGCGGTAAGCCAAGTTCTTCGATTGTTGGAACTTCCGTTGGAATTGTACGAAATACAGCCGAAGCACCAAGGCGCGTTGTAAAGCCGTTCACACGGAAACGTGCTTTTTCACCAAGAGCAATCGCGAAGTCGATCTCCATATGTTTTTCATACTCAGCACGCTGATCTTCTGTCATGATTGAGTAAAGCATTGTACGGATATCATCGCTTGATAGCGGGTCTGCTTTGACCCTTTTCAACTGACCGCTACTACGAATAATTGGAGGACTGCCTGCACTGAGGTGTAAGTCAGAGGCGTCATTTTGCATTGTAAATGCTAGAAGCTGTGTTAAATCCAAGGTGCTCTCCTTTTAAACACTATAAAGTAGATTTAGGCCTATCCTGAAAAGCCTATAAAAGATTTTAAAGGCCAGAATAATTTTAACCTTAAAAGTATGAATGCCAAGTTAAAGAAAACTCGAACTTTTTCAGTCTATCCTTTTTTAAAGAAAAAAAGAACCATCCATTAGAAAAATAAGGAAAAAAGACAATATTAATGCCGGCCCAAATGGAAACACATCCTGCCCTGTCCTTGCTTTCCAGATCACGGCTAGGATAATTCCTAGAATGCCAGACATCATGCAAAACATAGCTATCTCAGACAGTCCAAGCCAAAGACCGGCTACACCAAAAAACTTCACATCTCCAAGACCAAGTGCATCGCGTTTTAGCCTCCATTTCATGATCATGCCCAGAGCATAGGAAAAAAGAGCAAAAACCACAGAAGAGGACAGGTAATATAAAATAAGCTGATGTGCCTGAGCGTCCGAATTAAAAGCTTTAGCAAACATAACCAGCAAACCAATAACCCCAACAATAAGTACGAGCTGATTTGGTAAAATCTTATGCTTGAGGTCAATCGCAAGCAGTGAAATCAAAAACGGTACTGAAAGGATAAATAGATATTTCGATATAATATCACCGCTATAAAATAAGAATATAGTGATCGATGTAATAGCAGTCAGTAATTCCAGAGCCGGATATATTGGTGAGATTTCAGCACTACAATACCTACACTTCCCCTTAGTTAATAACCACGAAAACAACGGTATAAGATCATGCGATCCAAGTGTTGAGCCACAGGCTGGACAGGCTGAGCGTTCTTTTGATGCTGCCCAAGATTGCCCTAAAGGAATACGATAAATAATCGCACTGGCAAAGCTACCAAAGCATAAGCCTATTACAAATACAAAGAAGAGATCGACATAAAAATATAGCTCCCGCGCATCAGGATTATCTAATAATAGAAGCTCAAAAAGGCCCATATTTACTGGCTTTTATCTAAGTTGCGCTAAGCGTTCATAAACCGCATCACGCGGGATTGATTTACTAGAACCATAGAGTGCGTCTGTTTCCAAAGCCTTCTCATAGTACTTAATTGCTTCATCACTGCTTCCAGCTTGATCCGCAATAATCGCCATATTATAGAGATGCCCTGCATTTCTTGGCTCAAGACTAGCTGCCATTCCTAAAAGACGAATTGCGTCAGGAAAGTTTTGTATCTTAGCGTGTATAAATGCCGCCTGTGCCATAACACCTACATTACGAGGGTTATTTTTAGAAAGGTCATCCAAACGTCTCAGAGCGACAGCAGGATAACGCTCAGCCATAATGCCTATCATATTGATCTGCGCGTCTATATTTTTAGGACGGATTTTAAGAAGTTCCTCATAGGCTGTAATCGCTTCATCAGCCAAACCCAGCTTTTGCAAAGTGATTGCACGCCCCATCAAAATATTTGGATCACGTTTGTTCGTTGCATAAAGACGGTCATATATCTCAAGAGCAGAATCGAAACGTCCAAGCTTAACGGCACGCTCAGCAGCGACAAGCTGTGCGGGCTTACCGCCTGCTTCGCTATTCTTTCTCACAACCACTAAACGTGTTGCTGGTGACACCTTTGGATCAACTTTACGTGCAGCACCTTTACGAGCAATTTCACCTTTTGGTACCAAAGCCTCAGCATCGAAAAATACATCTTCTTCTTCAGTATCAACGGGCGCTGCAATTGATGTATTTACAAGCTCATCTGCTGGTGGAGGTTGAATAGCTGCCCCAGTATCAATAACGACTGCGCCATTATCATCCTCACCAACAAGGGTTAGCCCCCCCTCTTCCTGCGCTATTGCAACCTGCGGTATAGACAGTATGCAGACCGCTAATAGGGTTTTTAATGATACATTCTGATTTATTATCTTCATTGAACTGATCTCGTTTAGGTGGGTGCGATTCACGCCTTTTCTATATTATTTATATCACGCTGCTGACTTTTGCTCAATATAATGTAGAAAAGCACGCTCAAGGTTTTGAGTTTGAGTTTGTTGTTTTAAATTTTTCGGCTCACCGATAAAGCGCGCCTGCTGATTGTGGATGAGGCAAACGCGATCACAAATTTCATCCATATCAGCTAGAATATGTGAGTTCATAAAAATTGTATGCCCTCTATTTTTAACGGCAATAAGCATGTCTTTAACGTGAGTACGCGCAGATGGATCAAGACCACTCATAGGTTCGTCAAAAATAAGCAGCTCTGCTTTCGTCATAATTGTCGCCATGAGCCCTAATTTCTGACGCATACCTTTTGAATAAGTATGAACACGGCGTTTTAAAGCATCGGGATCGAGTACAAGTTCTTCAGCACATTTTTTATATTCAGCATCTGTGTATTTAACACCATATAGCCCAGTAGAGAACTTTAAGAACTCAAGCCCCGTTAAGAACCATGATGGCTCAAACCTTTCAGGTAGGAACGCTACATGGGGACTGGTACTGTTTTGGTTTATTTTCTGGCTCATGATTTCGATTTCACCGACATCAGCATCACGAAGCCCTAAGATCGTTTTTATAAGCGTCGTTTTACCCGCTCCATTAACACCTATCACGCCAAAGAATTCGCCGCGCTTGACCTCAATCGAGACATTTTCGATAGCCGGTTTGTCAGCGTAAGTAACTCCAACATTAGAGATTTTTAAAATTATATCAGAATCAGACATTCAATTACCCCGGCAAGAAAATACGCGCATCCATATTAAAACGTTGATGCGGTCTTAATCGGATAGGGAAAATCTGTTTTGTATATTCATCAAACCACTCGATCTCGATATATTTTTCATGAACACGAAGTTCAAGTGCTTCGATAGGTAGAGCATCTGGTGTTACACGGTTACCGTTCAACCAAATTGTCCAATCGCCTTGTTTTTTATAGAGAATTCCACCCAACGAAATGTCACGCATTTCAGGAATATCTTGATCTATCAAATCTTCAGAACGCTTAAAACTATCATATATTTCATCATCTGAAGCGCCTCGAACACTGCCGCCACGTCTTTTACGGGCAATTTCGATCGCTTCATGCTCCCACTCCGTAAAGACTAGAGAGGCATATTCATCTTTCTTAAATGGAGGTATTTCCAGCGTTTTCTCTTCAGACATTTGCACATCAGGAGTAACGGCTGTACCCTGCCCGTTATCATTTAAAGGCTGCGCAAAAGATGACACGCTACATAGAAGAGCAAGTGAAAAAACCTTTATTGAAGCTAATTTAGACAAGCTGTTCATTAGTTAATATCCTCCGCTATAATCCGAGATTGCGGGATCATCGTTCTCCACACAAGTGTGACATCTGCTTTAACTAACGGTACATTTTGACCAGCTGCAATAGCCTGAAGAAGAACCTTATCCAGATCGGCCTCACGTTGAAAATTGATAGATTCTACAGAAACATGCCCTGGAAAATATTTTTCCACCAAATAGATGTAATGGTAAATATCTTTATCATCGAGTGTATTGAGTTGCGCCTGAACAGTACTTTTCAAAACTTTGTAATCAGCCTTTTCGGCTTCTGGGTTCGTTTCCACCGATGCTGGATTAATAGCAACCTTAGCCGAAAGAACGCCTGAAACGCCCTGGATTTCCTCAAGGATTTTTTCAACTTGTCTACGGTTTTGTTGTTGAAAAAACCCCTTTGCTTTAAATGATTCAAAGCGTTCTTGCTGCTCTTCAAATTGTTCAAACTCAACCTGAAGCCTCTCAATATCATATCTTACGGTATTAACTTGTCCTCTCACAGCTCTAAGAACACGTTCCTGCTTATCAATTTCAGGAAGTAAAAAATAGTAAACCCCTGCACCTAGAGCGGCATTGACTAGCACAAGAATAGTTAAAACGATAATACGCTGGACACCTAAAATATTTATCATTAGTAAAGGCCTCCATCATTCTTCTTTTTCTCATTCGTAGCAAGAATAGTAATTTCTGCAACGAAATCTTGCTGAAGATTTTGTCTTTCCAAATCTCCAGTTTCCACGACAAGGCCTTCAGTATACTCATAGTCTTTAAGAAACTTTGTCACCTGAACATCATGATCTTTCAAAACCATAGACAAGCGGTCCCTAAGGTCTCTTACTTCCTGATTACCAATATCAACATCAGTGTTACCAGGGTAAGTAATGGTTAACGTTAAACTATATTTAGGAGGTGCAGAATTGACTGCACCAAATGAAGAAGCCCGCGACACGATATCAAGTGCGCCTGGCTCTAGCTCAACCTTGTCAATTCTAAGGTTTTTTCCAAGAGCACGTCCAACGGACTTAAATAAATCAAGTGCCTTTATATTATCTTCTTCGAGCTTATCATAAACAGCGATAGATCCTTGGATAAGCTTCACGTCATAGCCCATGCGCTCTTTTCTTTCCACCTCGGAATTAAGCTGAGCATCGAGCTGCGTTTTTCTCTTTTGCTGTGTATCAATATCGTCAAGAGTTTCTGTGTAACTGCCATATTGTGACAAAAGCTGATAACTCAAGAAGCAAGCACCGAGCGTCATTAATACAGTTGCTGCTAAGGCAACCTGACGTGGCTTATGAACTTTATCTACTGAACCAGACTTCATAGGAAGCGCAAAGTTTGTCTTGCGGCTAGCCCATGCTACATGAAGAATTTCAGCAGAAGCTTGATTTTGATGAGCACCTATTTTCATGCCCAGAATATCTGCAGCTTTATTAAGGGTCATAAGATTCAGCGTACAATTTTCCTGGATCATCTCACCAAGTGTCTCATGCGCATCCATTGGCGCAATAATGTTGACGCTTAGCCCTTGTGATGGATCAAAACCAAAACGAGAGAGATAACTCATCGTTGCTTTAAATTCTTTATTGACCTCTTCCGACCATGACTGCGTATCAGACGCGTCCGTTGTAAATGGGCTCATCCTTGTAAGAGCCAATTCACCATTTTTTGTTACAACCTGCCTTAGATTACCACTGCTATGATAACCAACAAAAACAGACCAAACTGATTTTGACTTAGGGTTACATTTGGTCGACAGCGCCTTAACCATATCAGACGATTCAACAGGCAATAAGCATAGTCCCGCGATAGACGCCAAAGACTTACGCAGAGCGCTCATTGACTTTTGAAGCTGTTCAGTATCGGGGATTGCTGCAAAAATGAATAGATTTGCCGCAGGCTGGCCAGAAACTTTAGGCAGCTTTTCCTTTAACGGCAAAGCCGCACGCACAGGATATTTACTAAACGCAACATTCAGACGGCGCTTTAGCATAGTCGAACGGTCAAAAGCGCTCACCCCTGATTTAAGAACACGCTCTTTTCTATAGTGCTGCTCAACCATGTCATTAAGAATAAGGACAGGTTTTTTTCCGCAATCTTTAACAATGATTTTTGAAACATTCTCAACGAAATTCTGCGCATCCCATGGCACTGTTTCGACAAGTTTTACGTCCTTCGAAGAGGTCGAATAGATGTAAAGCGCATCATCAGATACGAGAAGTACAGTGCGATTTGGAACTAAAAAAGATGGTGTCATTAAAATTAATACCTAGCCTTCGCCTTAGAAGTCCATAAAGTTGCCCAAATTCATATAAATCGGCCCAAGACTTCCTGCTGCGATCCATGCGATCGTCAAACCCAGAATAGCCGTTAGAGTGGGCTGAATCATTTCAATCATACCATCAATCGCTTCATTCACATCATGGGTGTAAAAATCCGAGACTTGATCAAGTACAGGAGTTAGATTACCCGATTCCTCACCAATTTTCACCATCCTAACTACAAGAGATGGAAATTCTCCACTGGCATCAAAAGCTTTTGACAAAGAATTACCAGCCTGAACATAGGCTTCCACATTCTCCATCGCGTCAATCATACGCAAATTCGATACAGTCCCCCTAGACGCCTCAAGGGCCTTAATAACATCAATACCACTCGCATATAGCGCGCCAAATGTTTGTGCATAACGTGCAATTGAGATTTTCCTGATTAGTGGCCCAAAGACAGGCGCCTGAACATATAGAGAATCAAGCTTATAGGCCATTTCATCAGATGATGCTCTTATCCCTTTTATCGACATAATAAATGCTACAGGCACAGCCAAAACAATAAAACCACCGTAAATAGGTATTCCAAGCGGTTCAGCTACAGGCTGCACAAAAAAGTTGGATGTGTTAATTAGCGCAACGGTAAACCACGGTAACTCCATATCCATATATTTCAGGAAGCCTACAATTTGCGGCACAACCACACTCATCATAAAGGTAATTGTTAAAAGCACTACAAATGTAACAACCATTGGATAGCGCGTAGCTTTCTTAACCTTGGTTTGAATCACTTCAACCCACTTTAAATACTTAATAAGCTGACGATATGAAGAAGTAAGATCCCCAGTTTCCTCACCGGCCTCAATCAAAGAAATATAGAGTGGAGGAAAGACCTTAGGATGGCGATTCATGGCTTCAGAAAGCGCCGCACCGTCAGAAACATCACGGTTAATATCTGTCATAATATCCATGAAACGCTGATTTTCAGTGGCATCGCGCACATCTGCGAGCGCATCAAGCAACGGCACACCGGCCCCTTGCATCTGCTCCATCTGAACAAAAAACTGAATAACATCGCGAAGACCAATTTTAGGCGCGAACTTGCCAGAAAAGGATGAGAACTTCCCGCCCTCACCAACAACTGAGCAATCAACAAGCTCTAACCCTGCCGTTTGAAGCTGCTTATATAAATCAACTTCATTCGCAGCAGCAATAGCCCCTCTAATCGGGCGCCCTTTTGCATTAATGGCTCTATATTTATAACGATGCATAACCTCGTTGCCTTATACTCTCAGTCCTAGTTTTGTTTAAATCCCACGCCTATGAACAAACGTATCAGAAAAATATTAGCTATTTATAAATATCAACAACTTTCGATATAGCCTCTATACTCGTAACCCCCTCGAGTATTTTTAGAATGCCATCGTCTTTCATACTTTTGAAGCCTTTTTTCACAGCTAACGTTTTTAATTCAGCTTTATTTGCACCTTGAGCGAGTAATTCGTTTAAATCCTCATCAAAAGTTAAGATTTCAACTACCGCAGTACGGCCTTTATAGCCTTGACCACCACATGCATCACACCCGCCTTGCTGCGCGCGGTAGATTTTAGGCGCCTCAGCAGAATCAACACCAAGAAGTTCACACTCCTCTGCATCAGGTGTATATTCCTCTTTACATGATGAACAAAGTCTTCGAGTTAGGCGCTGCGCAAAAATAGCGATAATCGCTCCAGCAACCATCCCCGGCTTTAGGCCCAAATCAAATAGACGCGGAATAGCACCAAAAGAATCATTTGTGTGTAGCGTTGTATATACCTGGTGCCCGGTCATCGCAGCCTTAAGAGCCATACCCGCTGTTTCACCATCACGAATCTCACCAATAAAGATAATGTCAGGGTCTTGCCTTAGAAGCGCTTTAATACCATCTGCAAACTCTAGCACACCCTCGCGCACATGAGTCTGACGGATCATAGGTAGCGCATATTCAACAGGGTCTTCAAGTGTTTGAATATTCACTTCAACACTATTAATTTCATTAAGCATGGAATAAAGAGATGTTGTTTTACCCGAGCCAGTTGGCCCTGTAACAATAATAATCCCCTCTGGTTTGGACTGAGACTTCTTAATCAAGCCAAGGTTATGCTCACTAAAACCGAGCTTTTCCATCGGCATAATACTCTCGCTCTGATCCAGAACACGAAGAACAATATTTTCGCCATGCACGGTAGGCAATGAAGACACACGGAAATCAGCCTCACGCCCACCAATATTAAGGCCAAAGCGACCATCTTGCGGCGATAATTTATCAGCAATATTCATGCCCGACATAATCTTCATACGCTGAGAAATACCATTCCAGTGTTGCTTATGAAGAATCTGCGCAGTAAAGAGTGTGCCATCCAAACGATAACGAAGACGCACAAAGTTTTCTTCAGGTTCAAAGTGCAAGTCAGACACACCCATTTTCACAGCATCAAAAACCAAAGCGTTTACAAGCCGAACGATTGGGTGAGTATAATCAGCATCCTCATCGAGAGCACCGGTCTCATCCACATCCCCTTCTTCCAGTTCCTTCAAGATAGCCGAGATTGAACTCGCATAACCATAAGCAACATCAATTGCCTCAGACAAAACCTTTGCCGTACAAACCATAGGCTTTATCTGCAACTCTTTGGGAACCTGACTTCTTAATGTATCAATAGCGACAATATCAAAAGGGTCAGCCATTGCGACCTTTAAGTGCTTATCATCGACAATAGACACTGGAAGGAGTTGATGTTTTAGCGCTGTATTTTTATCAATAAGTTCAAGCACCTCACCATCGAAAATAGTATTGGATGGGTCAAAAACCTCAAAGCCAGATGATTTAGCCAAGAACAGCGTTAGATCGTCTTCCTCAATAAAGCCAAGGTCAACCATGACTTCACCAAGCATTTTACCCGTAATCTTTTTCTCTTGGAGAGCCACATTCAGCTGATCTTCAGTGATAAGACCTTCGGAAACCATACGGTCACCTATGCGCCCTTTTTGCCTCTCAGCACCATCTGCATCTTCAGCGCCGCCAACAACGCTACCGCCACCATGATATGTTTTAAAACCAGAACCAGAAGCAGCCACATCTTTCCCGCCCGTCTTAACAAGCGCACCTGAAAGCTTAGCCAATTGATTTCCAGCAGTTCTTGCCGGCAAATTAGACGATGATTTTTCAGCACTTTCTTCTACATGCTCAATAACATCTGCATCATTTAGCTGCGCTCCTGAAAGCGAAACCTCTTCAACATCACTAAGATCAATAGAATCGGGATTCAAAGATGGAGAAAGATCAACACTTTCTTCATCAAGTACAACCTCATCAAAGCTAGCAAATGACCCCTCATCTGCTACCACTTTATCTTCCTTATCTTTATCGCCCTTTTTACGGATCATTTTCCACCATCATCGCATTGAATAATTACAGGCAGAACTCGCCTCTAGAAATAGAATAATATCTTATAATCGTTAACAAATCCACCTCACCAATTAACATAAGCCAGCAAAATTTCATTTCAACATAAAAAAAGAGCGCCAAATGGCGCCCTTTCTAATATTTATTTCACTAAAATGACTACTCAGCCGCCACTTTTAGTTTTTTTTCCCTACGTGGCCAGCTTGTGAATTTCATTACTGACTCATCAACACCACAGACTGTTGCAGAAATACGTGCTGCTACGAGGTATGGATCTGCGTTCGCGCCAGGACGACGATCTTCGAAGTAACCATAACCTTTAAGAGCAACCTGCTGAGGAATACGGATAGAACAACCACGGTCAGCCGTACCCGCTTTAAATGTGTTAATGTCACATGTTTCATGATCACCAGTTAGACGCTCACCAAGTGCCGCACCGTAAAGTGTGATATGCTCAGCATGCTTCTCACCAAGAGCTTTAACAGCAGCATCAATAGCAGCCTTACCCTTAGACTTGTCACGCGTATCATTTGTAGACACGTTTGTGTGCATACCCGCACCATTCCAGTCACCTTTAATAGGCTTGTTATCGAAAGAAACGACAATGTCATATTCTTCAGCAACACGACAAAGCAACCAACGTGCAATCATTGTTTGGTCACAAATCTTAAGCGCGCTCGCTTTATCATCACCACCACGGTAACCTGTTTGGAATTCCCACTGACCTGGCATAACTTCGGCATTAATACCGTAGAACATGATACCAGCAGCAAGACAGATTTCAGCATGTGCTTCAGCAACTTCACGGCCGAATACTTCATCAGAACCTACACCACAATAATATGGTCCTTGAGGCGCTGGGAAGCCATGATCAGGCCAACCAAGAGGTGTACGACGACCAGCAGTAAAGAGTGTGTACTCTTGTTCAAAACCAAACCAAGGGTCTTGAGCATCCGCACCCGCTTCCAGAACTTCACGAAGTTGTGCACGTGAGTTAGATGCATGCGGCGTACCATCAGGGTTCATTACTTCACACATTACAAGGTAATTACCTAGACCACGAATTGGGTCCGGAACAAATTCAACTGGCTGCAAAAGGCAGTCAGAGTCATCACCTTCAGCCTGCATAGTAGAAGAGCCGTCAAAGCTCCACTCAGGGAAATCTTCAATTGAAGGGTTGTCACCTAAATTTACCACACGCGCTTTTGAACGTAGGCGACGAGTTGGTATAGCACCATCAAGCCAAATATACTCGGCTAGAGAAAAATCGGACATAGCTTTAAACTCCTTATCTTTTGGTCAGCTGTTTTGTCACAACAAGGCTTACACACTTAGAGTCTTTTTAAATTCAATGCAACAGTGATTTTTGAAAAAGGCATCGAATATATACGAGCCCCCTAAACAAAGCAACCCCCAACACAAAAAAATATATCGTTTAGAATCAATACCTTACAGGCTTAATTGAAAATAAATTAGCACTTATTTTCATTAACTATTCATTAATATTTTTTTTAATATTTCAACGAAAATACATATTATTGTTTTTTTCTTGCATGAAATCGGTATTTCAGCTTTATTCATTTCTTAATGAATAACAGTATTCAAACACACCTCAGCCTCCTGCTCCTTATGCGCCCCTGAGCGGCGCATGGGATACGCACGTGTCCACGCTTCAGGGGAATTCAATTTTTAAATCATCTTCATATTGAAATAGAACGATAGCCACGCTACAAACGCAGCTATAATTAAGGAGCACTCCATGAGCAAAGCTTATGACACAGTAAAAAAAGACCCTAATCGCGTCATTATTTTTGACACAACCCTTCGTGACGGCGAACAATCACCGGGCTGCTCAATGACCCTTGAAGAGAAGCTTAAGATGGCTATTATTCTCGATGAGTTGGGCGTTGATGTGATCGAAGCAGGTTTTCCCATAGCCTCCCCTGGTGACTTTGAAGCGGTAAGCCAAATTGCAAAAACTGTTAAGAATGCGACCGTTTGCGGATTATCACGCGCCAAAGAAGCGGACATCGAAGCGGCTGGCCAGGCTATTCAAGCCGCAGAAAGCAAGCGTATTCATACGTTTATCTCAACTAGCCCACTTCATATGAAGTATAAATTAAAGATGGGTGAGAACTCAGTTATAGAGGCTATTCACGATAGCGTCACCTTCGCCCGCAAATTCACCGATGATGTCGAATGGAGTGCCGAGGACGGCAGCAGAACGGAAGACGACTTCCTTTGTAAAGCTGTTGAAACAGCCATTAATGCCGGTGCACAGGTTATTAACATTCCAGATACAGTTGGCTACGCAATCCCAGAGGAATATGCTGCGCAAATCAAAATGCTGTTTGAGCGCGTACCGAATATTGATAAAGCGATCATATCAACACATTGCCATAACGATCTTGGACTTGCGGTTGCCAATAGCTTAGCCGGCGTTCAAGCTGGCGCACGTCAGATGGAGTGCACTATTAACGGTATTGGTGAGCGCGCCGGAAATGCCGCACTTGAAGAATTGGTAATGACTCTAAGAACACGTCACGACCTCCTTCCTTACACAAACAATATAAATACAACCAAAATCACAAAAGCATCTCGCACGCTTTGCAGTATTACAGGCACTAATGTGCAACCGAATAAAGCTATCGTAGGTGCCAATGCTTTCGCTCACGCAAGCGGTATCCACCAAGACGGGATGTTAAAGCACGCACAAACATACGAGATCATGACACCGGAAAGCGTCGGCATCACTGAAAGCAAGCTTGTTATGGCAAAGCATTCTGGACGCGCTGCCTTTAGAAGCAAACTTTCCGAGCTTGGGTTTGAGCTTTCAGATGATGCGCTGAATGATGCCTTCAAGCGTTTTAAAGTCTTAGCAGACCGTAAGAAGGAAATCTTTGAAGATGATTTAATCGCACTTGTTGAAGATGAAGTCGTTCGTAAAAATGAGGCACTCAAATTCCACAGCCTTAAAATCGAAGCTGGTACAGACGGACCGCAAACAGCGGATATAACGTTAAGCATCGAGGGCAAAATGCACAGTGCAAAAATTGAAGGTAATGGCCCTGTGGACGCTATTTTCAGAGCTATACGCGAAATCTATCCGCACCCAGAAGCGAGATTAAAGCTGTATCAAGTACATGCCGTAACAGGCGGGACAGATGCGCAAGCCGAAGTAACCGTACAACTAGAAGAAGCTGATAAAGTCGTTAATGGCGGAGGTGCAGATACAGACACTCTTGTCGCTTCTGCGCGCGCCTATGTAAACGCACTTAATAAACTAATGATTAAGCGCGGAAGCATAAACCCACAAAGAGATGATATTGATAAGGCTGCCATTTAAAACGCAGCCTTAATCTGCGCAAACACATCTTCGAACATTTCAGTTGTTAAGCGGCCTGTATTGGTATTGTAGCGCGAGCAATGATAGCTATCTATGACGATTATATCACCAATATCGTGCTGAGCCGCGTGAGAGAATTTATGCGCAGACAGTTTTTCCCCTAAGGTTTTCAGCACTGAGTTATGAGATATTAACCCAAGACATAAGATAACCTTTAGGTTTTTCATAGCTGCAATCTCATCAATCAAAAATGGGCGGCATGTATTAATCTCTTCACCTGTAGGCTTATTTTCTGGCGGAACGCAGCGCACAGCGTTTGTAATGCGAGCATCCAAAAGCTCCACCCCATCATCCGGATGCCCTGCAAACACCCCCTTAGCAAAGCCAAACTTTACCAACGTTGGATACAATAGATCGCCAGCATAATCTCCCGTAAAAGGACGCCCAGTAAAATTAGCCCCCTTCAAACCAGGCGCCAACCCCACTACCAAGAGGCGCGCATCAATTGAACCAAAAGAAGGAACAGGTGCATTGAACTTATCGGGAAACTTAATACGGTTATCGTCAATAAACCCCTTCAAACGTGGGCATAAAGAGCAATCTTTGTCTGGTACAGCTAAATTCATGCCATAATCATGCAGTTATAAAGCACAAGGTCAATATCAAGCCTTGCATTCACTGACATAAAACTTTATATAACTTACTTCTGATCAGATAAGACATACTAATAGGATTTATATACATGGCACGTGTTACCGTTGAAGATTGTATCGATAAAGTTGAAAACCGCTTTGAACTTGTAATGGTTGCAGCGCAGCGCGCTCGCAAAATCGGTTCAGGCTCACCACTTACTATTGAGCGTGATAACGATAAAAACCCAGTTGTTGCTCTTCGCGAAATTGCAGAAGAAACAATCGAAACACCAAACCTTAAAGAAGATCTTGTGCGCTCTCATCAGCGTATGGTTGCTTACGAAGAAGATGATGAGCAAATCGATCTTATGGATGGTGAAGAAGAATGGGGTACAATTGCTAGCCAGAATTCAGCGCCATCAGGTATGTATGCCGATGAGATTGTAGAAGATGATGATAACGCATCCCCTTCTCTTGAAGATCTAGCAGGCGGCGC
>CENJ01004172.1_pt1 | contig 29930 bp, 14 predicted proteins | sample 356161 | NCBI WGS metagenome assembly CENJ01 (sample SAMEA2619531, study PRJEB7988) | marine metagenome | biome: marine biome (ENVO:00000447); feature: surface water layer (ENVO:00002042); material: "saline water (ENVO:00002010), including plankton (ENVO:xxxxxxxx)" | depth 5 m | reverse complement strand
GGGGGTTTTTTACTTCATAAATAAGATCCTTATCCTTTTAATCTAGCGTTGTTCCAGTTTTAGAATTTCAGAATACAACCTATACGTAGGAAATAATCCTTAAATTGTATTGAAGAATTCAAATTGAGAAAATAAGTTGACCCCAATAAAGAACAATTCTTTAATTTTAAAATTAAATCGATAAAAATTTTAGATCCGCTATTTACTATAAGTATTTTTTAGTTACAAATAACCCTTTGAATGAATAAGTTAAATTTTTTAAGAGCGAAAATTAATTTTTACCTCAATGAATCAAAAGATAAAAGAGGTAGAATTATTACTAATTTCATTTATGCTTTAATATTGCTGTCGGTTCTTGACTTTAGTCTGCAAACGATTCCAAATTACAATCGATTCCACCCCTCGCTTGCTAAGTTTGAGTTTGTCGTGTTAGTGATTTTTACGATCGAGTATATGTTGAGGGTGTTTTCGTCTAAAAATCCTTTAAAATTCATAGTAAGTTTTTATGGAATAATTGACTTAATCACCATCCTCCCTTCGTTTTTTGGTTTGGCATATGATATAAGATCACTACGAGTTTTAAGGCTTTTGAGAATATTTGGAAATTATAGTGCCTCTAAAAATTTAAAGAAATCATTTAATGACGTAAAAAGTGAGCTCGGTTTTTTTTCTCTAGCTACGTTATTACTACTTTATGTTGCAGGAACTGGTATTTATCATTTTGAAAACGAAGCGCAACCTGAAGCTTTCTCTTCAATTTTTGATTCCATATGGTGGGCAGTAGCAACGCTGACCACTGTGGGTTATGGAGACATTTATCCAATTACCGCTGGAGGTAAAATTTTTGCAACACTAATTGTTTTTTTAGGTTTAGGTCTGGTCACAGTTCCAACTGCTTTAATTGCATCTTCTTTCACATCGGCCTTTAAAGAAGGTAAAAAGGAGGACAATAAGGAAGCTTAACAGAAATCAAAAAAAATTATTGGTTTTTTCTAAATATGAATTAAAATGAAGGAGATAAAAATAAATTACGTTTCATTTAAAAAAGATTCAAAATTATCTGTACTTGTCGATGCAGCGCTATTTCAAAAAATGTACACCAATGGGAGCCTAAAACAAAAATGTGATTACGCGAGATGGCTTGTATCAAATTCAGGTTGGTTCAATCCCAATGAGTTTTCCTCTCATAAGGTTGAACATTTTGAAATAGAAGGAATCAACCTTTTAGATTTTACAAACTCAAAATGGTTAGATGGAAATGACCTTAACCATTTCTAAAATAGTATATTTAGGTGTTTTATATTTCAAAAAAATGTGGCTGTAAATTAACATTTTGCTTGGAATATTAATTTATTATAAATAGACGTAGACACAAAAGATTTACTTCTTAAATAGTTCGTATTGTTTGATAGTAAAGACCATAAGCCGAAAAGTTTAGACGCTGAAAAAGAAAATTCATCTTCCCTTTCTTTAGAGCAAGCTGAGGTTGCCCAGTTGGTAGAATTTGAAAGTCTTTCTCATTTGTCAAAACCTTCTACTGGCTTAAACTTAATTCAGCAGAAAGCAGACGCATTTAGTGAGATCACTAATTTGGAACTATTACAAAAGAAGGCGTCAACAAAAGGGGTTTATGGGCAAAGCTCCGCAGGTGTCATTCAAGCAAAAGGGCTCCCGAAAAACCTCCAAACTGGTGTTGAGAATCTCTCGGGACAAGCAATGAACGATGTAAATGTCCACTACAATTCAAAAAAACCAGAAAAAATGGGTGCTCATGCCTTTGCACAAGGAACAGATATACATTTAGGCAAAGGTCAAGAAAAGCATTTACCCCATGAAGCATGGCATGTTGTTCAGCAGAAAGAAGGGAGGGTAAAACCGACTGTTCAAAAGAAGGAAAAAATACCTGTAAACGATGACGCTTCCTTAGAAAAAGAAGCAGATGTGATGGGAGACAAAGCCCTTTCCTTAGGAAAACAAGAGCCTGAGCATCCTCAAGACTCCGTAATCGAATTTCCTCAAAAAACAGTTCAAAAAGTTGAAGATGAAGAAAACCAACAAGAGGAGTCAGAGCAAGAAAGTGAAGAAAAAGTAAGTGAGAATGAAAATAAAGCAGAAGCATCGGATGCTAATTCTGAAGGGGAGGACAACAAGGATCAAGATTCATCAGCACAAGTCGAAATAAAGCCAGAGACTTTAGTATTATCAGGAACAAAGGGCCTCTATGCTAAAGTAAGCTCCTTTTTTGGAAAGGAAACTAGTTTTGGAGTACTTCAAAACCTTATCAAAGAATATGAAAATACTGAGGACGATGTTGTAAAGGAGGAGCTAAAACCCAAAATAGTAGGTGCTTGTGATACATGGCTTAAAAAACACCCAAAACCTAAAAAAAGTAAAAGCCGTTTTGGAAAATTAAAATCCGGATTTAATAATCTGATAGGAAAAACAAAAAATGATGATAAAAAAAGACAATCAATAGCGTTAATTAAAAAACGTTTTTCTGAAACTGAAAAAGCTTCGGATATAAAACTAACTACGCTTGCTGATAAGGAATCTATTGGAAGTAAAATAAAAGGGGTTTTCGGATTTAAAACAACATTTAAACAAATAGAAGAGCAATATCACGAATATCAAAGTGAAACCAGTTCAATAGCAGATTTTAGCTCTTTGGTGGGGGTGCTCGGAAAGGCGAAAAACATTTATGGGTTAATTGAAGATTGGAAAGAAAATCATAAGGATGATGAAGAGGAAAAACTAGACGCTTTAATTAAAATACAGGATGGGATTTTAAATTTATTTTTTGAGGCAAACTATAAAAACATAATCTCAATTAAGGTCTCTAAATTGAGTGGAGCAGAATTAAAAAACAATAAAATAGCTCTCGAGACACTTGAGTTGGTTGTTAAATTAGATGGGAAAACAATTACAGGTAAAGGGGAGCATATAGCTGTAACAAGTAAAGGGGTTGATTTTGATGAAATCTCTATTGATTACAGTGACTCGTTGGAAATTTCTGAAGGTTTTGAAGTTAAAAATCCAAAACTAGTGGTTTCACATCAAAATGAAAATTACAGTATAAATGCTCAGGGAGCGTTATTTTTAGATTTAAAGATCCCCAATTTATCCATGAACACTCAAGGAAATGTTGAGGTTACTTACAATACAAAAGATTCCAAATTCTCTTCCCCTTCACTTTCCAATGCCACAGTTTCTGCTTCTATGTTTAACGATATTTTGCAAATCCACGCTGCAGGTATAGAATATGAAAACGGTATTTTCAAAGCAAAAAATGGGAATGTTGCACTCACCAATTTTAATTTGACTTCAGACATCAGTGATTTAACCTTTAGTAAAAATGGAGGAGTAGATTGGTCTACTATTGAAATCAATGTGGAAAATGAAATAAAAGCAGGGGATGTGATCAAACTAACGAGCCCAAAAGCTGTGGTCCAAGGTAAATCTGACAATTATAAATATGATATTTCTGGAAATTTAGGGGTAAATGTTCCACTTCCTGAAGGATTTGATCTCGAATCCTCTGGTGATGTGTCAATCTCAGGAAGTCCAGTAGACAATTCCTATGCTCTTTCTGTAGACGGTAATGGAACTTTGAAATTAACCGTTGGAGATTTAATTCAAGCTAAGGCTGAAGGAGTAAATTATGACAAATCAAAAGAACTTTTAACCGCCTCAAATGCGTCGGTATCTTTAACTCTTTTTCAAAACCAAAAAAGTGCAGAGCTTAAATCTTTATCTGTTTCAAAAAAGGATGGAATCGATTGGGAACTTGCCACATTTGATTTCGGTGAAGTAGGTGTCGACGGTTTGCTCAGTGCAAAGCAGGTTGTAGCTTCTGTTGGTGGAAAAAAGGACAAGTATGAGAAAAAGGCTAGTGGTGTACTCGATTTGAATCCTAATCTGGTTCCTGGAGCAACGATAAACGCTGAAGGAATTGGAGTAAGCATGAATGTCAAAGATGGAAAGTGGTCCTTTGGTCTCAACGGTGATTCTTTGAGTATAAATCTATTTGAGAATCGGCTCAAGCTTAGTTCTACAAAATTAAAATATGAAAATAAGAAATTTACAATGGAAACTTTAAATGCTATTCTAAGTTTACCCACTGGAAATAATGTCGGTTTTGAGGGAGAGAATGTATCCATAGTAAATGGAATTATTGATTGGGATCAACTTAAATTCCCATTTAAAAACCCCTTGCCAAAATTAGGCCCTTTAGAATTTGAGACGGGAGATGCTATCCTAAAAGGTAAAAATGACGACTATGCCTTAGGTCTTGACCTGAGTTCCAACTTTAATAGTGACCAAATCAATTGGCTCAAGGCAAGCGGGAAAGCAAGTTTACTATGGAATTATCAAAATAAAGACTTACCTGAGGTAACGGATTACGACTTAAATATTAAAGGAAAATCACCCCAGATCCCTGATGCCTTTTTACCCCCAGGGATTTGGCCCATTTCATTTAGTTTAGCCATGCCTTTCCCAGCGGGACCTGTTCCAATGGAAGCAGAAATTTCCTTTTCAGCCTCTGCAGGTATTGGACTCGATTTAGAAGGAAGTCTAAGTAAAGTGGGGGACGCTACGGATATATCTGCAAGTGGAACTGGCGTATCAAAAGTTGAAATCTCTATTAAAGGTTCTGTAGGAGTAGGTTCTAGCTATCTTGTTAAATTGGCAGGTTTCATTAAAGGCGCTGCAGAGGCAACTGCAGGACTAACACTTGGACTTGATGGGAAATTGAACAAGGAGTTCCAATTTATTTCTTTAGAAGGTGCGTACTCTGTTGATGCTGATTTTATTGCTAAGCTTAGTGCGGGGATTGAAGCCAAAGCACTGGTGGTTTTCCAAAAAACGCTTTATGAATTGACTCTGAAAAAATGGGAGTTAGGAAATTCTAAAAAAGAAGGTAAATTCGACTTTATTGGAAACAAAGAGAAAGAAAACACGACTACCGGACTCTTTAAAGGAAAGGAGCTTTCTAAAGAAGACATTCAAGCCCCTCCAGAGGTAGAACACAATACCAAAGAATACCTTCAAGCCATAGGTAAATTTAATGAGATTCTAAAAGAGGGGAATCCCTCCGTAAAAGAGGATGATGCTGGCCAGGATGCCTTGTTTGACAATAAAATGATTACGAGTAAGAAAGAAAGATTAGTTCATGTGCTAGAGGGTATTATTGAAGAAAATTTGTCAAATAAAGAATTTATAACCTACACCAAAAAAATAGGTGAGGATGAAGCGAAATTGAAGGCTAAAGAAAAAAAGCATACAGAAAAAATGGTAAGGCAATATGAAAAATTGGAGAAAGCAAAAAAAGGGAAATACATTAGTATAAGGGCTAAATTTAGAAAAGATAATGTCGCCCACTACACCAATAAAATTGAAGACTTAAAAGAACAATACAAAACTAAGGTCCAAAGTGATCTCGACACATTAATGGAGTACACAAAGAAAGCATCGATCTATCAAAACCAAATTAATGTAGCCACAACCTATATTAGTAATATTGATGCAATCCTTGAAAATTCAGAATTAAGTCTTTCAACAATAGATCAACAAATTGAAGAGTACAAAACGATCAATGAACAGGCTCAAAAGCAGAAATACGCAATCGAAAATTATTTAACTGACCCGGAATTTGCAAATACAGAGGTAGATTATGGTAAGGAAGACGATTAGTAGCTATTGACTACACCGCCTTAAATTCTTTTTGGCCTGGATCTGTAATTTCAATTTGACCCGCCCACATACACATGTTTTTATCGTCTTCGAGGAGTGCAGCAGTCCCCCCCAAAACTTTGAGCTTTGTAGCTCCAGGACTCCAAGGAGTTAACACGACAGGAATACAGGTTTGTGGTGCTCCGTAAGCTGCAATCACCATCGGATTTGCTGGAGATTTACATTGGCCAAAAGAAGGTATATTTAAATAGGGTATAAAATTCAACACACTCATTAGCGGGTTGCCGTCTATTTTAATCGGTACGGGTAAGGCAACAAGATCTACTTCATTTTGCCCCATCGAGCATTTTACTTTAGCTCCAGAACATACACAAACTCCCATATTTAATTTTTTTGAAATTCGTTTCAAACTTACCTTTTTTTCTTTAATTTAGAAAATAGATTAATCAAAAGCTATGGCTTTACCAACAGCAGGTACGGGAGGAGAACAAGATCAGTTTTGGCCCATGCCAAAATTTTATTTTTCAGTAGACATTGATGACCTTACGGATCTTCCTTTTTTGGAAGTCTCAGGTTTGGAAGTTGAAGCCGATAATATCTCTTACCGTCATGGAAATGATCCAAGCTTTGGCACAATTCAGATGCCTGGTGTAAAAAAGTCTGGAAACCTAATTCTTAAAAAAGGGGTTTTTGCTAACGAGGACCTCTACCAATCCTTGATTTCCAAAATTGCTTTAAATACCTACAAAAGAATGACGGTAGTAATTCGTCTTTTGGATGAAAATGCTGAACCGAGAATTACCTGGCAAATCAATAATGCCTTTCCTTTGAAATACAGTTCTACTGATATGAACTCTGAATCTTCAGAAGCTGCCATAGAGAGTATTGAATTTTCTCATCAGGGCATTCAACAAGTTTGATTTTTTAAACTTATTCATTATATTTAATAAAATTTAAATACGAATGAGCGCATCTGAACGTCTTTTTAAAAAAGATAGGTCTAAAAAGGCTTCTCAAGACAGCCCATCAAAATCAAACTCAGAAGGCTACAAAGAAAACTCCTCCTCCATACAACTTCAATCGTTCCAAGATAAAGCGGATGAATTAGTCGGTGGAGAATCCCAAAACAATACAACTCAATTAAAAGAAAAGGCAAATAATACTGGTCTTCCAGACCAACTCAAAGCAGGAGTTGAACAATTGTCCGGTCATTCTTTAGATGACGTAAAAGTACATTACAATTCCTCTAAGCCTGCGCAACTAAAAGCCCATGCCTATGCTGAAGGAAACCAAATACACCTTGCTCAGGGACAAGAAAAGCACCTTGGCCATGAGGCCTGGCATGTAGTGCAACAAAAAAGAGGTGATGTAAAAGCCACGAATAAAATCGGTGGTACTCCAATAAATGACGATAAGAATCTTGAGAATGAAGCCGATGTAATGGGTCAAAAAGCCCATGCACTTGGAAACAGTTTAGGATCTGGAGGTTCGGCTCAATTAAAAGCCATATCAAACGCACCCTCTCCACAAGCCATAACTCAAAATATGGTTATTCAGAAAGTTGATGACGCTGAAGCAAAGAATGTAACAAAAGATGATTTCGAGAGTGAAAATGAAGAAATTGAAGAAGGTGTGAATGGAGCTGATGTAGAAGGCCCAAAACCTGTAGTTGAGGAACAAGAACTAGAGGGTACAATTCCAATGACCGGTTTAGGCTTTAAAGGGAACGTTACAAAAACTAAAACTGAAAAAGGCATCGACAAAATGGATGGTGAGATCAGTGTAGAAGGAATCGAAACTAAATATGGGAAAATAACAGGTACAGGAAAGATAAGTCAAGTTGGTAACTATGGACGAGTTAAAGGCACTGCTTCCATGTCTCTTGAGACTCCGGATTTTAAAGGTGAAGTTCCTTTAGCTAGGGTTCCCTTGGGTGTTCCCGGTGTCTATGCTTCTATTGATTTAGGCTACAGCGCATCAGCTTCTGTATCGGGTCAAGTTGGCTTCCAATTTGATTTTGATTCAAACACCCACATGCCTTCTGAGTTTAAGGCAAATGGATCTGTTTCAGCAGGTGCGGAAGCAAATCTTTCAATATTTGGAGGAGTGGCTGCCGGAGTTCCTGGTGTTGCTGAAGTTGCTGTAGGTGGAGAAGGAACAGCAACGGCTAAAATCAACGCGGAATTAGCAGTTGATCCCTTATTAAACATTGAAGGTGAAATTTCGGGTATCGCTTCTGGTTCTCTAAGTGCAGTGGCTAAAGCTAAATTATTATGGTACACTAAATCCAAGTCTATTCCAATTGTAGAAGGAAAATTGGGATCGTTCAAGAAATCGTTGAGTGCTAGCCCAATAAATAGTGCTCTAGATGGCATGAAAAATATTGGTAGTTATACATTTGACAGAGACAAAGGTGATCAAAAAACTGCTGAGGTTAAAGCACAAAATAATACAGAAGACGATCCAAAGAAATTGAATAAAGAGGCTTAATCTTATAGATGTTTTATTATAATTAATTTAAAAAATGTTTAGGTATTCATCTGGATTAGGGGTAGCTGCGGGTAATGAAAATGAAAAGGGATATCTTATTTATGAAAACACGCATGCTATTTCCTCGGTTAAAACAAATAGCATTCATTTTGATAAATCTCAAGACTATCCAATAGGCAGGAAGTGGGACATGATTCAAAGTGGTGATTTGAAAATAAATCAAAAACCACTTCCCGATTTTTTTTTCAATTTGTTCAGCCTAGATTTAGAGTCTATAAGAAGTGATAATTTACATCCTGCATTAAATTCAGGCTGCGAACATGAGCTTATAAGATTATTCCCTGAAGTTAAAAATTCGGTGATTTCAACATATCACTCATTTATCCAATTTTTAAAACAAGAGTTTAATCTTGATGTCGAGTTAGGTAATAGGTCCAATTTAAAAGTATATACTGATGACTTTGGTCCCTGCCTCATCCCTGTGTTAAATGGAAACTATGTCTTGCCTCCTGAGGTTCCACCACTCTATCTGGCACCAGAAAAATGGGGCCTTCTGACTTGGGTGATCAATAATTATTTTTCTGGACCTTATCCTGAAGATAGCCACCCTGAAATCATAAAAAGTCTAAACGGAGAGAAATTTCACTGGGGTACCCTTCAAATTAATGATTCACTTAAAAATAGTCAGACTGAGGGGCTAGTTTATTTTTTGCTATCTAAGTTTATCATCATTTATGAGGCTTGGATGTTTGAGGAAAATAAAGCAATTGAAGCTCCATCACTGATTGCTTTTATGGATTTAGTAAAGGACAAAGGAGAACGTCCTTGGCAACTTCTATATTGAAAAGATGCTTAAAAAAATTCGAGGTTTTATAAATTCAGAAACCGAGGCAGGAGCCTATTTTGGAAATTTTATTCAATTTTTGATTATCATTTCAATTTTAAATTTTTCAATTCAAACACTTCCAAACTTAAAAAATGAATTCCTAGTTATATTGAATGTAATTGAGGTGTCCTCAATTATCATCTTTACAATAGAATATCTGTTACGACTTGTCACAAGCCCCAAACCATTTAAATTCATCTATAGCTTTTTTGGACTTATTGACTTAAGTGCTATACTACCATTTTACATTTCGCTGGGAGTAGATTTAAAATCCCTAAGAGCTATTCGGTTATTCCGTTTACTCAGACTGCTGAAATTTTTACGCTACCACAATACTTTAACAAATCTTAAACAATCATTCGATGATTTTAAAAGAGAACTATTTTTATTCTCATTTGCTGCTGTACTCCTTATTTACTTTTCTTCTGTAGGGATTTATTTTTTCGAAAATGAAGCACAACCTGATGCTTTTTCTTCTATATCTGAGGCCTTGTGGTGGTCTGTTGCAACACTTACAACTGTTGGGTATGGTGATATCTACTCTATTACTATTGGTGGAAAAATCTTTTTTACTGTTATAGTATCTATAGGACTCGGTCTAGTTACTATTCCAACGGGTCTCGTTGCCTCTTCACTAACAAAAGCTTTGATGAAGTCCAAAGATTAAGTGGGTATACATGCAACAAAACTATTCTATAACTCAACTAAAAGATAAAATTTTAGATTCGAATGCGCGTTCAGTTTTTATTGATGCTCATCCCAAAAATAGTGTCAACAAAATTGATTTAATCTCTCTTAGCAAACTAGCAAGAGGCTTAGACCCTAAACAAATCACTAATAAACTTTTATGCAACAAAGGATTTAAATTCAAGTTTCCCATACATTTTAAAAAACTGGCTGAGAATAAAAACGAAAGAAGACTACTTCACTTGCTTAGGAAAAATGTTGATTTCAGCAACGAATTAAATATAGACCCCATAGGAATTGGGTTTCCATTAATTGAAATTTCGGATCCAAAAAAAAAGAGGGTTAATACCTACCCTATTCTGATATGGGATGTGCAAATTTCAGGGCATCTAAATAGAACAGGGTCTGTAGAATTAAGTCGTAAGTCAAAAGACAATATCTCAATGAATCCTTCGCTAGTTCGTCTCATTAAACGTAATTACAACCCTAACTTTAAGCCCCCTAGCCTCCACCACGAAGAAATGAATTTTAAGCTAATTTTAAATCTACTCAACCCAATCTTAAAGATACTAGGATCAACACCTTTGGATGAATATTTTCCTTCCTTTCCACTTGACTATTTTCAAAAAGAGGGTGTTAAATTTTTCGTAAATCACCTACCAAAATTCATCAATAACGGTGTTTTAGGTCTTTATGCAGGTTCCAAGGAAGCGATAGTGACTGATTATAACATACTTGAATCTAAAACTATTCCTTGCTCTTTTAAGATGGAAAAGAATCTAAATGATACGCTATATCCAGGAGTAGCATTAGACCATTCTCAACAAAGAGTCATACGAACCATCAACAAAGGAAAAAACATTGTTATTCACGGCCCTCCTGGAACTGGTAAGAGTAAAACACTTACCGCAACCATTGCCTATATACTAAGTAAGGGACAAACCTGTCTGGTGGTTTGTGAAAAAAAAACTGCTATTGATGTGCTCTATGAAAACTTATCTGAATTGGGTTTTAAAGAATTTTGCATCAATATCTCTGAAGTAAAAAAAGATCGTCGCAAAGTTGTCAATAAAGCACGAGATATTTTAGTAAAAAAAGATAGAGGAAACCAGATATTTTCAACTTCTAAAGAAAAAAAAAATCATTATTCATCTGCTGAAAAAAAAATTATTTCACAAAAGATCACGAAAGTTGAAGAGGTGATCAGTCTTATTAACAAAACTAAGAAAAGACTTTATCAACCCTTACTTGGAGAAGCAACGACTTATTCTGATCTGGTAGTCTCAATTAAGTCAAACCGCTATAAAGAGTTGGGAAAAACTCTGGGGTTACAAACAGATACCTTTACGTTCAGTTTAATTGAGTTTGAAGAACTACAAGCCTTATTTCAAAAAACATCGGTAGAATTTAAGGAACAGTTTAATCCTTTTTTGTCACTGTATGAACTTATTGACACCTCCATATTGGATAAAGAAAAAATAACTTTTGAAAAGTCAGTCACTTTAATTCAAACCAGTTATACTGAAAAATTAATTGAATTGGGAACACGACTTGAAAAAGCCTTAGTGGGTAAGAGTAATTTTGCATTCAAATATCTGGACTATGTTGATTCTGACGATTCTACAATCAACACCATTCAAAAGGCTTGTGCGTACTACGTTGCACAAATAAAACAACTAAATATTTTTAATCCATCTCTTTTTAGCAAACTCAATGCCTTTGATTTGGCTCAGAGGATTGATTTTCTTACTAAATCCATTCAGCAATTAGCAAAAAAAATGAAGGACTTTGAGAGATTGAAAAATTTTCACATCCAATTTATTAACTCTACTAAAAAAGAGCAATTACTCATCCAAAAAATAGGAACAACAGAAAACTTTGAAAAAGATTTTTTCGAATGGTATAGTGCACATTTACTTCATGAAAACTTCATTGATAATTTTGACTTTAATGGATTTGAAAAAGGGTATTATGATATTGAAACAGATGTGAATCACATCAATGACTTTATTCTAAAAAAAACAGCTCACAGGTTAAATAGAGATAGGCTTGAAGGAATACAAAAGTTTAAGAGAACAGTATCTGACATTAGTATTGAACAATTTTTTGCTAAAAAAAGCACCTCAAAACGGCTAAAATATTCACTCACTAAAATTTCAAATCATAAAACTGGAATTTTCAAATCATTCTTTCCGGTATGCATGACAAATCCAAATAGTTGTTCTAGTCTTTTCCCCTTGGAAAAAGGGTATTTTGACTATGTTATTTTTGACGAATCAAGTCAATTAAAAATAGAAGACACTTTCACCTCAATGCTTAGAGGAAAAAAGTCAATAGTTGCTGGCGATCTTCATCAGCTACCCCCTATGGACTACTTTTCAGAAACTTCATCAAACACAGAATTAAACGGTGAAAATAAAATTAATGAAAATACCCTGTCACTGTTAGACTTCTGTATTGGACAAAATTTCAATTCTCATTATTTGGATATTCATTATCGATCTAAACATCCTGACTTGATCAATTTCTCCAATGCCGCATTTTACAAATCTCGATTAATTCCAAAACCTCCATCCCAAAACTATTGTCCAATAGAATTTTACTCAGTAAAAGGAAGGTTTGTTAATCAACTTAATGGAGATGAGGCTAGAGCGATAGTAAACTATATAGAAACCAAAATAAATAAAACTAAGTCTGTAGGTGTTGCAACCTTTAGTCTAAAACAAAAAGATAACGTCTTAAACGAATTAGAATTACGGTCAAAACAAAGTCTTTCTTTCTATAAGAAATTAGAACAATTAAGAGCTAACGGTCTTTTTGTAAAAAATATTGAAAATATTCAAGGAGAGGAACGGGATATTATTATCATGGGAACCACCTATGGATTAGATATCGATCAAAGTTTTAAAGAATATCTTGGTCCTATTAACACCAAAAAAAGGGGGCACAAGCTGTTGAATGTCATCATTACGCGTGCCATAGAAAAAATGGTTCTTTTTTCTTCTATTCCAGAAGTTGTTTTTTCAAACTACAAATCTTTGATAGAACAAAATGGAAATAGGGGAAAAAGTATCCTCTATGCTTATTTATACTACGCAAAAGCCCTTAGTGAAAAACAACCCGATAAAGTTGCAGAAGTTTTAGAAACGGTCAGTCAAAAAAAATTCAACAACCGCTACAAAAGAGAACTGGATTCTAAAAGTTTACAAAAGTTTTCTGACTTTTTTATTCAACAGCTTTCTGAAAAAATTGGAGATAAGGTCACTTATAAAAACTACTTTAAAGTAGGGGGGTATGAATTTGAATTGGCCATAAAAAAAAGAAAGGGTAAGACCTTACTAATTGATCTTAATGGTAAAGTAGCTTATGCTAGTTATGAGGATTATATTTTTGATATTGACCGATGTGAGGTGGCCAAAAAATCAAATCACGACTACTATAGACTCTGGTTATCTAATTATTACAACAATCCCGATTTTGAAATGAAAAAGATTACCGACTTATTGAATAAATAAATTTTTAAGCCACTTATTTGAAGAGGATATACCCCTAGTTTTAGCAACTTTTAGTAAATTTAAATACTAAATTTTTAAAATGAAAGTCTCTTTAAGAAGGGTGGTCTTAACCTTCACCGTTATCTTACTTTTTTGTGCAAATGCAAAAGCACAAGACAGTGCTTGTGACTGTAGCTTTAAAAATTTAAAAGACCTCTATTTAGTTGGCCAATTTGCAGCATTAGAATCCAATATCAACTGTTGTTTAAATACCCCAAAACGACTGACCCTAAATGAAATGAATCGAATGAAAGAGCTTTTGACTTTAGTTGCAATTGCTCAAGACGACCTTGATAAAGCAAATCAATATTTAGGTGAAATCGTAAGTTCAAATTCAAATTATGAACCCGAAAACCAAAATATCATCTTTTTAGATCTTTTTTACAAAGCGAGAAAAGAAAATCTTAGGGTCACGGTTTCATCAGTTTCGAAGCGCCCCGAAGACATAGAAACAGCTCCCGCTGTAGTAAAAATAATTGAGGCAAAAGATATTATAGCCCGCGGATACTTAGATTTAATCGATTTATTATCCGATATACCGGGATTTGAAATTAGTAAAACACATTCTGTTAATTATGCGAATGTGTATCAGCTTGGTTTTAGACAAGAGTCAACCCAAAGAACTTTGCTGATGATCGATGGCATTGAAGAAAATGATTTATACTCAAACATTGCCTATATATCACGCCAATATCCTATCAGTAATATTAAAGCGGTTGAAATATTATATGGCCCCTCAGCAACTATGTATGGACCTAGAGCTTTTATGGGAACTATTAATGTTATAACCTACTCTCCGAAAGAAGAAGTCGGTAATTATTTTGAAAATGAACAACTAGAAAAAGGGAATACTCTTTATTTTCACAGTAATGTTGCTCTAGGAAGTTTTAATAGTTACGATCTTGATTTTACGATGGGAAATAGCAAAAAAGACAAGAAAATTTACTTCCAATTGACTGGGCGTTATTATCAGTCCGATGAACACGATATGTCTGACGAGCCTTTTTTTAATTATGATCTTAGAGATCTGGATTTCTTTGAGTACGATCATCTGGATCAAAGTTTTGCTACCGAAAGCGGCTTAGTCAACTATTTAGAGATAAATAACTTACCCCAAGAAAGCCCTTTTTATACAATTTCAGGAAATGAGATTCAACTCACGGAGTACGGTAAAAATTCTGCATTAAACCATGACACGCTAGCCTATTTGGAACGTGTTAATGGAAACTTCGTGAATTATTCAAATCACACGGAAAATTTCTTTGTTGGGGGAAAAATTGGTGTTGAGAATCTCATTCTAGGATTTCGAGCTTGGAACCGAGCAGAAGGAATGAATCATATGCAAGATCTTTTTATAGCGCCTTCCAGAAATGGATCAATGTGGATCCCTACAAATAGGTCAACGTATTTAAAATACAATTATACCTTTAACGATAATTTGAGTTTTTCTACTCAAACCTCCATTAAGAATCACTCGTTGCATAAAAGTACAAATCGAGTAAACTTTTTACCTTTTGGAAATCCTTTTTCTAATCTCCACCTACCCGATCTTGTTCATTTCAACTCAGATTCCACTGATGAAAATCAAACACCCCATGGTTGGAGAAACCGCTTTTATTATTATCAAGCACTTCAAGGGAGAACTGAAGTCCGCTTTTTTTATAATTCAGAAAACATAAATGTTACTTTTGGTGCAGACCGAAGAATGACAACAAGTCAAGGAGATTATATTTATTACCAAGATTTTAATACAGCCATAACAAAAGAGGAATATGATGAGAAAGATAACATAGGACTAGCTGAAGAACTTGGTCAACCCTCTTTGATTTATTCTTCGACAAACAACAACTACAAAGTGGGTGAGTTTGGTAGTTTTTTACAGGGAAATTTTCTTTTTGGAGAATCATTTCATCTAAATGCTGGAATACGATATGATCGTCAACTTGTTCGTTCCACAGAAGGCTATGAAGTTTTCGAACCACGGCTAGGAATTGTACTCACCTCAGAGTTAATAACGTTTAAAACAAACTATTCTAAAGGTTTTCAGAATGTATCGCTCTTTTCAAAATATTCAACTGGAGGTAATCGAATTCCTAATCCACTTTTACGACCTGAAGAAATACAATACCTCGACGCTTCCTTTTTGGGCAAAAGCTCAAACGAAAAGTTAAAATGGAACCTTACAGCATTTATCTATGATGTGAAAGATGCAATAACCACAACAATAACACAAAATGGTTTTAATCAATTAATTAATGAAGGAGACTACATCACTCTGGGAGGTATGGCCAACATCGGATATAGAACCAATAAATTTAGATTTGATTTAAACGGAACTTTTTTTGACCCAGTAGAAGGGTTACTGGACAGTGCAGAAGATTTTCTGACTGCAGAACTGGAGGGCGATCCCCTTCCCGATAATGAAAAAAGAGTTGGAGATATCGCAAATCTTAGAGTGAATATGGGTATTACTACTTTTTTGGAGAATGAAGTATTTGAGTCTAGCATCAACCTAAGAGCCAATTACGTAGGGGAGAAAAAAGTAGGTCCCGAAACCACCCAACAGTTTAACCTAGGGTTAGAGGGTACGGGGCTTTTCCCTGAATATTTAGTTGTGAACAGCAATATTATTGTAGGTTTAAAAAAACTACCCTCGGCCAAAATTGCGATTAGTATAAATAATATTTTAAACAGCTTATATTATCATCCTGGAATAAGAGCCGCCTCGGGTGGCTTCGAATTATACCCAAAAAATGATGGGGAAACCTATTCTCAATTTATAAATAGAACCCTCACGGGGAAATATGTCCCTTATGTACCTCAGAGAAGAAGACACTTCAATCTAAAACTGATTTTGGATTTGTAAGACGGTTATTGTTTTTCAAAAGACTTTCCGTCCTTTTTCAATTCCCTACGAATACCCATTAAAATTTCATTCTTGGTGATTTCAATCTTTTTGTGAAGAGATTTTAAATAAGCGTACTGGATCACATTTTTTATGGAGCCTCCAGAAATTTCATAGTTTTGGGCAATTTCTTTTATATTTTTTTTATCAAAATCTACCAATCCCTTCAGTGCATTTTCCCATAAAACTTGACGTTGTTTTATCGAGGGAATAGGAAAATAAATCACACTCTGTATTCTTCTAGAAAAAGCGAGATCAATATTTGGCTTTAGATTTGTAGCCAGCAAGATCAAACCATTGTAATTTTCTACACGCTGCAAAAGATAAGCCGTCTCTTGGTTTGCAAACTTATCCTTTGAGTCACTCACTGAAGTTCTTTTGGAAAAAAGAGACTCTGCCTCGTCAAAGAATAAAATCCAGTTTTTATTTTCTGCGATGTCAAAAATGCTCCCCAGGTTTTTTTCGGTCTCCCCAATATATTTGGAGACAACCTGAGAGAGATCGATACGGTATACATCCCGTTTATTTTTTTTTCCAATCAAAGAGGCTGATAAGGTTTTACCGGTACCTGGTGGACCATAAAAAAGGGCTTTATAGCCTTTATTGATCTTTTTGTTCATCAGTTTGTTCTTGTGAAAATGAGCTTGGTTGTGTAACCAGACATCAATCATATTGATATCGTCCAAGGCTGTTTCTTCTAAAACAAGATCTTCCCAATCTAAGGGTGTCTCTAAACGATTCGCTGGAAAAGAAGAACTGTAGGTGGGTTGAAAAGGCTTACCGCTTGTTATATGAAGCATAAATTCCTCACCTAAATTTAGGGTTTGATCTAAAAAACTGTTCTTATCTGGTTTATGATCTAAAGTAATTATTTTCTTTTGTTTGAAAATATGATCAAAATTGAAATAGGATTTTAATCTCACTTTATATTCTATTGAAGATCCGTACAGGATAAACACAAAGGTTCTAAGAGTCGGTAGAAAATAATTTGTCTCTGGAGTTTTAATCCCTCCAAACTCTGTAAAAGGTTTGTCAAGTACTTTGTTTTTGATCAAAAACCGATCGTACAACTCAGGATAATAAATGGTGGCAATAGCACCAATGATTAAAAGTCGTTCAAAATCGTCTGACAATTCATTTTTGATGAAGTTGGACATATTACTTTGATCTGAATCTAAATCAGGACAGGGGGTTTCGCTCAAAACTTTAGATTCTTCAGTAGAGAAAAAATAGTTTAGTCGTGCATCAATAAGAGCAGATAACCAATCCAATTCATTTTGAATCGTGAAACTATTTCCTTTTAAAAAGTCGCTATTTTTCATCTCCACTTATTTCCAATCTACAGTTATTTTATTTTTCATAAATGTAGTTTGAATAATTGAAATATTCCAAGGGATCGTTTCAATCAACATATCAAACGTACCTTTAATTACATTTAATTTATAATCCAATTCCACTGGTCTTAAAATACCCTCCCTGATCAAAAAAGTTTCTCTGAGGGTCTGTACCGAAGAATTGCTTAATTTTTCCCAATTTTTAAGCACCCCTTTTAAAAGTGATTCGCACAAATCCAAATAGACCTCGTCAACCTCTAAAGTTACATCTACATTCATGAATTGTGGTGCTCCACACAAAATCTTATTCAAAACCAGTTCATTTTCATTAAATTCTGTGGATCCCGTTACTAGGTATTGGGTTAATAAAATTCCCTTTTGAAGTGATTCCTCATCTTTGAACTCTTTGTCAATTATAAATCCGCATTTGTCAAATAATCTGAAAAAGAAGGGCCATAAAATGATCAATCCTGCATTTTGGATCACAATAGAATCTGTTTCGTTCTCTTCTTCAAGACCTCCCTCCTCTTCTCTGAGAAAAAGTTCTTCGGAAAGTTGATTTTTGAAATTTGCGTAATTGCGCTTCAATGAAGATAAAAAATTACTCATTTGTAACGGGAGTTCCTCTTCAGTATCCAATTGTTTGTCAAAAAAAGTCTTACTAGAAATTTTCTCGGCGCTAAGGATCTCCTCAAAAAGCAACACCATGATCTCAAAAGGAGAATCAAGAAAAATATTTCTATTCGCCCAATATTTTAAAATTTTACGTTGATATTCTTTATCATTTTTAATAGAAAGTACTTTTTCAATTGGCGTATCAAAAAATTGCAAAACCGATATTGAAAAAAGGTCAATCAATGGGACCAGCTCAGGATGAAGAAGTTCGATGATAAAAAACTTTTTACGAGGGGGGATTAAATCCAATAATCGATTTAGTTTCAAATCCGATCGTACCCATTGATGAAGCACACGTTTTGTTATGATCGGGTCCTGTTGAATCAATTGCTCCAAGGCTTGAAAAAGCTGTTTTTTAGAAAAGGGTTTGCTTTCAAAATTTACCGATCCGATTTCCAAATAGTATTCTAAGATATTTAAAGGGTCAATTGATTGAATTACAGTCTTTTTTGATTTTTGATCTAAAGTTTTAATTTCATTAAATAAATTTTTTAATTTTTTATCTTCTTGGGTTTGCTTTTTTACTCTTTTTTCAATTGCCTCCCTTAAATCCTCAAATTGAGTGCTCCTTTCTTGCATCATTTGAGTCAAAAATCCTTTGAACTTAGTTTCTGTAGCCTGTTTTTCAAATTGAATTAAAAGAGAAACCAACAATTGAGCTTGTTCCTTTTTAGAAAACCTTTTTTTATCCTTCAATTCGTAAATAGCTGTTGACAATGGAGCAAAAATGGATAACTCATTGATTCTATTTTTTTCAATAAAACGAAAGAGATCCCTGAACTCTACAAAAGTAAAGAGTCTTTCAAACAGCTTGGGTTTATAGGAATATTCGTTCAAAAGAGACTCCAAAATAGCATCTTGACTCAATAGCAGGGTTTGAATTTGAGACTGTAATTCGTCTCGCTTGGAGAGTAAATTTTTAGGAAAGGTATTCGTTTCCAAAAAGAATTTTAATACTTCGATTAGTTCTTGATCAGAAAGTGCTTGTTTTTTGGTGATTTGGAAAAAGGATTTCGAAATGTTGAATCCTTTATCTTGAAGGTATTTTAATAACTCCGTCTTCTTTAAGGAGGCTTTTTTTGGAATGAACGACACTAGTCTTTCTATGAAACTCAAAAGACTACTCTGTTTCCACAATTCTTGAGCTAAAATCAAATCGATAAAGAAATCGGTGTTGGTCGTTTTGTTTGTAAGCGTAATTTTACTGAAATAGTTCTTTAATTCTTCGATGAGAACTGCTAAATTAAAATTAGCATTGGATTGCTGCACCAATTCCAAAAACTTCATCTTTTCTTTTTCGTTTTGAGCTTGGATTACTGCTACTAAGCGCTGTGAAATTTTGAGATCGCGAACTAAAGTCAACAAATAGGACCGATCTTCCTTATTTATCGTTGTTTTGATGAAAATAATGACATCGTTCAAATCAAAATTTTCAACATTAGCCCAAGAGGGAATTGAATCTGTTTTTAAGTATGAAAAAACTAAATCCTTAAAATACAAGATGTCCTTTACTTTGCTGTTTGGAATCGTAAACTTACTCTTAAGAGTAAAGATCATTAGAGATTTTGCAAGGGATTCTTCTGAAGGCTTTTTTGTTTTAGTCTCGAGATAGATTGATAATTGCTGAAGGTTTATAAAATTCTCCCGTTTCAAACTTTCAAATAAATCAATTACAATTTCCAATTCAGTTAACTCTTGAATTGCACCTTTAGCACCAATTTTTTTTAAAATAAAAGTTCTCAAAATGACCTTAAAGGACTCATTGGGAAGTACAACAAGATTTAATTGACTTTGCAACTCTAAAAGGCGTTTCTCAAAATCAAAAACCCCTGTTTCCGAATCAACTAACTTTTGAAGTGATTCTGTATTTTCGGGTTGCAAGCCAATTTCGGCAAACGCCATCATTAATTCATGATCCTGAAAATGGGTTTTCAAAAAGCGTAAGAAATTTTCCTTGGAAAGAATAATATCAGCATAGCTTTCAAATGAAATATCAAGAGTTTCAGTGTCGTACTCCTCAGAATTGATCAGAATGTCTTGTTTTAACTGTAAAAGCGTCTCAAATTTTTCTATCGAGATTGTTTCCGAATTCTTTTGAGCATTTCTATCGATACGTTTACTGATCTCTTTAATCATTTTCCTTATTGCACCCTCTTTTTTTGTCTTTTCAGTACTAGACTTCGTTTCACTTTCAAAAGATTGTGGATCGTAACGGATTAAGTCTTGCTGAAGGGCCTCAGAGAATTGATCTGAAGAAATCTGAATTCCTTTGGAAGTAAGAATTTGAAAGGAGGAACGAAACCCTTGCTGACGCAACAACTCCTTTTGATCACCCTTTGCCATGTTAATTAAGGCTTCCACTTTTTCAATCACATCGAATTTCATTTTTTTGTTTAGCTGTTGAAAAACAGCTTTCATTACAGGGAAATTTATGATACTAGAAAATGCTCTTTGAAAGAGAAGTTGTTCCAATTCTTTTTTGGTGTCCGGGAGTTCCAAAAACAGCTCCACAACCCACTGATTCAACTCTTCTTTTTTCATTGCTTCCAATTGCCTCACATCTTGTAAAGCTTTGCTTTTAGGGTCTTTTTTTAAGGCTGGAGAAGGGATTTTAATAGAGGGCTCCAGTTCTAACAAGCGTTGGATTAATTCCTCTTTAAATTGACTCGAATTGAGTATGTTGGGTTTCATCATTAAAAGGTCAAAAGCCACTTGGTAGATCCTGAGAATCTCTTTTTTATCGAAAGCCAATGCGTACTCTTTAATGAGCTCATCAATGAGTTTTACGATTGAAAAATTTATTTGTGATTTTACTCGTTTAAAAAATCGCTCCAATAGGGAGGCATCCAAATAAGCTAAAAGAGAGCGTGGAAATTGAAATTGTTTTAAATCGTCGGTAGTATCTCGAAGCTGAGAAAAGATACTCAACAAGAAGTTAATACGATCTTGAACATTCATTTTAGAAACTTCGTCTAGTTTAGAGAATCTTTCTCCAATCCGTGTTTCGTCAGATTCAGTGGCCATTGTATCCTCCCCTTTTCGAACAACCGTGTCCAAGGCAGATGAAGAAGAAGAAGAGAAAAGGGCTTCAAAAAGACGATTGGAAGCCTGATTGTAATTCTTTTTATCACCCATCCTATAAAGTTCAAGTAAAAGCTCATTTCTTTCTATGGAACCCGTTTTGGTGTACTCTTGTAGAATCGTATTGACAAAAGTAGAACCCGCTTCGTATTGTTCTTTTCTTCTGAGAAGAGCAGCTAAAATTGCTTTGCGAAAAAAAGTTTGTGAAAGTATTTTCGCATCGTAGTAGGCAAGTGCATCTTTAAATTCTTTATTAGAAAAAATCTTTCTTAAATCCTCAATTATGCCTTTTGCTTCTTTGTCCGTATCGAGCCAATCCGTAAGTTGATCTAAAGAGAGATTGGAGCTTAAAGTGGCAAGTCGTTCCATTTTAATTTTTGACTTCAAAAAAACAGCCGTACTCAAATGTTGGATAAGTCTAATACTATTTGACCGGATAAGGATTTCAAACTTAATTTTATAATCATTAATTACATCAAAACTATTCTCGAAAATTCCTTTTTCTAAATATTGGAGTACTGCATTAAAAAAAGGGTGGGTTGAAGTTTTAGAGCCTGCTGATGAGCTGCTCCTTCCCATAATGGAAAATAAACTGCTTTGGTTACTGGCAGTATTCAGAGAAGGAATATCCTTCCATTCTTTTTGATCTATTTCCTGCTTTTGGCCAAAAAGAGTATTCAATGCTGTTTTTATTTCAGAATCTAGTTTCGCTACATCAAGTTTTTCGGAAAGCATGGAAAGTAAGAAAGCCAGTGGAATATTGAACGTTTTGGATATATACGCCATAGCACTGTAGAAAATTCCTTGCTTGTCAACTTGTTTTAAAACCCCCATTTGATGAATCATATTATACTCAAAGACCCTCAGTTGAGAAGTAGAACTCTCTGATTGAGAAGTTATAATCTGACTCGTTTGAAGCGCAATAAAAAAACGAATTAAGGACTGAAAAAAAATAAGATTTGATCCTAATAATTTGTTTATGAAATTTTTCTTTGCCGCAGGTTCTAATGCGTCTACTAAACGAAAATATTTTTTTTGATCTGAAAAAACGGTTGCAAGAAATTGATCTGAAAATGTTGTCGTTGCCTCTAGGTCAAGAACAACTGAATTAAATCTCTGTCTATTGTTTATCCACCAGGGATAGTACCCCTTTTCAATAAAGAATAAGAGTGCCTGCTCTTGTTTCTTTGATCCTACTGGTTGGAGCTGTTGTTCTTTTTTTTGAAAAAAAAGAAGGAGTTCCTTTTCAAATGCTTTGGTAAGTGAATCTAAATTATTAATATCTATTAGACCAATATCAATTTCTAGTTTATCTAATACTAAATCCTTTTGGCCTGTTCGTTCAGCAACGTCTTCGACTATTTTTATCAATTTGGTTTTGGTCAGCTCAATGAGGTGATCTCCTAAATCATCGAAGATTTTCCTGTCATTTAGAGATAAATCGAACCGAAACTTCCTAATATTCCCATTAACTGGCATTTATTCTGCTTTGTAGCTTTTCAATAGCTGAATAATTTGAAGTGCAAAGGCATCCAACTCCTCAAAGGCGTTATTTTTTTTTCTGTCCAACCAATTGAAATAAGTGTCTTCAAAAAGACTAAGCTGGTTTAGGTTCAAGAAATAGAAATCATAGCTAAAATGCGCGGGTACATAACGATCAATCATCGCTTTTAAATATGCCTTAAATTCTGTATTCTGAAATCGGAAAGGCCAATCTGGAAAAATGAAACTCAAGTGATTCGAATAACTAAAGTCGGAGGGAAACTCATGACTATTCCCTTTATCGATGTTAATCTCACTAAACTCTTCAATGGGGTTTTGCTCTTCCATTTTTTTGAGTAGGATATTCATCACTATTTTAATTTCTCTGTTGGCTGCAGCTTTTGAGGTAAAAGCCTTAGGAGATTTAAAAATTGGTTTATTGAAAATATCGAAAAGAACCAATTGGAATTCTTTTTTACCCTCGCTTTTAATAACTGAAAAATTATCTTTGTTAGTCCCCAGAATGAAAATGTCGTTTCGAATATCATTTTGGTCTTCAAAGTTCCCTACTTCAAAACTCACCAAAAATTGGGTTTTATTCTCATCTAAAAAGTGTACAGAATAATCTGTAGTAAGTAGGGGCCGAAGAAGTATGTGTTCTATCAGGAAAAATCCTTCGCACTGTTTGTTTAAGTGAGCAAACTTCGCCATTCCCTTATTTTGAGCCTCCAGACAAGCTTGTTCAGAATCGGCTTGAAACACCTCTACAGGATTCGCTAGTCCGGGTGCGCTAAACAGCAGATGGTAGGATTCTTTTTTCTTAAAAGAGCGTGCCACAATCTTATAACTTTTAGATTTAATGGCGTGTTTGAATAAGGTGTTGAATTCCGCATTGGTTTTAGAAAAATAATTCAATTCTTCTGTCCCTTTATCATCGGAATTTGACGCCCTTAGGACTTCCAGTGTGGTGCTACCTTTCAAATTCATTACCTCTAGATTCCATTCTTGCTGCTCTTCTATACGCTCATAATCATCTACTAAAGAAGTTACCAAAGAACGAAAACTGAGGTTTTGATTTCCCATTAACAACTTAATCCTCTTTTCTAAGCCAGAAGAGTTTTCCGTATTCCAAGTGTCGATACTATAATTAAACCCTACCCCTCGATTTTTGCCGCTTGCTATGATATTTTGAGCATAGCGCACTTTGGCTTCTAAGATTTTCTTTTTTACTTCAGCTTCTGAAATTGATTCTGATTCGATTTTCATTAGCTTCTGCAATGTTTCGGTGTCAAAATATTCACTGAATCGGGCGAGAAGGTGGTTTATTATCTGGTTTCTCCTCTCAAAAAATTTAGTTTCAGATTCAGAAATTGTTTTCAAATAGGCTTGATATTCCTCTTGATTATTAAAGTCAACTAATTCTTTTAGTCCAGGTATAGCCTCTGGATTTTGAACAAAAAAGGTTTGGCTAATTTCTTTGTCAATAGAGAAAAATTGATGAAAGTTAGCTAATTGACTTAAATGATTGGCCATCAATTGCTCGAACAAGGTCAAAAATCCTCTGAGTTGTTTTACTTGGGCAATACGCTTCTTATCAGACTTGGATGGAAGTTCATTTTCTCTGAGTCCATAAACCGCAGGAAATTCGTTTTGAATTGAATAATATTCTTCTAACTCCTTTTTACTAAAACGTCCTTTTAAGTCTATTTTTCTAGGCTGGACTGTTTTGTAATAGTTCTTTCTATCAGAGAGACTTAAGGAGTCGTAAAGTTGTGAGAGTATCACCGTATCGATTTGATAGAAATTACTGTCACGATATAACTTAACCTGTTCCGAAGCAGAGGCATAATCACTAATGCTTTTATTTAAAAAAGGGAAATAATCCTCTCCAAATGTAATTTGGTCTTCAAAAATTTTAATCCCGTTTTTAAAAACAAAGAGCTCTTCAACTTCTATAACCCCGTCAATTTTTTCAATAATTTCCTTCAGTTCTGAAATATAGATTTCACTCGTTTTTAAAGAAAAGTCTTTGGGATCAATGTAGCCTTTTACAGGTGCAGGGCCTGAAAAAATTTCTTCCATGGGAATCCCTTGTTGATGGGTGGCATGAATATCTTGAAATTTGATGTTGGGATTTAATATTTTTTCAATTTGAAAATAAATCTCAGATAAAATGGTTTCGCCCAGAACAAAAGAGTCTACTTTTATTTTAGCATCAATACTGATGTTATCTTTTTTGAGGATTTGTAGTTTTTGAAAATCCGTCCCTAAAGATCTATTTTCCATTAATAGAGCAAAGATTTTTTGACGAATTTGATCTTCTTCCAAATCAAAATTAATGTTATCATCACACTGTACAAAAACATTGTAGAGTCCATTTAAGCCCAAGAGGTTGTCATCAACGGGATATACCCACGCATTCTTTACCTCATCCACTTGTTCTATAAGGAGCTGCTGATAATCTCTAGAAGTCAGTGGAGAAGAGGGTAAAACTTTATCAATTGGAAAAAATAGGTTCGTATTTTCAAGGTCTAATTCTTCTTTTTTTCCAATTAATAAGTCCTCTACAGAAAAATTGGTTCGATATCCTAAGTCGGTTAGAGCATAACACAATTGCTCTAATAAGGTAACTCCAGGGTCATGATGGTTGTAATCGGTCCAAAGTTCGCCACTGTACCCTTGGGCCAGAGCAATTCCCTTTTCAAGAAGTAAGTCATAGTTTTGACTGTCACTTTTGAATTCGGGTTTTGTAAAATTAACAGGTTCGATCATTTAATACTATTCAGAAAAAAAACGACTTAGATTAAATTTAATTTTATAGGGTTGCCCATCAGCTTCGTTCACACCATAATGTCTTCTTGTTCGGACTTGTAATTCATAGTTGTCCATTTCTCCTACCCACCGAAAAGAAAGCTTATTGAAAAAGTTTCCGTAATAGGCATGGGTACATTTGATTTTATTCCTAGAAGAGCGACCCCCAAATGCGGATAACGCTATGGCATGTGCCAAAGCATAGCGTCCACTTCCTTTTTTTCCACGAATAGAAGCAACGAGTTCAAACCCATTGATTCCATCTAAATTAGATACAATGGTTTGCCAATTTCCATCTCCATCCACTGCTCCTACAGCATAACTCCCTATTTTAGATTCAACCCCTAAAACCCCACGTACATCAAAATCAAATTTTGGTTCGTTTGTATGTACTCCGATTTGTTGTTTGTCATCAAATTTCATTAATGGGGCTCCCTCTTTGGCATTGATTGAAAGTCCCTCAATAGTGTCATGCCCCATATGAACAGAAAAATCAGACTCTTTTTGGGTAGCTTTTTTGAAGAATGACATCAACCGTGAAGATCCGCCAAGTGGGTTGAGCTTCAGGCCTTGTTTTTGATTTATAGAAATGCCATCATCAACAATATTTAAAGAAGAGTCAATCAGGTCAACAAAATGTTTTTCCGTAGCAAACCCTCCTTTTTGGAAGTAATTTTTTAAAGTTTGTCTGTTAATTAAAGCCATACTATAATTTAATTTTAATTACACTTAAATTTTTTGAGTTTTGGGTTTCATCTGGAGTCGTCTCTGGTTCAAAATCTAAAGCGGCTGACGAATCTTTAGAATTAATGATAAAATTCCCTTCGATATTGAGCTCTGCATAATCAATGGGTTTAGGTGGATAATATTCAGCCTTATCTACAATTTCTATTTTATTGTTATTTCTTGGTACAAAAATGGACCAAGGGGAGCCGGGTTGAATCAGCTCTTTCTCCTCATTTTCAGAGGCACTGTCATAGGCCACAACATTGCCATCGGGTAAGGTTTTAAAATGAATTATAGAAAGCCCCGTTACATAAGAAACATAGGGCCTTGTTTTGATAAATTGAACTATTTCAGATTTCTTAAATAGATTCCTTATTTCCCCTTTCCCATCGATCCAAGGGCATATAAACCTAAAGAAATCCTTGTTTAACTGACCAATCGCTTTTCCCCCAGAAATGTTGGTAAACTTGATTTTACATTTGATTAAAAGGTCTTCAAAAATGGGATTTATAATTTCGACATTTAAAAAAGGGGAGCTGTATTGTTTGAGTACTTTTTTAATCTCTACAACATCGGCACCGTTCAGTTTGATTTCATCGATATTTTGTGTACTGTCAATTTTTTTGAGACATAAAATTTTAAGTTGCCTTTCGGATAAATCTTCATCTAAATTTTCTGAAATACACTTTACATCTAACAACCAATCAAATTCTTTGAGTAAAAATTTTTCAATATCCCATTTTGTAATGGGACGATTTTTGTGCCTTAGCATTTGACTAACCCGATTGTAATACTTGAGGTCATTTTCTTTTTGAGCCCCTCCAAAGGAACTCATCGGTTGGTTGATTTTTATAATCCCCGAAACAGGAGTATCTAACTCCTGAACCGAGTTAGGTTCTATGGGAGTAGATACTTCGGTTTCACTTTCTGAAGATACTATTTCTGTTAAGGACAGACCATTGGTGTGTACTGCTTTGATAAGGCTAAATTGATCTGCTTTATTTTTAGAAACCGCTTTAATATAAAATTTATTGTCATTGAAATATTCAAAGCCATTGCTCATGTCTTGGGGGAGACTAAGAGAGATCACCCCGGATTTCATCAATGAGAGTGTTTCATCATAAAGAATTTGACTGGCTTTAATTTTTTTCCATCCATTTGCGCTTGCATAATACCAATCCAATTTTTGACTGAACTCGTAACCCGTATTTTCGCTTTTTTTGACTTCTATCAATAAATTTAATGATTGGGGCGGGGTAATATTTTCTAAGCCAATTATAAATTCTCCTGCAAAATCAAAAGTTGGAATGAGAAAGCTACTCAACACCTCTTTATTTGAAAAAGTCTTTCGGGTTCCTTGATTCGAAATGAGAAAAAATGAATTTTGTTGTTCATGATCATTCTCACTAAGAAGAGATTGGTTGAAATACAGTGTGCTGCTAGAGGTGTAATCGAGAGAAAGTGAGTCTACCATTGGAGCCCAAGGCTGGTTTGGGGGGAGGATTTCCTCTCCCTTTTTTTTGGTCGTAGCTTTTAGAACTGCTTCATTGTAAATAGGGGTAAATACGTCAAACCCAAAACCAATTTTTGGATCGGTTAGCTCTAATTTTAAAAAGCCCGTTTCAAGTTCTTTTGAATACGATTCGATCGCTTCAAAATCTAAGTCGTATTTAGGCGTTAACTTTAGTGCGGTAAGATCAATGTCTTTAAGTTCAAAGTTTTCATTGATTTGAGCCTCGTCATTTAATTGAAACATTTCAAACCCTATATCCTTACTTCCTGCCCGCTTAAATGTAAAATCGGATAGTGCTGATAGTTTTAACTTAAAACTGTGGTTTTTGATTTCTCGATTGTAATTTTTATAATACTCCTCTAAATCGATACTTTCTGGCGGAAAGTTTTTGTAGTTCCATTTAATATTTAGTGAATTTAAAGGCTTACAAAACAGCTCATTTGAGCCAATAAAAAGTGTTGCGCCCTTTTTAGGTGAAGCCCCTAACAATTCAAATTCGTTGTCTAAATCAACATACCCTTGTTTGTTTAAAGCCGTTAATTTATTTAAGCCTTTTACAGAAACATCAATTTCTATTTTGGTGAGTTCCATACCTGCTAAAAAGGAGTAAGCGTGGTAAAACTCTCCCTCATTTAAAGTGAATTCAAAAACAGGGAAAGGTGTATTGTAATTATTTTGATGGGATGTAGCTTGATAATTATCAACTGATGGCATCCTTCTGTCCAGTATAATTTTTACACTTATCTCACCTTCAGACCAGTCCTCTGGGTAGAGAACCGAATAATCCGACACAGGAATCCATCCCTCCTCATTGGTAAATCTAATATTGAACATCCGATCAAAAATTTCACTGAAAATATCTTCTTCACTGAGATTCCTATGATTTGATATGTCTATAATTAAATTGGTTAACGATTTTAAAGCATTTGGAGTGAATTGAATTTTAAATTGTAATTCTCTTTCACTTTGAGCAAGTTTTAAAATGGGTGAAGAAATGGCAAAACCTACCCGTGCGGTATCCATCGTTTGATGCGCTACTGTTTTTAAGAACTGTTCCTCTCCTAAACTAGAAAAAACATTTTCATTTTGATTGAATTCTAGTACTTCGGAATTTGTTTTACAGTGGGTTTTACTAAATAAACCAGACACTAACTTAAAAGAAGAATTATATTCAAATCGGTTACTTTTACTAATGAAAAAAGTAGACAGATTCGCAATTTTAATATTGTTTAGATTGATTTCATTGTCCGTAGAATAGAGAATATTGTTGCCCGTATCATATTGTCCGACTTTGACCCTCGTGTCAGCAGGCAAATTGACTATTTTTAATTTTTGGTTAATGTCAAAGTGAACAAACATCTTTTTCGGAGTTACCTCCTTCGGATATTGCATCAAGATATTTTTATAATAATAGTCCAAATGCTTTTTAGAAAGAGAGTTGATGTCGTCTTGAACGCTTTTAAAAAGATTAAAAAAAGAAAGAATCAGACCCATGTGGGCTTTGTGAATACTTCTTCCTTTGAGTGATTTTTCAAATAAGGGCTTGGCACTTGATTGAATCGTATAAAGAATATTGTATACGGGATTGTACAGGAGTATTAATTTTTTTAATCCACTGCTTAGGGGGTCTTGCTGCTGGTCTATGTCGGAAAATATATCTGAGGCTTTAATTTGATCTAAACGCCAAATGGAGTGGTATAATTCAGAGTCAAGTTGCAGATTGAATTGATATTTTTTTTGTTTTACTAACCCTTGGTGGTATCCTGCGAAAACATGAAAAGCAGCTCTCAATTTATTGTTAATAGCTTGTTCTAATTCCTGTTCAATGGGGGAGCTTTCTACGGAGGTAATATTTCTAGTGGCCGATATATACCATCTATTTATAGATTGGAAATAGTTCGATATCAGGTTGAAAAGTTCACTAAAAAAAATTTCTTTGTCTTTTTGAGAAGAAAAATTGTCGAGCTCTTGAATAATGTTCAAACGCTTTTGATCATAAAACAAAAGATCAAATTGAAGAATTTCAGCAATTAAAAAGGTATCATCAAGTTCAATGAGACTATTCCAATAGCCTTCTTTTTTATTTTTTGAGTTA
>CENJ01047791.1_pt1 | contig 29931 bp, 28 predicted proteins | sample 356161 | NCBI WGS metagenome assembly CENJ01 (sample SAMEA2619531, study PRJEB7988) | marine metagenome | biome: marine biome (ENVO:00000447); feature: surface water layer (ENVO:00002042); material: "saline water (ENVO:00002010), including plankton (ENVO:xxxxxxxx)" | depth 5 m | reverse complement strand
ATTCGCGTATTAAAGAAAAAGCTTTTAAGAGAAGGTATTTTCAAAGAATTAAAACTCAGAAAAAACTACGAGAAACCCTCTGAAAGAAAGCTTCGTGAAAAAGCCGAATCAATCAAAAGGTTCAAAAAGCTTATGCGTAAAAAAAAGTTCGATTAATTTTCTAATCCCTTAATAATATCTTCGCAAACTTTTTTGGCATCACCAAATAGCATTAAAGTATTATCACGGAAAAATAACTCGTTCTGAACTCCTGCATATCCGCTGGCCATTCCACGTTTTACAAAGAAAACTTGACCTGCATTTTCTACATCTAAGATAGGCATTCCATAAATAGCACTTGTCTTATCAGTTTTCGCTGCAGGATTAGTAACGTCATTAGCGCCAATAACAAATGCAACATCAGTTTCGGAGAAATCTCTATTAATCTCATCAAGTTCCAAAACCTCATCATAAGGAACATTAGCCTCAGCAAGAAGAACATTCATATGTCCTGGCATTCTTCCAGCAACTGGGTGAATAGCATATCTTACTTGAGCTCCTGCTGCTTTTAAAAGATCTCCCATCTCTCTTAGAGCATGTTGGGCTTGTGCCACTGCCATACCATAACCTGGAACGATGATAATAGTTTTACTATTCTTCATCATGAATGCTGCATCTGCTGCATTACCCTGTTTGGCTTGACGATCATCTTTAACGCCACCGGTGCTAGCAGCTTGCTCGCCACCAAAACCACCAAGTAATACATTTAGGAATGATCTATTCATACCCTTACACATGATATAACTCAAAATCGCACCCGATGATCCCACGAGAGCACCTGTAATAATCAAAAGATTATTTGATAGAGTAAAACCAATACCAGCTGCTGCCCAACCTGAATAGGAATTCAACATAGACACGATTACTGGCATATCCGCTCCTCCAATAGGAACAATTAATAGAACACCAATTAAAAATGAAGCAGCAACAATAAGCCAGAAGAATTGAGGGTTTTGATCAATGCAAAATTTTGCAATTAGGCCGATTATTGCTAACCCTAGTAAAAGATTCAAAAGGTGTTGGCCTTTAAAAACTAAAGGATTACCAGAGACAAAACCTTGTAATTTTCCAAAAGCAATGATGGAGCCTGTAAATGTTACAGCACCAATTGCTGTTCCAATTGCCATTTCAACTAAACTACCAAGAGGAATATTACCTTCAGTACCAATATTAAAAGCACTGGGGTTATAAAAAGCTGAGGCTGCAACAAAAACCGCAGCTAAACCCACAAGACTGTGAAAAGCAGCAACTAACTGGGGGAGAGCAGTCATTTGAATTCTAGTAGCAATAATACTTCCTATTAAACCACCGATAACGAAAGCTATACCAATTTCTTTATAACTTAAAACACCAGGGTTAGCGACAGTAGTGACAATAGCAATAGCCATTCCCACTATTCCGTAGAAATTTCCTCGTCTAGCAGTAGTTGGGTGTGATAGGCCTCTTAAAGATAAAATAAATAAAACTGAAGATATTAAATAAGCAACTGTTGATAAATTTGACATGTATTAGCTCCTACTATTAACTTTTCTTTTTAAACATTGACAACATTCTGTTGGTCACAACAAATCCGCCAAATATATTAACTGAGGCTAATCCCACAGCCACCAAACCGAAATATTTTGATATGGTACTGTCAATAGGACCCGCTGCTAAAAGAGCGCCGACAATAATCACAGATGAAATTGCATTTGTAACACCCATTAAAGGACTATGAAGTGCTGGAGTTACTGACCAAACAACATAGTAGCCTACAAAACAGGCAAGCACTAAAACTGTAATACCAAAAATAAGGAAATCACTATGTCCTCCAGATGTTTCAACAACAGTGGAGGCTAATTGATTGGCCTGATCAGCAAGCTGTTGAGCTTTATAAGATAAGTTTTCTAATTGGTTTGAAATTTCTGACATAATCTCTCCTTTACTTGATTAAGTTTTTTCCTGCTGAGCAAATCAAAGTGGCTTTGATAATTTCATCATTCTTGTTAATAACTGATTTCTTTTTATCTTCAAAATTCATTAATTTTAGAAAATTTGAAACATTTTTTGAAAAGAGACTTGATGCATTGTTTGCAACTCTTCCAGGAACATTAGCATGACCAACAATTTTAAGTCCGTTTTTAGAAACCACTTTACCTAATTGGCTATATTCACAATTTCCTCCAGATTCAACAGCTAAGTCAACAATAACGGATCCCTGTTTCATATTATCAAGCATATCTTTTTTCAAAATAAGAGGTGCCTTTCTTCCAGGAATTTGAGCTGTACATATTACGATGTCCATCTCTTTAAGAGTTTCTGCTAATAAAGCTTCTTGTTTTTTTTGATATTCAGCACTCATCTCCTTAGCATAGCCGCCTTTAGTTTCTGCATTCTTAGATTCATCATCTTCAACCATAACAAATTTACCACCGAGACTTTCAACTTGTTCTTTTGATGCAATACGAACATCAGTAGCATAAACAATTGCCCCGAGTCTTTTTGCCGTCGCAATAGCTTGAAGACCCGCTACTCCTGCACCAATAACCAAAACATTCGCAGGTGTTACTTTTCCAGCCGCTGTCATGAATAAAGGAAGTACTCTGTTAAACTCCTGCGCAGCATCAATAACGGCATGATATCCTGCTAGGTTTGCCTGAGATGATAAAATATCCATATCTTGTGCTCTTGTTATTCTAGGAACTCTTTCTAAAGAAAAAGCAGAGACTTTTTTTGAATTAAAAACTTTTATTGAGTCAGCTTCATTGTTTATATTAAGCTGAGATACAACCATGCATTTCGATTTAAGTTGTTTAGCTTCATCAGGAGATGGACAGTTAATTTTGACTAAGACATCAGCAGCTTTTAAAATATCTTTTGAAGATGCCATGCTAGCTCCTGCTTCTTTATAAGATTTGTCTGTAAATCCAGATAAAATACCTGCATTTTTTTCAACGAAGACTTGATGCCCAGATTTAACATAATTTTTTACCTCATCTGGAGTGATAGAGACTCTATTTTCGAATTTCTTTTTTTCTTTGATTGTTCCGATTATCATTTTTCAGTTCCTTGTGTGGTATATTGTATACCAAAGTTATTTCCTAGTTGTTACTAAATAAGTATGATTTTTAAACGAGTTATAAAGTAATTAGGATTAAATTCCAGCTGATTTGAGAGCTTTTTTTTGATCATTTTCAACTTTTTTCAAAGAAAAATCGCGAATTAACTCATGAAATAATTGATACCAATTAATTTCAGCTTTTAAATGGATAAATATCGAACCAAGACCAACGGCAGCTCTATCCATAAAAACAAATTCTCTTGGAGGTTTCACACCACCATATTTTTTTAACTCTTTATGGACTTCACCTGCAATTTTAGCACCATAAATGCCACTATCAGAGTCTTGGATACGTCTAACTTCATCTTTTAATATTGGATCGTAGAGGAATAAGGCCCATTTATTTAAGACATTCATTAATTTATCGTCAATATCTTTAAACCCCCAAGCTTCATATGCTAATTTAATCTTTTTGTTATTATCTTCTTTCAGAGCAAAATAGAGGTCAATCACACCCTTCACAAATTTTGCTGGGAATATTCTCACACACCCGTAATCAAAAAGATTAATATTGTTTTCTTTATCTACTGAATAATTGCCTAAATGTGGATCACCATGAATAATTCCATATTTATAAAAAGGATAATACCATGCCATAAATAATTTTTTTGCTAACTCATTTCTTAATTTTTGTGGAGCTTGCTTATATTCAATGAGTTTTTTTCCATGCAAAAATTCCATCACAAGTAATCTGTTAGTAGAAATTTTTTCATATACATTAGGAATTCTGATATAAGAATTTTTTTCATGAATTTTTCTAAAAACTTTTAGGTGTTTATATTCCAATCTATAATCTAGTTCTTCTTTTAGTCTTGCTTCAATTTCTTTATAAATTTCACGTATTTGTATTGACTTATTATAGCTTGAGTAAATTTTGAAAATTATTTTGAGTTGGCTTAAATCAGCTTCAACTGCTGACGACATATCAGGATATTGTAATTTACATGCAACTTTATCTTTGTTTTGTAAGACTGCTTTATGAACCTGACCAAGAGATGCTGCAAAGCTTGCTTCTTTATCAAATTGAGAAAAGTTTTTCTCCCAATTATCTCCAAGTTCAGCTTTCATTCTTCTTCTGACAAATACCCATGACATAGGAGGGGCATTAGATTGGAGTTCTGCTAATTTTTGAGCATATTCTTGAGGTAATAAATCAGGAATAGTTGCGCTTAATTGTGCCACTTTCATCAAAGGGCCTTTTAAATTACCAAGAATTTCTGTTATTTGTGCAGCATATTTTTGATCACTTAAATCAAAATTTAAATATTTTTTACCAGCAAATTTTGTGGCGAGAGAGGTAAGTGATGTAGTAACTTGAGAATAACGCTTAACTCTTGAAACTAAATTATTTTCTTCTTTCATGGGCATTAAATAGATTTCTCAAATTCATCAATTAATCCTGAGATCATAGAAAGACCTTTTTGCCAGCTTTGCTGATTAGTTAGATCAACATTAAATGGCTTCAAAACCTGACTATAGTGTTTGGATCCTCCACTTTTTAACAAATCTATATAATGATTTTTAAAGTTAGGGAGCCCTTCATCATATAATTGAATAAGAATATTTACTAAACAATCACCAAAAGCATAAGCATAGACATAAAAAGGAGTATGAATGAAATGTGGGATATAAGTCCAAAAATATTTATAACCTTCAGATAATTTAATATGAGGTCCTAAACTTTCAGATTGAGTTGTCATCCAAAAATCTGATATCTGATCAGAGGAAAGTTCAATATTTTTTCTTTCGTTGTGAACTAACTTTTCAAATTCAAAGAATGAGATTTGTCTTACTACGGTATTAATCATGTCTTCAATTTTAGATGCTAATAAAAACTTTCTTGTATCTTTATCACTTTCATCAAGAAGGGTTCGAAATGTCATCATCTCTCCAAAAACACTTGCTGTCTCAGCAAGAGTCAGTGGAGTACTGGATAGTAATAAACCTTGTTTTGAAGATAAATATTGATGACAACCGTGGCCTAATTCATGGGCAAGAGTCATTACATCTCGAGTTTTACCATGGAAGTTTGTTAGGATATAAGGGTGTATCGATGGAATTGTTGAAGCAGCAAAAGCACCAGGTGATTTTCCTGATTTTAACTCTGCATCAATCCAATTATTTTGAAAAAAAAGTAAAACGATATCTTTAAAACTTTGATCAAAGTTTTCATAGGACCTAAGAACAATATCCTTGGCCTCTTCCCATTGAATTAATTTTTTTGGTGAATTTGGATATGGTGCATTACGGTCCCAGTAATCAAGTTGCTTCTTATTAAATAATTTTGATTTGATTTCATAATATCTGTGAGAAATATTTTTGTAATTAGACGTTACACTTTTTGTGAGAGCGTCTACTACTTCTCCCTCTACATTATTAGCAAGATTACGAGACTCAACTGGGGATGTATAATTTCTCCATTTATCATTTGTTATTTTGTCCTTGGCTAAAGTATTAGTGATAAAAGTAAATGTTTTAACATTAGTTTGAAATACACTCTCAATGCTCAATGCTGCTTTTTTTCTAATCTCTTCATCGTGATCAGATAATAAGTTAAGAGCATCAGAGCTATTATGTTCTTTCCCATTAATTTCAAATTTTAAATCGTTTATCTGCTCTTCAAAAAACCTTACCCATGATGAATTAGATGTAAGGTTTTTATCTAAAAAGATTTTCTCACTTTTTTGATCTAATTGATGATCTTTAAAGCGACGTAAATTGATTAACCAATTTTTATATTTTCCAGAACCATTTTTAAAAGCCTCGAAGTCATTATCTGAACTTGAATTTATTTCATTTGTAAAAAAAATTAGGTTTGAAGAAATTTCAGTTAGTTTTTCATTAATACCTTGGTAAAATTGTACAGTTTTTTGATCATTCATATTTGTTGCATAAATTAGAAAAGCATAATTACCAAGTTTGTCTCCTAATTCATTACCATCCTCATATTCTTTGACAATTTCTTCAAAATCTAAGGCAAAACTTAAAAGCTTATCCTTATACTTGTTGCTAAAATTTAAGGTAAAATTTTTAAAGAGCTCTAAGTCTTTTTCTATTTGTTTATCGTCAATAGATAGATAAAAATCTTTTAAATTCCAATTAGGTAGGGTTTCAGACATTATTACTTTTCATTAAATTTATTCAATTGATCTTTCGTTGCTTCAGTTTGATATTTTTCTTTCCATTCAGCATACGGCATTCCATATATGATTTTTCTTGAATCTTCATATTCTAGATCATAATCCAACTCATTTGCGTATTTTGCATACCACTTTGATAGACAGTTTCGACAAAACCCACCTAAGTTCATCAAATCAATATTTTGAACATCGGTTCTCTCTCTCAAATGCTGTATTAAATGATCTAAAACTTTTGCTTTGATCATTATTTCATTTTCTTTAGATATATTACTCATAGTAATTTACTAATATCATGATATTTATTTATTTCTAAATGAATCAAATAAAATTAAGAAATAGAAAAGCAAAAATTGTTGCTACCCTAGGCCCAGCCTGCGAAACAGAAAAAAACATCGAAAAATTATTTTTAGCTGGCGTGGATGTATTCCGTTTAAATTTTAGCCATGGAGATCATAAAGACCATATAAATAAGGTAAAAATTGTTAGAAAATTAGAAAAAAAATATAATCGATACATTTGTATTTTAGGTGATTTACAAGGCCCTAAGTTCAGAGTCGGGAAATTCACAAATATCAAAGAGCAATTAAAAACAAATCAGGAATTTACATTTGATCAAGATAAAAAAGATGGAAACAATAAAAGAGTTTATCTGCCTCACAAAGAGATTTTTAAATCTATTTCTATAGGTCAAAGACTTTTGGTCAACGATGGTAAGGTTCGTTTAAAAGTAAAATCCAAATCCCCAAAAGCAATTAAATGTGTAGTTACTGATGGTGGAGAAATTTCTAATAATAAAGGTTTAAACATTCCTGATACTAAACTTGATTTGAAAATAATTACTCCCAAAGATAAAAAAGATTTAGAATTGGCAATAAACTTAGACGTTGATTGGATAGCTCTGTCTTTTATCCAAACAACTAAGGATCTACTTACTGCTAAAAAACTTATACCTTCAAAATTTAAAGTTATGGTTAAAGTTGAAAAGCCATCAGCTATGGATGAAATTGAATCCATAACTGAAAATAGCGACGGAATTATGGTTGCAAGAGGGGATCTTGGTGTTGAAACTAATCCTGAAGATGTCCCTATTCATCAAAGAACAATGGTAGCAGCATGTCGTAAATTTGGCAAACCATGTATCGTGGCTACTCAAATGCTTGAGAGTATGATTGACTCCCCGACACCTACGCGTGCTGAGGCTTCAGATGTTGCAACAGCTGTTTTTCAGGGTGTTGACGCTGTAATGTTATCTGCTGAATCAGCTGCAGGAAATTATCCTAAAGAGGCAGTTGAAATGATGGATAAAATTATTAAACGTGTTGAATGTGACCCAAAATATTTATCAAATATTCAAAATTATAATTTGGATCATATTAAAACTTCAACGGAAGCAATAGCAACAGCAGCACTAGAAGTTGCAGGAATTGCTGAATGTCAATGTATCGCGACATTTTCTGGAACAGGAAGATCAATTCTACGTGTTGCAAGAATGAGACCAGATGTGACTCTTATTGGACTAACAACGAATAAAAAAGTAGCAAGGCAAAATGTTTTAACTTGGGGAACTTTTATGGATGTCGTTGATAAGATTTCATCTTCAACTGAAATGGTAGACCGAGCTTGTAGAGTAGCAAAGTCTCGAAAAATATTAAAAAATGGTGATAAAATAATTATTACTGCTGGTGTTCCATTCGGTAAAGTTGGAACAACTAATACTCTTCGTATCGCTAAAATTATTGCTGATAGTAAATTAACTTAACTTAGAACACGCTTTTTTTATTCTTTGGCAAGCATCCTCAAGGATGGAGTCTGATGTAGCGTATGAAATTCTAAAAAAACCATCTAGACCAAAAGCAGAACCTTGTACTCCAGCTACTCCTACCTCTTCTAAAAGATAATCCATAAAATCTCCATCGGTATCCAAAACCTTCCCGGTTTCTGTTTTTTTTCCAAGAATGCCCTTACAAGAAGCAAAGACATAGAAGGCACCCTCTGGTGTTCTACATGATAAACCTGGGGTCTCATTTAAATTTTTCACAACCAAATTTCTTCTTCTAAGAAAAGACTCATTATTAGAATTTATAAAGCTTTGATCACCATTTAGCGCCTCTACTGAAGCGGCCATTGAAATTGAGGCAGTTGAAGAAACATTTTGTGACTGAACTTTATTCATTGCATTGATTACATTTGAAGGGCCAGCTGCATAGCCAACTCTCCATCCAGTCATACAATAAGATTTTGATAGACCATTCATAGTAAGAGTTCGCTCTTTTAAATCTGGGCAGGCTTCCGCAAATGTATGAAAAGTATGATCGTCATATACAATTTTTTCATAAATATCATCTGAGAGAACGTAAACATGTTCATGTTTTTTTAAAACTTCTCCTAAGGCAATGAGTTCACTTTTTGAGTACAAGGAACCTGTAGGATTGCTTGGGCTATTAAGCATTAGCCATTTAGTATTTTTGGTAATTTTTTTTTCTAAATCCTCTGGACTGAGCTTGAACCCAGCCTCTTCCCCACACTCTACCACAACAGGAACACCATCATTAAGAATTACTATATCTGGATAACTAACCCAATATGGCGCAGGAATAATTACCTCATCGCCGGAATTAACTGTAGCAGAAAAAGCATTGTAAATAATATGCTTTCCACCCACACCTACTGTGATGTTTGAAATATCATAATCAAGACCATTATCTTCTTTAAATTTTTTTTGAATTGCTTTTTGTAAATCTGGTGTACCTTTACCAGGAACATATTTAGTAAAACCATTATTAATAGCTTTAATAGCAGCATTTTTAATGTGATCTGGTGTATCAAAATCTGGTTCACCAGCTGCCAAAACAATAATATCTTTTCCAGCACGTTTTAATTCTTGCGCTTTCATATTGGTAGCTATTGTTAAAGACGGTTTTATATTGTTTACTCTGCTTGAAATCATTTTTTTTTAACCAAGATATCTATAAACTTATTTAAAAAAAACTACAAGCATGCCTTTTAAAATAGTCAGTGAAAATCAACCAAAGGGTGACCAGCCTCAAGCTATTAAAAAATTAGTTGATGGATTGAGTGAGAATAAAAGAAGTCAAGTTTTATTAGGAGTTACAGGTTCTGGCAAAACATTCACTATCGCAAATGTTATTGAAAAATATAATAAACCAACGCTTATTATGGCGCCAAACAAGACATTAGCTGCACAATTATATGAAGAATTAAAAGTTTTGTTTCCTGAAAATGCAGTAGAGTATTTCGTTAGCTATTATGACTACTATCAGCCAGAAGCTTACGTACCGAGATCAGATACATTTATAGAAAAAGAGTCATCGATCAATGAACAGATAGATAGATTCAGACACTCTGCAACAAGATCACTTGTGGAAAGAGATGATGTAATAATAGTTGCAAGTGTATCGTGTATTTATGGAATTGGTGCGGTTGACTCCTATTCTCAAATGACTCTTGAAATAAAAAAAGGGCAATCAATTAATTTAATGAATTTTTTGAGAGAATTAGTCGACCTTCAATATAAAAGAAATAATATTGATTTTAGAAGGGGGATGTTTCGTGTTACGGGAGATAGAGTTGATATATTTCCAGCGCACCTGGAAGATATTGCTTGGAGAGTTAGTTTTTTTGGAGATGAGATTGAAGAAATAAAAGAATTCGACCCTTTGACTGGAGAATTCATTCAAGAATTTGATGAAGTTAAAATTTTTGCCAATAGTCACTATATAACTCCAAAACCAAGATTAGAGAAAGCAATTAAAGAAATTAAAAATGATTTAAAGAAAAGGTTAGAAGAATTTGATCAAGAAAAAAAACTATTAGAGCATCAAAGATTAAAAGAAAGAACGAATTTTGATTTAGAAATGATTCAAGCAACGGGTACTTGTTCAGGAATTGAGAATTACTCTAGATATTTAAGTGGACGAAACTCAGGAGAAGCTCCCCCAACTTTATATGAATTTATTCCTGAAAATGCACTTTTAATAATAGATGAATCACACGTTACTGTTCCCCAAATTAAAGGCATGTATTTAGGCGATCGTTCAAGAAAGACAACATTATCAGATTATGGATTTCGTCTACCTTCATGCTTGGATAATAGACCTTTAAAGTTTGAAGAATGGGATATGATGAGACCATCTACAATATTTTTATCAGCTACGCCTGGTCCTTGGGAATTGGAAGAAGTAGAGCATAATTATGTCGAACAAATTATAAGACCAACTGGTTTAATTGACCCTGAATGTGAAATTAGATCAACAGTAAATCAAGTTGAGGATTTGATGGGGGAAATCCAAAAAACATTAAGTAAAAAAAATCGTGCTCTAATTACCACATTAACAAAAAAGAATTCTGAAGATCTCACTAACTATTTGAAAGAACAGAACTATAAAGTTGAATATATGCACTCTGATGTTGATACCATTGATAGAATTAAGCTCATTCGATCTCTTAGAATGGGGGAGATAGATATAATTGTAGGTATTAATTTACTTAGGGAGGGACTAGACATACCTGAATGTGGTCTCGTTGCAATATTAGATGCTGATAAAGAGGGATATCTTAGATCTAAGACTAGTCTTGTTCAAACTATTGGCAGGGCAGCTAGGAATGTAGATGGTAAAGTTATCTTATATGCAGATATAAAAACTAAAAGTATTCAAGCTGCTTTAGAGGAGACAGAATACAGAAAACAAAAGCAAATCGAATATAACAAGATTAATAATATCACACCTCAATCAGTTAAACGAAATATTGGAGAGATAATTGAAAGCATCTATGAAAAAGATACATATACTGTAAGTTTAACTAAAAAAGAAGATTTGAGCCCATCAAAATTTGAAAAACATTTGCAAAAATTAGAAAAAAAGATGCTATCAGCTGCAGAAAATTTAGATTTTGAAAAAGCAGCAATGTATAGAGATGAAATAAGAAAAATTAAAAAAGATCAAATGGGTATTAATTGATTATTCAGAACTTTATAGGAATAGCTTTCAGCTTAGCCATCTTGATTTGGTCATGTAATTATGCAATCAAAAATTCAATAGCTATTGCTCAAAAATACAAAATTCGAGATATATTTGTAGGAATTTTCATTATTGCAATAGGTACATCACTACCTGAATTCGCTGCAACATTTCAAGCATTGCAATTTAAATCTGAAGGAATTGTGGCAGGTAATTTAATTGGGAGTAATATAGCTAATATTTTACTGGTTGGAGGTATAATGTTATTTCCAATATCTAAATTAAAAATACTAGATCAAGATAAGAGTACATTTTTATTTTTTTTAATTTTTTCAATATTTTTCTTTTTTTTGATAATTTTTGATATCACAATTGATATCAAATTAGCAATTGTATTTATTTTTTTATTAATTGTTTTTTTTTATTATGAACTTAAAAAACCTATTGATGAAGAAATTTCTTCAACGATCGTAAATAATCAACCCTCTTATCTACTGGCCCTTAAAATAATTTTCTCATTTTTAGTTCTATTTTTTAGCTCACGTTATTTTATTGAATTTGCAAAAAATTTAACTGAATTATTTGGAGTTGCAGAGACAACAATTGGAATTACCGTTGTTGCTTTTGGAACTTCTTTGCCTGAGGTAATTGCAACTATCATTTCAATAGTAAAAAAGCAAAATAATTTAGCTATTGGAAATATTTTGGGATCAAATATAGCCAATATATTTGGAATCACGCTAATTGCTGTGTTTTTGAATAGTGAAATAAATTACTTCTTTCTTTTAACAATGATAGACAAATGGCTATTTTTATTAACATCTTTAATGTTCTTCACAATAATTATGCTTAGGTTAGCTGGAAAAATCTTATCAATAGCACTAATATTGTGCTACTTAACTTACTTCTCATATTTATATATGTAAAATCGATAGTTGATGAAAAGAACAAAATTACTCTCTATTTTAGCATTACTACTGATTGTAGTATTAATTTCTTTAAGTTTTATAAAACTTCCTATCTCAACTTTAACTAATGAAAGAATTCAATCAGAAACCCAAGGTTATGTATCCTTTCACGGTGCAGAAGCGCAATCTCTTTTGTTACTTCCTACTCCAAAAATTGAATTATTAGACTCTTTTTTTTCTATAACCCATCCTTCAATTAAGTTGGATATTTTTTCTTCATATACAGAATTATCTAAATCCCTTTTTAATGATGAGAATATTCACATTACATCCTCTAAGACAACTTTAGAAAATATTGAAACTGACCTTTTTAATAATTCTGTCTTACTAGAGGATGTAATTGAAAACCTTAAAATAGAAATTTTAAGTGAAAAAGAATTTACTGAAATTAAATCGAATAACTTTATTTATAAAGGGGCTGAATTTCAATTTAGTTTTCAATTACAAAATGAAAAATTAAAAAAGTTATCTTTTTCAATTGATGGCCTTGATGTTAATGAATTAATTTTACTTTTAGATAAAAAATATCAAAAATTTTTCAAACAAATTAGTTTTGCAACTCTTAATATTAAAGGTGAGTATTCCTATGACAATCTAGTATTTGAAAAATTTGATTTGATTACCGAAGATGATGCAAAATTAAGTATTTTGGGCTCAATCGATATAAAAAATATATTCAATAGTGATTTGAATATAATTGCAGACAACCTCTCTTCAAAGACTGTATTACAGATTGTTAAAAATTTCGATTTAATAGATATATTTCCTGAATTACCTGAAGGTACAATAAATAAATTTGATATTTCATTACAAGGAAATAAAATTGAAATCAATAATATTGAATATTTATCTAAACTTCTAACTAAAATTAATTTAATTGGCGATATCAGTAACTTAGATATTTATAATAGTGTTTTTAAAATTCAAGTTAGCTCGCCATCCTCTAAAGAAATAATGAATTTTACCCAAACTCTCCTACCTAATATCAATATTCCAAATTTTAAATTTGATCAATTTGATTTAGATGGCACAATTGAAAATAATAACTTTGTTATAAATTCACTAACTTTAAATGATAAAGAAACAGTATTAGAGACTTCAGGTAGTATAAATCTTAGCAATAATTATGAGCAAAATTTTGATTTAAAATTATTCAATTTAAAAAAGTCAAAATTATTACAATTTTTCCCTCAATTATCAGATACTATAAATCTAATTCCTGGAAAAATTATAAATTTTGATGGTTTTATATCAGGATCTTATATAGAAATTTCAAATTTAGAAATCTTAAAAGAAGATGAACCTTCAATAGTAATTGCAGGTGATTTAAACTTACAAAACTTAAATGAAACATTCCTTAATGTTAAGATAGAAAAAATTACCTCTTCTGATTTAGAAATTATTTTAAATAACTTAGATCAACAAAGTCTTAGAAAATATCTTGACACTTACAGCTACGATAAGCTATCTGGTAATCTTTTCTTTGATTTCAAAGATAAATCTATTTTAGTTGATAAGATTATCATTCACCAAGAAGATAAAGAAGTTGGGAATATTGTTGGAAGAATTTCAGATTACAAATTCACAGGTGATATAATTTTAGAGAATATTAATTTATCAAGTATTGATCAAAATTTTCTAAAAACTGAAAGGCTAAATGGATTTTTGAATCTGATAATTAAATCTCCAAGTTACGTATCTGATAAAAGTTTCACTGATTTAGAGGGTTCAATAAATGGAGAGATTAAAATCAATATTTCAGAGGATGAACTTGCACTTGTATTGTTTATGCAATTATTATCTCAAGATATTGAAGATTTAGAACAAATTAATCAGTTATTAAGCACACTATCAAATTCATTTATTAATAAAAAAATTATTATTAATTCAAACATTGAAAATCCCTCTAAAAATAAAATTGTATTAAATGATCTATCTTTTAAATCTACTGATGGCAAAGTACTTTTTGGAAAAATAGAATACATGGAGTCAAATTTCAAAATTACTTTATTTGATATAATTGATGAAGATGATTTCATAATTAAATATGAAAATGGGAGTTATTCCTACGAAAGAGTCATACCAGATGGGACTGTTCGTAAACCCTTGGAAGAATTAATTCAAAAAAATATAAATAAGTTATTTGAAAACTTACTTCAATGATTTTAATACAAAATTAATAATACTTTTTTCTATATTTACACCATCCAAACGATTAATTTCTTGAATACCCGTTGGAGAGGTAATATTTATTTCGGTCAGAAAACCATCAATTATATCTATTCCAACAAAATATAATTTTTTGTTTATTAAAAAATTTTTTATTTTTTGACATATCAATTTCTCTTTTTTGTTTAATGATGTTTTAACTGCTGATCCACCAGCATGGAAGTTAGATTTAATACTATTTTTTTTTGGAACTCTTAAAACTGAACCTTTAACATTTCCATTGATTAAAATGACTCTTTTATCCCCTCTTATGTAATTTTTTAGAAATCGCTGTGCGATAATTGGGTTATTTGAGAATTGATTTATATACTTTGATAAAAAATTCGTAAGATTTCTTTTACTAGCGTCTACTTTTACTATTCCTAAACCTCCATTACCATAAGCAGGCTTGAGAATAACCTCATTATTTTTTTCAATAAATTTTATTAATACTTCCACATCTGAGGAAATAATTGTTGATGGAGTTAAATCAGGGAAGTTCATCATAATATGTTTTTCTGGAAAATTTCTTAATTCTGAGGGATTGTTAATAACCATTGGTTTTTTTAATTTTTCTAGCAAATATGTATTAGAAATATATTTCATATCGTAAGGAGGGTCCTGTCTGATAAATATTGCGCTAAAATTTTCTAGATCTACATTTATTTTATTTTTTATATCATAAGTAAGTGTCCCATTGTCTTTTAAAAAAATTCTAAAAATATGAGATTTGATTTTATTTTTACGATTAATATCAGCATAAACCCAATTAGGATCATTATAAAAACACTCTATTCCTCTATTCAAAGACTCTTTAATAATCATATATGTAGAGTCCTCGGATATATTTATCTTCTTGGGGTCATCCATCTGAAATAAAAATTTCATAATTTAATAATACCTTTGATTTAACAATGAATTAAGATTTTGGGACTGATTAAACTCCTCTATCAAGACATCAGCAGGAGTTTTTTGATCTTTAATAATATTTTTTAATTTATCCAAATGAATACTTTCATCTTGACCATTAGAATTAAGATATGCCCTTCTATTTAAACCTGATATTGCAATTTCAAGTAATCTTTGTGCTTCGATATATACTTTCTTTTTCATGAATTCACATTGAAGTCCATATTTGGGTACATTGTTATATAAGTTTAAAATTTCATCATAAGACCAACTATGTGTTTCTTGCCATAACGTCTCTAGATTTTCTTCATCATAAAGAATTCCTGTCCAAAAAGCTGGTAAGGCACAAATCATCTCCCATTTACCAGCATCAGCTCCTCTAACTTCCATATAAGACTTTAACCTCACCTCTGTAAAGATAGTTGAAAGATGATTAATCCAGTCGGTTATTGAAAGACTGTAGTCATTTAGGTTACTATCATTTGTAGATTTATTTAATAATTCTAAAAAACTATATTGAGTTGTGTCTACATGCTTTCCATTGATTTTAAGGAAATAATTTTTAACACTCAAAACATAATCTACATACTCTTCAATAGAGAAATTTTTATTTATGAAATTAGTTTTTATTCCACATCTTTCACCATCTGTATCTTGCCAAGTATGTATTCTGTTACTCAACAAGTTATTTTTTTGTGATTCTTTGAATGGTGAATTGCAAAATAAAGACATAACAATTGGTTGTATTCTATTGGAAACAACAAATTTTTTTATTAAGTCCTCATTATCAAAATAATCAAAATTTGCCTGAACTGTGCACGTTCTTGTCATCATATCTAGGCCTCTAGTACCTACTTTTGGCATATAATTTTTCATAATTTTATACCTATCCTTAGGAATAAAATTAATGCTATCTAAATCACTGATGGGATCAAATCCCATACCAATAATACATAGATTATTTTGCTCAGCATATTCTTGTAATTCATTTAGATGCTCATAGGTTTCAGTACATGTTTGATGGACATTTTTTAAAATCTTCCCAGATAGTTCTAATTGACATCCAGGCTCAAGGGTTACGCTCGCTCCATTTTTAGAGAGTGAAATTAACTGATTGTAAGCATTATATTCATTTTTTTGCCAGCCCTTACTTAGTAAAAATTTAAATAAGTTTTGAATGCTTACTTCGCCATCAAATTCAATTCTTTTTTTATTCTTACAATGAAAGATAAATTTTTCATGCTCGGTACCTATTCCTTTGTGATCTTTATCTGTAAAGCTTGAATGAAAATAATTTATAAGATCAGATTTTTGTAACATTTAAAAAACACTATTCTTGTGAAAGTTACATTTTTTAATTTGGCTTGAATACTCTTTAGCTTGTCTTTCAACTTTTTTTGCTACATCCAACAGCCATTTCTTCTTATTAAATGATTTTTTTTGATATCCGCCTCTGCCTTCATGGTAAGCAAGATAATGATTATAAACATCACTTTTATTGAGTTTCAAAAGTCTATATGAACCATCAATGTACCAACCTATAAAATCACTAGCATCTTCAAAATTTTTTCTGTCAGCATTTGAATTACCTGTAGAAATTTTATATTCCTCCCAAGTACCATCAAGTGCTTGGCTGTACCCATAAGCGCTTGAGGCCCTAAGACCAGGTATGAAGCCTAAAACCTTTTTTCTTGGTGGTCTTGCTGTCCTTTGAAATGAAGATTCTTGCTTGATAAAACTTAATTGTAGACTGACAGGAACACCCCATTTTTCTTTTGTATTCTCAGTGTATAATTTCCATTTGGGGTTTGTTTTAAAAATATCGCAAATATTTGATTGATTAAATGACCTATCAGTAACACAACCAGCTAAAAAAAGAAAAAAAATTAATAAAAACTTTATCATGAGAAATTCTCATTTAAAAAATCACTCATAATATCAAGGCCTTGGAGCGCTGCACCTTTTGATGAAATCATCGATCCTGATGACCATGCATAAGTATCAAAGTGAACCCATGGAGTTTTAGGTGATAAAATAAATTCCTCAATAAATAATGCTGCGGTTATTGAACCTGCCATTCCATCAAGCGATGCATTACATAAATCAGCTACTTTAGATTGAAGTTTAGATTTATAATTTTTAAATAGAGGTAATCTCCAACACCTTAACTTTCTACTATTTAACATTTCAATTTTTTTTATAGTAGGCTCATGATTACAGAAGTAAGCAGGCAAATCCTCACCTAACGCCACTCTAGCTGCACCAGTTAAAGTAGCAAAATCAATTATTATTGATGGATTTAATTCATTAGCCAATTCCATAGCATCTGCTAGTAGTAATCTTCCTTCAGCATCGGTATGAGAGATCTCAATAGATTTTCCAGATCGAGAGTTGTATACATCTCCTGGCCTCATTGCCTTAGATGAAATAGAGTTTTCTGCTGCAGGGATAAGAAGCACAATTTTACTTTTCTTTAATAAATAAGACGATAATAAAAATAATGATAAGGCTATAGAGGCGCCCCCCATATCCTTTTTCATATTTCTCATTGAATTCCCGGGTTTAATATTGACTCCTCCTGTATCGAAAGTAACTCCTTTTCCAATAATAACTATCGGTTGATCTTTATTATTAATTTTTTTATTTGAGACTTGTAAAAATTGTGGATGAATATTTGATGATTTTCCTACTGCGTAAGTAAGAGGAAAGAGCTTTTTAATTTGAGAGTCTGTATATTTTTTAAAATAAAATTTTGAAAATAGCTTATGATTTTTGACAATGTTATTAAATGTTAACGGATTGAGTTCATTAGCTGGCATATTAATTAAGTCCAATGAGAGTTTTGTTGCTTTTGAGTAATGATTTAAAAATTTAATTTTATCCTTATCTTTTACATATAAAGAATTTTGAGAAGTTTTATGCCTTAATTGATGTTGGCCCCAAATCCATGCTTTTTGAACATCTGTTTCAGAAGAATCAGAATATTTAAGAAAGCTGAAATAATTACCTATATTTGTTGAGGAAAATGAACTGATCCCTGATAAATCAGCATTTTTTCCCTCTCCAATTACAACCTCTTTTAAACGGCCATCATCATATGGAATCTTTAGGATTTTTCCTTTTTCACCCTTGAAATTATTTGATAAACACCAATTTTTATTAAATATTGACTGTTTTATTAACCATTGATCAAATTTATTTTGTGAAATGATTGAAATTTTTGTAGAACACTCAGTGTTATCATTGGTAAACATAACTTATAAAGGAATATTAGAAAAAAATGACTAAACAACAAGCGGAAAAGAAAACTGTTAAGTTTGAAACAGAAGTTTCAAAACTGTTAGATATCGTAGCTAACTCACTTTATACAGAGAAGGAAATATTTTTAAGAGAATTAATTTCTAATTCATCTGATGCTTGTGAAAAACTTCGTTATGTAAGCCAGACAGACTCCAGTGTAGAAAAGACCAAACAATTTGAAATACGAGTTCATATAAACGAAAAAAACAAAACAATTACAATTAAAGACAATGGTATTGGAATGGATGAAAAAGATATGCAATCTAATTTAGGCACCATTGCCAAATCTGGAACAGAGGATTTTATTAAGAAGATGGGTGATAAAAAAGGAGACATTAATCAAATTGGTAAATTTGGAGTTGGTTTTTATTCCTCTTTTATGGTTTCAGATCAAGTAGTAGTAAGATCCAAAAAATATAATAGTCAAGAGGGTTTCTTATGGACTTCAGATGGCAAAGGAACATTCTCAATTGAAAAAACAAATTATAATAATAACGGAACTGAAATCGTTTTATCTATAAAAAAAGACGAGAGTGAGTTTTTAAGTAAATATCGTATTGAAGAAATAATTAAAAAATATTCTGATTTTGTCCCTTTCCCTATTTTTGTCTCATCAGAAGAAGACGATAAAGAAAAAAAAGACAAAAAAGAAGTTGAATCACAAATTAATTCTGCAGAAGCAATATGGTTAAAAGATAAATCAAAAATTAAAGAAGAGGACTATAAAAACTTTTTTAATCAAATTTCAAATTTTTATGATGATCCACTGAAAACTATTCATTTCAAAGCTGAGGGAGTTGTAAACTATACTGCCCTGCTTTACTTGCCTAAGTCCCAACCACAAGATTTATATCATCCTGATAGAAAGAACAAATTAAAGCTCTATGTAAACAAAGTTTTTATTTCAGATAAACTCGAGTCTCTTATTCCAGCTTGGCTTAGATTCATTCCTGGAGTTGTTGATACTGAGGATTTAAGTCTTAATATTTCAAGAGAAATATTACAAAATAATGCTGTTATTAATAAAATTTCAAATGCAATTACAAAAAGAATTTTAAAAGAAATAAGTGAATTAAAGAAAAAAAAACCTGATGAATTTCTTTCATTTTGGAAAAACTTTGGACCGGTTATTAAAGAAGGACTTTATGAATTTAATGACTTTCATGATCAAATTTTTGAATTCACTCTTTTTCATTGTTCTGAAAAAAATGAGATGATTTCTCTTGATGAATACATTTCAGATTTTTCAAATGAGAAAAAGAAAATTTACTATATCTCTGGTGAAAATAAGGAAAATTTAATTAATTCTCCTCAAATGGAGTTATTTAAAAACAAAAATATTAATGTCCTCTTAATTATAGATCCAGTTGATGAATTCTGGATGCCTATGAAAATGAAGTTTAAAGAATATGAATTCACTTCCATTACAAAAGGTGAAGTAGATATAGAAGAAAAGTCTGACAAATCTGAAGATATAAAAGAACCTAAAGAGAATTTAGATTTTGTTGCATATCTTAAAGATCTTCTTAAAGATAAAGTAAAAGATGTTAAAGTTTCAAAAAGGTTAACAACAAGTGCTTCCTGCCTAGTTGCTGATGAAAATGATATGGATATGCATTTAAAAAAGTTAATGGCAGCTAATAATCAAAATATATCTGATGAAAAAAGAATATTAGAAATTAATATCAATCACACTCTAGTATCCAAAGTAAAATCTCTTGAAAAATCTCAAAAAGATAAATTTAGTGAAATCCTATATGATCATGCAAAGTTAATGGAAGGAGAAAACCTTGATGATCCTAAAAAATATACTAATCTTATTGCAGAACTTGTATCATTATGAGCGATCAATCTAAAAATCAAATTGATGTCGAATATGTATCTCCAAAAACAGATAAGGTAATGTGTGATGGAGGTAACGAAGAATTAGGTCATCCAGCTGTTTATTTTAAAATTGATAAAAAGCAGGAAGTGGTCTGTAACTATTGTAATAAAAAATTTATTAGAAGAGATTAATTCTTTTTTTCTTTATTAACTTCACGAACCAAAAAATCTCTTAAAGCTTCAATTTTTTTTGAACCCTTTAACTCAGGAGGGTAAGTGAAGTAAATTGTTGCTTTTGGTGTTTTCAAATTTGGCAAAATAGGTACTAAATTATTTTTAGAGGTCTTCATGTATTCTGGTAAAGCACCGATGCCTGCACCACCACTAATGGCACGCATAACACCGTACATATTTGATATAAATAGTTTTTTATATTTTTTATTTTTGGGGAGGAAATCTAAAATACAATTTACATCCGGGATAGATGGCTCAACATCATGGCCAAAAGCAATAATATTATGTTTGACTAGTTCGCTAGCATCTTTAGGAATGCCATGTTTTTCAATATATTCTGGTGAAGAATATATTCTAAATTGAAAAGCGTATAAAGGTAGTCTAATTAAATCTACCTGTTTGGGTTCATTTAGTCTTAAAGCTACGTCTGCTTCTCCCTGTGATAAATCTGTATATTTATTCTCAATTCTTATAGAGACATCTATATCTGGGTATGAACTTGTAAATTTATTAATTCTTGGAGCTAACCAAGTTGTACCGAAGGCTACAGTTGCAGCTATTGTCAAAGGGCCGGTGGGTTTTTCTTTTGACTCAGTTAATTGAGCCTCTGTTAGGGCAATTTTGCCAAAAATATCATGTGCGGTTTTAAATAGGATCTTTCCTTGTTCAGTTAATGTCAAACCTCGTGCATGTCTTTTAAAAAGTGAAACTCTGAGCTCTCTTTCTAGCGCACTTATCTGTCTACTAATAGAGGAGTGACTTATATTCATTTTATGGGCAGCTTCAGATATATTTAAATCTAAAGCAACATTATGAAAAATTTTTAATTTATCCCAATCCATTTTTTGAAACTATTCTCTTATATTCATTTATACTATTGATTTTTTTATTAAACAATGACCAGTCATCATTTTTTTCAATTTGATACCAAATTTTTTCAATTTCTTCATAAAGTAAGGTCTCTGGCTTGTAGAACTCAAGAGAATTAAAATTTGATATAGCCTCTTGATTACTAAAAATCTTTTCTAAGTCATGATTTTTATACTTTTCCTTAATTTCAGTTTTAAATCTTTGATTCTGTCGTCCACCTCTAAAGTCAAAAAAAATTTCTTCATACATATATGGATACTGACTTAAAATTTGATAAAAATTATTCAGAAATAATTGATTACTCTCATAATCATCACTAGGTTGAAGTGATAGTTTTTCATAAAATAGTTTAATAACTTCTTCATTATAGTAGTTAACATATTTTTTTAACTCATTTACAATTGGATTATCTTCTAAGAAAATAGTCATTATTGAAGCTAACTGTTGTAGGTTCCAAAAAATTGCATCAGTTTGATTAGAAAATTTATATAAACCTGAGTGATCAAAGTATGCTGCTATTTTGTGAGGGTCATATTTTTCTAAAAATCGGTACGGCCCATAGTCAAAGCTTTCTCCATTAATATTTATGTTATCTGTATTCAAAACCCCATGAACAAAACCACAAATATGATAAGATGCAGCAAGTTTTGCGCATTTTTTAACAACACTCTTGAAAAAGTTTAGAGGACTATTGTTTTTTTCATCAAGGAATAGATAATGTTTACCCACTGATTTTATTAATAATTCCAGACTATCATGATCTTGATGGTAAGCATGATATTGAAAAGTACCTATTCTTATGTGTGAATGGGAAACTCTAACTAAAATACTTGATCTTGTTGGAGAAGGTTCATCGGATCTAATGAGGTTTTCACCCGTTTCAATTAATGATAATGATTGAGAAGTGCTAACACCTTGAGCATCGAGGTAATTACTACACAATACCTCTCTTACACCTCCTTTAAGCGTCAATCGTCCATCTCCACCTCTAGAGTATGGAGTCACACCACTCCCTTTAGTTCCTAAATCATAAAGTTTTTTATTCTTATAAAATTGAGCAATCGTAAAGCCTCTGCCATCACCAATATTAGGATTATATACTCTAAATTGATGTCCATGATACTTCATGGCAAGATTCTTTTTTAATGGCAGTTCTTTATGTTCAAATAAAGCAAAAAAATTAATCCACTCTTGATCGTCAATATTTGAAAATTCTTTAAAATTGTTATTTCTATATCTTATTATTGTATTTGGAAAATTTGCAGGCTTAACTTCATCATAAAATTTTTCATTTAAGAAAAAATATGGAGATATTAGTTCTGGAAGAGTGCTTTTATTCAAAAAATATCAATTGGAGAAGAATATGTAAGTTTAAACAAATCTGCTACAGGTTTATATGTCAACATCCCTTTATAAGTACTTAGTCCGTTTAAGTGATGAGCAGAATTTTTGCAAAATGCTTCAATACCTGAGTTAGCTAATTTTTGAATATAGGGTAATGTTGCTGTGTTTAGAGAAATTGTTGAAGTTCTTGGAACAGCTCCTGGCATATTTGCAACACAGTAATGAATAACATTATCAATTACATACGTTGGATCTTCATGAGTAGTAGCCTTACTTGTCTCAAAACATCCCCCCTGGTCAATTGCAACATCAACCATAACACAAGAGTGTTTCATTAATTGAAGGTGTTTTTTTTGAATAATTTGAGGTGCTTGAGCTCCTGGTATTAATACTGCTCCAACAATAAGATCATATTCAGAAACAATATCCTCCATATTAATATCATCAATATTTAGAATTTGAGCCTTTGGAAATTCATTTTTTAAAAAATCAATTCTTTCATTATTTTTTTCTAAAATAGTCAAATGAGATTTCATTCCATCTGCAATTAATGCAGCATTGTACCCAACTACACCTCCACCAATGACTAAAGTATTTGCAGGTGGGCTATAACTAGAACCCCCAAGTAAAATTCCACTTCCACCTGAATGTTTTTCCAAGCACCTAGCTCCAGCTTGAATAGATAAACGTCCTGCAATTTCACTCATAGGTGTTAACAATGGCAGTCCCTGAGAGTCACTTGTAATAGTTTCGTAAGCAATAGATGTACATTTACTCTCTAAAAGCTGTTCTGTTAAATTTTTTGATGAAGCTAAATGAAGATAGGTAAAAAGAATTTGATTGGGTTTTAATAATTGAGTTTCACTTAATTGAGGCTCCTTGACTTTGATTATGAGTTCTGATTTTTCATAAATATCATTGGGTGTTTTAAATATTTTTGCACCAATATTAATATAATCTTCATCAGAAAACCCTGAACCAATACCGGCATTAGACTCCACAATGACTTCATGACCATTATCTATTAATGTTTCGATACTTTGAGGAGTTAAACCAACTCTAAACTCATTATTTTTAATTTCTTTTGGAACACCAATAATCACAAATTAACCTCTACTAATTCTTTTTCTCTATCAAGAAACTTGTACTCCATTTTAATCGTTTTAAACATTAAATTAACTTGATTAAAAACATCATTAGGTAAAAAATCAGCACAAGAATAAACATCTAATTGCATCAGTCCTGGATTACTTTCATCCCATATATGTAATGCTATATGACTAGTTTCAATAATTGCAACTGAAGTCATGCCTTTATTACCCTTTTCGTTGACGTAAGTAGTGTATGGACCTGCTAATAATTTCATATCAATTTTTTTAATTAGGGCTCTGATCCAATCAGAGATCTTATTTAAATCCTCTTCTTTAGGACACCAACCAATATCAGCTCTAACGATTAAATGTTTATGTTTTTGAGTCATTCTAACCTCCTATAATAGAGGTATTCGTCTCAGGGAATACCATTACCTGTGTATTCGTTTACAGAGAATAACTATCTGACTAAGTAAAGGTTATCACAAAAGTTATTTTTGATCGATTAGATTTTTATAAGTAATTTACAAAATAATTTTTTTGTGATTCTTAAAATGTCTGTAAAATACATATATGATTGGCTTGGAAATTCTCAAAAATAGAATAAAAGAAGCCCCAAAAACATCAGGTGTCTATCTTTTCAAAAATAAAAAAGATATTCCAATTTACATTGGTAAAGCGATTAATATCAAAAGAAGACTATCTAATTATGGGAATCTTCCAAAACTTCCCAGAAGACTTCAAAAAATGGTCTCTCAAACTGTTAATATTGACTTTGAGCTAACCGAGTCTGAGAGAAATGCTTTACTTCTTGAGGCTTTATTAATTAAAAAATTTTCGCCTCGATATAATATTCGGCTCAAGGACGATAAATCATTTCCTCTTATCAAAATCACAAATGGTCATTTCCCAAGATTAACTCGATTTAGAAATGATTTTCATCAAGATGATCGCGTTTTTGGTCCTTTTACCTCTGCTCTGAAAACAGATAAGGTAATAAAAATACTGCAAAAGTCATTTAAATTAAGAAGCTGTTCTGATTTAGAATTTAAAAATAGAAAAAGACCTTGCCTGCTTTTTGATTTAAAGCAGTGCTCAGCACCTTGTGTGCAATATGTCAATCAACAAGATTATGAACAACAAGTAAATGATACAATCAAGTTTTTTCAGGGAAATCAGAAATCAATATTTAACAAACTAGAAAAACAAATGATTTTTTTTAGCAAAAATGAAAATTATGAAAAAGCAGCAGAAATAAGAGATAGTCTTCAGTCATTAAATTATATTATAAGAGAAGAAGTTAAGATTGGGAATCAAGATGCAAATTATGATTACATTCATATTAATGATAAAGATTACTTTTCTATTTTCATAGGCTTTATTCGTTATGGTCGATATTTAGGAGGTAATTTGATTTACTATTCTGAAAAAGTTGAAGATGATATTGATGCTACATCTTTAATCATTCAATTTTATTTAAAAAGTTTTAGGCCTAATAAGATTATATTATCAAAAAAAATAATTGGATATTCTGAATTAAAATCAATTATGAATGATAATTATAAAATAGACACAATTATAAAAAAAAACTCGATACCCGGTATGAAGCAAATTTCTAAATTAGCTCTTAAGAAAAATGATAAAGAAGTCCTTTTACAAAAACAAAAATATCAAAGCAATAATGAAATTTTAGAATTGTTAAAATATCGTTTTAAAATTAACTATCCTATTGAGAGAATTGAAGCGTATGATAATAGTTTCTTTGGCAATAATTATGCTGTTTCTTCCTATGTCGTTTTCAATGAGGATGGGTTTAGTATAAAGGACTCAAGGACTTACAAATTTAAAGACTACGATTTAAAAAAGTTTGGGGATGCTGATCTAATGAGAAAAGTCTTTGAAGCCAGATTCTCTAAAGATGATAAGGTCCTTCCTGACATTATTATAATTGATGGGGGTCTTCCTTATTTAAAGATTTGTAATGACATCATTCAAAAAAATGGCATTAAAGAAGACATTTTTTTAATTGGAGTAAGTAAAGGTTATAAAAGAGATTTTCGCTTTGACCGATATCACACATCAAAGGAGCGAAATATCTCTTTAAAAGAAGTTCCTCAAATTGAGGGATTTATTCAAAAAATGAGAGATAAAGCACATAATTTATCAAAAAAAAATAGTATGAAAAGAATGTCTGATTCACTTAAAACAAGTTTTCTTGATGGGATTTCAGGTATTGGGAAAATTAAAAAAATGAGGGTAATAAATTTTTTTGGAAATGTGCAAAATTTAAAGCAGGCTACACGCGACGAACTAATTCAAATTAAAGGATTAAATTCGAAAAATATTCAGGATATATTAGATAAAATAAATGGCTAAAATTTATACGATACCTAATATAATTACGTTCATCAGAATAGTATTAATACCCATAATTCTTTATCTCCTATTTTCTGAAAATCCAAATATTGTCTTGTTAGCCGGTGGACTTTTTATAATTTCATCTATATCTGATTATTTTGATGGCTACTTAGCAAGAGCATTGAATCAATCTTCAAAACTAGGAGCTTTATTAGATCCCATTGCAGATAAATTATTAATTGCTTCTGTTATAGTTGTATTAGTAGACACAAATGTGATTTCAAACTTACATGTTATTCCTGCTATCGTAATTTTACTTAGGGAAATTGCTATATCCGGACTCAGAGAATTTCTAGCGAAAATGAACACAGATATGCCTGTCAGTAAGTTAGCTAAATATAAAACAACATTTCAAATGGTTAGCCTTTCAATATTAATTATTAGTCTGGGCTTTGAACTCAACGACTTTTTATGGAATTTAGGTCTTATAACTCTTTGGATAGCAGCTATTATCACATTATTATCTGGATATAAGTATATGGCCAAAGGACTTAAGCATATTTGAAAATTACAATTAAATATTTTTCTTGGATTAGAGTTAAATTGAAAAAAGGGTCTGAAGAGTTTGATTTTGAAAAAAATACTTCTTTTAAAACTGCTTCAAATATTTTGATAAAAAAGCATCCTTATTTTAAGGAGATATTTGATGACTCAAGTATCAAATTTTTTCTAAATCTTAGTGAGATTGAAGATCATGAAATAATTCTTAAAGATGGTGATGTTATTGCTTTATTACCTCCTGTAACAGGTGGGTGATGATTAAAATAACTAATGAAGACTTTAATCTTGAAGAAGAATTTTTAAAAATAAGTTCAAAGAAAAATGGAGCCTATAGTTTTTTTTTAGGGACCGTTAGAGATGACATTCTTAAAAATAAAAAAAAAATTGATGGTATCTTTTTAGAGTGCTATCAAGATTTAGCCCACCAACAATTAACAAAAATTCGCAATCAAGCAATTCAACAATGGCAGCTTACTGAATGTAATATCGTTCATCGTATTGGATCATTAGGTCTTGGTGAAAAAATAGTTTTGGTTATCACTTCATCAAAGCACAGGGCCAATTCTATAAGCGCATGTGAATATGTCATTGATAACTTAAAAGCAAATGTAGCATTTTGGAAATTTAATATCTTTGGTGAAAATCAGGAAGCTGTTGAATTTAAAAAAAAAGATTTAGATAAATTTTTACAGTGGTCAAATATAGTTAAAACTAATTAATCAGCATAGTTTGGATCTACAGTTTTCATATAGAGCTCAGAAATAGATTTCGTAATATCGCCCACATTAAATGTTTGATCATCTATTTTTCCAACTGGTGTGACTTCGACAGCAGAGCCGGTTAGGAATATTTCATCAGCATTTTTTATCTCATCAGGATAAATTTCTCGCTCAACAACATTGATATTTTGAGATTTGGCTAAATCAATAACTGTCTTTCTAGTAATTCCATTTAGAAAACAGTCAGGGATAGGAGTATGAATTTCTCCATTCATCACAAAAAAAATATTCGAACCTGTTGACTCGCTTACCCTTCCTTTATAATCGAGCATTAAAGCATCACTATAACCATTCTTTTCTGCTTCATGTTTACTAAGAGTGCATATCATATATAAACCTGCTGCTTTCGCATCAGTGGGTATTGTATCAGGTGATGGTCTTCGCCATATTGCTGTTTGTAAAGCAATTCCCTTTAATCGATCTTCTTTAGAAAAATAACTAGGCCACTCCCAAGTTGCAACAGCAACATTAATTTTATTTTTTTGTGCAGATACAGCCATCATCTCACTACCTCTCCAAGCGACAGGACGGACATAACCGTATTTAATATTCATTTTTTTTATTGTCTCTTCTTGAGCAAAATTTAATTCTTCTTTGGAATAAGGAATAATCATTCCCATTCTTTCGGCTGAATGAAAAAGACGATCGGTATGTTCTTCTAATTTAAAAATTTTTTCACCATATACTCTTAAACCTTCAAAAACACAGCTAGCGTAGTGTAGGCCATGATTTAATACATGAGTAGTTGCATTTTGCCATTCAACAAACTCTCCATTATACCAAATGAAACCAATTCTTTTATCAAAAGGGATTATTTCCATAATTCGAAATAATGTAATATTATTTATTTCAATTCACAATATAATTATAATCGCTTCTAATGAATTTAAGTTTTGCTGATACTCTTTATTTTAAAAAAGAAAATATCCTAGAAATTATCCTAGGATTACATCGCTCATACAAATCACTTCAAAGAGAAATTCAAACATGCTGTGAGATATATCAGTTAACATTCAATGAATTATTAGTCTTATTAGAAATTAGAAAGGGCTTTAATAAAAAAGTTGATATTGCAAATAAAATTCATATCAAAAAACAAAATCTTAATCTCATTATTAAAGATCTAATCAAAAAAAATATCATCAAAAGTAGTGATAAAAAGATTATGATTACGGATCATGGAAATGATCTTATTGAAAAAACGATTAACCGTATTAATAAAAAAATTATAAAAATTTTTCAGAAAACTGATCCTAAAAATATGGCAGGATTTATTAACATAATTGAGTCACTTTGATTAACGATCAACATATATTACTAGTTGAAGATGATGAAAGCCTTCAAATTCTTATCGAAAAATTACTTAAAAATAATAATTATATAGTTTCAAAAGCGAATAATATTAGTGAGTCAGAAAAACTATTAAAATTATTTATATTCGATTTAATTATCTTAGATGTAATGCTTCCAGATAGCACTGGCTTAGATTTCTATAGAGATCATATTAAAGATAGAGTTAACACTCCTGTGATTTTTCTTTCAGCCCTAAGTAATGTTGATGATCGCGTAACAGGATTAGAGCTTGGCGCAGATGACTATATAGGTAAACCTTTCGACTCAAGAGAACTGTTATTAAAAATCAAAAAAAATATACTCAAAAAACAATCTGCTGATACGGTTAAACTTGGAATAGACACAGAATTTGATTTAAAAAAAGAGCAGTTACAATTCAAAGGTAATAAAATAAGCCTATCAAGCAATGAAGTTAAAATACTCAAACTTCTCATTAATAACTCACATCAATTTCTTACCAGAGACCTATTAAATAATGAATTAGGTCTCGATTTTTTGTCAAGGAGTGGTGATATGCAAATTTCTCGGCTAAGACTTAAATTAAAAAAAGAATGCAACTTAGATGATTTAATTCGATCAGTTCATGGAAAAGGATATAAAATTTTTCTATAATGTTTAAATGGAGTAATTTCTCAGGCAGTCTTTTAGTTCGTTCTGTTTATTTAATTACTGTACCTATTGTTCTAGTACAAATAATTGGAATAATTATATTTTTTGAGCTTCACTGGGACTTAGTTCTAAAAAGAAGCGCTCAGTCTATTTCTAATGAAATAAAAATTTTAGAGCTCACTAAAAACTCAGATTCAATTAATGAATATGCCAATGTTTTAGAAATTATTAAAACAGATAATTTTGACCTTTCAGGTACTTATGA
>CENJ01084317.1_pt1 | contig 29933 bp, 17 predicted proteins | sample 356161 | NCBI WGS metagenome assembly CENJ01 (sample SAMEA2619531, study PRJEB7988) | marine metagenome | biome: marine biome (ENVO:00000447); feature: surface water layer (ENVO:00002042); material: "saline water (ENVO:00002010), including plankton (ENVO:xxxxxxxx)" | depth 5 m | reverse complement strand
AACGTAACCAAGTCCGTATCATCTGTATGACCAATCGTTGCACCATCTAGCAGAATATCATCAATCGTAGCAAAGGCGGTAAAAAAGTTTTCTTCTATGAATAAACTATTGAGACCACTTATTGAAGAATTTTCATTAGGAATTAAAACTTTGTTTGGTAGTGCGGTACCAATTATAGCGCCATCAATGGAGCTCATTTCATCAGGACTAATATTTATTACACCATTTCCTAGTGTTATGCCATTTACAGACTCAAGGGAACTAAACCTGCCTGAATCTGGGGAAGACATTCCAATTGATGTAGAATTAATATTCCCATTTTCAACCGTAAGATCATTAGCTATATAATCATCTTGGATAGGACTACCTTGCCATGTTCCTTCGTTTATTATGCCAACAGCATCAATTATTGAATCATTAGAACTAATTAATAAAGTTCCAGTTGCATTTGGAATCATAATTATCTGATCTGAGGTTGGCTCTTCAACTTGAATTGTTGTTTGAAAATCATCACTATTTTCTCCTTCAAAAACTAAAGGACTATTTCCAATGAGGTCACCAACGCTTGATGCACTTACTCCTGTGATACCAGAGCCATCGCCCATGAACATCCCCGCAAAAGAATCAGCAGTAATTACTCCTGACGCATTGATATTTCTTAATCCTGAAATATCGTTATTGCTATCAGTTACGAGAACTTTATTTTCAGATGCCTCTCCAAACAAGGCACTGTCCAATAATAATAATTCATCATTTGAAAGAAAATTATCTCCTCCATCAAAAAATAAGCCATTCTGAGAAGTAAGACTGCTAAAATTACCAGTGGACGGAATAGAATCACCAATTGGTGTATTATCTATAACTCCCCCTAAAATATCTAGATCATTATCAATGAATGAATCTTCAATTTCACCACCCATCCATATTCCAGAGTTGATTACACCTACAGCATCTATAAGTTCATCATTTCCAGTAGTGATTATCGTCCCACTTACATTAGGTATTACTATCTCGTGGTCTTCACTTGGTTCTTCAATATTTAAAGATATCTGATTATTATCATAAATCTCTCCCTCAAAAACTAAAGGGCTATTACCACTCAATACGCCGACAGAATCAGCTAAAATGCCTGTTAACCCTGATGCGCTTCCTATAAATAATTCAGCTGATAACGTATCTGGGAGATTGATAAGGTCAGAATATTTTCCTGAAATTGCAACAGGTGCTAAATCGTCTGTTTTTGTATAGCCTTTAGCAAAGTAGGATGTATCAGATATCACAGAATAGAAAACTGAAGTCATTTCTTGACGAGGGTCAAGTATACTCCCTCCAACTTCAATTTCTAAATATGTAGTTCTAGGGACTTCATTTATTTCATTGGAAGAACCAATAGTAGCAGATAGAAAGCCATCTTTTACAAATATCATTTGAGATTCTTCCCAGAAATGGTTACCTCCCTCAAGTTCGCGATATAATCGAAACTTAACGTTATAAAGCATATCATTTGCTGGTTGCCCATTTTCATTTGTTAGAAAACCTTGATAAGAAATTCTTCTAGGCACTGAAGTTGAATTAGTCTCACTAATACTTTTTTCAGGCACAACGATTTGTTTTGATTCTGCTATTTCCCATTTTGACTTTTGTGCAAAAATTGGCATCAAAATAATTAGCATTAGATAAATATGTTTTCTCATGATTTACTCCTCATTAAAAACGATGATATTTTTAAAAAATTAATCTAAAAGGGCCAGTCAGGCGGCGTACCAAGCTCTCCGTTATTTGATAATTCTGATGAAACTTGGAGTCCACCAAAAAGTAAAACTGCAAATAACAAAGGTCTTTCACTAAAATAGTCTGAAATATTTTTGTTAATACTCTTTAATCTTTTTGAAATTGGTATTTTCTGTTTTGGCATGTAGCCTTTTAATATTTTAGGAAGTACTGATTTAAAATGAGATTCTAACCCTGAAATACCATTTTTATTAATTATATGCATCGGGGTCATTAATAAATCTGAACCAATATAATTATAGTTTTCAGTTGGGGTTATACAAATAATGGAATTATCAACCATTAGTGATAAGTAGATTTTTGGACCATTACCTATCCTAATTTTTGTAACATTTTTTAAATCAACATCATTGGTACTAGTTAGCCCATCTAGATTTATTTCACTCCCTCCTCCAGCTACTCTGTTCAAAACTCCATCAGAATTAATTATCCTTAAATAGCCTTTCTCTTTTTCAGCAATGTAAAGGTTGCCTTTATTATCAAAATCGATTGAAACTGGTTTAAACAGCTTAGCTTCTTTTGCAGGAATGTTATTGCCCTTTAATCCTTTATTTTTGTCTGCACCAGCAACCAATTCAACTTTACTACTAGAAAGTATTTTTAAAACTCTATTTTCGTATGGGCTTACAATATATATATCAGAATTCTGATATACAGCTATATCAGTCATTCCAGAAACGATGCCAGGCTCTAGTAATGTAGAGATTCTCCCATTTGAACTTACTCTCTTTACAGATTGGCCATCATCACATACCGCAACTATGGAACCATTTTTTAGAGCTCTTAGAGCTGAGGGGCTCTTAAGTCCAGAGTTTGAATCCATTATATTTTTATATTTATTTTTTTCTTTCGCAAAGATTCTATTATTGTCCTTGTCTGAGACATAAACCTTTCCATCTGTGCCCACATCAATACCTGATGGGTTAATAAGCTCCCTATTGTACACTATCCCAGCTATGTATTCCTCGAATGTTTGATCCAAACCAGCTTTATAGATACTATGGTTATTAGAACTTGCAATAATTAAATCTCCATTTTTATCTATAGCTATTGAACTTGGAAGCTTCATCAATTCATTTCTTTCGGGGTCAATTGGTAGCGAAAAAGCTCTCCAGGAGAATTCTTTATTTTTTATTAAATACTCCTTTGGATCAAAAAACTTCATAGATAACGAACTATGATCATTAAATGTCCATGCTAGTACGTGAGTTGCTTTTTGCATAATAGCATTTTGTGATGCGCAAGAATCTGTGAAACAGGTATAGTTATATCGAGATTGAATAGCATCTTTTGTATTATCCATTTCCTTGATTTCATAAAGAGTATCTGGCATATAATCTGTTGGGTCGATAATATTATTCATTCCAAAATCTTTTAAGATATTATAGATCATATAATTAATTGCTGATTCCTGCATTGGTACAATACTATTGGAAGAAACTGCTTGTATCGATATTTTGTAATATTGCTGTTCTTCTTTTCTGTTTTTATCTTCAATTATAATAATATCATCATTTTCTTTATCAGATATTTGCGAGCTATCTGGCATTATCACTTCTAAAATAAATGAGTCTTTAGAAGATAAACCCTCAGGATCTTTAACAACTAGGTTAATTTCATAATTTGACCCTACTGGAGAAAACTCAGGTACATCTAAAAGAAAAGCCCTAGTATATGTCTCAATTGTCTCAATAGAATTATCATCTGGGTTTTTATGAATTTTGATTCTGTCTGATCTATGATACTTATAACTATCCTCAAAGATCAATGATGGAGGAAAAGACCATATATATTTTATTCTGTCTCCATCGGGATCTAGAGAGCCTTCCCCACTAATTGGGATAGTTCCACCAGGAAAAGCTTTAATATCGTCTCCTGCATTAGCCTTAGGGGCTTTATTTGTACTCTCTTTTTTACTATCGTTGGGCGCATTTTTATCTTGAGGAAAGCATATGTTAGATAAAATAATGCCTGCTATTAGAGCGAAAGTTTTAACATACTTCATATTTTTCTCTTTTCATTTTATTGTTAAATATTTTGATAATTATTAGAGTTTTATTAAAAATGATGTATTTTTTTCAGAATTAAATTTCCACCAATTTTTAGTGTTGGCTTTAGAATGATCAAAAGAATAGCTTTTCAAACTTATCTTAATATTTGTATATCTTTTCTGTCTATCTATGTTTAAATAACTATTGTTATCATTTACCATTTTTGATAATGCCCTTGCAAACCAGTAGGAGCTATTTAAATGAATGTTTATACTCCTGTTTAATCTCGTTATAAATGTACGCTGCTCATTAAATGGCAATTTTTCTAAAACTTTCTTAGAGTCATCATTCAAGAAGTCAGTCATTTTTAAATTCGAATAAGTTATATCATCCTTTACCATAACTGTTAAAAACCTTTGATAAGTTGCATATTCAAAAGGGTTGTTTACTAATCTTTCTAAGTATAATGCTTCAAACCACATTTGCCAATCAAGCCTGGGCATATGAGGAAGAAAAAACTTTGGTCTTTGGTTTTCTAAACCTGGCTTATAATTAAAATTGACATCACTCCATGTACTATCTTGACCTTGTAATTCGATAATGATCTCAGGTCTAGTCGTAGTCATAACTCTAAAAAGACCATATGCATTCATTGATCTTGATACTCGAGCAACATCTATAATTTTTTGTCCAAGTGAAGAATGATTATCAGTTTTATTAATATTTTGTGGATTATTGCCCTGAAAATCCCTATAAAGAAATATTTTAAAAGTGTATAAAAAACAAACTAACACTATTAAAGAAAATCCAAATCTAATTTTTTTATATTTGATCATTCTGTTGAAACCTGATGAAGATATAAAAAAATTATTTTTAAAGACCTTATTTAAAAATTGATCATCAAATAGTGTGATGCAAATTGCTATCGTAAGAATGTTAAAAAATCCATAGTTACCCGATAATAGTATTAATAATTGAAAAGTAATTAAAATAATTGCAGAAAAACGCCTTAACCTTCTCGGAAAAAAAATAAAAAAAGGAATTATCAGTTCACATAAGTAGGTAAATATCAAAGCAGCATTATCAAAAATTGTTGGCAGCTTATCAATGTAATAGCTTATCCATGATGGGATAGGTTGGGTCCAAAAATGATAGTTTAAAGCAGTAAGATCCCTCCACGCATTAAAACCCCCTTCTCCATAAAATGTAAATTTTACTACTCCAGACTCAAACATTAGCTTAAAAGCTAAAAGCCATAATAACCATCTTCCAAGAGCCGGAGGATTAGCTAAACTATTTCTGTTATGGTTCAGTTTCCATGGCACAAGAAAAAATGACAAGAAATAAGTCTCTAATAATAATGCATCCCATTGAAAATTAAGAAACGGTTCAGTAACAACCGCTATGGATAAATAACTAATCCAAGATAACATAATTGCTATATGAGGAATCAAACCACCAATTAATAAAAAGGAGCTGCAAATTCCGATTAATATCACAACATTAAGCCATATATCCGTCTGAGAAATCCACAGAAGAGATGGCCGAATGAGCCATTTTGAAATTTCTAGATTATATTTAAAGATATAGGATTTTACTTGATTAAGGTCGTCACCAAATGGAATGATACCTTTTGAACTAATAAGTGACTCAGCTTGAAACCAAAAAGATAAAAAAGCAATCAGCCCCACTAAACCTAGAAACCTGCCGAAAAGCCAACTACTTATACCAAATGTATCTTTTAAAAAATTAGAGCCGAAAAAAAATGTTCCCAATACCCCTGCAACTTTTCTATTATTTGCAATTAGTCGATAAAAAAATTCAGTTGTAGTCCGAAAAAATTTAAATTTATTATAAAGTATTTTTGGCCATTTTATTCCAATTTTTTTAAAATAGTTGAATATTGCTTCTGCACCGCTAGTTGATCCGGAATTTTCTAAAAAATATACTGAATTTTGATAGTCGTAAACTGGAGAGTTGGGATACTTTTCGCTAAGCAATTGATATGGAATAAATTCTATTAAATTTTTAGAACGAGTTTCAAAACGATCAGCAAACTTTTTACAAAAAGAGCATTCTCCATCCCATACCATTATCGGTACATTAGGGCTGAAACTTCTTTTTTTTGATTTTGACAAACTTTAATTAATCTGTTTTATATCTATCATATAGTTCTTCAATGATGCCATCTGCTAAACCTGACTGAGGAACTAATATTTTCCTAACACCGGCCCATTTCATACTTTTTAAATAGATTTTACTAGCATAATCAATCACGTCTGCTCTATCAGGTCTAAGCCCTAATTGAGTAATGCGCTGATCGTAGTTTTTTATTTTTATCTTTTTTATAATTTCTTTGATTTGATCATATTCAACATGCTTACCTTTTTTTTTGCCAAGCATAGAAGCAATTTTGTTGATATTCCCGCCACTGCCGATAGCTTTATTTACATTTATATTCTTTATATTATCTTTAATCCAACTCCTCATTTGTTGCCAGGAAGCATCATTCACTTCCCCTTGCAACAACCTAACAGATCCTATTGGAAATGATCTAGATATTTTTGCTTTTTTTTTGTTTATTATTGAGAGTTCGGTACTACCTCCCCCAACATCGATATGAATATAGTTCGTACTAGCTTTGAGGTATTGATTAATATTTTTTGATAAAATCAATGCTGCCTCCTTAGAGCCATCAATGATTTCAATTTTAATATTAGTTTTTAATTTTACTGTAGATACAAGATCCTGTCCATTTCTTGCATTACGCATGGCTGCGGTTGCACATGCCTTATAACTAATTGGCTCATATGCATCAATGAGATCTTTAAACCCTTTCATCGTTTTTAAAAATTTTTTAGAATTTATAGCTGATATTTCACCATCAATAAAAACATCCTGCCCTAACCTCAGAGGCATTCTAATAAGAGATTCTTTTATTAAGAATGGTTTATCATTACCATTTTCAATAATCCTAGCGAACAAAAGCCTTATAGCATTACTGCCAATATCTATTGCCGCGAATCGAAGACCAGTATCCATTTAAATAATATGCAATAATATTAAGAGTCTAGGAACTTACTTTTTTCCCAGAAGAATATTTAATACCTTTAAACACACCATCCCATTTTTTCCCATTTTTATAAAAACCACTAATTACTAATTCTCCATTACTCGTCCATTCAAACCATTCTCCGTTTTTTTTACCATTATCGTAATTGCCTTGATATTTCTTTTGGCCATTATCATACCACCACGTCCAAGATCCGTGCTTTTGACCATTTTTATAATTTCTTTTATAATACCTTTGCCCATTGTAGTACCACGCTCTCCATCCACCATCTTTTTTATCATTAATGTAAGATCCAATATCTTTTTTCTTTCCACTTTTGTACCATGTGGACCATTCACCATTTTTTTCGCCTTCTTTATAGATGCCATTTTCTTTCTTATTACCATTCTCATAGTAATATTCCCACCTATCTAATTTTATGTCCCCGATTTGCATGCCTTCAGCTTTTAGAGAACCATTATCATGATACTCTTCAACCTTACTGGCCATTTTGCCTTTGTAGTACATACCATCTTTAAAATTGCCTGTCCATTTTATATCATTATAATACGTTCCATTAATTTCAATCTCGCCAGACTCATCCCATTGCTGCCATTTCCCATCTTTTTTATCATTTAGATATAAGCCTTTATACTTCATTTTTCCATTACTATACCACCATATCCATTCACCTTCTTTTTTATCTGAAACATATGACCTTTCATAAAACTTCTGTCCTGAAAAATACCATCCCTCCCATTTACCATTCTTTAGATCATCATTGAAAACACCTGCCTTTTCTTTATCACCACTTTTATACCAATATACCCACTCACCATTTTTCTTATTATTATCGTAACGACCTCTGCTTTTCTTAGAACCATCTTTATGGTAAAAATTCCATTGACCTATTTTTATATTGCCATTATTAATTGTTAACCCTTTACTTGAAATTTCTGCAGTAGTACCCCCATCTGAAAAATAATTTATTTTTTCTTCTGCCTTTTCACCATCAAAATAAAACTCTCCTTTAAATAAACCATTGAATGGGTTCCCATTTTTATACGTACCATCAATATTTAAATCACCACTTTGATCATATTCTATCCATTTATCGTTTTTTATACCATCTTTATAAAATCCAGAATATTTTACCTGGTTATTATCGAACCACCAAGTCCACTTTCCATCTTTTTCACCATTTTTATAATTTCGTTCAAAAAATTGATTTCCATTAAAATACCATCCCCTCCATAAACCATCTTTTATACCATTTTGGTATACTCCAACTTTTTCTTTTTTACCACTTTTATACCAATAATACCATTTACCATGTTCCTTACCGGCAATATATAATCCAGTATTTTTCCTTTTCCCATTATCAAAATATTCTGTCCATCTACCAACCTTTGTATCATTAAAAATAATACCTTCCTCTTTAACTTGACCATCAGGATAATTAATGACAACACCTTTTTTCTCTACTCCTTCTAAATAAAATATTTCTTTATATCTTCCAGTCCATTTCTCCCCGTCAATGTACTTAATACTAACGATTACTTTACCTTTATCATCCCACTCTATCCATTCGCCATTTTTAATACCCAGATTATAGCTACCTTCAGATTGCTTTAGAGTATCATCATACCATTGAATCCAGTTACCATCTTTCTTGCCATTATTGAAATTTCCAATAAATTTTTTATTTCCACTCTCATAGTAGCCCTCCCATTCTCCATCTTTAATATCATTAGTAAAAAATCCAGACTCTTTTATGACCTCATTTTCATACCAAAAACTCCACTGTCCGATTTTAACTTCATTAATTAATACGCCTGATGATTTCAAAGCGCCACTGGGATATTTTTCTACAAAATCTTGTCTTAATAATCCGCTGACATAATTTTTGCCTCCAAATTGTCCATTCCATTTTTGACCGGACTTATACTCACCATCAATGATCTCATTTCCGCTTTCATCCCACTCAACCCATGATCCATGTCTGTTGCCATTTAAAAAGTTTCCAATATATTTTTTTTGCCCATTTGAATACCACTCAATCCATTCGCCAGATTTTTTATTATTTACAAATGTACCTGTTATCTTTTTTTCCCCGTTCTCAAAATACTCATTGTATTCTTGAGCTATACGCCCTTCACTATAAAAAAAGTTTTCAAACTGCCCTCTCCAAGGAGCATTGTTTTTATAAAAACCATTAATTATTTCTTCTTTACTCTGATTCCATTCAATCCATCTTCCATCCTTTTTGCCATCTTTATAAGTACCAGTATATTTTTTATATCCATTAGCATACCACTCTGACCAATTACCATTTTTAATTCCATCAATCAAAATTCCCTCAGCCTTTTTTTGACCATTTTTATAAAAATTTCTGACTAAAGATCCCCTCCGCCCTTCCAAATAATGATCATCTCCAAAAAACCCGCTCCATTTTTTCGTATTTTTGTAATAGCCTTCAGATATTTTTTTACCATCTTTGTCCCATTCTAAAAATTCTCCATCTAACTTGCCTGTGATATAATTACTTGAAGTTTTTTGTTTACCGTCTGAAAACCAAGTCATTGATTTTCCACTTCGCTTATCATCAACAAACTGGATTTCCTTTTCTTTATTTCCATCATTATACCAATATTTCCACAAACCATTTTTCCTACTAATTACATACTCCCCTTTAGAAACTATTATACCATCTTTTGAATAAGATGTCCACTCACCCTCCATGCTACCATCCAAATAGCTTCCTTCTTCTTTTTTGGAACCGCTATCATAAAAAAACGTCCAGCTACCTACTCTTTTCCCATCTTTATATTGACCAATAATTTTATTATTGCCATTTTCAAATTTGCTACTTATCGCTCCGGTATATGGTTCATCATGATTATTTAAATACTTTAGTGATGCCTTCTCAATGAGATCATCTTCATCAATAACATTATTTGAGCAACCAATTAAAAGCATTAAAGTCAAGATGTATATTGTATTTGTTAATTTCATACGCTGTCTATATTTCATTTAATTTACTTTAAATATTATACCTTTAGTTTTCAATCTTTTAATTAATATTTTTCCTATTGCTGATGCAGGTGTCAGAACACCAAATTTTTTTGGTATTTCTTCATTATTTAATATAATACTAAGCGCGGACTCAGTAATCATTATAGCTGTCCCAGAATATCCAGGATCTTTATCACCAGTTACAGTACAACTGATATGATTACCATCTACGTATCCATTTAATAAAATTTTAAAAAATCCATTATCTCTTTTCTCCTTTTTAGGACCCTCACCTGGACTTGGCAGATAAAAATTTTTTAAAAGCCAAAAAGTTGGTTTAAAACTCATTAAAAATTTTGTTAATCCTAAAAAAATCAGCATTGAATAGGACTTCAAATATCCCATAATGCCTTTTTGAAATGAAGTTACTTCCGTATAAATGAATTCATTACCATACATAAAACCTAATAACTCGTTTGATCTCCTCACAACTCTTGTATTAATGCCAGACATTATGAAGGGTGCAGTCCATAATCCAACATCCTGATCCCAAACAACTGATCTCAGACTTGAAACAGATGGGCCTGTATATATATGTGAATTCAGTGCATATGGATTTCCTAATAATCCTGACAAATTTGGTTTTGATTTAATGTAGTTTGAAATGGCGATCATGCTTGCTATAGTGCCCCCGCTAAAACCACCCTTAGTTGCTCGCACATAATATTTAATGTGGCTGCAAAAACGATCATACTTTTTTTTAGCTTCAGACTGAAGAAATAAAACTCCTAAGTCGGAAGGAACAGAATCAAAACCACAGCTATGGATAATTCTACATTCATTCTTTTTTGCTACTTTATCATATGCATCAATTGATTCTCTTATAAAAGGCACCTCCCCTGTTAAATCACAGTAGTGAGTTCCATTATGTGCACAATGAGATACTAAATTTTTGCCGTATTTGATATATGGGCCTACTGTGGAAATAATAACTTTTGCAGATTTAGAAAGATGATCAAGAGATTTTTCATCAAAACTATCAGCAATAAAAAATTTTATTTTTTTTATTTGATCATTTTTTGCTGCTAATGTTTCAATTACTTTTTTAATCTTATCTTCATTACGACCAGCTATTGCCCAAGTAAATAATTCATTATTTACACCGTAATGTTCTATCAGATATTCGACCACAAGTTTTCCAGTAAACCCAGTTACACCAAAAACAATAATATCGTAAGGCCGATTATGCATTTTCACTTATTGATTAACAACCATACTAACAAGATTAACTATATCAATTATACTTAATTCACCATCTTCATTTATATCCGCAACAAAGTCACAACATAGACCCGAGGAATTTCCATACACAATAAGCTCAGAAAGTAAAATCACATCTATGATATTTAATTCACCAGAATTATCTACATCTCCTAAAGACCAACTATTACAAATATCTGTTGGTAAAGCAAAAAACGAATGATATCCTGCCATTGGATGTTTTTCTTTCCTCCCCGAACTATCTAGCGCTTGAATAAAATACTTTATCTTAGACCCATAGAGTTGTGGAGGCAAAAAGCCAGTATATGTATTTGGTTCTTCTGGGACCAATGATAAGTAAAGATCAGTTGAATCATATTCAAATTCTGCTTCAGTTTTCCAGAATACTTTTACTGAACCATCAACAATGCCTGTTTTACTTATATCATCTATCACAGCATTTATCATATATCCTTCATTGATAAATGAATCAATTGTATCTCCAAGTGGGTTATGAAATAGTTGCAACATATCTAAATCAGGAATTCCTTTAACCCTACAATGCAATGCATCTGTAGACTCCCATGATCCTGTAACTCCAATGATTTCATAACCAGGCATAGCTAATTCATATGCATTAATTGCATCGCCATCCCAACTACTATTCATTATTGGAACAAGCACTTTTTCATTTAAAATGAGTGAGTTAGTGTATGGCTGATCGTTCGGTGTATAGACTCTATGCACTTCCCAAGGATATCCCCATTCTGTAAGAGATTCAGAAAAATAGCTTGCCACATATTCAATCTCATTATACTGCGGATGATTTTGCGGGACTTCTCTTATCAATACTTTGGTTGGACTGAGGTATTTCCCCCAACAATCTATATGATCTATATATGTATTATTTGGATCTGGAAGGACATGATAGGTATCAATGCCATAGTAAGACTCCATTAGATCATTTATTTGCTGATCGGTTTCATCATTTTCTGAATACACTAAATCTGACGAAGCAGCAGTACCAAGTCCATCCGTCATATAATTACCTCCACAATGAACCAGATCTGTAGAATAATAAGGAGCATTTAAATACTCAGATACTTTAAATGGTGCGTCGTTATCATTTGGCCTAGGTCTATTATATGTAAAATCCACAACACAAACATCCCCGCTCCCATCCACAACCCACCAAGGGCCATAATCTCTTATCCAATAGCTATCTGTTGAGCCAAGGATGAATTCAACATTGTTCATATTTACATTCGCATTTTCAAATGAACTAATAGCGTTATTTTGTTGCGATGATGATACTAAACAGTAAACTTTTATATCCTCAGCTAATTCCCTAACTATTTCAAGAGATATCCCAAGCGGATAACGAATAAGAACGCCACTCATACGCTCGAATTCAGCTATATTCCTTAATGGTGCAATGGGAGGGTCAGTTTCTCTGCCCATTTCATATATGATATTGATATTATTTTTCTCATGTTCAGTTAATCCTATAGGCAATTCGTCGGTATTATTTGTTTTGGCTTGAATAATGCCAATATTAATTATTGCGAAAATAAATAATATATATCGCATTTTTTGAAGAGGAAAACAGAGGAAAGTTATATAAATAATAAAGTAATTATTGTTTTAACCTATATGTAGCGCCTTCCATAGTCTTAATAAACTTATCAACTTGACTTTGCGTATGGAATAAATCTTCCATTGAAACAAATACATCGCTCGGATATCCATCTTCATCATAATCCATCAAAAAGTTAGATTCTAATTTTATAACAACGTCCCGAATGACCATGGGAGGAATTTCTTTACTGCGCATAAAGTTAATCTGAAGATTTAATTGTCCAATAGAAGTCATATGAAAAAGAGGCAGATTACCATCATCACTATCACACCTGTATGTCATAGTCCCATGATCAGTACCCCTACCCCAGCTAATATCTGAAGCATGTTGTTCAGCAAATTGTATAATTGCTTCACCAATTTTTGCAATTTCCCTACTACAATTCTCACGCATATGTTCGATAAAACTGTCTTTATCCCAGTTTGACATTAATGCCTCCCCTTTTTAAAATATTTAATTTCAACGAAATTTGATAAGTATAATTTACAATGACTTAATTTTACAAAAAAGGTCTCAGAGTCATTAAATGGAAGCGTGTGACGTTAGAATTCTACTTTTATGAGATTATCATCAACAATCCGATCAACAAACTTATTCATTGGATCAATCCCAGCTTTAATTGGTTTTTGGTCTATATTATATGTAAAAGTTGTCAATGAATCGGTGATAAGAACTTTTTCAATTAGGATGGGAATCTCAATCTTTTCTCCATTTAAATCGCTCTCACCTAGGACACCAACCTCAAGCCAATCATTCAATTTTGCATTGGTTTGATTTCCTAGACTATCGGAGAATACCTTTTTTGCTTCCACCGTAAATTTAACCTCATATGTTCCATCAACATTTTGCTTTGCCGTAGCACTTTTTGCCTTGTTTTCATACAAGGTAATTTTAGAAAATGTATCATCAACAAGATATTGCAGGTTTTCAGGAGTTTCCTCTTTTATCATTTTAACAAACGTTCCAATATCAGCGTAAGGTGACGACTTATACCTATAAATGTCCATAAATGCTTTTAGGGCTTTGTTAAACTTATCCTTACCAATGAAATCAGATAAGGTATACATCATTAGGCCGGCTTTATTATAGTGTATGTATTGCTGCCCTTCAGTTTTCATAATACTTGGCTCATGCCTACTCTCCATTGCTCTGCCCATCAAATATTTGTCCAATTCATATTTTAGAAATTTTCTTAGCTGTTTCTCGCCTTTCTCTTTTGCAAGTAAAGAGACTGCTGAATATTCAGATAGGCCCTCACTCAAAAATGCTGAACCTTGAACATTTCCCCCAGCAGTTTGATGAGGCCACCATTGATGACCCATTTCATGAGCAGTTACCCAAAAAGGCATATCTAAGTCTTCAGGATCATTTGGATCTACGTCCATTACAAATCCAATTGATTCAGAAAAAGGTATAGTATTAGGAAATGATACAGCAAAGGATGAATAGCGAGGAAATTCTATTATTCTACACTGTTCGTAAGGATATGGGCCATATAACTCTGAATAATATTCTATAGATTTTTTCATCCCGTCCATCATTGTTGCAAGGTTATAACTATGTTTTGGATGATAAAAGATCTCAAGCTTTATTCCATTCCATACCTCTTGCATAACCTGATATCTACCAGACACAAATGCAAATAAATTATGTATCGGCTTATCCATTTTATAATGATAGAATTTTCTATTATTTTCTTCATACTCTTTGATTAAATACCCTGGAGTTATCGCTATTTGGTCAACATCTGTACTAACTATCATTTCATATTCAACCCAATCAGCATCATCGCCTAATATTCCATATTGTAAGCCTTCAGCATCATTATATGCCCTCATAGGATCTTTATCTTCTTTTAATCCATATTTTTTTCTATTTCTCTTCTGGGATAATTCTCTATCACTGCTATAACCAAAAGTCGGAAATAATTGAGAACTGAATATCATGGTTCCATTATCTAACACAGTCATATCAACGCCACCATTTGTAAAGCCTTTTCTTTGTCTATTACCAGAGAAGGTCAAGATAATTTCATCTCCTGGTAATATTGGAGGGTCAAAAACATAGGTATCCCAGCCATAAATACTATCCCTTACTACCCGCTTATTATCCACTGACCAGGAATATTGTTCATAAGGAAACCTAGCATTAAAATTTGAGTGAATAGTATCAATACTATTTTCTGTCTTATTTTTTAATATATATGACCCACTAAACTCAAGTCTAGATTCTTGGGGAAACAGGTGCACTTCGCCATTTATGGAAGTGATCTTTGGAAACTTGTTATCTTTATACTTCTTATATTTTTTTTCATATTCTGCCGCCAATTTCTCATAATATTTTGGTTGATGATAATCATTCAAAATATTCGTATTGTAAAATATATAACTGCCGAATGAAATAAATAAAATAAGTGAGATTGAAATTCCGATGATAGAAAACTTATTTATACGATTTTTAGCTATCTCTAGTCTTGACTTAAAATCTCCATATGACCCTCTAACCCAGAATAGATTTGACACAATTATAATTAAAGCACTAAAAGATATCCAATATAGTTTATATGTAATTAATCTTTCTAAATATGGGGTATAACCATTCATATCCGAGTATGGTGCACCAGAACCTGACCCAAAATAATACAACGTATGATTAAGCCCGAGTTGTCCCGCAAAAATGCCAAATAAGAAATATAATATCATCAAAAAATGTCCAAGATATTTGTGGTTAACCATAATTTGAATACTAAAAGCCAACACACAAAGCAGCATGTACCTAGTCCAATCTAAAATAAATAATTTCTTTAAATAGAGGGCGACCTCAAAATCGTAAAACCCTTTCCATGTTTGTATACCTATCCCTACAATCATCAATACTGAAAGCATAATTCCAGGCAGTATAATCAAAGCCACTAATTTTGAAACCATAGGTATCCAATTTGCAACTGGTAATGAATCAATTATCTGATCTGCTTTAAGTTCTCTTTCTTTCCAAATGATCTGTCCAGAATAGAATGTAATGATTATAATCATAAATAATGCAAAAGACCCGCTTAAGACAGATAAAACCTCATATGTAACAGGAAGAGTATTCACCCCATACATCTTTCCTATTGCAGATTGGTTTAATAATAAAAACCCCGCTGCGGTCCCAGCAATGGCTAAAAAATATGGATCTCTAAAAGCTCTTTTTATTTCAATTTTTAACTGAGTAGTAAATTGTAACAAAGTTGTAAAACGATTAAACACAGGCCTTATAATTTTTTGAACTTCGCTTGATTCAAAAACTTCTTCCTCTGCAGTTTGAGATGATTTGTCTCTTTTTAAATTGAATAATTTATATTCTTTCGAAAAACTAAATTTTTTCATGCCAAAAAGAAAAAAGAATGCACCTACAAAGAACCAAATAATCCTGTTAAATACTAGCCATTTTCCTAATGGAATCAGCAGCGTATCCCTTTCGCTAGGAGTCCAATATTTCACTAGATCACTTATCGCTTCTCCCCCAAAAGGATCTAGTAAACTTGCTATCCACCTAGTTTCAATGTCACTTGTCAAATTTGACGATGTGAGATAACCAAAGAGCAAAATCACTGATGCTAGGTAAGTAGGAAGCATCCTTCTTGATAATATGGCCAATGAAAATAAAATAGCGCCAACTAAAAACACATTTGGTATGACCATGACAAAAATAGGATGTAAGTATGCATCTAATCGGAAGATGCCAATTGCATCCTGATCTAAATATGGCATTAAAAATCCGATAGCCAAACCTAAAGTGATTCCGAGCTGAATAAAGATAGTTAAGAAAAAAGAACCCAAAAATCGTCCTGAATAATAACTAGCTGGTTTTATGGGAGTTGTAAAGATCAAGGGGTGCATATTTGTCTCATAATCTCGATAACCCGCGTTCCCAAAAATCGCTGCGCAGATTAAAACGCCAAAAATTGTAAAAACCGTTTGAAGTTCAGCTATGAGTAAAGGCGAGTTAACATTTGTACCCTGGTTTCCAATAACTATACTAGCTCCAGTAAATGCGCCGCCAAGTATATTTGCGATTAAGAATGCTAACGCAAAAAATATTATAAAGTAAACCCAGACGGAGACTTTTTTAAAGCCCTGCTGAATTTCAAAATATAAAATATCTTTCCACATTTTATATTTTTTCTTTTAGATCCAGCTCGTTAATCGTTGCAAAATAAAGGTCCTCGATTTCGGGGTCTACTTGCTTAAAGCCATCTATAGGCTCCTGATCGTTTAGTACTCGAATCTGTACTTTCCCCATTGATAATTTTGAAGAAATGACCTGGTGATCATTTTTTACATTTTTAAAATCTTTTTTCGTTACTAAACCGGTCCACACCTGCGCTTTTAGGTCTTTCACAAGAGTTAGTGGCTCACCAACTAACTTTACTTTACCATCTTTAATTATAGCCATTTTGCTACATAGGTCACTAACATCTTCAACAATATGTGTTGATAGAATGACAATTACATTCTCACCAATAGCACTTAACAAGTTATGGAACCGATTTCTTTCTGTTGGATCTAGCCCAGCTGTTGGCTCATCAACAATGATTAGTTTAGGCTCCCCTATTAGGGCTTGGGCAATACCAAAGCGCTGCTTCATGCCTCCTGAAAATGTGCCTAATTTTCTATTTCTATACTTCCATAAATTAGTTTGAGAAAGTAGTGATTTAGTAAGCTCATCTCGCTCTTTTGAGTCTGTTATTCCTTTCATAGTAGCTAAATGATCAAATAATTCCAATGCATTTACCTTTGGGTATAAACCAAACTCTTGAGGAAGATAACCTAAAACTTTCCTGAGTTCATGCTTATGCTTCGAAACATCTATATCACCAACAGTTATGCTCCCACTATCTAATTCCTGCAGCCCAGCTATTGTTCTCATCAATGTCGACTTTCCTGCTCCGTTAGGGCCAAGAAGTCCAAACATGCCATTTCCTAATTCTAAGGTAACATCTTTCAAAGCCTCGACATTATTAGAATATGTTTTAGAAACATTTTTTATTGATAACTGCATAAATACTCCATTTACAAGACGTTAAAAATTAAGCCTATTCTACTTTTTTTAAATTTGAATCTATAAAAAATTGTTGATAACGATTTTATTTCTTCACTAAAGACAACTTAAATGGTTTTTGGAACTGAAAATGAAAATATGCTGAAGCGAACATAGAAATTATGAGAAATAAAAAAATTGATATTCCATTAATATTAAACCAACTAAAATTTTGCGATTGTAAAATCCATAAACCAAATATGAATCTTATTACTTCAGCAAAAAAAGCATAAGTACTTTTATCAAGAAGTGATGTATATGCAAAAATACTTATAAATATAAAAATGGCATAAAAATAATTATAACTGATGTCATTTTGATGTAAAACCAAAAACATATGAAACATAAAGCCAAGTGCAAAAATCAATTGAATCCAACAAAATAAAATCAGAAAAAAAGAATTCTCTCTATCATATTTTTTTTGATTTTGCACATTACTAAGTTTTTTGATTGGATAATCTTTTGAAACATCAGCTGGTCTCCATCCTGTTGGCATAAACCAAATCTTAATTTTGTCTATTAGGTTTTTGGTTCTCCATGCATCTCGAAAAAGGTGAAGAAAATATTTATAATTAATTAATATTGGGTTCCAAGTATTAGCCTGATTTAACGTACCATAAACTGAAGGGACAGATTTTAGCTCAGATTGAAATGTCCCAAATATTTTATCCCATACTATTAAGATTTGACCATAGTTTTTATCTAGATACTCATCGTTTATAGCATGGTGAACTCTATGATGCGATGGCGTAACAAAAACGTATTCAAGTAATCCTAGGTCTCCAATTAATTGCGTGTGATACCAAAGTTGCATAAATAAATGTATAGGTCCTAAAACTGCAAAAATAGATGCTGGCACTCCAAGTAATGCGCCAGGAATCATAAAAATAGCTGAAAATTTAATCGTATTTGAAATAGACTGACGCAAAGCACATGATAAATTAAAATCCTCACTACTATGGTGAATGAAATGCCGATTCCATAGTATGTTTACTCTGTGGTTTAATCTGTGCACCCAATATCCGCTGAAATCTTGAACCAAAAATGCAATGAACAATACTAACCAATAAGAATCTAATTTATAGATGGCTATGTTGTCCACTAGCCATGAATACGTTACGATTGCAAATGTAAATTTAATAGCATCCCTGATGGTATTTGTGATACCAGAACTCAATGAAGAAATAACATCAGCAGACCGGTTTATTTTTAAACCTTTAATCTTAGCTGCTATTGCTTCAATTAGAATTAATAAAGCAAATGTTGGTATAGCATAGAAAAGTGTCTTTATGTAATAACTCATAATTTTTCGTTCAGCTTAATGATCTATCAAAACATAATCATTACCAATGTTAAATGAATCTATTTCAAAATCTTCAGCATACAGCGCCACAACTTCAGTCCCAAAACTTAAATTAGTGTCGTCACTTTCTTTATCAATAACTTTAACATCTCCTTTAATTATTTCTCCTGTAATAGGTTCTATTGAAAATTGAGAGAACAAACTATCCAATTTTGGTGAACCAATAACCGCCTCATTATTTGAGAGGCCTGCTCCATAAGTACTTGCCATTATGACCGAATCAGGAGTACCTGTTAAAACTAAAAGTTCCTTGTTTAAAGTATCTGCAATTCTTAAAAGAGATAACTCTTTAACAGCCCATTCATCTATTTTTATTCTATTTTTCATTGTTTCGAAAATAGTTGTGTATTTTTTGGTTTGAAAACCATGAATTTTTTCCACCCCTTCATGCTCTTTTCTTGAAATAAATAGAAAATCATCATCACTATCACCCACAGAAAAAGAAACACTTTTTGAATTACTTTCGTTATTTTTTTCAGAAGATTGTTTTTTCAAATAATCCCAGTACTCCTTATTGTTTTTGTTGTACCCCCATTGCTTACCATCAAAAGTGATCAAGTGACCAGTAGTATCATTGACATCAGAGATTAAGCCTGCAAGAAAGCCAAAAAGTCTTTTCTCAATGCTAGTAAACTCTCTAGTATTTTTTTGATTTTTTGCTAATAAAGTGGTCTGATATAAATTTATTTTCCCAACAACAGGAGCGTTGAAATACGACTTTGTTTCCATAACAATTTGCATGTCTTGACAAAAAATATCATTTGCAATGAAAAAAAGAAAAGAAACAAAAACTTTAAATGTCATTCACCCTCTTCCCATCTTGGCCTAGGTTTTAAATTTGGATTTTTATTAATAATAGATAAGGATTCATAGACACCAGAATGAATCCTCTGTCTCCAATCATAATATTTTGGGGATTTATTTTTCCTATTTGGATGAACCGCATTTGTGAGCAAAATAACAATTATACCCTGGTCAGGGTCGATCCACATTGAAGTACCTGTAAAACCAGTGTGCCCAAAACTATTATCGCTTAAATAAATTCCTCCGGATGCATAACCACCTGGACTATCCCAGCCTAAAAGCCTGGAACTACCATCAACAACATTAGCTTTAGTTGTAAACTCACTTACCGTCTCTGTTTTAAAAATTCTCTTCCATCCATAAAGACCATCATTTAACATCATTTGCGAAAAAACAGCTAAATCTTTGGCTGTTGAAAATAAACCAGCATGTCCAGCTACCCCTCCTAAGCTGTATGCATTTTCATCATGCACATATCCATGTACAATTGTACCATCAGGTTTAAATTCTGTAGGAACTATCCTCCGCATTTTATTTGATGGAGGATTGAAGAAAGTCGTTCCCATTCCAAGAGGTTTAAAGATCATAGAATCGGCAAAAACATTTAAAGAAAGACCACTAATTTTTTCGACAATTTCACCTAAAATGATCGCGCCTACATCTGAATAAATAGTTGTATCTCTATTACTTTTAATAGGAAAAGTATCATATATGCTTTCCAAAACTAATTCTCTAGTTTTTTCCTCCTTGTAATATTGCTTGAATGCTGGTAGTCCGGATGCATGCGCCAGCAGATCTTTGATAGTGATTTTAGATTTTTGATTAAAATATTTTTTATCGTTCCCTTTAAATTTAGGCAGATAATGCACTACCGGCTGATTAATGTCAATTTTGCCTAAATCTTTAAGCTTCATAATTGAAGAAGTAGTCGCAACAGTTTTTGTTATTGACGCTAAATCAAAAATATCACTGGAGCGCGTAATATTTCTGCCCTGATAGGTATGATATCCATGACCTTTTTGATAAAAAATATTTCCTTCTTTAGAAGCTAATAGAACAGCGCCTGGCCAAGCATTTTCAGCAATTGCTTGATTCATCAACTGATCTATTTTTGAAATATTTGCATTAACAGTTTTTGGCCTAACTCTAAGCAATAATTTCCCGGGTTCAAATTTTTTCACAATTGGGTTATCTACTCTTTTTTCCAAAAATAAGCCAGAACCAATCTCATACATTCTTGGAATAGATATAGGAAGTCTTCCTGAGATATTTTCTTTTCCCATTAAAGCTTTATAGAGAGCATTTTGCATAACACTGCTTCCTTTATACGCACATAAATATGTTGATACATCTGGAAAGTCCATTAGCAAATAAGGAGTCCCTAAACTAACTAAAATAACTCTATCAGAAATTTTCATTAACTCTTTTACAAAATATGTCTCATTATCAGGAAAAAATATTCTATCCTTCCACTCTTTAGGACTAACAAAAGCATTAATTAAAATTCTGCTGTTTTTAGGTATCTTACCTAGTATAACATCTAGTACATGTTTTTTATCTGATTCATCTATTTGAATAGTTCTTATTGGAAATCTTTCTCTTTTTAGACTAGAAGATATACTGGATAAAGAATGCTTATGCTCCTGATCGTATATATCAAAAACATATAACGTATCTTTAAGATCTATATCTAACGGTAAAAGGTTTTTTTCATCTTTAACTAGAGTAATTGCCTCAGTTGAAATTCTATCCGATGCTTCTTTATGCTCTTTTATTCCAATTGTTTTCATCATAAAATCGAGATCTACAAATGGATTTAAATGCAATCCTGCATTTTCTTTCATTTTAAGCATTTTAAGAGCAGAAGAATTAATTTGTTCGATTGATATTTCATTGTTTTTAACTGCATCCTCTATCGCATTAATTGATCCAACAATATCATAATTCTGAATGATAACATCACACCCAGCTTTGACAGCTTCAATAATAGCGTAATCATCTGCATAGTTTTTCGTCACGCCACCCATACCCATTCCATCAGTAATTATTATACCCTTATACCCTATTTTATTTTTTAAAATATCGGTAACCCAAAATTTGCTAAGAGTAGCTGGAATATCTGATTCTGGCTGAAAATCTGGAGCATGTACATGAGCAATCATAATTGCATCTACGCCTGCATTAGCTACATCAATAAATGGTTTTAATTCAACGGACCATAATCTTGATGAATCACTGGGTATCATTGCTAATGAGCTATGAGAATCTGTTTGAGTATCTCCATGCCCTGGAAAATGTTTTGCTGTCGATATCATGCCATTTTCTTGCAAACCTCGAATATATTTTGCAGCATATTCACTCACAATTCCAGGATTTTCGCTAAAAGATCTAGTATTGATAATTGGATTTAGTGGGTTATTATTTACATCTACAACAGGTGAAAGGTTCCACTGAACTCCTGCAGCCCTAGATTCTTTTGCTACTATGGCTCCTACTTCATAAGCATTATTTGGATTCCCCGTTGCAGTAATTGCCATCAAGGGAGGGAAGTCTGTTCCTGCAGGAAAACGCTGACCAAGCCCTCTTTCAATGTCTGCATCGATCACAATGGGAATTGTTGACCTTCTTTGAATTTCATTTAACATCGATAGTGCGCTAGATCCATCTCCGGACCAAATGTGAATGCCTCCAATGCCATCATTATCTAACAAAGATTTAATTTCATCCCATTTTTGAGGAGTTATACTAGCATACTTGAGATGCATACGATAGATCATCATCTGGGCAATTTTTTGGCGAAGAGTTAATTTCTTTATCGTTTTTTCTGCCCAATTTTTTTGATTTAATTGAACACTAGCACAGCTACTCACTAGAAAAACAATAGCAGTTACGGAAATAAAAGTTCTGAATAATCTTAAGTAAGGTTTCATATTATCTGTATTCATACAGTATTAAATTTATTCAAATTATTTTAATATAATGGCAAAAACACTTGAACAAACAATCGGCCAGCTAATCATTGCTGGGTTTAGGGAAAGCACAATTACTCCTAATTCAGATATCTTGCGATATATAAAAGACTATAACATTTCAGGAGTTATCCTCTATGATGAGGATATGGAAAACAAAAGAAATAAAACGAGAAATGTAATATCACAACGTCAACTTCAAAATTTAACCAAAGGTCTACAAGATAGTTCAGACAACCCTCTTCTAATTTCAATTGACCAAGAAGGAGGAAAAGTAAATAGGTTAAAGAAAAGGTACGGCTTCCCTGATTTTCCATCATGGAATGAAATCGGATTCATTGATGATGTTCAAAATACCAAGCAGTATTCTGAATTGCTGGGTAACTGTTTAAATGATGTAGGTATTAATTTAAACTATGCACCTGTTCTAGATCTTGATTACGGTAAGTCTTCCTATATTGGTAATGCAAACCGAGCATTAAGTAAGGATCCCAATAAAGTAATTAATCATTCTTCAATCTTCATATCAGAATTAAAAAAAACTGGCGTACTATCATGTGCAAAACATTTTCCTGGGCAAGGCTCTGGGATAGGGGACACGCACAAAGGATTAACTGATATAACCAAAACTTGGTCTGAAGTCGAACTTTTACCCTACCAAAAACTTATTGAACAAAATGAGGTGGATATGGTGATGATATCTCATGTATTTCACAGAGGATTAGATCCTAATCTACCAGCTTCATTATCAAATAAGATAACCACTGAATTATTAAGAGATGAAATGAAATTTAATGGTGTCATCATTTGTGATGATCCAAGTATGAAAGCAATTTCAGAAAATTATTCTCTTGAGGACACTTTTTGTTTAATGATCAACGCAGGAATAGATATGTTCTGTTTAGGAAACAACTTATCCTATGATGTGAATTATATTCCAAAATGTATTGATGCAATTAAGAGCGGAATTAGAAATAAAAGAATTAGTCTCGATTTAGTAGAAAATTCAATTTCAAGAATCAATAAACTAAAGAAAAATATTTAGGCTAATGAATGATAAACACATACTAGGAATCGATGGCGGAGCTTCTAAGGTCTTTTCACAATTATATATTTTTAAAGATAATAATACAGTTGTTGATCAATCAGACACATATGAATGTAGGTATGATGAAATAAATGGTCATAACCAATCCTTTAGCCCTGTTTCATTAAACATTCAAAAGAAAGAAATGAGGGATAACACTTATAAAATAAATAATGATGAAAAAATGCAAGCCGGTGTAATAGTTAAGGCTATAATGAAATCAATTGAATACTTCACAAAAGATAAGATAGATCATTTAGGATTTTGTTTTCCTGGTATAAAAATGAAAGAAAAGGATGGAATATCCATTATGGCAAACGGTCCAAGAAATCCTTACATGCTAAAAGAACTAAACGAAAATATTGCTAAAAATATTGGTATAAAAATTATACTAAAAAAAATATATGACGACTCCTTATCTTGCGTTAATGGAGAGAGGTTTTCTCGGAAAGGTAAATTAAAAGAAATTTCAGATGCCATTTATATTGGGGGTGGTACTGGGATTGCTGATGGAATACTCCATAATAAAAAATTAATCGATTTAAGCATGGACAAAAATTTAAAAAAATCATGGGAAATTATTATGCCAAATGGAGATACCATTGAAGAATGTATGTCTTTAGCTGGATTATGTAAAAAATGGGAAAAAAGAAAACCCATATCAATTGAACTTCTAAATGATTTATTTGATAAGGCTAGTGAAAAACATAAAATGGCTACAGATATCATTGAAACAGCAGGCCAAGCATTTCAACTATTAATTGATGAAAGAATGAATTTTTTCAAAGCTTATAACCGATTCCCAGAAAAAATTATAATTGGTCAAAGGATGGGACAAATTTTAAAAAAAGATAATCATCCATTAAAAATTATTTTTGATAATTATAACTCTCATGATATTCCAATTGAATTATCTTCAAGTGATAATACTGCTGCATTGGGTGCAGCACAATATGCAATAAATGAATAAAAATCATAATAACGAACCGGTAATATCCATAGGTCTTATACTTCCTGAGGATAATCAAAAAAATGTTTCAATAACTTTATTTGGAGAAAAATTTGGTTTGTTGATAGATGATGTAAAACAAGTTGAATTTAAAAATGATTTTAACGTTGGTGTTTGCGTTAACAAATTGAGTTTAAACGATATTCATTGTAATGAGATAATCATTAAAAACAATGATAGAGAGCTGGCCAACTATATTAAAGTTGATCCAGTCATTGCAGGCAGAGGTTTTCATTGGCAAAAATCCATAGATATAAAGGTTTTGGGTGATCTAGTTATTAAAATCATCGACCAACGATTGTTTGTAATTAATAAAATCTTCCTTGAAGATTACTTGATGTGCGTTGCCACATCAGAAATGGGAGCAAAATGTCCGCAATCTTTGTTAGAGGCACAAACGATAGTAGCAAGATCTTGGATATTAGCTGCGAAAGAAAAAAAGCATCAAAATTTAAAATTAGATGCATGCAACGATGACTGTTGCCAACGCTATCAAGGCATTTCTAATGTAGTTCTCTCATCGGTGCAAGCTGCTCAAAATACTAGGGGAAAAGTCTTAATTCATGGAGACACAATTTGTGACGCTAGATACTCTAAAAATTGCGGCGGCATATCTGAAAAAGGTAATAATGTATGGGATATTAATTTTCAACCATACCTTGATTCAATTATTGATAGTGAAAATACTGATACAATCGACTTATCAAAAGAAGAGAATTTTAAAGAATGGCTTTTAAACCAACAAAAATCATTCTGTGGGCCAGAGTATATTAATGAGGCTTATCTTAGACAATATTTAGGCAATGTCGATGAAAAAGGAGAATACTACAGATGGGAAATATCATACACAAATAGCGAATTAGTGAAGATCATATATGCAAAATCAGGGAAACAATTTTCAAAAATTATTATGATTCATCCGATAGAACGCGGAGCTTCTGGCAGAATCTTAACAATGAAGATTATGGGTAAGGATGGAAATGGAAATGATACCTCACTGAACATTAACTCTGAATACGAAATAAGAAGGATACTTCATAAAAAATTTTTATATAGTTCCGCATTTATCATTGAAACAAATTCAAAGCATAATAATGAATATGATTTTACGTTGAAAGGTGCTGGGTGGGGTCATGGTGCAGGTCTATGTCAAATTGGGGCATTGGGAATGTCTTTGGCTGGCAAAACAACAGAAGAAATTGTTTTTCATTATTACAAAAAAACTAAACTAAAGGATATCTATGAGTGAATCAATAACATTACATTGGATTGATTGGTCAATTATTATTTCATATATATTATTTTCGCTTGGCGTAGGTATATATTTTTCAAAGAGAGCAGCTTCAAGCACTGAAGAATATTTCCTATCTGGTAGGTCACTGCCTTGGTGGATTGTAGGTACCTCTATGGTTGCAACGACCTTTGCTGCTGATACTCCTTTAGCCATTACAGAATTTGTTAGAGGACCAGGTATTTGGCAAAATTGGTTTTGGTGGAATTTATTAATGGGCTCCCTACTAAGTGTTTTTCTTTTTTCTAGACTTTGGAGGAGAGCAGAAATTCTAACAGATAATGAACTTCTTGAACTTCGTTACAGTGGAAAACCTGCGGCATTTCTTAGAGCCTTTAAAGCAGGATATTTTGCCATTCTATACAATTTTATTGTAATGGGTTGGGTTATAAATGCGATGGCCTCTGTGGTATCTGTTATGCTTAATATGGATAAATGGACCGCTGTATGGTTATGTGTTATAATTGCTTTGGTCTATGCAATACTATCAGGATTTTGGGGCGTAGTTGTGACCGATTTAGTTCAATTTGTAATTGCGATGTTTGGATCAATTGCATTAGCAATAATCGCATTGAGTTATGTTGGCGGTATGGAAGTTTTGTTATCAAAATTAAATGAACTTCTTGGATCAGATGTTGTAACTGACAACACATTAAAATTTATTCCACCAATACCAGATACTGGCGTAGCAACACAAACATTTTGGGAATCCCCATTTTCCAAGTTTTTAATCTTTATTTCCGTCATGTGGTGGTCACATCATGGTACAGATGGTGGAGGGTATATTATACAACGAATGTCCTCTGCAAAAAATGAAAGACACGCCCTACTAGCTACATTGTGGTTTAACATTGCACATTATGCTCTTCGCGTATGGCCTTGGATTATTGTAGCCGTGGTTTCTATAGTAATGTTCCCCATTATTCCTTCAGAATACTCAGAATTAGGAGTGAAAGCAGGTTATCCACTTGTAATGAACACGCTCCTTGGCCCTGGTCTTAAAGGTATTCTTATCGTTTCTTTTTTAGCAGCATTCATGTCTACAATTGATACGCACTTGAATTGGGGAGTTTCATATTTGATAAATGACATATATAAACGATTTTTCAAACCCAATGAAACTGAGAGGCATTATGTCTTAGTAGGAAAAATAATGACTGTTATCCTGATGATACTTGCTGCTTTTACTGCACTTAAAATGCAAAGTATATCTAAGGCATGGGAATTTATTTTTGCAATGGGTGCAGGTATTGGCCTTGTATTAATCCTTCGATGGTTTTGGTGGAGGGTAAATGCATGGAGTGAAATTACTGCGCTAGCTACTTCGATCTTGATTACAATATCATTTGAGATAATTGCCTATTTTCAAACAATTAATAACAATCTAGAGTACTCCTTATTCGGATCCGCTCCCTCAATTTTTGGTATGTCTCTTCAAGTTCATCACAAATTGATGATTATCGTTCCCATAGCTATAATTGCATGGGTTACAGTCACCTTTTTTACTGAGCCTGAGCCAATGACTAAACTTGAATCATTTTATAAAAGGGTACAACCTGGCGGATGGTGGGGACCAGTAACTTCCTCTTTTGATCATACTCTACAGCCTGTAACAAAAGGTATATTCATTTTGTGGCTTGCGGGTGTGATGATGATCTATGGATTTACTTTTGGCATTGGAAACTTAATTTTTCAAAATTACAGTTCATCAGTAATTCTGTTTGGATTTGCTGGAATAGGGTCATACCTTATTTGGAATAGAAATATTTCGAAATTAACCTAGATACATTATGTCAAAGCCTAGAAGAATTTTATCTATTGATATTTTTAGAGGTTTAACTATTGCAATGATGATAATAGTTAATAATCCGGGTAGTTGGGCATTTGTATATGCTCCATTAAGACATGCAAAATGGCATGGCTGTACGCCTACAGATCTAGTTTTTCCATTCTTTCTTTTTATTGTTGGTGCAGCAATGAGGTTTGCATTTGTAAGATGGCACTCCTTCGCATCAAAAGATTTTTATAAGCATGTTTTTTTTAGAACATTGTCTATTTTTTTAGCAGGTACATTTATTCATGCTTTCCCATTCATTCAACAAGATTGGGATTGGAGCAGTTTTAGGATAATGGGCGTCCTCCAGCGAATTGCTCTAGCCTATGGCATAGCAGCAATCATGGTAATACACTTGGATCTAAAAAAAATATTTATTTCTGCTTTAGGTATCTTAATTGCATACTGGGGTATTTTGTGGATTGGTGGAGGGGAGGATCCTTACAGTCTTGAGCATAATTTAATTCGAAAGATTGATATTTTTCTTTTGGGTGAAAGCCACCTTTACGGAGGGACTGGAATTCAGTTTGACCCTGAAGGATTACTAAGCACTATACCTTCGGTTGTAACTGTTTTGATTGGATATTTAGTAGGTTCAATGCTTCACACTACTAAGGATTTTTTGGATAATGTAAAAAGGATGTCTACTTTTGGAATTGGTCTTATAATAGTTGGAATGATATGGGGACTTCTATTCCCAATCAATAAACAGCTATGGACCAGCTCTTATGTTTTATTTACTGGCGGTATTGCTACACTTTTCTTATCTGCATTATGTTATATGATTGATATCAAAAAATGGAAAAAACCATTATGGGTTTTTCAGATATTTGGAACGAATTCCATATTCCTTTTTGTATTATCTGGACTATGGACAAAAATAATTTTAAGATTAAGATTTGACCTTGAAGGTCAGTCAATATCAGGATATGGATATCTTTATAAAACTTTGTTTGTGCCCATAGGAGGAGATATGTTTGGTTCTTTCTTATTTGCTTTTGCTCACCTAGTTGGGTTTTGGTTAGTCTTGCTATGGCTCTATAGAAAAAAGATATTTATAAACCTATAATGAGAATAATATTTTTTATTAGCCTGATAATTTCTGTTAGTCAAAAAGTTCAATCTCAAAATAATCATCAATATTTAACAAAGCGACCCTATGCTGTAGTGCTTGGTACTACCCAGGATGGTGGGTTTCCACATGCTGGTTGCGAAAAATTGTGTTGTATAGATGCCTGGATATCTGACAGTTTACGTAAAATGGTTGCTAGCATTGCAATCATTGATCCAAGAACAGGCCTAGCTTGGATGATAGATGCGACTCCTGATTTCGCAAAACAATACCACATAATTACGAAACAACATAAAGCTAGACTAGCAGGAATATTTTTGACTAATGCTCACATAGGTCATTACTCTGGCCTAATGCAATTAGGCAGAGAGGTAATGGGAGCAAAAAATGTTGTTGTTTATGCTATGCCAAAAATTAAAAAATATCTTGAAGAAAATGGTCCATGGAATCAATTAGTAAAACTTAAAAACATTAAACTTTTTCCTATTAAGGACAAAGAGGAAGTTTTGCTGGCTAGAGACCTCATAATTGAGCCTTTTCTAGTGCCACATAGAGATGAATTCTCTGAAACAGTTGGTTACAATGTTATTGGCCCTAATGAATCGATGTTGTATATACCTGACATAAACAAATGGGAAAAATGGGAGCATGATATTTTATTTTGGATAGAATCC
>CENJ01164273.1_pt1 | contig 29968 bp, 31 predicted proteins | sample 356161 | NCBI WGS metagenome assembly CENJ01 (sample SAMEA2619531, study PRJEB7988) | marine metagenome | biome: marine biome (ENVO:00000447); feature: surface water layer (ENVO:00002042); material: "saline water (ENVO:00002010), including plankton (ENVO:xxxxxxxx)" | depth 5 m | reverse complement strand
GCACTCACACGAGTGACTAAATTGTTCTCAATTAGATCGACCCCTTCCTTGAGGGGAATGACAAATTATAGAGCTTTCAAACAAAAAAGAAAGGACTTTTTTGATATATTTTTAATTATTACAACCAGGCTATAGTGAAATTACGAAATGGGTTTCCTGGCTCTCTTCTCCATGAAAAAAAATGATCATTTTCGGCAAAAGAACATGGTGCGAAATTAGTCAAAATTTCAATGCCATAATCATGTAATTCGTCAACGCAAAATTGTCGCAAATCCATAAAGATTTTATTTCCACTGCGTGTCAAATATGGCCTAATATCATTGCCAGCTTCTAGAAATTTTTTTATTAAATCTTGTTTCACTTCAAAATGCTCTTGGCTTATATGAGGTCCAATGTATGCGTCTGTCAGATTCTTGTGATTATTTTCTTGTAAAATTCTTCCAATTATTTCTTGTTTCAAACCCTTCCAGCCACAATGCAAACCACATAGTAGTTCTTTATTTTGATCCCATAAAATTAAAGGAATGCAGTCAGCAGTTTTAATCGCAAATGCATGATTTTTTTGTTTTGTAATGAATCCATCAAACTCATCTTTTCTAGAGATATCATGTCCATTCACTAGGACGCCATGCGTTTGATTAAATTCTGAGTACGAATTTGTTTTGAAGTGTGATTCCATAAAATATGTTTTATCACTTGGACTTAATTCGCAAAAATTTTTTTCACCTTTTAAGGAAACAATAATATTTGGGCTGTTAGAAACTTCCAAAAATTTGTATTTATCAATCTTGATCGTATTCACTCTTCCAATTCCTTTAAAGTTTTTTCTAAATCATTTGGTAACTTTGATTCAAAGACAAATTCTTTGTTTAAAAAATAGAATTTGAGACTGTAAGAGTGCAGAGCCTGTCTTTGAAGATTATTTATACTCTCAAGTTCTTTTGGAATAGCATCTTTCCAAACCTTTATTTTGTTGTAAGACATATCTCCAGCAATGGGGTGTCCAATGTGTTTAAGATGCACTCTAATCTGATGTGTTCTTCCTGTCTCAAGCTCAACATCAAGTAACGAAAAATTTTTAAATCTTTTATCTATCCTAAAATGTGTTACGGCCTCTCTACCTCCTTCTTTTACACAATAAAGTAACCTGTTTTTTGTGTGGCGGCCTATTGGTAAATTTATCGTTTGTCCAGAAATGGGCACACCATGAACTAATGCATAATAATTTCTTTGAATTTTTTTGGCCTGGATAAGCTCTGTCAAAATAGTATGCGATTTTAAGTTTTTAGCCACCAACATTAAACCGCTTGTGTCTTTATCTAGTCTATGCACTAGACCATATCGAGGTATGTCTCTCTGCTCCTTTCTAATATTTAAGATTCCATTGATGAGTGTATTGTCTTTTTGCCCTGCACCGGGATGAACAGTCAGCCCAGAATTTTTATTTATCACAAAAAAATCATCGTTTTCAAAAGTTATATCAATAGGAATATCCTGAGCTTTGTCTTGGCAGTCTACTTTAAGCTCAAATGTGATTTCTATGACATCTGCAGTTTTAATCAAATAATTGCGTTTAGTAGCTTTTCCGTTAACGGTTACATTACCTTGTGATATTAGCTGTTGAACTATTCCCCTTGAAATGGAATCTAAATTATTGGCTAAGAAAATATCTATGCGGTTGTTAGAATTCTCTTCGTCAATTTGAAATCTTTTTGATATCATTGTTTTTTAAGTTTAATGCAATTAAATATTATTAATGAAAAATAAATTTCTCTTACTGTGTCTATCAATTCTTATTTTGATGGGTTGTGCCAGCAATGAAAAAGAGGAGGCCGAACCACCTGAAGTTCAGCTATACAGATTGGCACAGGATAGAATAAACGCTCAAAATTACTTGGGAGCTGTTGATTCTCTTGCAAGAATAGAGAGATTTTATCCATTCGGAGTTTATGCTGAGCAAGCAAGAGCAGATTTAATCTATGCGCATTATATGAGTGGGGACTATGACCAAGCTTATGCAGCATCTGAGAAATTTATAAGACTTTACCCACGGAATACAAATGTTGATTATGCTTATTTTATGAAAGGTATGACCGGATATTACGCAGATGACGGTTTATTGGGCAATCTATTCTCTTTAAGCTTAGCAAAAAGAGATATTTCTGGGGCTATGCAATCATATGCTGACTTAACAGAATTTCTTATTAGATATCCAGAAAGTGAATACATTGATGCTGCTAGAGAAAGGTTAATATTCTTGAGAAATTTAATAGCAAGTAGTGAATTAGATGGTGCTGAATACTACATGAAAAGAGGTGCATATTTAGCAGCGCTTAATCGAGCTAATTATGTCCTTAAAAATATTCCTAATTCAACAGAAACACAAAGAGCCTTGAACATAATGAAAAAATCTTTTATTGAACTTGGCTACGAAGAATACGCTGAAAAAGTCTCCAGCGTTGAAGCTCTGAACTAAAATGAATTTTATTGTTTTTGGGGTAATTGCTCCAATTGCATATTTTGTTACACGTTATCTTATAAAAAGGCTCGTAATAAATTTTTTACAGGGCTTAAAAAGAAATTCGAACATTAAAAATATGACTAAATGTGACAATTGTGGGATGTTTGTCTCAGAAGATTTTATTAAGTCAGTTGAAGGTAAAAATATATGCACTAAGCCGGGGTGTAAAAATAATGTCAAATATTAAAATTACATCGGGTTTCTTGGGTGGAAGAGTTATTAAAACCATCCGCAATAAGAACTTAAGACCAACACCTTCAAGAGTTAAGGAGCAAATATTTTCATGGATACGCCCTATACAGAAAGATGCAATTTGCCTTGATTTATTTGCCGGTTCAGGATCTCTTGGAATTGAGGCACTATCTAACGGAGTGAAAAAAGCAGTTTTTATTGAGCAAAACCAAGACCTATATAATACTTTGTACAAGAACTGCCTCGATCTAAATATTTTGACAGATGTCCAACTATACAAACAGAGTGCGGAAAATTATATAAGAAGAACTAAAGAAATTGTATTTGATTTAATTTTTTTAGATCCGCCATTTAATAAAAGTTATACAAATTTACTTTTACCAAAAATTATTTCTGATTTTTCTAAGACCGGAACACTTATTTATATAGAGGAGTCTAATTTTAATTTTTCAGATTATGATAAGAATCTAAAATTACTAAAAGAGACTTCCTCTGGAAACTCATTTGGAAGGCTTTTTGAGGTTACATAGTGAGAATAGCGACAAGATCATCTAAATTGGCTTTGAAACAAGTAGATATAGTCACAAATCATTTTAAAACTAAAGACATAAATTTCGAAATAAAAAAACAAATAACTGAGGGTGATAGAAAAAGTAAAGAAGGGCAGAACCTCTTTGATAAAGCTCACTTTGTTGAAAATTTAGAAAAAAGCCTACTAAACAATGAAGCCGATATAGCAGTACATTCTTTAAAAGATATGTCATGCCATGACACAAAAGGACTTGTAATTTATGCAGCAATAGAACATCCGTCAAGATCAGATGTTTTAGTGTATAAAGATGAAATCGACTTAGATAACTTAACGAACATTAAAATTGGAACTTCAAGTTTACGAAGAAAAAGACAGTGTAAGCATTTTTTAAAAAATGATAATTGTTCTGAGATAAGAGGGAATATTGATACTAGATTGTTAAAACTTCATGAAGAGAAATATGATGCAATAATATTAGCTAAAGCAGGCATAGAGAGACTAAACCTTAATGAAAATTATATTGATTTAGATTTTTTGCCAGCAATTGGCCAAGGCATTATCGCAGTCCAGTGCAGATCGAATGATAAAAAAACACAAACATTGTTAGATGAAATTAAAAATTCTGAGCTTCTGCAAGTGATCGAAATAGAAAGAAAAATTGTCAGAAATTTAAACGCAACTTGTAATTCAGCGCTCTCAATTAGGTCAAAAATTAATGATGATGATTGTGAAACTAATATAGAAATTTATGGAGAGAATGAGATTATTTCTGAAAAATTTATCTCAAACTTTAATTCCATAGATGAATCAATAAAAATTGTTGTGAATAAAATTATACAAAAAGGTGGTCTCAAACTATTAGATGAAAATTATTGATACAAAACCTTATTCAACATCTCTTGAATACCATGAAATAAGCAATATTCCTCTTTACAAAATATGTAAAATTAAACAAATAGTTAATCTTTCTAATTATCAGAATATTATTTTTCAAAGCCCTTCAGCAGTTATGAATTTTGACCAAATTGCTTTATTGCAAGGTAAGAGAATAATTGCTATGGGGCCTGGCACAAGCAGTCATCTAAGAAAACATAGTTATATAGCTGAAATTCCTGAAACTGAATACAGCTCTAAAGGCGTTATAAATCTATTAAATAAATCTGAATTAACAGGAAGAACCTTAGTTATTAAAGGTGAAGGAGGACTATCGAGAATTTCAGAATACCTTAATTCTGCCTCACTTAAGACTGATGAACTCGATACCTACAATCGGCAAAAATTTGAAAGCTATGAAGAAATTAAAAAAAAATTCACTAATGTGGATTTTGTTATTTTTTCAAGTGCCTTAGCTGTCGAGTTATATTTCAAACATATTCATACTGGCGAAGAGACTTTTAAATTTTTGGCTGTTTCTTCGAGAATTCAAGAAGTCATTAAAACATTCAATAAAGAATCTACTGTTATAGATTATTTTTCAAATGATCTTATTAGTCAGATTAAGCTTACTTTGACTTAGATTTTGTCATAGAGGCAAAAAACTCTAAATTGGTTTTTGTATTTTTTAATTTTGAAATCAGAAACTCTGTAGCTGCTACTTCCTCTTGCTCACTGAGCACTTTTCTAAGCATATGTACTCTATTTAATTCATCCTTATCGACAAGTAAATCCTCTCTTCTGGTCCCTGATCTAAGTATATTTATTGCAGGAAATACTCTTCTTTCAGCTATTTTTCTTTCAAGGTGTACTTCCATATTTCCTGTTCCTTTAAATTCTTCATAAATAACATCATCCATTTTGGAGCCTGTTTCTACTAATGCTGTAGCAAGAATAGTTAGACTTCCACCTTCTTCAATATTTCTTGCTGCGCCATAAAATCTTTTTGGTCTTTCAAGTGCATTTGAATCTACACCTCCAGATAAAATTTTTCCACTTGCAGGCTGGACTGTATTATAGGCTCTACCCAAACGCGTTATGGAATCTAGTAAGATTACAACATCTTTTTTGTGTTCAACTAATCTTTTTGCCTTTTCTATTACCAAATCTGCTACTTGAACATGCCTTTGTGGTGATTCATCAAATGTGCTTGCAACCACCTCAGCATCAACAGTTCTTTGCATATCTGTGACTTCTTCTGGTCTTTCATCAATAAGCAAAACAATCACATGTGTTTCAGGGTTATTTTTAGTAATTGATTGCGCAAGATTTTGAAGTAGTAATGTTTTTCCAGCTTTTGGTGGTGAAACAATAAGACCTCTTTGCCCTTTTCCAATTGGAGCAACTAGATCAATTATTCTTGGTGAGATATCCTCAGAACTGCCTGAACCTGTTTCTAATCTGAATCTACTATCCGGAAAAAGTGGAGTTAAGTTTTCAAAGGCAATCTTCTCTTGTGTTTTTGAAGGTTCGTTATCATTTATAGACTCAACTTGTACTAATGCAAAATATCTTTCCTGTTCTCTTGGTGGTCTTATATTGCCAACTACAAAATCTCCAGTTCTTAAATTAAATTTTCTTATTTGGCTTGGAGATACATAAACATCATCTGGTCCAGCTAAGTAAGATCCCCAAGGAGATCTTAAGAAACCGAAACCATCAGGCAAGGTTTCTAAAATTCCACCTCCGAGCAATTCTTTGCCATCCTTAGAAATTGTTTTAAGAATATTAAAAATAATATCTGCTTTTTTCTGTCTTGAGACGTGCTTTAACCCATGTTCTTCTGCAATATTTAAAAGTTCTTTAGTTGTTTTTTGTTTTAGTTCTAATGCGTTCATATAATTAAATTAAATTGAGATGTTTGGCGGGAATGAATTATCCGAGTTCCAATGATAATGTATTTGTTTAGATTTTAGAAGTTTCTTGTCACTAAATCTTCAAGCTCCTCTAGACTCACAGCACCTATAAGACTGTCAACCATCTCCCCATTCTTAAAAACCAACAACGAAGGAATACTTCTTACATTGTATTGTAAAGCTAATTCTCTATTTGCATCGACATCAACTTTACATACAGAAAGATTTTCAGAATATTTTTCAGCCAATTCTTCAAGTGTTGGTGCAATTTGTTTGCATGGACCACACCACTCTGCCCAGAAGTCAACAAGAACAAGTTTTGTTTGTTCTAAAACTTCGTTTTTGAATGTATCGTTATTAACTGATGTTGTCATAATTTTTTGCCACCCATTTCGCGTAATAAGTAATAACCGAAGATGAGCCTGCTCTAAATAGACTTATTAATGTCTCAGGAATTACATTATGTTCAAATATTTTTTTGTCAATAGCTTGTTGCAACATTGCATATTCTCCGCTCACTTGATATGCAAATAGAGGAGCATTTACATTAGAAGATAATTTATTTATCACATCTAGATAAGGCATACCAGGTTTAACCATCAAAATATCTGCACCCTCTTGCAAATCAAGTTCTGCTTCTTTAAGTGCTTCTTCGATGTTTCTTTTATCCATTTGGTAGCTGGCCTTTGAAATTCCTTCAGCTTTTTTAGATCCAATAGCTTCTCTGAATGGACCATAAAAATTTGAAGAGTACTTAGCTGAATAGCTCAAAATAATTGTGTCTTTATTACCAGAATGTTCTAATGATTCTCTAATTGCTCCGATTCTACCGTCCATCATATCAGATGGTGCAATAATATCAGATCCTGCCGCAGCTAAATTTATTGACATTAGCTTTAATGCTTCAAGCGTTAAATCATTATCAACAACACCGTTTTTTATAATTCCATCGTGGCCTGAAGTTGTATAGGGATCTAGTGCAACATCTGTGATGAGTACTAACTCAGGATATCTTTTTTTAATATCTGATACTAATTTACACATAAAGTTTTTTTCATCTAAAGCATTAGTGCCGTTCTCGTCTTTTAAGCTTTCAGAAATATTGGGAAATAAGGCTAGAGTCTTAATTCCTAAATTGAGCAATTCATCTATCTCTTTAAAAGTCTCATCTTTAGAAAATAAAAATTGACCTTGCATGGATTCCAGAGGTTGCTTTTCAACAATAGATTCTGAAACAAAGAGTGGTTGTATTAGCTTCGACTTTAATAACTTAGTTTCAGAAACTAAATCTCTGATAATTTTATTTTTTCGTAGACGCCTTGGCCTGACATTTGGAAAAAGATTGTTTAACATAATTACAGTAGGGCAATAATTATAGCCTACTTAATTATTTTCAATTAATTTTTTTTATATATATAGCTCAATATGAGTCAGGTAAAATATTTTATTGTTACTAAAACGTAGCTAAAATCATTGAAAATATATCTAAATTCTTTTAAAGTACGATAAATGAAAATTTTAATTATAAACGGTGTAAACCTTAATATGCTCGGGAAAAGAGAGACAGATGTCTATGGAACTGAGTCATTATTAGACTTAGAAAGTAAATTAAATGCCTTAAATTATGACGCTGAACTTGAGTTTTTTCAGAGCAATTCAGAAGAAGAGATCATAAACAAGATACACTCGCAAAAAAATGAAAAGTATGACTTTGGAATATTTAATTTTGGGGCTCATACTCATACAAATATCTCTATAAGGGATGCAATACTTTCTGTAGGCTTCCCATTTTACGAAATTCATATTTCAAATGTTTTTGCAAGGGAAGAATTTAGACATACTTCTTTCTTTAGCGACATAGCTAAAGGATCTATAGTTGGTTTTGGTTTCGATGGTTATGAATTTGCATTAACAAAAATTATGAGAGGAGAGAATGGATCTTAGAAAAATAAAAAAATTAATAGAAATGCTTCAAGAATCTGATTTGAACGAGATAGAAGTCAAAGAAGGTGAAGAAAGTGTAAGAATAAATAGAAAAAAGGAGAACATAGTTCAAACTTCTCCTTCAATGCTTGCGACAAATCAATTAAATAAAAATGATAATCTTAATGAGACAGATAACTCCGTTAAATCTGATAATCATGAAAGTATAGTTTCTCCAATGGTTGGAACTTTTTATAGAAAACCAGCACCTGATAAAGAGCCTTTTATAGAAGTCGGGCAGATAATTAAAAAAGGTGAGACCGTATGCATCATTGAAGCTATGAAAATGATGAATCAAGTAAAATCTGAATTTGATGGAACAGTAGTATCAATCAATATTGGTGACGGAGAACCAGTAGAGTTTGGTCAAGAGTTAATATCAATTGAAAAATCCTAAGAAAATACTGATTGCAAACAGGGGGGTAATTGCAATTAGAGCCTTAAGAGCTGCAAAAGAACTTGGATACGAAGTAGCTTCAGTCTATTCAACTGTAGATAAAGATCAAAAACATTTGAAATTATCAGATGAAGCAATTTGTATTGGCCCAGCAACAGCCAAAGATAGTTATATGAATGAGGCGGCAATTATTGCTGCCGCAGAATTAGTTGGAGCTGACGCAATTTATCCTGGTTTTGGTTTCTTGGCTGAAAATGCATCATTTGCAGAGAAATGTAAAGTCAGTGGTTTTAATTTTGTTGGGCCTGATTCAAAAGTAATTGAAGTGATGGGAGATAAGATTAAGGCTAAAAAACTTATAGAATCTCTTGGAGTTCCAACTGTCCCCGGCTATGCAGGAAAAATTGAATCCCAGAATCAAATTGAGAATACAGTTGAAGAGATTGGATATCCTGTAATAGTAAAAGCTTCTGCAGGTGGCGGCGGCAGAGGAATGCGCGTAGTAAATAAAAGAGATGAACTTTGGGATTCAATAATTGGTGCTCAGAATGAAGCTAAGGTCGCGTTTGGTAACGATGAGGTATTTATCGAAAAGTATCTTAAGAAACCAAGACATATCGAGATACAAATATTTGGTGATGGGAAAGGGAAAGTAGTTCATTTGTATTCGAGAGACTGCTCTTTACAAAGAAAATATCAAAAAATTGTTGAGGAAGCACCTGCAAAAAATGTGAATCATGAGAAATTAAGTGAAATTCAAAATATTTGTGTAAAGGCTTGCTCCGAACTGAAATATAAAGGTGCAGGAACACTAGAATTTCTGTATGAAGATAACGACTTTTATTTCATTGAGATGAATACAAGAATACAAGTTGAACATACAGTGACAGAAATGATCACTGGAGTTGATTTAGTTCAAGCTCAACTTTTATTAGCTTTAGAGGATAAATTTGAGTTAGATCAAGAGAAGTTAAAAATTAATGGTCACGCAATGCAATGTAGAATTAATGCAGAAGATCCAGAAACTTTTATACCCTCTCCAGGGAGGATTACCAGAGTACACAGGCCTGGTGGCTATCATGTTAGATTTGAATCACAGATATACAGCGGGTATGAAGTGCCAACTAATTATGATTCTCTGATTGCAGAAGTCATTGTAAAAGATGGAGATAGAAAAAATACAATTAATAAAATGAGAATGGCATTGACTGAATTAGTGATTGAGGGCATTAAGACAAATCAAGCACTTCACCTTAAAATTCTTGAAGACAAAGGATTTAAAAATATTGATTACTACATTAAATATCTTGAGGAAGAACTGATCAAATGAAAGAATTTTATGATTACAAAGAGATAGAAAAAGAAGTTCAAGATCTTTGGGATCAAAAAAAATCATATGAAGCAAACATAGATACAACTAAACCGAAATTTTACTGCCTATCAATGTTGCCATACCCTTCAGGTAACCTTCATATGGGTCATGTACGAAACTACTCTATTGGAGATGCCGTATCAAGATATAAAAAACTAAAAGGATTTAATGTTTTGCAACCTATGGGTTGGGATGCATTTGGCTTGCCAGCTGAGAACGCGGCTATCGATAAAAAAATTCACCCACAAGAATGGACTAGGCAAAATATTAAGCAGATGAAAGAACAATTAAATTCATTAGGTTTTGCTTATGACTGGACCAAAGAAATAAATACTTCTGATGAATCCTACTACAAGTTCGAGCAAGAATTATTTCTGGAGTTTTATAAAAAAGGGCTTGCATACAGAAAAAAATCTCTAGTAAATTGGGATCCTGTAGATATGACAGTGCTTGCTAATGAACAGGTAATTGAAGGTAAAGGCTGGCGAACTGGTGCAGAAGTTGAATTGAAAGAAATTGAGACTTGGTTTTTAAAAATTACTGCTTATGCAGATGAACTTGTTGAGGGACTTGAGAAGATTGATTGGCCAGAAAATGTTAAAAATATGCAAAAAAATTGGATTGGAAAATCTAGAGGTACAGAAATTTCCTTTGAAACAGATCAGGGTGATGTCTTAAAAGCCTTTACCACAAGACCTGATACTTTATTTGGCGTGACGTTTTTTGGAATATCTCCAAATCATCCTTTTGTTACTAAAATCAGTAATAGTGATGACGACATAAGTAAATTTCTTAAGGATGCTAGAAAAGTTTCCTCAGCAGAAGCAGATCAAGTCAAAGCAGAAAAGCTTGGTTATAAGACTAAAGTAAATATCATTCACCCACTTACGAAAGATTTAATACCTTTATGGATAATAAACTATGTTCTGATGGATTATGGCACTGGAGCCATTATGGGTGTTCCTGCACATGATGAAAGAGATTATGAATTTGCAGAAAAATATAATATTCCAATTTCACAAGTTATAGATACAGAAGAAAAAATTCCTTACTCTGGGACAGGTTCAGTAATAAACTCAGGCGATTTTAATGGACTTACTTCACAAGACGCTTTTAAAGAAATTTCTGAGAAATTAATTAAATTAAAGAAGGGTGAAATACTTTATCAATATAGATTAAGGGACTGGGGTATAAGTAGGCAAAGATATTGGGGCTGCCCTATTCCAATGGAATATAAAGATGGAAAAACTCTTCCAGCAAATGACTTGCCAGTTGTTTTACCAGTTAATAAGAATGGTTCTTACAAGCCACTCCATCAAAATGAAGACTTTCGATTTATATCTGATGGCCACGAACGAGAAACAGATACCTTTGATACTTTCATGGAATCATCATGGTACTTCGCTAGGTACACATCAGCACAAAATAAGAAAGAAATATTCGATAAAAATACAGAATATTGGCTCCCTGTCGATCTTTATATAGGGGGAGTTGAACATGCAATTTTACACCTCTTATATTCAAGGTTTTTTTATAAGGTTCTTCGTGACATGGGCATGGTCAAGCATGATGAACCGTTTAAAAAACTTTTAACTCAAGGAATGGTCCTGAAGGATGGTGCAAAAATGTCAAAATCTAAAGGGAATACAGTTGATCCCAGAGAATACATAGAAAACTATGGTGCTGACTCTATTAGAACATTTATGATCTTTGCTAGCCCTCCTGAACAATCACTTGAATGGTCTGATAATGGCCTTGAAGGATGTCATAAATTTCTAAAAAGATTATGGGCTTTATCTTTGAAAATAAACTCTTTGGGTGATGATGCATTCTGCAATTCTGAGAAAACTCTAAATGATGAATGCAAAGATTTATTTATAAAAATAAATGATGACTATGAAAAAAGGTTAAATCTAAATACTGTAGTTTCATCTTGTATGGAAATACTCAATAACATCAACAAAAAATTTGATGGGAAAAAAGTTTTATGCACTAAAAGTGATTTATACACATGTTATGACTTTTTATTGTTAGCTTTATCTCCAATAGCTCCACACATCACTGAGAATTTATACAAAATTATTCTTAATAAGGATATCCAAGTTGCTACCTGGCCGGATACTAAGTTTTTTCAAAAAAATGAAATGGAGGTAAAGTATCTAGTTCAAGTTAACGGAAAAGTAAGAGCGACCATAATGATCGAGAGCAATAAATCAGAAAAAGAAGTTAAGGAAATAGCTAAAGAGCATGAAAATGTTTCAAGACATCTTGAAAACAAAGATATAATTAAGGTCATATTTATAAAAAATAGGCTAATTAACTTTGTTCACTCGTAATCTCACAGTTTTAATATTTTTAAGCTCATGTTCAATTACTAATATTGATACAAATAATCTTGATTTTGATGATTCATTTTCAAATTCAGATAAATTTCAATTTAATAAGTGCTTGAGTAATACAAATAATGAAATAAAGCTAAGCGATCTTCAATTTAATTATTTAGCAGAGAATATTAATAGCCAAGGTCTTGAATTTAATACTAGATATATACTAAGTCTTGTACTGAAAACACAGGATTCTGTTGATATAAGAATTGATTCAATGCGTTTAAATACAACTAATTATATCTCGAGCAATATGGCAGATTCAGAAAAAAAAGTAATCAAAAATTTACTAATTTCTGATATCTGCAAATCAATAGATAACTATGCCAAATAAACAAATCAAAGCAATAAACTTTTTAGATAGCACTAAACATGAATTAACTAAATTTTTTTTATATGGGGATGAACATGCGCTTTGTTATAAGTCAAAACATCACTGCCTTAAAGATCAAGATTTGCAATTATTAGAAAAGATATATCTAGATTTAAATGATGACAATTTTGATTCTTTATTAGATCAATCGCTAATGTCAAACAGTTTATTTAATGAGAAAAAGGCTGTTTTCATCTCTTTAAATAAAAATAGATTGAACAGAGAGCTAATTAAAAAGTTTCAAAAAATTCTTGAATATGACACTGAAAATATTCTAGTCGTTGAAATTTTAAGTCTTACTAAAAAAACTATTGAAAAAGATTTAATCAATAATATTGAAGGGGATGCAATTTTTATTGATTGCTTTCCTCCATTTGAATCAGAATTTAAAAATTTTTTAAAATCTAATCTACCAAGTTATCTTAATAAAACAAAACATATCCAGGTTTTTCTGGAAATGTATGAAGGCAATTTTTCAGCCTTGTTAAACGATTTGGAAATACTAAAAATTTTAGAGATTGATAATGAAGAGATGGCAATGAAAGTGTTCTCAAACAATGGGGACAAAAATAATTACAAATTGATTGAACATATTAGTAAGAGGGATACAAATTTAGCTTTATCTGTAATTGAATCAATGAAAAGAAATGACAGAAACTCTGTAGCATTACTAATTTGGATATTATCTCGCGACATCAATGCAATAAAACATGTTTCACAAGGGAAAAATATTAGATCTCTCGGAATTTGGGAAAATCAAGTGCAATGGTACAAAGAAATTTCTTCGAGGATTACTGCAAAGACTATTGATAAGCTAGTCAATGAAGTAAACATTGTTGACAGAAAATTCAAGGGTGTCTTAAATGGTGATCCATGGAATGGTATAAAAGATATTGTGTTAAGCCTCTCAGCTTAGGTAAATAATGATTTAATCCAATTCCATAGAATTGCAAACAATCTTTGAAAAAAACCTAATTCTTCAACTGTGTCTAAATAAACTAAATCTGATTCAGCGATAACATTATTTTGATCGTCAATGACCTTTAAGGTGCCTGCTTTATCCATAGCATTTACTGGTGCTAAAACTTGAGTGCTTAGAGATAACTCAAAACTAAGATCATCTCGCTTATTTTTTTGCAGGGTCAAGATTATGTCTTCAGCTAAGCCCACAGAAACATTCTCTTTAATACCAGCAATAACTTTTAATTCTTTGTATGTTTCAAGTTTTGAAAATAATTTTTCTGTTATGAAATGACGAAACCCATAATCCATTAGTGCTGAAACATCATTAAATCTCTTATCATCTTCACTGCCCAAAACAACTGCAACTAATCTCATATCCCCTCTAATTGCTGATCCAACAAGACAATAACCAGCCTGGGAGTGATAACCTGTTTTTGCACCATCAAAAATATCACTTCTCCATAAAAGTCTATTTCTGTTTGGCTGTTTAATACCTGCGTATGTATAAGATTTTTCTGAATAAAGTTTGTAATGTTCAGGAAAATTATTTATTAATGCACTTGTAAGCACAGCTAAATCATAAGCTGAAGTCACATTTAAAGGATCAGGGAGACCTGACGCATTATTAAATGAAGAATTTTGCATACCAAGTTGGGATGCATATTCATTCATTAAATATGCAAAATTATCTTCGCTTCCAGCAATATGTTCTGCAAGAGCAACACTTGCATCATTTCCAGATTGAATAATCATTCCCTGAATTAAATCTGAAACGGCTACTTTAGTTCCTTCACGTATGAACATTCTAGAACCCTCAGTTTTCCAGGCTTTTATAGATATTTTTGGCGTATCATCTAAGCTTATAAAATCTTCCTTAATATAATCAGCAACGACATAACTTGTCATTAATTTTGTTAGGCTAGCTGGTTGGACAGGTTCATCAGCATTAAAACTAACCAATACTTTTTTTGTGTTTGGTTCATATAATACGTAACTCCCTACTCCAAGATCTGGTGGATTAGGTATAGCTGCTGAAACAATAAAACTTAGCGCTAAAAGTAAGTTTAATTTAATTTTATTCATCAAATCTCTTTGAAATTTCCAATGCAAGTTGGTGAACTGCCAATGCATATTTGCTACTTCGATTATACTTAGTTATCACTCTAAAGTTATCAAATCCTAAATATAATTTTGTTTTTCCTTGCTCATAAACTAGTAATGGTGAAATTTTTTCAACGAATTTTTCATCAAATTTAAAACCTTCACTTAGCAATTCAGTAGTAGTTATTTTAGTTCTGAAATTATTCAAATTAAAAGGCAATTCCAATTCATCAATAGCATCATCTTGTAGTTTTTCATATTTTTTTCCAACACTTACTTCAGAAACAGCATCACTTCCTGTTTTCCAACCGTTTTGCTTTAGGTAGTTAGCAACACTGGCAATTCCATCTTTTTTTGAATTATACATATCCACCATGCCATCATTGTCATAATCAACACCATAAAAGTTATAACTAGAGGGTATAAATTGCCCTAACCCCAAAGCACCAGACCATGAGCTCTTTATTGCTTTTGGATCAAGATTATATTTTTTTGATAGGATGAATAATTGAATTAATTCTTTCTGCCAAAAATTACTTTTAGGCTCAAAAGCTCTTGTAAATATTGTATCTAAGGGATTATAAGTTCCTAAAAAACTTCCATAATTAGTTTCACAACCAATTATTGATGCTACGTAATATTTTGATACTCCGAAATCCTTTTCAACAGATTCTAATATCTCATAATTTTCTTTAATAAATTTAACACCATTATTTATCCTTGAAGATGTCACATATCTATTTCGATATTTAGTCCAAGTTGCTTTGACTTCGGGTTGATTTTGTCTTGCAGTTTTAGCCTTTTTAGAAGCTACTGCTTTAGTAAGATAGTTTTCAATTTCTTCTTTTGTAAGCTCTGAACTATCAACAGCAAGTTTGACAAAATTTTGAACATCCTCGCGTTCTAAAATATCTGCATGAGTGAAAGAGATTAATAAAAATACTATAAATACACGCATCATTTAAGGAATCCTCTGGAAGTAAAAATTAATCCTAGCATTATAGAAAAGCATAACAAAGAAGAGCCACCCTTAGTAAAAAAAGGCAATGGGAGCCCTACAACTGGAATCATACCACTTACCATTAATATATTTAGTAAAAAACTAAACCCAATTACCAAAGTACAATATGTTCCAATATAGTAAGGCGATAAATCACTAGTTAAGCGTTTTTCAGTCATTGTAAGTAATGTAGTCATGACTATAAAACAACCGAGCATTATTAGAATTAAAAATACGCCAATAAAACCGAATTGCTCTGCATAAATTGAAAAAATAAAATCGGTATCAGCTTCAGGCAGAAAATTAAATTCATTTTGCTTACTGTTTAGAAAGCCCTCTCCTGAAAAACCACCCGACCCAATACTTATTTCTGATTGAAGTATGTTCCATTTTTCTGATAATGTCTGGTCAGATGAAAACCAACTAATAATTCTTCCTTTTTGATAGCTTGTTAAGCCAAAACTATAAATTAAAGGAGAAAGTAATGCTCCAAAAATCCCAATTGCTGTGAAGTAAACCCTATGCATTCCACATATAAAAAGAAACATTAAACCCAGAAAAATATAAACTAATCCAGTGCCTAAATCTGGTTGGGCAATGATTGGTATAGCCGATAAAAATAAAACCAATAACAAGAAAATAGTTCTAAATTTTGAAAATTTAAAACTATAAAACCTAAGATATTGAATTGCGAAAAGGGCGAAGGTAATCTTCATAAATTCTGAAGGCTGTAAACTTAGAAAACCGAAATCTAACCATCGTTTAGATCCATTTATTTCTTTACCAAAAACTTCCACGCTTAAAACCAAAAGAATATTGAAAAGGAAAAGAAGCCAACCGAAAGAAAAAATTCTATTTAGATTAATCTGGTTAAACAGAAGAACAACTAAGAGTATGACAAAAATATTTATTAATAAAAAACGTAAAAAATAGTTTATATCGATAGAAGTAACAGAATAAATTGTTAAAGAACCCATCAAAATTATTGTCGTTAGTGAAAATAAAATTATTGAATTTCTTAAATTAAAAATCATTCAATAATTCCTCCAGAACTTTCTTAGCAATTGGCCCAGCTACTCTTCCACCACTTTCACCATTTTCAACTATTACTGCTATAGAGTATCGAGGATCATCATATGGTGCATAACCGATAAAAATTGCATGATCTCGAAGCAATGGGTTAACTCTTACCTCATCATATTCTTCTCTTGAATTAATATCGACAACCTGAGCAGTTCCACTTTTCCCAGCAAGTTTTAGTTCGCCTGCATTTATTCTGTATCCAGTCCCATTTGGTGAATAAATTACATCAATAAGTGACGATTGAAGTTTGTTCCAATCCTCGTCAGTTATGTCTTCTATTACAGATAATTTATTTTGTTTTTTTGCGACTAAATATGGTAATTCATATTTTCCCTTTTTCGCTAATATTCCTGAAATTAATGATAAATGTAGTGGAGTTGTCAGCATATAACCTTGACCTACTCCTAAATTTATAAAATCGCCCTTATATAGTTCTTTTCCAAAATTTTTATACTTCCAATCGTCATCAATTAAAGGACTAAATTGATGTGGGTAGCAGTCTTCACAAAGCTTTGACCCAAAACTTGAAGATTTTAAAAATTCTACGAAAAGGTTTTTTTCATATCTAATAGATAAATTCATAAAAAAAGGGTTTGAACTCTCAACTAGTGCTTTTTCTAAATCGGTCAGGCCATGACCTCCCTCACGCCACGCATTAAATATTCTTTCTTCTTCTTCAAATCTAAAAAACCCATCATCAAAAATTGTTTCATCCCAATTTGTATATCCATTATTTAATGCAAATATAGTAAGTAAGGGTTTTATAGTTGATGCAGGTGGATATAAGCCCATGAATGCCCTATTGAATAGCGGTCTAGCTGGATCATTTAATAGATCTTGATATTGTGATGATGAAATATCTCTTAGGTCATTTGCACTTATGGATGGAGTGCTAATTGCAACAGGTATACTGAAATCTTGTAAATCAATCACTACTACAGAGCCTTTTCTTTCATCCATAAGCTCATACGCAAGTTTTTGTGCTTCAAAGTCAATTGAAATAGATAGATCTTCACCTTCTCTAAATGGTGATATATCTGTTACAACTCTTCTGTCTCCTCTTGCATTCCTTTGAAAAAATCTTTTGCCATGTTCACCTTGTAATTTTTGTTCATAGACCCTTTCAAGCCCAGATTTTCCAACCTTGCTCCAAAGTTTTGAGTTATATTCACTTATCCTTGGTGAAAAATATTTAACATCACTGTTATTTATATAGCCCATGTGACCAAGAACATGAAAAATTGACGGATGTGAATTGTATTGTCTTTCATAACCTTCAATTACTGAGAACCCGGTAATGTCAGCACCACTTACTAAATACTTTGCAAGATCTTCCTGAGTTAGTTTGTTAATAACAATTTCCGTTCTTCTAAACCTAATGGAGTTACCTACTTTTAACCTTAAATCTTCAACTATTATCTTCTCAGAAAATAAATCTGCTAATTTGTTTATAGATTGTTCGCTGGGTTTTTGTTCAATATCTATTGCTAGGGAAAATACTTTTCTATCTTCCGCTAATACAGTTCCATCACGAGAAATGATTCTTCCTCTCTTAGGGTAAATATATTCAAAAGCATTAATATTTTGCTCTCTTAATTCTCTAAGTTCATTGCCTTGGATAATCTGCAAATAAAAGAATCTAACAATTACTAATGTAAGAATACATACAAAAAAACTTAACAGGATTTTTGTTCGTGTTCTGTAAATGTGTATTTTATTATCTTTCAATTTTGATGGTATGGGTGATTATTAAATATACAGTTAGCTCTGTAAACTTGTTCCAGAAGCATTACACGAAAAACTTCATGGGAAAATTCCATATCTGAAAAAGAAATTGTTTTTAATGCATTCTTTGTAACATCCTCTGATAAACCATATGTGCCGCCCACAATTAGATTAAGTTTATTATTTGATTTATAAATCATGTCAGCAAAAACTTCTGAACTTACTTTCTCACCTTCTTTATCAAAACAAATGTAATCTTCTTTCCCAATTTTATTCTTGATGAGTTCGCCCTCATGCTTTATTTGCTGCTCCTTAGAGCTAAATTTCTTTTTAATTGGAATACTTATAATTTGAAGACTCATATTTTTTTTTATTTTTTTTAAATAATGTTTTTCAAATTCATCTGCATTTTTTACTTTATTTTGCTGTACATAAAATAGTGATACTTTCATTTTGTTTTTCTATCCCATAGTGACTCAAGATCATAATGTTCTCTGGAGTCCTCTGACATAATGTTGATAATCACTTCGCCTGCATCTATAAGAATCCAGTCTTTTGCTTCCGTACCTTCAGTTCCTAAAATTTCAATTTTCTTATTTTTCAAATTTTCGATGACCTTATCAGCAATAGACTGTATATGTCGTCCAGAAGTTCCAGAAGCAATCATAATAAAGGAGGTAAACGATGATATTTCCTCTACTTCGAATGAACATATGTTTATAGCCTTAAGTTCATCTAAAGAACCTTTACAATTTTTTACAATATCTTTTGAAGACTGGGGTTTAGGTGACATCTATAGAAATTATAATCATTTAATTATCTCATCGAGAATATACTTTTGAAAACCTTGAAAATTTCTGTTTCCACACATTAGAATAGTTTTCTTTTCTACATCAACTGAACAAATTTTAGTAACATCTTTTTCTGTTATCTCCTTTGCATGATTGGCAAAAATTTTTCTTTGTTCAGTCGAAGCATTAATTGTATAAGTATCTTGATTCTTAAAAATATTTATCAATCTTTTATCATGAATCCCTTTTTTCATTGAGTTTGAGCCTAATTCCACTATTAGAACTAAATTATTAGTTTGTTCTTTTATCATCTTAATAGTCTCTTCGATTGCTGTTGGGTGGTGGGCAAAATCATCAATTAATTTGAAATCTTTATCTTCAAAAATAGTTTCAAATCTTCTTTTGACACCTTCATAACTTTCTAAAGAGCTAATGACTCTATCTTTTGGAAGTAATTCTTCAATTGCATGAGCAGCTAACATTTTATTCTCCTCATGAATATTGTGAGCACCTAGAGAAAGAAATTGTAATTTTGTTTTGAACTCATGATTATTCAGATTATTTTTAAACGACTCACTAACTCTAGTGTCATTTATCAAAACTTTTGAATTTGACGGCATTGTTTTTATCAACTCAAAAAAATTATCTTCAATCATTTCAATGTTTTCATATATATCTGCGTGATCGAATTCAATATTGTTAATGAGTAATATGCTCGGATGATAATGTATAAATTTTGGTCGTTTATCAAAATAGCTTGTGTCATATTCATCTGCTTCGATAATAAATATGTCGTTATTACTTATGTTCCAAGACTTCTGTAATTTCTTTGGAATACCAGCTATCAAATAATTTGGGTCAAAATTATTATCCAAAAGTGAGTGAGCAATCATAGAAGTAACAGTTGTTTTGCCATGTGTGCCAGATACTGCTATCACTTTTTTATTAAATAACACATTTTTATATAGCCATTCAGGGCCTGAAATAATCTTTTTTTCCAATCTTAGGATTTCTTTCAAAAGAACATTCTCCTTTGAAATGGCATTACCGATAACATAAATATCAGCATGAACAAAGTTATTTTCTTTATAACCTTCAAAGAAATTTATACCACTTGAATTTAATTCATCTGACATTGGAGGATAAACTTTAGCATCACAACCAGTAACCTCATGACCTAAAGCCCTAGCAATTTGTGCCAGGTTACCCATGAATGTACCAGAAATGCCAAGGAAATAAATCTTCATGCTTTTAGTTATATTAAATGGAGTATAAGATAACTGTGATGAAAAATGCATTCTATGCACAGTCTGGAGGTGTTACTTCTGTAATTAATTGCTCTGCCTATGGACTAATTTCAAAATTTAAAAAAGATTTTTCTGAAGCAAATATTTATGCATCAAAAAATGGCATAGTTGGTTTGTTAGAGGGTGAATTATATGATCTTAGTGAAACAAAAAAACCTTTAGAAAATCTTTTAGAAATGCCGGGCGGTATCTTTGGGTCTTGTAGGTATAAACTTCCAAGTCTAGAAGACGAAGTCTTTTATAAAAATTTATTCGATCAATTAGAAAAATTATTCATTGGCTATTTTTTTTATAATGGTGGCAATGATTCTGCAGATACTTGCCTTAAAGTAGCGAAAGCTGCTGAAAAATTTGGATATGATTTAAAAGCAATTGCTGTGCCAAAAACTATAGATAATGATTTAGCCGTCACAGACAATTGTCCTGGTTTTGGTTCAGTCGCCAAGTATATAGCTACATCTGCGAAAGAAGCTTCACTAGACATAAAATCAATGTGTAAAACCTCGACTAAGGTTTTTGTTTTAGAGGTAATGGGAAGACACGCAGGCTGGATTGCAGCAGCTGGTGAGCTGGCAAACAATACTGAAGAAACTTTTGTACATAAAATTTTATTACCGGAAGTTAATTTTGATGAGGGAAACTTCTTGAGTGGTGTAGAGGAAGATATAAATACAAATGGTTATTCTGTAATTATTGCATCAGAGGGATTAAAGAATAAAAATGGCGAGCTTTACGCATCCTCTGCTGAAATAGACTCATTTGGGCATAGTCAGCTTGGAGGTCTTGCACCAAAAATTGCATCGCTTATAACCGATAAACTTGGTTTAAAAAATCATTGGTCGGTTGCAGATTATTTGCAAAGAAGCGCAAGACATATATCTTCTTTAACAGACATTGAACAGGCTATAGCTGTTGGCAAGGCTGCAGTGAAGCTTGCAGCCGAAGGAAAATCTGGTGTCATGCCAATCATCAAAAGGGTAAGTGATGATCCTTATGATTGGGAAATCTCAGAGGGTGATCTGAATGAAATTGCAAATGAAGAAAAAACATTACCTAAAGAATTCATCTCAGAATGTGGTTTTAGAATAACTAAAGAAGGTGTCACTTATCTGCAACCATTAATTGAAGGGGAGAGTTTTCCTAAATTTAATAATGGTATCCCTGTTTATGAAGGATTAGATCTTCATTTACGAAAAATTTAAATCCTGAACTTTCTTTTTGAGCAAAGTTATTAACTCTTCAATTTCATCTTCATTGAGAAAAGAACCAATCTCAACCTTTTTCTTATCGCTTGTAATAAACACTCTTTTTTTAGTTTTATGGTCAACTACAGAGAACTTGCTTAAAAACCTATCAAAAGTTAACGCATTTTTACCTTTCTCTAGTTTAACGTAAAGCTTATCAAGGTGAATTTTTTCGGATTGATTTAGCCAATTTCTATTTGCTTTCAAGACAATAAAAAGAATAAATATTTCAAGGCCTGCAAAAGGAAGAATCATTGTTGCACCCAAAACAAAAAAACCTATAGCAAACGTAAGACATAACACAGATAAAAAACCAAAAAAAATTAAGTTTTGCTGAACCGTTGATGACTTGTTAGGAGTTAAAATTAATGACAAGGCATTTTTTGTTATTTTCTTTTTGATCATTAGTTATGAATATCTAATATCAAAATAGGTTAAAAAAAGATTTTCATTGTTTAAATTGCACTAATATTGCAGAATACTGTCTAATCTAAAAGAATGAGAAACATTTTAAAACTTATACTTGTCAGCCTCTCATTTGAAGTATTTTCAAATGATTTGCTATCTGTTTATAAGGAAGCACTTGATAAAGATCCGGAGTTTAATTCTAAAAAAGCTGACCTTGCTATTTCGGAAGAATTTTTAAATCAATCAAGATCTGGATTGTTGCCTCAAATGAGGATCACTGGTGGCACAAATTGGAATGAATACTATCAAGATAGGGCATTACAGAATGACTATAATACTTTTTCTTATGGGTTAAACATTAGTCAGCCTCTTTTTAGATTAGATTTATGGTTTTCAAATAAACAAGCTAAAGAAAATCTTGAAGCGGCAGAAGCTCAATTTGCATATCAACAACAAGAATTAATTATCAAGGTAACCAGAGCGTATTTCAAAGTACTATCAGCTAAAGCAAATCTTGAAGCAAAGATCGCTACGGAAAAAGCACTAAAAAATCAATACGATTCCGTTTTAGAGAGATTCAATACAGGCTCGGTATCTAGAATTGAATTGGCAGAGGCAAAGGCAGCACTCAATAGAGCTGAGTCTGATAGAGTTCAAGCAGAAGGCAATGTCGACATTAGTTTTGAAGAACTTAATTCTATTGTTGGAAGGCAAGTAAAATTAATCACACCTTTAAATACGTCTTTAGATTATAAAGCTCCTAGAACCGACGTTAAGAATGAAGTCTCTAAAGGTCTGCTAAATAACTATTTAATAATTGAAGCGAAAAATAGACTTGAGGCAGCAGATGCTAATACAAAATCAAAATCATCAAACTATTTGCCAAAGATAGATTTAAATGCAAATGCAAACAGAAGAACATCAAAACAATATACATTTGATGGTGTCGATTCCAGTATAGATCTTCCTTTTACAATACCTACAGAAACTGAAAATAGAATTTTTTCACTTCAATTTTCTATGCCGCTTTTCACTTCAGGGCTAAATAATTCACAAAGAAGACAAGCACTTCTGCAAGAGGTTAAATCTGAAGAACAGCTGATTCTTGTTGAAAGAGGGATAGTTCAACAAATTAGGACACTTTATACTGCACTCAGAACTTCGGAATTAAACATCGCATCATTAAAGGCAGCAGTTGAAAGCTCTAAGGACGCTCTTGAAGCTACAAGACTTGGATATGAGCTTAATTCCAGAAATCTTATTGACCTTCTACAGGCTGAAAAGAATTATTCAGAATCAATAAATAATCTTTCTCAAGCAACTTATAGTTTTATAGTTACATCACTTCAATACAAGCAGGCTTTAGGTAATTTAGTTCCTGGTGATGTTGTTGAACTTAATAAACAGTTTAAATAAGTGCCTGAACTTCCAGAAGTAGAAACAACAAAACGTGGAGTTGAGCCCTACGTTAAGAACGAAACCATAAAGAAAGTTTTAGTTAGAAACAATAAATTACGAATACCTTTCAATAAAAATCTAGCAAAAAAAATTATTAATGTTGGTATCAAAGAGATTAAAAGAAGGGCAAAGTATATTATTTTTGATTTTGTTAACGGTTATTCAGTTGTCATTCATTTAGGCATGACAGGCAACTTGAGAGTTTCTAAAAAAATTAAATACCTTAAACATGATCATATAATTTTTTATTTAGGTTCAGGAAATGTCCTTATATACAATGATGTTAGGCGGTTTGGTCTTATTCAAATATATGAAACAAAGGAAAGTTATTTTCTCCTAGATAACAACGGTCCTGATCCTTTTGAGAAAGAAGCTAACGCAGATTACTTGTTTAGCAGAATAAACAATTCAACTGCTTCAATTAAGTCCATTTTGCTTAATCATAAAATTATTTCAGGAATTGGTAATATTTATGCTTCAGAAATACTTTTTGCTACCAATATTTCTCCAACAAGAATTGGTAAAAAAATTAGCTATGATGAATGCAAAAATATTCTAAAAGAGAGTAAAAAAATTCTTAGAAAGGCAATAAAAGCAGGCGGAACCACACTTAATGACTATTTTAACGCAGAATCAAAACCAGGTTATTTTAAAATTCAGCTTAAAGTATATGGAAGGGATGGGGAAAAGTGCAAAAGCTGTAAATCTAATATTTCAAAAATTACTCAAAGTAATAGAAGTACCTACTATTGTAAAGAAAGTCAAAATTAGTTTTTAAATTTGTTTATCAGTGCTTTCTTAATGTCAGCATGAACAAATTTTGAAATATCACCACCGTAACTTGCAAGTTCTTTGACCATACTGGAAGAAATAAACGTAAGTTTTTCATCTGGGGTAAAAAACACACTCTCTATTTCAGGGTTTTGTGATCTGTTGATGCTGGCAATTTGAAATTCATACTCAAAATCTGATACAGCTCTAAGGCCCCTTATTATAGCTTGTGCATTTAATTCTGATGCTAGATCAACTGTCAGTTTTGAATCAAGACCTATACAGCTAATGTTTTCCTGATCTTTAAATAATTGATTTACCATTTGAATTCGATCTTCTAGAGAAAATAAATAATTTTTTGCAGAGTTTTTTACTACGGCAATAATGACTTTATCAAAGATTTTCAATGATCTTGAAAGAATATCATTATGCCCATTCGTAAAAGGATCAAATGAGCCTGGATAGATTCCAATTTTCACATATTAAAGTTACACAATTTAACCAAGGAATAAAACTTAATTTTTGCAACATTTATGTGAAAAATCATTTAGATGTTATTGAAAATTCGCTGTTCGCATCTAAAATTAAGATATACATTAATAAAGGAAAGGTAATGATGAGCGACGAAACCAAATGCCCAGTTATTCATGGGTCAAATACTAAAACAGCCGGAAGCCATTCAAATGTCAATTGGTGGCCTCAGCAATTAAATTTAAACATTTTGCATCAGCATGATAAAAAAACTAACCCTATGGAAGAAAACTTTAACTATAAGGAAGAGTTTGAAAAGATTGATTACAAAGCATTAAAGCAAGATTTATATGATTTAATGACCGACTCACAAGAATGGTGGCCTGCAGATTACGGTCATTATGGTCCGTTTTTTGTCAGACTTACCTGGCACGCGGCAGGTACATACAGAATAGGCGATGGTAGAGGTGGTGCTGGCACAGGAGCACAAAGATTTTCTCCATTAAACTCCTGGCCTGACAATGGAAATCTTGATAAAGCAAGAAGACTCTTATGGCCAATCAAACAAAAATACGGCAAACAACTAAGTTGGGCAGACCTTCTAGTATTGGCAGGTAATGCGGCAATTGAGTCTATGGGCGGAAAAACATTTGGATTCGGTGGAGGTCGAGAAGATATTTGGCATCCTGAAGAAGATATTTATTGGGGTCCAGAAGAAGAAATGCTTGGTAACAACCGTTACGTTGGCGAGAGACTTCTCAACAATCCTTTAGCCGCTGTGCAAATGGGGTTAATATATGTCAATCCTCAAGGGCCAGACGGTAATCCAGACCCAAAGAAAAGTGCTCATGATATAAGAGAAACTTTTGGAAGAATGGCTATGAATGATTATGAAACTGTAGCATTAATAGCTGGTGGCCACACATTTGGAAAGTGTCATGGTGCAGGTGATGATGGTCTTGTCGGTGTTGGTCCAGAAGACGCACCAATGGAACAACAACAATTCGGTTGGAAAAGTGGTTTTGGAAAAGGAAAGGGAAGAGACGCAATAACTAGTGGACTTGAAGGGCCATGGACAAAGAATCCTGCGCAGTGGGATAACGGATATTTTGAGAATCTCTTCAAATATGAGTATGAACTTGTGAAAAGCCCAGCCGGTGCATATCAGTGGCATCCGATTGATTTAGAAAAAGAAAATCATGCCCCTGATGTAGAAGATCCAAATCTGAAAGTAACAACAATGATGCTCACTTCTGACTTGGCGCTTAGAGAAGATCCTGAATATAGAAAAGTTTCTCTTCATTTTAAAGATAATCCAGATGAGTTTGCTGATGCTTTTGCTAGAGCTTGGTTTAAATTACTTCATAGAGATATGGGCCCGAAAAATAGATATCTTGGACCTGAGGTACCTAAAGAAGATTTGATCTGGCAAGATCCAGTGCCTGCAGGTAATTCTGATTATGATGTTCTAAAAGCAAAAGAATTAATTAGTAAATGTGATCTTTCAATCCAAGAGATGATTGAGGTAGCATGGGCAAGTGCATCTACATTTAGAAACTCGGATCTCAGAGGTGGTGCTAACGGTGCGCGCATTAGATTTGAGCCGATGAAAAGTTGGCAGTCAAACGATGAAGCTACGTTAGACAAAGCATTAGATGTATATCAAGAGATTGCACAAGAAGTTAATGCTTCAGTTGCAGATGTAATTGTTCTCGCTGGTAATGTTGCGATTGAGAAAGCTTCAGGTGTTGAAGTGCCTTTCTTAGCCGGAAGAGGAGACGCAACGGAAGAACAAACTGATTCCGAATCCTTTAGAGTACTCGAGCCACTTGCTGATGGTTTCAGAAATTATCAAAAAACTGAATATTCTGTTAGTCCAGAAGAAATGTTGGTAGATAAATCACAACTTCTAGGATTAACTGCTCATGAAATGACTGTTCTAGTTGGTGGGATGAGATCACTTGGGATAACTAAAGATAACTTAGGAAATTTTTCTGAGGACAACAACAAATTAGATAACGAGTTTTTTAAAAAACTTCTTGATATGAATGTTTCTTGGAGACCAAATGGTAACAATGCCTATGAAGGAGTAGATAAAACTTCTGGAGAAGTAGTAAGAACTGCTTCACGTGTTGATTTAGTATTTGGATCAAATTCACAATTAAGATCACTTGCAGAAGTCTATGCTTCAGATGACGCAAATGACAAATTTGTTAATGACTTTATTGCTGCGTGGAATAAAGTTATGAACTCAGATAGATTTGATATCTAATTAAATAATATTCAGCTTAAGAGGGCTCTATTAAGAGCCCTTTTTAATTATGGTGGGCCCGGGAGGACTCGAACCTCCGACCAATGGATTATGAGTCCACTGCTCTAACCAACTGAGCTACAGGCCCTATGTCTTTGAACTAAAGAGGTGTAATTATATAAGAATAAAAATTTTAAGGAATACTTCTTTATTTATATATTAATGTTTTAAGCTATGATTTTAAGATGATTGATTTAAATGGTGTAAAACCATTCGCAGAAGGTGGAAATAGAAAATGTTTTATAAATCCTCATGATCCTAATCAATGTTTAAAAGTTCTTCATCCCGGATTGCTAGAAAAAATAAATAAGAATAGGCCTTGGTATAAAAAAACAAGATCATTAGAAAGTTTTGATGACAATCTAAGAGAAAAAGAAGGCTATGAACAAAAAGCATTAAAATCAAAAAATCCTGATACTTGGAAGCATCTAGCTAAGTGGTATGGTCTTCAAGAAACTAGTTTAGGGTTAGCTTCAGTTACCGAGTTAATTCATAATAATGGTCAAATTGCAGAAACGCTTGAGAATTACCTTTTTGATAAAGGCCTATCTGAAGAAATAAGAACTGCTTTAAAAGTATTTGAAAAGTGGCTAAAAGAGCATTTAGTATTGACCAAAAATTTAATACCTCATAACTTGGTTCTTAAAAATGAGGCAGATGAAATCACGATCAAAATAATAGATGGCTTGGGTTGTCATGCTTTTATTCCTTTGCCGCAAAATACAAACTTTTTTGCCAAAATTTATGTAGAAAAGAGAATTGAATTAATGTGGAGCAGAATTAACTGGGATATTAGCGGCAGAAAAGGTAATTGGAAATGAGATTATTCGTGAAGGAAGCTTTTTAAGACGTCTGATCTAGTTGGGTGCCTTAATTTTCTTAGTGCTTTTGCTTCTATCTGTCTAATCCTTTCTCTAGTGACATCGAATTGCTTGCCGACTTCTTCTAATGTGTGATCATTATTCATGCCAATTCCAAATCTCATTCTTAAGACTTTTGCTTCTCTGGCAGTTAGCGAAGCTAATATTTCATCGGTAGCATCTTTAAGGCCTCTAATTGAAGCATCATCAATAGGTGAATTTATAGAAGAATCTTCAAGAAAATCGCCTAAGTTAGAATCTTCGTCATCACCTATAGGAGTTTCCATAGATATTGGCTCTTTCGCTATTTTCATAACCTTTCTCATTTTATCTTCTGGGATATCAAGTCTTTTTGACATTTCTTCAGGTGTTGGCTCCCTACCTATTTCTTGCATCATCTGTCTTGAAAGCCTGTTAAGTTTATTAATTGTTTCGATCATATGAACTGGAATTCTAATAGTTCTAGCTTGGTCAGCTATAGATCTAGTAATAGCTTGTCTAATCCACCAGGTAGCATAAGTAGAAAACTTGTAACCCCTTCTATACTCAAACTTATCGACAGCTTTCATTAAACCAATATTACCTTCTTGTATTAGATCTAGAAATTGTAAGCCTCTATTTGTGTATTTTTTTGCAATAGATATGACAAGACGCAAATTTGCTTCAATCATTTCTTTTTTGGCCCTAAGAAGGCCTCTGTATGCTTTATTAATTCTTTTATTTAAAGATATGATTTGTGTAACAGGCATAAGGTTGTTTTCGTCAATTTTTATAAGGTCTTTTTGTATTCTTACAAAAGTTGGCTTCACTTCATCAATCTTTTTCTTTTTAAATCTTTTGTCTTTTGCCAATTTGGTCAAAAGTCTGATATTGATTAAATTGTCTTCAATTAAATCTCTTGCTTCTTTGTTAGGCACGCCAATTTCTTTAACTAGCAATCTCTTTAACTCTCTTTCAAAACCACCTACAAGATGTTTCTTCTCTGCTGGTATTTGTACAAGAGTATCGAAGACTTTTGAGTTAAATTTAATTACTTGGAATTCTTCTTTTAGCTTATTAAGTGCTTTTTGCCCTTTTTCATCCAATTTTTCATTACTTAAAGACTTAAGGTATTTATTGTATTCTCGTTTAATTACCTTAATTTTCGCTTCACATTCTTCAAAAGATATTACATTTGCTTCTTCTTCATCTTCATCTTCAGTGTCTTCAGCAGGAACTTTTTCGGTATCTTCAAACTCTTGTTCAATTATTTCTTCTTCAGGCTCTTCTAACATAAAACCTGAGATTAGATCTTGCGTTTTCTTTTCACCAATCTTTATTCTGTTAAAGAAATCTAAAATATATTCAATGCAAAGTGGATATTCTGCACACAACGACAAAACCTCTTTCATTGCTGCTTCAATTCTTTTAGCTATGCCTATTTCACCAGTTTTTGTTAAAAGATCAACACTCCCCATTTCTCTCATGTACATGCGTACTGGATCTGTTGTTCTTCCTGATTCTATCTCTGTTTGTGATAATGCAGCAACGGCATCCTCAGCAGCTAGTTCATCTGTTTCTTCATCCTCGCCCAACATGAGCTCGTCTTGATCAGGTGTATCTTCAAATACCTTAATACCCATATCTCTGAGGACTTGGGTAATTTCCTCGAAATTGTCAGCATCAGTTGAACCGTCAGGCAAAGTATCTGTTATGTCAGCATGGGTAAGATAACCTTGTTCTCTTCCCAACTGAATTAGTTGAGCAATATCATTTTTTTGCGTAACTTGTTTATCTGACATGATTTCTTATATGTTTGTGATTATTCAAATTTCAACTATATGTATTCAAATTTTGAATAAGCTCCTCTTCCTGAATTGAGTTATTATCTCTCAAATTTAGAAGTTTTTGCAGATTTTCTTTTCTTTCTTGTGTTAATTCTTTCTTATTGGC
>CENJ01065663.1_pt1 | contig 30011 bp, 31 predicted proteins | sample 356161 | NCBI WGS metagenome assembly CENJ01 (sample SAMEA2619531, study PRJEB7988) | marine metagenome | biome: marine biome (ENVO:00000447); feature: surface water layer (ENVO:00002042); material: "saline water (ENVO:00002010), including plankton (ENVO:xxxxxxxx)" | depth 5 m | reverse complement strand
TCCTTGTGTTTCCGTAGCACGGTAGTTTAACGCTTTGCAGGAGGCTTCGGCACTGAGCGGATAGGCTTGTAACACTTTCAGTGCAAGAACTAGAAGAAAGGGTGAAAGATGAAGGATTTTCGCACCTTGACGGAGATCGCGAAGGCGGCGCGCGAGAATTTAAGCGATGGCGATTGGGACTATCTCATTGGGGGCGCAGATACGGAGACCAGCCTGCGCCGCAATCGTGCTGCTGTGGAATCCTGGGTATTTAAACCTCGGGTGCTTAATAACGTAAGCCAGGTAACCACCGCATCAACCCTGCTGGGTACGCCTATGCGTATGCCCGTACTCCTGCCGCCCATCGGTTCGATTCAGGTGTTCTCTTCCGGAGGGGGAGTCGATGTGGCGGCTGCGGCCGCAGAGTTCGGGATTCTTCAGATCCTGAGTTCCGCCTGCGAACCGGACTTTGAGGCCGTGGCACAAGCCGTGCCTGGGCCGCGAATTTATCAGCTCTATCTCACCGGTGATCAGGCCTGGATGGATGACAACATTAAGCGTGCCCTGGACGCAGGTTATACGGGGCTGTGTCTCACCGCAGATACCCAGGTCTATTCCCGAAGGGAGCGGGATATTCTCAAGCGTTACGTGCCGCTATCGGGCCGCACGGCAACCACGGGAACAAGCTTCAATTATCAGGCCAGCATGAATTGGGATACGGTGGCCCACATCAAGCAGAACTTTGATATTGAGTTGATGATTAAGGGCGTCATGACATCCGAGGATGCGGTCAGCTGTGTTGAGGCCGGGGTAGACGTGGTCTATATCTCTAATCACGGTGGCCGTCAGCTGGATCACACCCGTGCCTGTATCGACTCACTGCCAGAAGTCTCTGCTGCGGTAGCCGGGCGCGTGCCGGTGGTGGTGGACGGTGGCTTTATGCGTGGCGCCGATGTGGTCAAAGCGCTATGCCTTGGGGCTGACTTTGTGGGCATGGGTAGGCTGGAAGGTCTGGCTATGGCCGCTGGCGGCAAAGAGGCCGTTCGTTGCGCTCTGGATATCGTGGAGCAGGAAATTCAAATTTCTATGGCGTTGCTGGGCGCCCCAGGGCTGGAGCACTTAGGGCCCCACCTGCTTGAGCGACAGCAGCCTCTGAGCGACAGCCATGCGCTCAGCGCCTTCCCGCTTTTGGCCGAGGGATATTAAACCTGGCTAGGAACGGTCGGTGGGCACCGGCATGGGAAAGGGCGTAACGGTATCGCCGGTCCCGGTGGTGATCTTAGCAACCCCCTCTTTTTCAACCTCGTCGATGCGAATAATGGCGTGCATGGGGATAAAGGAGCGTTGGACTCCCTCAAACTCGGTGCGCAGCTTGTCCTCGCCCGGATCGATCACGAGTTGGGAGCGACTGCCGAAGCTATAGTCTTCGACCTCGACGAAGCCATGTAGGTCACTCTGATAGATGTGACGGGCATAAACCTCATAAACCTGGCCCTGGTTGTGAAAGAGAATGCGAAAGATGTGCTGAAGCGTTTCTTTTGTGCCCATGATTCCACTTACCATTGATGCATGAGGGGATTTTTGGGGTTGGTCGTGCGTTTTTCAAGGTGGGGCGCACGGCGTATACTCGGCGCTTTCAAGTACCGACGCCCATGACCAAAAAGCTATTTGTAAAAACCCACGGCTGCCAAATGAATGAGTATGACTCCGCTCGGATGTATGATGTCCTGCGAGCGCATGAGGGCTACGAACCTGCGAGCAGTGAGGAAGAAGCCGACGTTCTGTTGCTCAATACCTGTTCGATTCGTGAGAAAGCCCAAGAAAAGGTATTCCATCAGTTGGGTCGTTGGCAGCGGCTCAAGGAGCGGCGACCTAATCTTGTGATCGGAGTGGGTGGCTGTGTCGCGAGCCAGGAAGGCGAAGCCATTATGGCCCGCGCTCCGGCAGTGGATATGGTGTTTGGGCCTCAGACGATTCACCGACTGCCAGAGATGATTGGTTCATCTGTGCAGAAAATGCTGCCCGTTGTGGACATCACCTTCCCCGAGGTCGAGAAGTTTGACCGCCTCCCGGAACCCAGCGTCGAAGGCCCGGCGGCCTTCGTTTCGATCATGGAGGGCTGCAGCAAGTACTGTAGCTTCTGCGTCGTCCCCTATACCCGAGGCGAGGAGGTGAGTCGCAGCGTCGCTTCGGTTCTTGAGGAAGTTCAGGGTCTGGCTGGCAAGGGGGTTAGAGAGATTCACCTGCTGGGGCAGAACGTAAATTCTTATCTAGGGCCCATCGACTCGGACCAGGCCGATTTGGCAGAGTTGATCTATTATGTGGCCGATGTCCCCGGGGTAGAGCGCATCCGCTATACCACATCGCATCCCTTAGATTTTTCCGACAATTTGATCCAGGCTTACGCCGACATACCGGCTCTGGTGGATCACCTTCATCTGCCGGTGCAGGCCGGCTCGGATCGTATTCTCGCGGCCATGAAGCGCGGCCATGATGTAGCGCATTATCGAGAACGCATCGCGCGACTGCGGGATATTCGGCCCAACATAAGCCTGTCATCGGATTTCATCGTGGGTTTTCCTGGCGAAACCGAGGCCGAGTTTAATGAGACCCTGGCGCTGATTGAGGAGATCGGCTTCGATACCTCGTTCAGTTTCATTTACAGCCCTCGTCCGGGTACGCCCGCCGCCACGCTCGCCGACGATACCCCCATGAGTCTAAAAAAAGAGCGGCTACAGCGACTGCAGGCCATGATTCGAGATCAGGCGGACGCCCTGTCCCAGTCCATGGTGGGCGGCGTGCAGCAGGTGCTGGTTATGGGTAAATCCAAGAAGGGCGTCCAACTGGCCGGGCGAACGGAGAACAATCGAGTGGTCAACTTTGATGGCTCAGAAGATTTGATTGGTGAATTTGTCAGCGTGAGGATTAATGAGGCACTACCCAATTCCCTTCGAGGAGAGCAGCTCTCCAGTGCATCCTGACCGACATTTTTTGCTCACGATATGAGCGAGATGCTGGTAATCTAAAAGCCAGCGCAACAAAAGGGGAACCTTTGCACGAGGATACTTCAGCCGCCCCAGAGGCGAGCATTATACCTTTCACACGGCGTGTGGTTGTCGAACCCGACGACGCCCGTCGTCTCGCCGCCCTCATTGGTCCTGTGGATCAAAACCTAAAGCACCTGGAGCTTCGCCTCGGCGTACACATACGCAATCGCGGCAATGAGTTTGAGATCAGCGGGCCTCAGCCTCGCGTGCAGGCTACCGAAGCTGTGCTGCACCAGCTGTATCGTGAAACCCTGGATCGAGACGCCCTGGAGCCAGACTTCGTCCATCTCTTTCTTCAGGAGGCGGGTTTGGACGACATGCTGGCCAGGCTAAGACAGGAACGCGAGGATGCCCGTGACGAGACGGCGATGGAGCCGACTGGAGACGGGGCGGCAGCCCTGACGATCCGAACGCCCAAAAAGTCCATCAAGCCACGTGGCGGCAACCAGGTTGCCTATTGTCAGTCCGTTCGCCGGCATGACATTAACTTTGGCATTGGGCCTGCCGGTACAGGGAAGACCTATCTTGCCGTGGCCTGCGCGGTTGAGGCCCTTGAAGCCGCTCAGGTTTCTCGAATTCTCTTGGTGCGGCCCGCCGTAGAGGCGGGTGAGAAGCTGGGGTTTTTGCCCGGAGACCTGGCTCAAAAAATCGACCCGTACCTGAGGCCACTCTACGACGCGCTGTACGAAATGCTGGGGGTAGAGCGCGTCAATAAATATATCGAGCGCAATATCATCGAAGTGGCGCCCTTAGCCTATATGCGAGGCCGCACGCTTAACAACGCCTTCATTATTCTGGATGAATCCCAGAACACGACGGTGGCCCAGATGAAGATGTTTCTGACGCGGATTGGCTTCGGCTCCACGGCGGTGGTGACCGGGGATATCACCCAAATTGATCTGCCCCGGGGCGAACGCTCTGGGCTGGTTAACGTGCGCAAAGTGCTGCGTCAGGTTGATGGGATTGCCTTTACCCACTTTGGCTCCAAAGATGTGGTGCGGCACCCCTTGGTTCAGAAAATCGTTGATGCCTACGAAGCGTTTCAGGACAGCGATCTGACGGACAGTCGCGGAGAAAGACGCGAGCGGTGAATCAACCGGCCGGATACTTCAGGCTAGAGATGCAAATAGCCGAACCGCTGGTTGGCAGCGCGCCTGCCGGGGCGCTAGGAGACCCGAGCGATCTGAGCGACAGCCTTCAGCAAAGCCTGGACTGCCTCTCCCAGGTGCTTGCTAAGGAAGCGGAACGGGCCAAGGCCCTGCAAAGAGAGGTCTGTTTACGTCTCATTGATGAGGACGAGTCTGCTCAGCTAAACAAGCAGTACAGAGGGTATGACCGTCCAACAAATGTTCTTAGTTTTCCTAGCGACGTGCCCGCGCTGCCCCTGGATATCCCGCCTCTGGGTGACCTCGCCATTTGTTGGCCGCTGGTGATCAGCGAAGCGGCGGCTCAGCATAAGGCCACGCTGGATCATCTTCACCACCTGGTGATTCACGGCACCCTGCACCTGCTGGGGATGGATCATGAAGAGACGGCACAAGCCCAAGAAATGGAGGCTCTCGAGGTGGCCGTCCTTGAGCTGCTCGGTATGACCAATCCCTATGAACTGTAAAAACCCTTGCCCGAGCATAGGCTAAATGGCTGCGGGTGCGCTGGTTGCAATTCCATCAGCGCTTGCTTATACAGTGGATTCAATAAGCGACATCAAAGTCTATATGAGCGACATACCTGAGCACGCTCGGGATTCGACGGAAAAGGTTTCCTCGAAACGCGGCGTGCGTGGCTGGTTTTCACATTTATTCTCGGATGAACCCGATAACGTTCCTGAGCTTGCAAAAATTCTTCAGGACGCCGCAGAGCGGCAGCTGATAGATGTTGATGTCCTGAATATGATCTTTGGCGCACTGCATGTGGCCGACATGCACGCGCGTGACATCATGATTCCGCGCTCGTCCCTAGTGGTGGTCAACGAGGGACAGGCGCCCGCCGAGTTCCTGCCCACGGTTATTCAATCACGACACTCCCGGTTCCCCGTGGTCGGGGACGACATGGATGACATCAAGGGCATTCTGCACGCAAAGGATTTGCTGCCCTTCCTGCTGGAAGAAAATCTACAGGGCTTCTCCATGAAGGACTGCATCAGACCCGCCGCACTGATCCCAGAAAGCAAGCGCCTGAACGTGCTGCTGCAGGAGTTTCGCAGCAACCGTAATCATATGGCCCTAGTAGTGGACGAATACGGACAGGTTTCAGGTGCTGTCACCATTGAGGATGTGCTCGAGCAAATCGTCGGTGAGATCGAAGATGAGTACGATGTGGATGACGATAGCTTCGTAAAGTGCTTGGAGCCCACGGTCTTTCACGTCAAGGCCACGACAACCATCGAGGATTTCAACGACCACTTTGGGCAGCAGTTCAGCGAAGAGGAATTCGATACCATTGGCGGCATTGTGCTCAAAGCCTTTGGCCACCTGCCAGAGCTAGGAGAGCAGGTTGATATTGAGGGCCTTCGCTTTGAAGTGTTAAACGCAGATTCCCGTCGAGTCAGGCTGCTTCGGGTCGATACGCCAACGCCTATAGCGCCGCCCCTTCCAAGGCTGGCGGAAGGCGGCGACCAGGTGTGACCTGGGTTATCGCTCTTGTCCTGGGAGCGATATACCCCCTAGGGCATGCGCCCTTCCATTTCCTGTTACTAACGCTGGGGTCCATTGCGGGCTTTTGGCTGATCCTGGATCGCTACCCCAGTCGGGCTCTCTGGTTGGCCTGGTGCTACGGCATCGGCAAGTATGCGGTGGGCGTCTCCTGGATTTACGTCAGTATTCAGCAATACGGTGGGGCCTCGGTGGCCTTGGCGACTTTTTTAGTCAGCCTTTTCGTTGCCTTTATGGCGCTTTTCTGCGTCCCCATAGGGTTGCTGTATCGATCCTATACGGGCGCGTCTCTTGGGTTTAAAGCCCTGCTCTTTACCGCGGCATGGGTCACCATGGAGTGGGCGCTGACTTGGTTCTTAACCGGCTTCCCATGGCTTTTTGCCGGCTTTGCCATGACCGATTCCCCGCTAGCTGGCTTCGCGCCGCTCCTCGGGGTGCTCGGCGTAAGCGCCTTGACGGTGGCCAGCAGCGTATGCATCGCCATGGGGATCTGCGCGTATTGGAAGACCAGAAGCCTGGGCAGCTCCCTGGCCATAGGGCTCCTGCCCTGGGGGGTTGGCATGGCCTTGGGCTTGGTCACCTGGTCAGTGGAGGTGTCTCGCCATGAGGTAGCCCTGGTGCAGGGCAATATTGACCAGGCGATCAAATGGGATGCTGACCAACTCCGCACCAACGTGGAGCGCCACTGGCAGCTGTCGGAACCTCACTGGGACAGCGACCTTATCATTTGGCCCGAGTTCGCCATCACGCTCTACGGAAGGGAGGCTGAAGCCATCGCCGCGCGCCTACAGGCCAAGGGCATGGCCTCACAAACCAACGTAGTCGCGGGGATGCCGGGGCTGGAGCTGTCCCCGGATGCGCCTGGCTACCGCCTGTATAACCTAGCCCAGGGCTTTGGCCAGGCGACCGGGCGGTTTGCAAAACATCACCTCGTTCCCTTTGGCGACTATGTCCCTCTGGAGCAGTACCTGCGGGGTCTGATCGAATTTTTTGACCTGCCCATGTCCGCAGCATCGCGAGGGCCAAGAGAGCAAACCAATGTACAGCTCACCTTCAACCGCCCGGGCGGGACTGAGGACGTGGTTCAAGCTGCCATCGGGATCTGTTATGAGATCGCCTATGGCGAATCCCTGCGCCGCCAGGCCCAGGAGGCGGGGGTGCTCATCACGATTTCTAACGACACCTGGTTTGGGGCATCGATCGGGCCTCAGCAACATATGCAGATCGCCCGCATGCGCGCGCTGGAGAGTGGGCGCTGGCTGCTGCGATCTACCAATAGCGGCGTGACCGGCATTGTCGACGCCGGGGGCGTTATCCAGCAGCAGCTGCCGCAATTTCAGCCGGCCGTATTGCGCGGGGAATTTGCCGTGATGTCCGGGCAGACACCCTATGTTCAACTTGGCGATTTGCCCCTGCTGGCGTTTTTTGGCTGTTTTTGGCTGCTCTTTCTCCTGCGCTGGGGCAGTCAGAAGTCCCAATGAGATGCTATTCTTTCGCCACGCTCAGGCAGTGACGCAAGGCTGCCCCAAGGAACACCGTTGGTTCGTTTTGGATTTGAAGTAAGATGACCCCAATTTATGACCCTCAGGGCCTGGAGGCCCAGGCCCAAGCAGCCTGGCAGCGATCAGGCGCCTTCGTGGCCGACGAATCTAGGCCCGGCGAAAAGTTCTACTGTCTCTCCATGTTCCCCTACCCTAGCGGTCGGCTGCATATGGGACATGTGCGTTGCTATACCCTTGGCGACGTCATCAACCGCTACCGTCGGCTGAAGGGTTATAACGTGCTGCACCCTATGGGCTGGGATGCCTTTGGCCTGCCTGCAGAAAACGCTGCGATAAAGCACAACATTCCTCCAGCCAAGTGGACGCAAGACAACATTGACTACATGCGGACACAAATGCAGCGGCTGGGTTTTGGCATGGACTGGTCCCGGGAACTGGCGACCTGCGACCCAGAATACTATCGATGGGAGCAGTGGCTGTTTTTGCGGCTGTACAAGAAGGGTTTGGTGTACCGCAAGAATGCTATCGTTAACTGGGACCCCGAGGACCAGACTGTCCTTGCCAATGAACAGGTCGTGGATGGCCGGGGTTGGCGCAGCGGAGCGCTGGTTGAGCGTCGAGAGATGGCCCAGTGGTTTCTCAAAATAACGGACTATGCTGGCGAGCTGCTGGATGAGCTTGAGCACATGGACGGTTGGCCGGAGTCGGTCAAGAGCATGCAGCGGAATTGGATCGGGCGATCTGAGGGTGCCGAGATAGATTTCCTACTCGCCCATGACCCGGATCAAAAATTAACGGTATTCACAACGCGACCAGACACCCTGATGGGGGCGACCTATGTCGCGGTTGCGGCCGAACATCCTCTGGCCCTGGCCGCCGCCCAAGAGGACGCGCAGCTTGAAGCCTTTATCGAGCGCTGCCGTCAAAATACGACTGCCGAGGCGGATATGGCGACCTTGGAGAAGGCGGGTATGTCCACCGGCCTCTCTGTTCGGCACCCCATAACCAATGCACTGCTGCCCGTTTGGGTCGCGAATTTTGTGCTCATGGAATACGGCTCGGGAGCCGTCATGTCGGTCCCTGGCCACGATCAGCGAGACTGGGAGTTTGCCCAGAACTACGGCATCCCGGTCATTCAGGTCATTGAGCCTGTGGACGATAGCGTCTGTGATCTGAACGTTGCTGCCTTTACCCATCGCGGGCGTTTGATCAACTCTGGCGCCTTCAACGGTCTGGGCTTCGATGATGCCTTTGCCGAAATCATTGCCGCTCTGGCTGAGAGCGGCTTAGGGCGTCATGTTACCAACTACCGCCTGCGGGACTGGGGCGTCTCCAGACAGCGCTATTGGGGCTGTCCCATACCCATGATTCATTGTGCAGAGTGTGGCGTGGTGCCCGTCCCGGAAGAGGACCTGCCGGTAGAACTGCCCACGGAGGTCAGTTTTCAAGGGGTTGGCTCGCCCCTGGTCAGTATGCCTTCGTTCCTGGATGTGGACTGCCCTCAGTGTGGGGCGGCGGCGCGGCGCGAGACGGATACCTTTGATACCTTCATGGAGTCCTCTTGGTATTTTGCGCGTTTCGCCTCTCCGGACAGCAATGCCATGGTGGATGAACGCGCCAGCTATTGGACCCCCGTGGATCATTATGTCGGGGGGATTGAACATGCGATCCTGCATCTGCTGTATGCCCGGTTTTATTTCAAGCTTATGCGCGACGAGGGTTTGGTAAAGGATAACGAACCCTTCAACAGGCTGATGATGCTGGGCATGGTGTTGCAGGATGGAAAGAAAATGTCCAAATCAGCAGGGGATGCCGGCGATCCTCAGAAACTGCTGGACCGCTATGGGGCAGACACCGTTCGCACAGCCATGATGTTTGCTGCACCACCCGAGCAGTCCTTTGAGTGGAGTGAGGCCGGACTCGAGGGCGCCATGCGTTTTCTGCGACGCCTCTGGGCCGGAGTGCACGAACATAGGCAGGCCATGGAAGAGGTGCCGGAACTCGTGAAAGAGGACCTTTCCTCGTCGGCCAAGGCATTGCGCCGCAAGGCATATGAGACCCTAGCAAAGGCAGACGACGATTTCGGCCGACGTATGCAGTTCAATACCGTGGTGTCGGCTGTTATGGAACTGATCAATGCTATTGGGCGTATGGATGTAGAAAACGATGCGGACAGAGCGGCCGTGCACGAGGCCTGGACTCTGGCGGTGCTGGTGATATCGCCTATCGCGCCGCACATTAGCCATCACCTCTGGGAGGCCCTTGGCCAACAGGATGCGTTGATTGATCATCCTTGGCCGGAAGTCGATCACTCGGCCCTAGTACAGGATCGACTTACTCTGGTCGTCCAGGTGAACGGCAAGGTCAGAGGGCAAATTGAGGTGGCTCAGGATGCGGAACAGGGCGCGGTGATCGAGTTAGCTAAGGCCGACGCAAATGTGGCGCGGCACCTGGAGGGTAAGCACATTCGCAAAGAAATTGTGGTGCCGAAGAAATTAGTCAACATAGTGGTGGGCTAGGGATGGCCTTCGTGCGGTACGCGCCCATTCTGGTGCTTGCCTGCGCGCTGACGGCGTGTGGTTTTCAGCTGCGCGGCGGCGGAGCAAACGGCCTGAATATTGATTATCGTCTCACCGGTCTAACTCAGGCTTCGCCCATGGAGCGAACCTTGGTTCGCGCCCTGGATGCGGCGGGTGCGCGCAGACAAGCGCCGGCTGATGTGCATATTCAGATCACTGACTTTCAAATCCGGCAGCTGGACGGGGCGGTGAATGCGGACCTGAGAGTGGCCCAGCGCACGCTGGAGGCGGAACTTGAATACCGCCTGCTGGATGTCAACGGGCAGCATATGGTGCCCGACCAGCGTTTGCTGGTTCAGCGCAGCCTGCGCGTGAATCGGGATAACCTGTTGGGCACCCATGCCGAGCAGGAAGCCATGCAACAGGCCATGTTAGAGACGCTGGTTTCTCAGCTGGTGCGCGGACTCGACCCCGTTTTGGCCGGTCGGGGACGGGACCCCGCGAGCTAGGCTGGCGTCTTATGCAGATTCGGCCTGAACAGCTTGATGCTGCTTTAAAGCGGGCGCTGTGCCCGATCTATCTGATCTCCGGTGAGGAAACGCTGCGGGTCAACGAAGCCTGCGATAGCGTCGTGGCCGCTGCACGCGAACAAGGGTTTTCTGAACGATCCGTGCATCACGTAGAGAGTGGGTTTAGCTGGCACGACCTGAGCCATGATGCCGCGAGCCTGTCGCTATTTGCCGAGCGAAAAATTCTGGATTTACGCATTTCGGCCACACGCTTTGACAAGCAAGCCAGTGAGGCCCTCCGAGCCTGGACTCGCGGTGACTCCGGCAACGCGGACGTCATTCTGCTGATTCGCACCGAGCGGCTACAGGCGCGACAACGCTCTAGCGCCTGGTTCAAGGCCATCGAGAAAGTGGGGGCAGTGGTCTTGATCTGGCCCCTCAGTGGAGAGGGAATGCATCAGTGGCTGGCCGAACGCCTGGCCAGGCGTTCCCTTGAGCTGACCCCGGACGCATTGGCCTACCTGGGTGAGCGCGTAGAGGGGAATTTACTCGCCGCCGTGCAGGAGGTCGAGAAGCTTGCGCTCCAGGACCTGGAACAGCCCATCGAGTTATCGGCGCTGCAGCAATTTCTAGAGGATACGTCGCGCTTCAGCAGCTTTGATTTGATCGATGCCGCCATGGCCGGTCAGAGTGCACGCAGCAGTCATATGCTGAGGTCTCTTCGAGATGAGGGCGTTTCCGTCTTCGCCATTCTTGGGGCGTTGACCCACCAGCTTCGAAGGCTGGGACAAACCCAAGGGCTGCCGCCTGCACGTGCGCGAACTCTGGAGGCTTTTGCGCGTCGAGTACCCTCAGCCCTTAGCCTGCTGGCCGAATGTGCCTTGATTGATGAGCAGGGTAAGGGCGAACGTTTGGGTGACCCCTGGGTCAGTCTTGAACAACTCATGCTGTTTATGGCGGAGACCCCGGGGCAACGCCCGCCGTCGCGCTACCAGCGCGCCCTACGCGGGTACTAACGAACGCTAGTTTATATGGGTGTCAGCGACGACGCCCAGGTGGACAACCCTGAGCTGTCCGTCCTGGTTGTCTAAGGTGGTGACCGACGCGTTGTCCGGCGAAAAGACATGCATGCGGTCATCCCCTTGAGCCGCACCAACCGCTGCATTAATGGCGACAAAGTGGCTAAACATGATGCAGTCCTCTTGTTGATTCACCAAACACTCAAGCAGTGCCGCCCGCCATGCGAGCGCAGGCTCAGCCAGGGCGGACCAAGTGCCTCGCATGGCCTCTCGAAGCCAAGCGGCACGCGCCGCGAGTTCTGGCGTGGGGGAGGGAATCTCTGCCACGCGAGCTTCCAGGCGCACCTGGGTTTGCCACAGCTGAGCTAAGGGCGTTGCGGTCTCCTGAGCCCGAGCTAGCGGGCTGGAGAAAACCTTGGGATGAGGCTGCTGGTTCTTCTGATTCTGTTGGTGCAGCATGCGCGCTACTTCATTGGCCTGAGCACGGCCCAGGTCATCGAGACCTGGATCTGCGTGCGCCCCAAAGCCTGCTGCGGCTTGGCCATGTCGGACAAGATTTATCATTGCCATCTTTATACTGCCCTTTTTTTGTTGCTTCTCTACAATGCAGTGACGCAGAAAGACATTAGGAACCTTAGTGACTGAAAAAACGCCAACGGCCTTGAATCCGCACATGACGCCCGATATCCAAGTAAGCGTTCGAGAGGTCTTTGGCATCGATCAAGATCTGTCTGTGCCGGCGTTCAGCAGCCGCGCTGATCATGTCCCGGATGTGGATGAAGATTACCGCTTTGACCGGGACACCACCCTCGCCATTCTTGCGGGCTTTGCCCACAACCGCCGCGTGATGGTGCAAGGCTATCACGGAACCGGTAAATCCACGCATATTGAGCAGGTGGCCGCTCGGCTCAACTGGCCCTGCATTCGCATCAATCTTGACAGTCATATCAGCCGCATTGATCTGATTGGCAAGGATGCCATCGTGCTTCAGGACGGCAAGCAGATTACGGAATTTCGCGAGGGTATTTTGCCTTGGGCGCTGCAAAATCCAGTGGCCCTCGTGTTCGACGAATACGATGCAGGTCGGCCTGATGTGATGTTTGTGATTCAACGCATTCTTGAGGTCGAGGGTAAGCTGACGCTGCTAGACCAAAATAAGGTCATCACCCCCCACGATCACTTTCGTCTTTTTGCGACCACCAATACCGTGGGGCTGGGAGACAGTACCGGGCTCTATCACGGTACCCAGCAAATCAATCAAGGGCAGATGGACCGCTGGAGCATCGTCTCAACGCTCAACTACCTGGAGCATGAGGCTGAGACAGCCATCATTTTAGGTAAGGTGGCCAGCTATGCACAAAACGAGGCGGGGGAACGCCTGGTTTCGAATATGGTCAGCGTGGCTGACCTAACGCGTAAGGGTTTCATCAACGGAGACGTGTCTACGGTTATGTCCCCGAGAACGGTTCTGACCTGGGCTCAAAACGCGGAAATTTTCGGTGACCTTGGTTATGCCTTCCGCGTGACCTTCTTAAATAAATGCGATGAGCTGGAGCGTCCGGTGGTTGCAGAATATTACCAGCGATGTATGGGCGTCGACCTGGGGGATGCCACGGCGGGCATCACCCTGAAGTCTGTCTCCTGAGCCAGTCGACGGGACCGTGATGCAAGATGGGGATAACCCCCTAGAGCCGTTTAAACGCGCGACGACAGCAACCATCCGGGCTATTGCCGGGAACGATGAGCTGGAGATCAATTTTGGCCCCGGGGCGCCTTCTGCCCGGGGGCAGCGTCTGCGTCTGCCACTGCCTACCCTGGGCGCTACCGGTGCCGAGATCGATGCCCTGCGAGGAATTGGTGATGAGTTCGCCCTGCGCCTGCGTCACCACGACGATGCCTTACATGCGCGCTACAGCCCGGGTAACGGTCCTGCCCAGGAGATGTTCGAGTGGATTGAGTCCGCGCGGATTGCATCCATCGGTGCGCTGCGAATGGAGGGTGTGGCCCAAAATTTAGATGCTAACCTGGAACAGCAATGCCAGCAGGCGGCATTTGATGCCATTACGTCGGAGACCGACGCGCCGCTTTCAGTTGCTGTTGGGCTATTGGTGCGTCAGCAGCTCTCAGGCAGGTCCCTGCCGCCGAGTGCGGAGAACGTCGTTCGTCATTGGCGAGCGCACATTTTAGAAAACGCAGGTCAACACATTGAGACGCTCAAGGGGCATGTGGAAGATCAAGAGGCGTTTGCCGACCTGTGTCGAAACATCATTGCCGACCTTGGGCTCCCCATTGATCTGTCCGACCCAAATGAGAACGACCAGAGTCAAGATGATCTGGAAACCGTAGATGAATCCGAAGATGCTGAATCTGAATTCAGCCCTGAAGACGTGGTTCTAGATGAGGATGCGGCGGCTGAGGAAAGTGCCGAGGGCGATGCAAGCACGGTGCAAATGGACGCCCATGCGGATCTGGAGGAGGCGGCTGCTGAGGCTGACCCGGATGAGGCTGCGACCCCAATGCTTGATGAAGCCGGGCGCATTCCCATCAACATCAACTACAGCGCCTACAGCGAGCGCTTTGACGAGACGATCCGCGCGGAAGAGCTCTGCGACGCGGAAGAGCTTGTTCGCTTGCGACAACTCCTGGATCAGCAGCTCCAGACCCTGCACCACGCCACCTCTAAGCTCGCCAACCGGCTGCAGCGTAGGCTGATGGCCAAACAAAACAGAAGCTGGGACTTTGACCTGGAAGAAGGCGTGCTAGACGCAGCTCGCCTGGCTCAGGTGGTCGTCGACCCGATGAACCCCCTAGCGTATAAGCAGGAAAAGGAAACAAACTTTCGGGATACGGTGGTGACGCTTCTGATTGACAGCTCGGGGTCCATGCGGGGACGCTCCATCACCATCGCCGCGATGTGTGCAGACATCATGGGACGTACCCTAGAGCGGTGTTCTGTGCGCGTGGAAATTTTGGGTTTTACGACTCGGGCGTGGCGCGGCGGGGAGTCTAGAGAAGCGTGGATCAACGCGGACAAGCCCCCTAATCCGGGTCGGCTGAATGATCTTCGACACATCATCTACAAGGCCGCCGACGATACCTGGTCGAGGTCGCGCCGCAACCTAGGCCTGATGATGAGGGAGGAGCTTCTCAAAGAAAACATTGATGGCGAGGCGTTGATTTGGGCGCATAATCGTATCGTTACCCGCTCGGAGCAGCGCAAGGTATTGATGGTGATCTCTGATGGCCTGCCGGTGGACAACTCCACCCTGCTGGTGAATCCAAGCAACTTTTTGGAACAGCATTTGAAATATGCCATCGATATGATTGAAAACCAGTCACCCGTGGAGTTGGTGGCCATCGGTATCGGGCATGATGTGACGCACCACTACGGTCGGGCGGTGACGATCACCGACGCCGAGCAGCTGGGGGGGGCGATGACCGATCAGCTCGCCCAACTTTTTGATGTGGCGGACTAGCCTCTCTCCAGACTAGCCCGCAGGATGGTTTAACCAACCACATCTAGGCGGGTGAATTCTGGCGGGCCGCCCATCAGGCCCTTAAAGCCCGGCCCCGACGCCTTAACATGCTCGGACTGACTGTGGGTGATCAGCGCTTCCTCATCCTCGTAAACCTCAAGCACCATGTAGTTACCGTCGGCGTCCTTGCATAGCTTGTAAAGGTGGCATCCTGGCTCGTTGGCGTTGACCTTGTGCACCAGGTCAAGCATGACACGCTCGAAATCTTCTTCCTTCCCTTCCTTAACATTTAGCTTGGCAATGGCTGCAAGCATGTTGATCTCCTTGTAGTCTTATTCTCTTATTACAGCAAGAGCCTTAGCCCTTGGCCGGGAACCGAGAATAGGGAGTCTAATGCACCGAAGCAAATTGCGAAGTGCCCTCATGCGCTACCAGGAAAATCACCCGGATGAAGGGGAAACCGTGAGCCGATTCATGGCCTTGCTCAAGCAAGACAATTGTTTTCGCAGGGATTGCTGGTTGGGGCACGTCACGGGATCCGCCTGGTTGGTAGATCCCAAAGGGGAGCGACTGCTGCTGACGCATCATCGCAAGCTAAAAATATGGGTGCAGCTGGGTGGGCACAGCGATGGCGACAGCGATACCCCCGGGGTTGCCCTGCGAGAGGCCGAGGAGGAGTCTGGGCTGTCGGTGGAGCGTCTGGGAGAGGACATTCTGGATATTGATATCCATTCGATACCTGCACGAGGTGCAGAACCTGCCCACGAGCATTTTGATGTTCGCTACGCCATGCGGGCGGGCTGTGAGCGCTTTGTCGTGAGCGAGGAATCTCTGGAGCTTGCATGGGTGCCCATTCAAGAACTAGCGGCCTTCACTCAGGAAGCGTCCCTTCTCCGCATGCGTGAAAAGTGGCTGCAGAACCGGGACGCGCTGCTAAAATAGGCCTGACGATTTAGTATCGCGACTTAGGTGTCACAAAAGCCTAACAAAAACAAAGCAATAAACGCTTGTGACTACGGCGGGCTTGCCCTAGGCTACGTCCGCTCGCCCGATTTTTCCGAAGGAAGTGTGGCGTTTCTGTTTTGCAGTGCCACTGTCAGTCAGTAAATGCCTTAGAGATTCCAGCCGATGAAGAAAGTCCCTAGACACCTTGGTGTCAGGAGCTTTCCAAGACGTGAGGTTTGATTGGTCGATATTCTCCATTTGGAGAGGAATACAGTGCTTATCAAACAAGGAGCTTAGGAAGCTGTGAAGAAACTATATGTAGGTAACCTCGCATGGGCGGTCACCGACGAAGATCTGCAATCTCTATTTTCAGAGCATGGCAGCGTTGTGTCAGCCTCGGTTATCACGGATCGGGAAACGGGGAGATCGAGGGGATTCGGGTTCGTTGAAATCGAGGATGGTGCCGACGCCGCTATTGAGGCGTTGAATGGTGTCGACTTCAAGGGACGCGCTTTGCGAGTCAATGAAGCGCAAAGCAAGCAACGCCCTGGCGGTGGCCCTGGCGGCGGCGGTGGTCGTCGGTTCTAAGCCAAGCGCATAGGTGGGGGCATGTTGCCGTTGGCAATGTTCCCCATCCACTCCCTCGAGGGTCTTGAACCCGGCGGAGGGATCAGTAGAGGTGGCAGGCAACCTGATGAGGTGACGACGCGTCGTCGCCGGGGGGCTCGAGCGCCTGTTCTAACGAGATCAAGGCAGGCTCTTCGCTTCTGCACACGGGCATCACGCTCGGACACCGATCTGCAAATCTACACCCCGTCGGCACGTTAATGGGCGACGGAATCTCACCCTGGATCGTCGTCGAGGCTCGCGACCTTTCAATGTTCGGATCAGCCTGTGGGTTGGATGCAATAAGCGTCTGGGAATAGGGATGCTTCGGCGAGAAATACACCTGATCCGCCGGGCCGATCTCCACCAGCTTACCTAGGTACATGACTGCCATTCTATGACTCACATAGCGCACCATGGAGAGATCGTGGGCGATAAACAGCAGCGTGAGCCCCAATTCTTGACTCAACCTGCCCAGCAGGTTTACGACCTGGGCCTGCACAGAGACATCCAGCGCCGAAATTGGCTCATCACAGACTACGAATTCTGGTTCCATGATTAGAGCGCGAGCAATGCCAATCCGTTGCCGCTGTCCGCCGGAGAACTCATGGGGGTAGCGCCCGCCGTGATCTGGCGATAGGCCGACCAGCGAGAGCCAGTGATGGACCTTCTGCTGCAGGGCCGCCTTGTCCAGCTTCGAATGCATCCGCAGGCCTTCGCCAATAATCTCCCCGACCATCATTCTGGGGTTGAGGGAGGAATAAGGGTCCTGAAAAATCATCTGCATCTTTGTGGCCTGGGCCTGAAAGTCACTGCTCCGATAGATGCTCGGAAGCATCTGATCGCGAAACCGTATCGACCCCGACGTTTTGTTGTGCAGGCCGAGAATCGTCTTCCCCAGCGTGGACTTCCCCGAGCCGCTTTCGCCCACCAGGCCAACTATTTCGCGCTCGAAAATATCTAGGCTAACGCCGTCCACGGCGTGAACCTGCTGACCCTGACCTAGATCAAACAGTTTGCGAAGGTCTTTAATCTCAACCAAGGGGGTCATGGTCTGCTCCTTGGGATGATTGGAAATAGAGCGCATCTGGCCTCTGGGACGTTTGTTCATGATGGAGCCAGCAGCGACTGCTGTGTCCGGGGTCTAATCCGTAGGCAGGAGGACTTTCTAAACAGGCCTGCATGGCGTGCTCGCAGCGTGGGTGATAGCCGCAGCCCTTGGGAGGGTCGAATAAGTCTGGGGGACTACCCTCTATGGCCAATAAGCTTTGGCTCATCTGGGGGTCATTGCTGGGCATGGCGCGTCTGAGACCCAGGGTGTAGGGGTGCGCCGAGCGATAAAAAATGTCATCTACACTGCCCTGCTCGACGATTTCTCCCGCGTACATCACCAAGACCCTGTCGGCCATTCGTGCGACCACGCCGAGATCGTGAGTGATGAGCACAATCGCCATCCCGGTTTCTGCTTGAAGCTCCTTCAGCAGATCAAGGATTTGAGCCTGAATGGTTACATCCAGGGCGGTGGTGGGTTCGTCTGCAATCAGAATGGCGGGTTCACAGGCGATGGACATGGCGATCATGGCACGCTGGAGCATGCCGCCAGAAAATTCGAAAGGATACTGTTTGGCTCGACGACCGGCCTCGGGAATTTTACTCATATCCAGCAACTCGATCGCGCGTCGAAAGGCGTCGGCATGGGATAGACCCTTGTGCACCTGCAGCGTCTCAGCGATCTGATCCCCAATATTCATAGTTGGGTTCAGGGAACTCATCGGGTCCTGAAAGATCATGCTGACCAGGCGTCCTCGGATATCCTGACCGTCTATCATCTTGGAAGCCAGCAAGTCATGTCCCATCAGCGTCGCGCTGCCCCCGTGAATGCGGCCTGGTGGGGTAGGGATCAGGCCCATTAGACTTTGCACTGTGACTGATTTTCCGCAGCCTGATTCCCCCACGATGGCCAGGGTTTGTCCCCGATGTACATCAAGGCTAACGCCGCGAACGGCTTGAACACGGCCGCCGTGAGCCGCGAAGTCAACGCGCAGGTCACGCACAGAGAGGAGCGGGGATGAGGACATAACGTTCACCTAGGCTGAGTCGCTGCCGCGCATTCGCGCATCTAGAGCATCGCGTAAGCCATCCCCCAAGAGATTGAAGGCGAGTACGGTAGCGCTGATGAGCAGTGCGGGGAAAAGGATTTCATGGGGGCGCGTGAGCATTGATTTAATGCCTTCGTTACACATGGCACCCCAGGAGGGTGTCGGTGGTGCCACCCCCATGCCGATAAAGGAGAGAAAGGCCTCAGTAAAAATCGCGCCGGGCACCTGGAAGGTCAGGGTGACCAGGATAACGCCAAGGGTATTGGGCAGCATATGACGCCCGATGAGGTAGGCAGTCGGCGTGCCGAGCAGCCGACTTGCATCCACATAACCCTGCTCCCGCAGCTGTAGGATTTGCCCTCTCACCAACCTCGCGGGAGCCGGCCACAGCAGAATAACCATGGCCAGGAGCATGGGCCAAATGCCGCTTTCACCGGGCCCGATCCCAAATAGGACCTTCAGAAGGATCATAAACAGCAGGAACGGTAGCGCTACTACAAAGTCGGCGAAGCGCATCAGCAGTTGATCGACATTGCCCCCGATAAAGCCAGCAACGCTGCCGTAAACAATGCCCAACAGCATGAAGCCCAGGGGTGCAAAGAGACCGATAAAGAGCGATACCCGACCGCCGTGCATGAGGCGGGCCAGCATATCGCGGCCAAGATAATCCGTGCCCAACGGATGTAGCGCCAGGTTAATACGGTCACCGATCTCTGCTGCTTCATCCTGGCCTAGCAGGCCACGCGCCCTGGCGTTCTCCACTGTAATCACACGGCGCACCTCCACGGCGATCGTGCTTGGGGTGCCAACTTCTTGGCCCTCTGAGTTTAAGCCCACGATGCTGTAGTAATAGCGCGTGGGCGAAAGGTCTAAACGGTCCTCGAAACTATCAGTTTTCAGCGTTGCAAGGGGTAGCCCGAGGGAACCGACCTCGCTAACGGGGTACAGGTTCCGATAGACGCGGTAAGCTGAGGCATCCTGCTGCTGGACCCACGCCAGGCGCACGGCTTGGGTATTGGCGGATGTCGCCAGCGTGAGCTGATGAAGCGTGTCCGCACTGTATTGAAGCGAGTCCGAAGGGCCTGACCACGGGCGATAGGGCTGCCACAGAGTGACGCTCCGATCAGCGCCCGGTGCAATACCAACTTGGTCTAAATCCTGGCTCGATGGATCAACGTTCCAAATGACTGGGCCTAAGGTTGAAAAGACCACCAGCATCAGGATGAGCATGAGTGATGCCATCGCCTGGCGGTTGGCCCTAAGCTGTCGCCAGGCGTCCGCCCAGTAGGATAGCGATGGGCGGGTCATCGCCGGCTCCTGAGCCTCTCGCTGCAAGGGCGTGAGGAGTGCTGGGTCGAGAGCGGGCGGAGGGGTCATTGGTCAACCCTCACGCGAGGGTCGATGACGCCGTAGACGATGTCTACCAAGATCACCATGCCCACCAAGAATGCGCCGTAAAAGACAGTTGTTCCCATGATCACCGTATAGTCTAGCTGCTGCACTGCCTCCACAAAGAAGCGCCCCAGTCCCGGTATCGCAAATACGATTTCCACCACGAATCCGCCGGTGGTAATGCCGGCGATGGCGGGACCTAGGACGGTAATCACCGGCAGCATGGCGTTTCGCAGCTGGTGGCGAGTGAAGATGAGCGCTGGCGGTAGTCCCTTGGCTGTGGCGGTGCGCACATAATCAGTGTTCACCACTTCGAGCATGGATGACCGCATCAGACGCGTGAGGTAGGCCATGGTGGACAAACCCAGCACCGCTGCGGGTATCAGCATATGGCCAACGCTCCCCCACCCGCCCACGGGCAGGATATTGGTGCCCGCCCACATGTTCAAATTGACAATGCCGTACTGGCTGAAGGCAGCCACCACGAAGCTGGGCGCGGAAATACCAAGAATCACTAGCAACATGATGACCGTATCGGGCCAACGGTTCCGGTAGAGCGCGGTCAGGGCGCCCCAAAGAATGCCGCCCAGGGCCGCAAAGGCTAGAGCCAAGATGCCCAGGGTTGCGGAAATGGGGAAGTGCTCTCGAATAATGTCGTTGACCGAGCGGTTTTCTTGCGTGAAGGAAATGCCCAGGTCGCCCTTGGCCAGATTGCCAAGGTAAATGAAATACTGGGAAAGAAGCGGTTGATCGAGACCATATTTGGCTTCCAGGTTTGCTCGAATGCGCTCGCTGGTTGCCTTATCGCTGCTCAATGGGTCCCCTGGCACGCTGTGCATGGCAAAAAAAGTTGCCGTCGCGATAAACCATATCGTGACTAAACCGAGAACAATGCGTTTGAAGGTATATTTCCACATAGCGTCTATTTACCCGCGCAGGCTAAGATTCCTCCGGTAGAATGCGAGCCCGGGTCAGGTCCGGATCGGGACCAATAACCCGCCGCTTGATATCGACGAGCCGGGGGTTGACCACATAGGTAATGCCACGCTCGTACATGGGCAAGATCACGGCTTTTTGCGTAACGAGATCCTGGATATCACCGAATGCTCGCATCCGGGTCGCTGGGTCAACCGAGTTTTGCGCTTCAGCGATCAACCCGTCCAGCTCATCATCCGCATAGCGGCCACGGTTATTCAGATTCCAGCTGGCGAACAAATCCCCGAAGGTCAGAGGGTCATTATAGTCTGGCCCCCATCCAGCGAGGACCATATCAAAGTCGCCGCTGGTCATCTTGGCTAACCGCTGTTTGAAGATCTGTTTGTCAATGCGTATAGAAATACCCAGGCGCTTTTTAAGGGCTTCCTGCAGCCACTCGGATTGAATGCTGGCCGAGGGATTGTCGCCGGCCAGCAGCACCAATTCAGGTAACCCGTCCATCCCTAGTTCTGCCAGCGCTTGCTCAAGGTAAGCCTGGGCTTTCACGGGATCGGGCGTTATTCGAGTCGGTGGATATTCCTCGCGCAGCGGACTATCCACCCCCATGAGCCATCTCGGGAACAGCGACACGCCGGACTGATAGCCAGGCAGCTTGATGACTCGATTGACCAGCTCATCCATATCCAGACTGTACTGAATGGCGCGACGTAAGTTCAGATTAGCTAGGGGGCTACCGGAGCGGTGATTAAATTCAACATAGAAAAGGGTGCCGTCCTGATGCTGGTTGATGGCCCAGCCCAGACGCATGGCCTCATTCAGGTTCTCCGTGATCAGCCCGGTGGTGGCGATGCGCTCATCTTTGAAAAAATTGAGCGAAGCGGTCTTGTCGGAGGTGATGTACGGGAAGTCTATGCGCTGGAGATGAATGTCCTGCTGATTCCAATAGTGGGGGTTGCGCTCCAGGCGCAGGCTCGCACCGTGAATCCACTCTGTGATCACAAAGGGTCCGCTGTATAGCAGGTCCTGGGCATCGGCACCAAAGCGCCCCTGGGTGGCTAGATAAAAGTCCTCGCGGATGGGCAGAAAGACGGGAAAGACCACGATCTTGTCGAAAAAGGGAACGGGTCTTTCTAATTCGATCACCAGCTGCTGAGGCGTTGGGGCGCTGACCCCGAGGTCTGAAGCCGGGCGCTCTCCTCGATTGATGGCTTCAGCATGCTTGATGGAGAACAGTAAAAAGGCGTACTCCGAGCCGGTTGTGGGTTTCAACGCCGTCTGCCAGGCGAAGATAAAGTCCGCAGCGGTAATCGGCTGTCCATCACTCCAGCGAGCATCGGGCCTTAACCAAAAGGTGACGCGATCTGGGGTGACCTCCCAACGCTCTGCAACGGCGGCCTCTAGCCGATCATCTTGGCCCATGCGCAGCAGGCCTTCCATCACGTGACCCAGAACCATGCCCGAGACGGCGTCGGTAGCGCGGCTGGAATCCAGTTGAGGTGGTTCCTGGGTCAGCACCAGGGCGACGCTGTTGGCCTCGGCACTAATGGCCCGCACGTCGTTACTGTTGCTGCCCAGATTGGCGCTCAACCAGTTGAGGCCCAGCAGCAACAGGGCGAGAGCCAGAGTGGCCTGAACGAACAGGCTAATCAGCTGGAATTGGGGGGTTCGTTGCAGCTTCATGTATACCGAAAGTATACATGAAGCCTGCCGAAATGATCAGCTGGCCTGACGCAGTAGGTTGCTCACCACGCGTTCCAGGTGCATGAGCGAGTTACACTCCTCGACCTGGTGTGAGTAGGCGCCATATTTGCGCATTTCAGAGTCACCCGTATTCCAGGCTAGTCGTGCCTCGGGATTTAGCCAGATGACGCGCTTGGAGCGATCGTAAAGTTCCTTAAGAACGTCGGCATGGGCTTCGCCAAAATTGTTTCGCGCATCCCCGAGGATGATGATCGTGGTTCGATTATCCACATCGTCCATACACAGCTTTTTGAAGTCCAGGAGGGCTTGGCCGTAGTCGGTGGAGCCGCCGCTATAGTCATGCAGCGTCTTTGCGATGGCGTCCTCGATCTTGTTGCGATTAAACAGTTCCGTAACCTCCGCGAGGTCGGATGAAAAGGCGAAACTGCGAACCTTGGGCATAACCTCATCCAGGCTGTACAGGAACATGAGCATAAAGCGCGCATAATTGGCCACCGAGCCGGATACATCGCAGATGGCGAAGACCTTGGGGCGATCAATTTTTACCGACTTCCAGTACAGGTCGAAGATGTTGCCGTCGTAGGACATATTTTTGCGCAGTGTGCGGGAGATATTCAGCTGGCCTCGCTTAAAGACTTTTTTGCGGCGGCTGTGCAGGGTGCTCAGCTTTTTCGCCATCTTATAAACGATCTCCTGGATCAGTCTGAAGTTTCTATGCTCAACGTTCGAGAGCTTGACCTTGCGCAACAATTCCTCGCGAAGCCGTTTGCCGGATACATCAGCGTTGAGCAGGAACTGCTGCTCGACATAGTCCCTGACCTGCTCGCGCAAGAAATCTCGTCGCTGACGCAGCTGCTGGCCCAGGCGTCTGGCGGGAACGGTCGGTGCCTGGCGCAGGTCACTGATTTCTTGATTTAAATCAGGCAATCCCATCTCATCCATGATGCGCCGAGCGTACAGGCCTTTTTGAGTAAAAATCTTTATCTCTCGAACCTGGGTTGCTTCCCCCGCCGCGGCCATGGCCATGGATAGCTCCACCCTGGAATTTGCCATCAGCAGTTTGCCAAGGGATGAGTTCGGGTCGGTGATCGGACCAGGGCCCAGATCTGGTTCCTCCTCCTCCTGGAAGAGATTATTTTGCTTCGACTTGCGCTTAGATTTGCCGCCACGCTGGCGCGGGCGCTGTTCTCCGCCAGCGCTGCTGCCCTCACCTTCGCCGCCCTCTTGTTGGTCGCTCTCCGCTTCCCCGTCAGCATCGCCTTGGGAGGTTTCTCCGCGCACGTCTTGGAAGCTAAAGAATTGATCGAAGCAGGCGTCAAAGGTTTCTTTTTCGTCGGCCGTCTTGGGCAAAACCAAGGCTAACGAACGCTTCAGGTGTGCCCTATCGCGATAGCCAACCAGCTCTACGGTCGAGACGGCGTCCAGCGTTTCCGCCGTAGAGACGCGCACCTCAGCATTTCTCAGCGCGCGGATAAAGTTACTGATCGTGCGGTCCATGATGCCCGTTTATTTGGCGATCTTGGCGGTCAGCGCGTTGACCTCAGAGGCGACGCTATCAATATCCTCCTGGAACTTAAGGATGACGTTTAACGTGTCGCTGACCAGTTTGGGGTCCAGAGATTCGGCATGCAGCAAGACCAGGGTGCGGGCCCAATCAATGGTCTCTGAGATAGCGGGCATTTTTTTGAGGTCCAGGGTGCGAAGCTCCTGGATAAAGGCCACCAGCTGGCGCTGCAGCTCGGGCGGAATTTCGGGTACCCGGGCGGCGATAATGCGTTGCTCAATATCCGGCTCTGGGAACGGGATATACAGGTGCAGGCACCGGCGTTTTAAGGCATCGGAAATTTCACGCGTGTTATTGGATGTGAGGAACACCAGGGGGGGTTCCGAGACCGCCTTGACGGTGCCAATTTCGGGAATAGACACCTGAAAATCTGACAGAATTTCAAGCAGCAGAGATTCGAATTCATGGTCGGCCTTGTCGATCTCATCGATGAGTAAAACGCAGCCGTCTTCCTCTTTGAGGGCTTTGAGCAGCGGTCTGGGTTCCAGAAATTCCTCGGAAAAGAAGATGTCGCCAAAGGCATGTAGCTTTTGCACAGAGGCGGTAAACCCTTGAGCGCCAGCCAGCACCTCGTCCAGGGCCTGCTTTAGGATCTGCGTATAGAGAAGCTGTTTACCGTACTTCCATTCGTAAATGGCCTTGGACTCATCCAGGCCTTCGTAGCATTGAAGTCGAATCAGCGGCAGAGCAAACATCTCCGCTGCGGTTTTGGCAAGTTCCGTCTTTCCGACGCCCGGTGGGCCCTCGATAAGAATCGGCTTTCGCAGCTGGTAGGCCAAGAAAACCGCTGTAGCGATCTGATCGCTACAGATATATCGGTGCGCCTCGAAGGATTGCCGCAGTGAAGAGACTGAAGCCGCTATCTTATCTATCTCCGCCACCGTTTCCGCCTGCTGCTCGGCCATAGTTTTCCTTACTGTATATTTTCTTGGCTTTAACTGAACAAAGCCGCTAATTATCTCTTGGCGGGCACGCATTGTATAGCCGACACTGGCTCCGCTTGGCGGTTGGCTAGGTAAACAATGTGTAGATCGTCAGCTGGATGATAATGATGAGGGTTGCCCAAAGGCGGAGGTCTCTCCACGGCGCCTGGCTGGGTGCCTGCCGATAGATTCGGTCTCTTGGTACGCGCCAGACCAAAACGCCCAGGAACACAAACAGCACCATAGAAATCACGCCAGCCCACTCGGCTGATAGCGGCATCACGGGGACACCTCCCCGCGCGTCCGGAGCGGCAAATAGGTGACCTGATCTAGCTGCTCGGGGGGCAGTGGTGTGGTGATCTGGCTAAACGCCAGCAGCGCCGCCAGGCTGTAGCAAAAACTAAGAAAAGCCACATAGAGCATGCTGACGTCGGCTCCGAGGAGCAGCGTAGCGGCAACGAAAACGCCGGTCACCAGCGTCCATAAACCCGCCTTGGGGGTGGCCCATCGGGTTAGAGCACCCAGCAGCAGCAAGGCCAGCATGGGGCCCTGAAATAGGGAGAGGCCTTGTTGGACCACCGTATAAATACTGCCCAGTTGGCCGACAAAGGGGGCGACCACCATGGCGCCCAGCAGGATGATCAGGGTTAGGGCGCGGCCTACCTGAAGGTCGGCGTCGGGGTCGTGGTGCTTGATCAAGACATGACGAATGTCACGCGTAATCATCAGCGCCGTGGCATTGATGCCTGAGTCGATAGACGACTGCAGGGCGGCAATAATGGCCACGAACATAAGGCCCGATACGCCTACAGGCAGAACATTCTTGATCACCCAGGGAAGGGCCATATCCGGGTAGGCGAGATCCGCCTGCATGGCCAGCGCCAGCATTCCAGGAAACACGATGAGCAGCGGTATGAACAGCTTCGCCAGGGCGGCAAACATCATGGACGCACTGGCATCCCACTGGCTGCGTGCCCCGAGGGTTCTTTGCAGAATCGCCTGGCCCCCGACCCAATAGGCTGGCGAGAGTACAAAGCCCAATCCAAGGATGACGCCATGCCAGGGAAAACTTTCATGATCGCCCGGCAGATAGGCCTGGATATGCTGCGGGTGTTGGCTGGTGAACGTATCGGCGAAGGTGGCGAGACCACCCGCCTGGCTGATGCCCAAGAAGACGATGATTAGGCCGCAGGCAAACATGATTGAGACCTGGATAGCATCGGTCATCGCCACCGCTGCCAGTCCCCCGGTCACGCTGTATAGGCCGACGACGCTTCCTGATACCAAGACCCCCAGCCAAATCGGCCAACCCAGATAGGTCTCCAGCGTCAGTGCCAGAGCCCACATGGCGACGCCTAGAGCGAAAACGGCAAACAGACTGGCGATGAGCGCAGCGATCACACGAACTTCTTGGCGATAGCGGAGTCCGAGATACTCGGGAATCGAGTAGACGCCGGCTCTCCAGTAAAGCGGGATGAAGACCAGGGAGGCGAGGATCATGGCTGGAATCGCACCGATCCATTCGAAATTAGCCTGGGCGATGCCCACATCGTAGGCATTGCCTGCCGCGCCCATGTAGCTGTTGGTATCGATGTTGGTGCCAATGATAGAAAGACCAATAACCCACCAGGTCAGGGACCGTCCGGCCAAGAAATAGTCTCTAGCATCCTTCACGCGGCGCGCCTGACGTAGACCAATGGTTGCGATGATGCCGAGATAAACCACGACCACGGCAAGGTCGAGTGGATGCATGTGAAACCCTCCAGATCACAGGCCTCGAATGTTGGCATAGCCTGCACAAAACCTCACCCGGGTTGGTCGGGCGCCAGACAAATAGGCAAATTGAGAAGTGGTCGCCTTTGCCAAGTCCCCCCAGGGGTTAGCATTTGGACACCATGCAAGTCAGTAATCTGCCATTTTTAGATCTCAGCGAAAAACAACCGTTTGCTATCGGCGATAATAGGCTGTGCTTCCGCCACCCCGACGACAGCGGCCTGTGCATTAAAATCAATCGGGCGGGCAGGGCGGGTCGTTTGCGAGGACAAGCACCGCTCTACAAACGTCTGCGGCGGGAAAAATACTTTGATGATAACTGGCAGGAGTTTTATGCCTTCCAGCAGCCGGCGATCAGGACGGGTGGGCCAGAACTCTGGCGTCATCTGCCGCGCTGCTATGGGTGGGTTGAAACAAATCTTGGGCCTGCATTAATTTCGGACTTCTTTGCTGATCCCTCTGGCGATGCTGCGCCTACGCTGGAGCAGTATCTTAAGCATCACGGGCGAACACCCGAGATCGATGAGGCCTTGGATGAGTTTTGTGCATTTCTGAGAAGCTCCCTGGTGCTGACAAAGAATCTTTTGCCGCACAACTTAGTCGTTGCCGACTTAGACCGTGAGCTGCGCTTGATCCTGATAGATGGTATCGGGCTGGCCACGTTGCTGCCGCTAGCGAAACATAGCACTCTATTGTCTCGTCGCCATGTAGAAAAACGCATTCGATGGTTTGAGCATCGTCTGGCCTGGGAAACCGGGAGTCGCCTAGAGTCCTGGCAGACTGCAGAAGCTAAATTCCATCGCTACGCGAGGCCTCGTTGGCGGCGAGCCCCCAGCGGCAGAGCAAGGGGGCGTGAGGAATGTTAAGCCTCAGGCGGGTTAAGGGGTGGTGGAAAAGTTTCGTCTATCCGCTCACGCATCCATCGAAGCAGCGATTTCACTGTGTCATCTGCAATTACAGGGGGCCCTTTATAGATAAGCGCGCGCGTAAGAAAGTTCGCTCTCGGCTAAACGCTAAATGCCCTCGCTGTAGCGCTATGGAGCGGCATCGATTTCAGTGGCAGGTTCTGCAGGAAGTCTTTCCCGAGCACCGGCGGCAGGATTTGTCCGTGCTGCATATGGCACCAGAGCCCTGTATTGCCGACCGCTTGAAAGCTCAGGTAGGCGCTTACCTCACCGCTGACCTGAACAGAACCAATGTGGATATCCAGCTCGATATACGGACGCTGCCCTTTGCTGCAGAGCGTTTTGATCTGGTTCTCAGTTCCCATGTGCTGCAATATGTGGAGGACGATATCGCGGGTATTAAAGAGGTCGCCCGGGTGCTTAAACCCGGAGGGATCGCGCTGCTGCCGGTGCCCCTGCTGCATCAGCGAACGCGACGTCCTAACATTCTAGACGCTGAGTTAAAAATGCCCCACGAACCAGGCCCAGATTATTACGAGCGCTATCGCCCCTATTTTGAGGAGGTGACGCTGTGCAGTGCTGCGGACTACGACGAGGCCCTGCATTTCTTTCTTGAGCTGACCTCAAAAGCGGATTTTCCGTTGCGAATGGGAGATCAAAGATTTGGCGATCTGATTCCCGTCTGCCGAAAAGCAGCTCGACCCTGTTGAACCATGTCTGAGGCGATAGCGAACCAGACAATATTGTGGTGGGGGCGTCACGGTAACTATGGACCTGACTATCCGCGCAATAGAACGATAATTCGCATACTGCAGGATATGGGATGTCGGGTTATCCCGTTTCAGCCCAAAGTCTCGGCACTGGCTAGTGTTGAAGCCAATCTGCGTGCTTTTGGGCAGGTAGACTTGGTTTGGGTGCCTTGCTTCCGCCAGCGAGACCTGGGTGCTGCGGCTCGTTGGGCGCATGCGCGCGGCATTCCCGTCGTTTTTGACCCACTGATCAGCGCCTACGACAAGCAGGTTAATGAGCGGCGGAAATTTCAGGCCCCGTCGGCCCGAGCACAAAGACTGCTCAACTGGGAACGCAGCCGCTTCGCGCTGGCAGATCACCTGATCGCCGATACGCGCTGCCATAGCGCCTATTTTGCTGAAACATTGGGGTATCCCGAGGACAGGCTCTCAGTGATACCCGTCTCCGCCGAGGAGACTCTTTTCTTTCCGGATACGTCAACGCAGCAATCGGCCGAGACCGAGCAACCGCCAGAGCTGCTGTTTCTAGGTACGTTTATCTCCCTGCAGGGCGCCACTACCATCGCCAGGGCAGCACAGCTATATGATGGCCCGCGCTGTCGTTTGACCTTTCTCGGTGACGGTCCTGACCGAGCGGCTTGTGAAGACTTGCTGTCAGGCCTGGATAATTCCTCACTCTTGGTCGGCTTTGAGGACTGGATACCGCTACAGGCTCTGGGATCACGTATTCGACGCAGTGATATCTGCCTTGGCGTTTTTGGTGATGGAGAGAAAGCCCGGCGCGTGATACCCAACAAAGTTTATCAGGCGCTAGCGTGCGATCGCCCGGTGATCACCATGCGCGGTGACGCCTACCCTGACGCGCTTGAGGAAAGGCTTAGGGCAGACCAGGCCAGGGGACTGATTTGGACCGAGCCGGCTGCACCTGCTGAACTTGCGGCAGTCATCGCCGACACCCTCGAGACGTTGAGCGCAAAGCCGAATTTTTATGCGGGGCGAGCCCATGAAATTTACCGCGAGCATTTTTCCAACGCGGCCATTCGCGAGGTTTTGCAGGACGTACTGACCGCGCTGGGTCGGTGATCGGCGTCAGCCTGCCTGAAGGAGGGCACTGCTCCTTAAAAAACGAGCGTTCATCTGAAGATAGCCGTTGGGACAGGGGTGCAAGGCCCAGATGGCCTTCCATTCCTCCCTGCCCATAGTCTTGCGAAAGTTTGCGTCGCGTTCCGCCTTGCTGGCCCAGCGAATGATCCAGGTGACGTTGGGTTGGCCGTTTTCCGATACCCGAGGGTTGCTGCCGCTGACTTCAGCCTCCAGGCCCACGTCCATCCAAAAATCGATTAGGTCTAAATTTGCCCTGAGCCACGGTGCCGCAAATTCGGTGGCCCAGTCTCGGTAGGCTTGGAAATGCTCGGGTTCGATTGTGTAGTCTCTGATTTCAACGATGGCTTCTGACATGGGGTACCTGCTCGGCGTAATGAAAGGGCGGACAGAACACAGGGCTGCTCATTCGCCATAGGCGAGTTCCAGGAGCTCGATTACATCCTGTATCTGGGCGGCCCAGAAAAGGAGGCCTGCAACGATGATCATGAGGCCGGCGCCAACGGCCAGTCGTTCATAGAATTTTTGACGGTTCATGGTTCGCCCTCCTAACTATGAGAAACCAATCCAGCGTCCGCTGGCGGCGACGGTGAACCAAATCAAGAGCGAGGAAAT
>CENJ01099691.1_pt1 | contig 30341 bp, 26 predicted proteins | sample 356161 | NCBI WGS metagenome assembly CENJ01 (sample SAMEA2619531, study PRJEB7988) | marine metagenome | biome: marine biome (ENVO:00000447); feature: surface water layer (ENVO:00002042); material: "saline water (ENVO:00002010), including plankton (ENVO:xxxxxxxx)" | depth 5 m | reverse complement strand
CCAGGGCAGGGGTAATAGGTTCGTTTATAGGTGGATACAGGAGCGAGCGTTTACAAGAATTTTTTAGTTTAGTTTTAAGTTTAAGGAAAGTTATGTTAAAATTATCAGTATCTTCAATAGGCACTTTTGAAAAGTGTCCAAAAAAGTACTATTTCAATTATATCGAAAAGCCAAATATAATCAGGCAGAAGCATGATTTTACTGAATTTGGCTCATGTGCTCATCAAATTTTAGAAAATTTTCATAATTATATTTTAGATAATCCGCACTCGAAAGAGTCTGAGTGGCCGGATATAATGAAGAAAAGCTTTATTGATGGAGTAAAAAAATTCGATATAAATCTTTTAAGCTTAGATACCTGGGCTCCAGATGGAAGTATGCCAGGTATAAAGCTTCTTAGAAAAATAATGCAAGATTACTTAAATAAATTAAGAGAAGATGGAATGCCAAATGTGGTTGGAATAGAAACCGCATATAAATTTGAAATAAAAGAAGGGGCTTACATAAGGGGATATATAGACAGGATAGATAAAATTGATGACGAAACTTATCATGTTGTTGATTATAAAACATCTAAGTCTTTAAAGTATTTGACAAATTTTCAGCTACTAGTGTATGCAGAGGCGGTGAGAAAAATGTTTCCCGATGCAAAAACTGTTCATGGATCATATAATATGCTAAAGCATGGATGCAAATTAGTTAGTTGGAAATTTACAGATATGGATTATAAAGATTGCAAAAAAACTTTGGAAAAAAGAAGTTTTCAAATTGAAGAAGAAAAAGTTTGGGTTAAAAAACCATCTATGCTTTGTCAATGGTGTGACTTTAAAAGCATATGCCAAGATTCATGGTCGGAGGATTAAGTAGTTGAATAATTATAAGGGCGAAGTTTACATGTATGACGAAAAGATTTTTGTTAATACAGCAACTGGAGAGGGGTTAGGAGGTGTAATTAAAAAGATAACCCCTCTTATAGAGGGAATGGCTGCAAGATCTCATATTAATGGGTATACCTTTGAGGATATTAAGCAAGAGATATCGTTGCTGGTAGTTGATGGAGTCAGAAAGTACGATCCAAACAGAGACGTAAAGCTTAGTACCTTTTTGCATTGGCACTTGAAAAATAAATTTATTACAAAATTAAAAAGCCTAAATACAATGGCAAATGATGCAACTTCGATGAAGGGTGAGAAAATAGAGAATTGCTCTTGCGGAGGAACGATTAGCAAGAGCCATACAAATGAAACCTTTGTATGCGAATCTTGTAGGAAAATACATAAGTCAATATATAGATCTTCTAGAAGAGAGCTTATCTTTTCTGAAATGAAACTTAATTCAAATGAGGAAGATGATGGTAATGAATACGTTAGCTGTGTATCAAATGATGACTCTGTTTTTCCCTCAAGGTTTGGCGGAACGAAGACGCTTGAGACAAAGATGTTTTTCGAGAGACTTGAATCTGTATTAGATGATAAGACTGCAAAAATTTTGAGAAAGTTTTGTATAGAGGGGACAACTATGCAAGAAGCAGCAAAGTCAGTTGGGATGACTGGATGGGCAGCTAGCGTTAGGCTAAAAAGAATAAATAAGAATCCATTAGCAAAAAAGATTATTTCAGCAACGTTTGGTTAAAATGAGCTTACAAAGATTTATAAACAATGAGATTGAAATATCTAACTTTAAGCTAAGAAGCCTTAGTAATACCAGCAGACCATATAAGTCTAGATTGGCCGAAATAGAGAGAGAATTTTTGCAAATAGACTTTGAAAAAATTGTAAATAGCGAATTAGAAGCAAGAGAGGCAACGAGGCTTTTTCGCTTATCTAGGCCATTGTTTTATAAAAAATATAAAAATGCATCAAGTTATGTGAAGGATTTTTCAACACTTAAGGAATCTACAATAAATAGAAAAAGATTTATTTTTAATAAAATTCAAGATTTATCTGAGGGAAAAATAGGAGAGTATAATGAGAATATTTCGGATTTTTTTTCATACTCAAATATAATAAAAAAAAGACAAATAATGAGGTTTATTTGTGGATCAAAATCTCTTGGAATGCATTGTGAGCTAACAATGAATAAGGTATATCAAGATATTAAAGACTTGGATGAGTCAAATATATTGTATGCGAAGTCATTGATCGATACATTAGTTGAAGATCTTTATCAAAATTGGTATTCAAATTATAATGACATATTAAAAAAAGCTTCTATTAAGTTGAAACCATTAAGAGTTATATTAAACAAAAAGATTGAATCTAAAGATGTTTATGAAGATTTATATTCTATTGAAACAAATATCAAAAAAGTAGGAAATGAACATTCAAAAATTGTTCATCTTAGCCTACTAGACAAAGATAGCAATGTAATTAATAAGCATTTTTTGCCAAACCTTTGCGGAGTATCATTTGGTAATTTTAAAATTCTAAAATTAAATAGATCAAATCAAAAAGGCAAAGCCCCAAAAATTTATTGGGTGAAGCTTTTTACTGCAAGCACTAGGTCAGAATCAATATCTATTGATTCGCTGGATCAATTTGTGAACTCATTTTGTAGCTCAATATCTCAGGAATATCATTTACTTTAATCTATTAATTTATACTTTATTTATTGTAAAATGGTTTATTTTATATATGTTCTCAGGGGAAGTCTGTAATGATATTTTCGGGTAAAGAGAGAAGAGTAAAAAGGTTTTTGAGAACATTAGATTCAGATTCCTTAAGTAACTTAACTGGTGATCTAAATTTATTATCAGAAAATATAGAAGATGCAGATGATCTTTATGATTTGCAGGATAAGTATTATAACCCTCAAGCTTTACTTACGTTAATTGGGTACGCTGGCGGTGCAGATATATTGTTCTCTATATCACTGCCAGAGTTGCATAAATATATTTCCTCTATCTATGGTGAGGAAGGCAGCGAGCTCAATAGCTCATCCCCTCCCAGTGATGAGTTGGATAATTCTGCTATAGAAAATTTAAAGACAGCAGAGTCGGCTTTTAATACGTGGAAAGACCAGCTGGTTTCAGTTCACGAAATTTCTGATGAAGATAATGACTATGAGCCTTCTAGATCTGCCAGATATTCAGACGACGGTTCTGAGCTTTTAAGGGATGACGAACAGATTGATGAGCCCGATAATATTGAAGCAGATGTTATAGAATTTGAAGAAAGCGAAGTAGATTCTGAGCCAATTTCATTAAATAATATGTATGAGGTAGAAGCGCTGCCTATAGACAAAGATCTTATTTATACTTCATTAAATTATGAATTTGGGATTAGTGGTGATCTTCTTGAAGATTCAATGGATCTGATTTTAAACATTTTTTCAAAATTGCAAAGACTTGTTATATCTCACTATAAAGAGCTAAATAAAAATAATGAAGCTTATCCTCCAGATGAAATACTGGATGAAGATACAAAATTAAGAGACATTGTTAGATCGGCTATGTCTAAAAAGCCACAGAGTGAAATTAAAACTGAACAAGAAGTTATTGAATCATTCGAAACTTTTGATGATAATAAAGAAGTTGAAATAGTTGAAGCGCCAAAGAGAAAAAGAAGGCTTGTTTCTCCCGGAGGCATTCTTAAGGACTTCGAGCCAATTAAGCCTCAAAAAGATGATATTGATGCTGATACAGAAGATACAGAAGAGCCTGGTAAGGATAAAATAAATTGGGCAAAGATAGAGGGTGAGACCCTTATAAAATTTGAGATGTCAAATGAAGAACTTGAAGCTATAAATAGCCAGAGTACTAGTGATCTCGGTGTGGACGAATTTGGAAATACAACGGGGAAAACATGGGCAGACAAGCAAAGTAGCGCGATTAGTAGGATCGTTGAAAAGAAGAATAGTAATTATTATTATGAGTTTTCTTTAGCTAAAGCAATTGATAGCGCAGGATTCGATAAGGGATATGGCGATGAAAACAAGAGTTTAGTTCACCCAATATTTAAAAAAGCTTCCGAAATATTCTCTGGTCCATCATTATTTGCAGTAGACGAAATGGGAGCTCCAAGTCTTAGGGGTGATGCTGGTGATATTATTGATTATATAGAGGGTCAAATTCGCTCTTTAATAGTGCTAATAAATTCTGGGCTAGATGTAGGAATACGAAATAGTCTTCGTGGAGCTAAAACTTTTGAAATAAGAGTAGAAAAAGCAAATATTGCAGTTGGAAATGCAATTGAGGCTGCGAAAATATGGGATGCTTACAATGAATTGGAGGCAAAAAAATTCTCACTATCTTACTCTGATAACCTTAGGGTTATTAACAGGGTTCGAGGGTCAGACATATTTGATCTGATAGTCGAGTTTATTAGAATTGGTGCTTTAATCCACTATCAGACAAGTGCAATGGATTCAAATATAAACTATAAAGCATCTGCTATAAATATTGACGGAGAAACTCTAGCAAGCTTTTTAAAGGGAGAGTTGCTGAATAATAAAATTGAAACCGCTGTCGATAAATCTTTAAACATTAAATACCATGAGGATTGGTCGAATCCGTTTATAACGATTAATGCAGCAACAAGTTTTAGCTTTAGCAATCTATGGAGGGAATCAGTTTCAAGATTTGGTGCAGCTGAATCTGGCTCCAAATATATATCATGTCCTGTTTGTAGTAAGAATATAAAGTATAAAAATTTTCAAAAGAAGGCGGGAAAAAAGGCAAGTAGATCTGAAGATGATCGTGATTATAAGATTAGAGAGTATTCTTTAGTTAGGTCCGAAAGACAAGAATCTTCCGGAGGAGTTACAGTTGAGTATCCCGGAGGCCTTATACCTAAAAGTGAATTGATAAATCACCCTGGGGTAACTGTAGAGGGTGAGTTGGAATTAATAAACTGGAAAAGAGCAAATGAACTTCTTTCCTCTCCTGTGCAAATTCAGCAAAAAATAGGAAATATAGCAAGACACAAAATATTAAAAGCCTTAGGGGCAAATCCAATTCATTCTGTAGAAAGAAATATATCTAGTACAAAGTTTTCTTGTCCAATGAGTGACTATATGATTTCAGAAAAATCAATTACATCAAACGAATGTGGGTATTCGATTGATATAGACTCTATCTTTGAAGGTGATAGGGTTAGTTTTTCGGAAATTAATACAAGGTTTCAAAAAGATATAGTTGGGTCTAATGAGTCTCAAGATATATTTGAAACAATAAATAACTCAAATCTATCCGATGAGAATAAGGATATTATTTCGAATTACATAATGCAAAAGAGATCTGGCGGTTGGAACTTCTCAGATACACATTTTGCATGTCCTTGTAATATTTCTCCTAGTTCACTTTCTGGAGAAGACTTGGTAAGATTTAGAGAAAAGCACAAAGAGGCTATGCTAGCAATTCCTCATATAGGTTTTGCGGAGGAGGAAGATCTCACTTCTAGCGGGCTACTCGATGAGACCTATGGAACAAATCCCTCAAGATGGAAGTATCATCCACCTACAGACGAGAATGGGAATACTAAGTTTTTTGGAGATGGTGCATCAGGATATATTGTTTGTGGGACCGCAACCTCTCTTTCGTCTTTTGTGAGAGACCCAAATAATGAAATTTCTATACATTCACTAATTAAAAAGGCGAGGCAGAATGATGGCGAAGGTGGTGTTGAGAATTTGATTGAAGTTCTGCTTAAATTGGGCGTAGATATTTCAGATATATTGGAAATAGAAGAATTTTTCAATAGCTCTATAGATAAAAATTCACGTATTAAATCTATATCTAAAATATTAAAGTCAGCAATGGCTGCCAATATTACTGGGAAAAATAATATTTTTAACGCCATAGATGAGCTAGGTCTTAGGTGTGGTCATGGTCATATTTTTACAGTGGGTCAATCACTCAGGTTTGGTGAGACGCATGCTTCAGATAGGGCAGACTTAGAGTCAACGAGTGCTGATGGTATCTTCGGCAAAACTGGTTATGATAATTTTAAATATATTAGCCAAAGATATTTTAGGCCAGTAACGTCAGAATTTGATTTATCAAAGTTGGTAGACATATCTTCGGCAGGAAGCAATTTTGACGGAACTGATCTTAGCAATATTAAGTTTGCTAACCCATTTGGTACTAATGAGGTAATGTCTTTTTCTAGATCAACTTATAGAAATATAAGAGGGAAAGCATTTGGCCGAAATCGTCGCACGTCAGTCGGGGGTGCGGTATATAGCTATGACTTAGCAACCAGGATAGATTTAGGTACTATTAATCGAGATAACTTTTTTTCGAAAGGCGACCCTGGCGATAGGGCTGTTTCAAGAGAGATCTCGGCTGAGGATGCTCTTTCGGTTTCAAATTTAGATACGAGAAGTACTATCATAGAAACTTTCAATATGCTTAGCAATTCTTTGGATATGATTTATTCTCTTAGAAAAACATCACAATCTTTGAATGTAGAAACTATACTCCTTGATGACGATAAAGAGTGCTGTGATGAAGAAGTTTCTATAAAAATAAAAAACATTCTTTCTGATTTGCTTTCTAGGCTTGGGTCCAAAGATAGTTTTATTAATAGCCTAAAAAAAGATTTAGACGAAAAATTGCTAAAAAGACTTAGGGGCCAAAAAATATCTTCAATAAGAGGCTATGGAAGGGCTGGAATTGAATCAATTATTACCAGGATAGTTTTTGATAATCTTGGATATGATTATGGCGACATTGAAGATACTGCTGACGAAGAAACTGTTTTAAAGATAAAAGATTCGGTATCTAAATCTGTTGATCTATTGATTCCAAGAGGTTATAGTTATAATGACTTATTTCCCAATGACACTTCTAAAGGTAGTAAAAAAATAGTAATAAGACGCAGAGCTGAGCATGTAGGTAGGCAAATAATGGGTGGTTCAGCTGCTTATTTTTCTGATGTTTTGGCTGATATTATAAGAAGTAGATTTAGCGCAAAGATGTCATCATCAATGTTCTCAGGACTAGATGCTGGATTCCCCCAGATTGATGGCGATTTAATTTTAAATATGGAGGATCGAGATATTTCAATGCTGAGAAGCTCAGCACATGTAGATAGGGCGGTTGAAGATTTCGCCAAAAACAATGGGGACATAGATAAACTTAAGAGCAGCTATTATGAAGCTAAAGAAATAATTAAAAGAGAAATAGTCAGATTCAGAGGAGTAGTTACAACACAAAAGTATATGAGTATTGGCTCTGAGATTGCCGCCAGAGGAGTTGATAGCGCTTTGGATGTTGAGGATGAGGGCGTCAGGGCTAATATCAAGAAGTATATTTTTGGAGAAGATAAAATAGTCAATGTTTCTTTGAGAAGTAACAGCAAATACATAGTTAACGCAGATCCTGGAGAGTTTGTTGGCGGCTATACATCGCCTACTTTTGTGCCTATTGATAAAAATATTCCAAATGCAACGATACATGTGCTATCTGATGGGAAAAATAACTATGATACTATGGGATACCTATCCGAAGATGAAAATAGTTATTTTGGAACTAGTGAATATTCTTTGAATTATTTTCTTGGGCTTTCTAAGGATAAAATTCCATATGGTTGTGATTCTTTGCCAGAAGGATTTTTAATTTCTCTATCAGAGAAATTTGAGGGGTCACCATGGACGCCTTGCTTAGTCAAAAGGCGCGTTGATGGAAGGGTTGTTTACAAAATATCTAAAAATTCAAAATTAAGCATATTAGAGCATCCAGGGACAAAGCTGAATAAAGATGAAAATGGAAAGTCTTACTATAGCAATGAAGTAATTGGCTTAAATACATCAGCTGGACCACAGATTGGTCAGCAAGTATCATCAACTGATCCCAGAGGAATTAATAAGGCTTATCCCCCAAGTCCGTATGCTCCAACTGGAGTTGGGCTGAGCATCCCTCTTGATTACTCCGGCTCGTACAATAGAAATACTGGCACCTTTCTTGTTCCGCATTTCAACCTAGAGCAAGAGGAATCTGATGATTATAAGGAGCCAAGATTTAAGGTTCCAATTCAAGAGTGTAATGCGCAGATAGATATTGGCCTATCTGATGGACTAATAAACGCAGCAGACTTCATGAAGAGGTCTCCGAAGTATGCAATACCTATTTTTAATGAAATCGAATCAATATATGATAGTGCCATAAGAGCTTCTTCTGGCTTGGAGGCTGGCCGTGCATTGTCTGTAATGAATTTGGCAAAAGGAAAAATTAAAAAATTACATAATAAGTATAGAAATTTGCCATTTGAAGTAGAGGCAGCCAAAAATAGAAGTGGAATAAGTAGAGATGGTGGCCTTAGAAATATAGGCGGTCTTTTTATATCAATGTGGGACTATATAACGATGTATAAGCTTGCAACACATCCAGCTTACTCTGTAGAGTGGGGAGGTCCAGGTGGATATTCTGATCCAGATAGTCAAAGTAAAATAGTTCAGTTTATATCAAATCTTTATAATCTTGACGTTTTAGCTGACAAGGTAAGTGCTAAGGATAAGAGCGATTATAGCGTAGAAGATATTCTTATGGGCGTTAAAAAGTCTGAAAGAGAATTAAGTTTTAAATCTGGGATTACAAACAATGTTCCAAAATTTTACTCAATAAATTCGAGTGAAGATGGTGCTGATCCCAGTATGACCATATACACTGATTGGGATTATCCAGGATCTAGTCCAGATGGAGACATTCAAGTATCTGCTTATATTGATCGAATCAAACGATTACAGGATGCAAACGATTTAAGTAGTGACATCAGGCTATCTCCGAATGATATTGCTACAGTAAGCGGCTTTTATGGAGTGACGGGTGGTGAGGGCTCCAAAGTTCAGTCTGGTCCATATGGTGAATCAAAAACCTCAGATCCAACCTTGGGGGTTTACTCATTTACAGCCAAGCTGAGAGACTTTGTGTCAGGGTTCGTTTTAGATCGCGGCAATGTTTCTGAGTCTAGTTTTTTTACTGAATCTAAATTTTTATCCAAAATTTCAGAGAGAAAAGGTGACTTACGGCGTATAATATTTACGTCGAAAGTAGAGTCACTTTTGGACGAAATTTTTTAAAAAAAAGACAAAGGGAATATTGTAATATGAATGATAAAGTTACTCCTGCACCAATTAAGATCTTGAGCACAAATGAGAATAGTGACGTAACATGCTGGGATATGGAAGATGCGAAAGAATATGTCAAAATATATATGACATATGAAATGCAAATTAAAGATCTTCAAGAATCAAGGAGAGAGTGGTCTAAGGATTTCATTGACGAAAAAGGTCTCCCAAAGAAAGAGTTAGCCTCTGCATTATCCGCAGCAAAAAAAGAGCTAGATATGGATGTTGTCAGCGAGATATTTGACAACATAACAGAGATGGTTTAGAATAAACTGTTGAAAAATCCAAAGAAGTGATTATCATACTTTGGCGCAAAATGTATGCGAAAACATTAAAAATTCAATCTATTAGATTTTAGAGAAAATAATGAAAAAACAACGTGGTTCAGGATTTATCTCCCTCCATAATCACACGGAATTAGGAAGTCCTTTGGACGGAATGAATCGTGTAGATGAAATCTTCAAAAGAGCAAAAGAAGTAGATCACCCAGGCATAGCCATAACTGATCATGGAACCCTTGCTGCACATTATGACTCATTTCTTGAGTCAGAAAAAACAGGGGTAAAGTTAATACCTGGAATAGAAGCTTATTTTGCAGATGATTTAGAAGAAAAGAGATCATATCATTTAGTTTTACTTCCAAAGTCAGAAATTGGTTATAAAAATATTTTAAGATTAAATTATCTTGCGTATAAAAACCAAGTTTCTGGCTGGATGAATAAGAAGACTCCAAGAATTACTTGGGAGCATATTGAGAAATATAACAAGGATGTTATAGCTTTAACTGCTTGCCCTTCTGGGCTTATAGCTAGAACCTTAATTACTGAGGGAAATGAAAAGCTTGCATGTCAATATATAAAGAGGCTGAATTCGATATTCAATGATGGATTCTTTTTAGAAATTCAGCCACACTCTCTTGATGTTACAACGGCCAAGGGAAAGCCCATTAGCCAGCCAAAGCTAAATGAAGCCCTGATAAGGCTTTCTGGTGATATGAAGATACCCTATGTAATAACCTGCGATGCTCATTATAGGGATGCTGAGCATGCCAAGTATCATGATTTTATGCTTGCAATAAAAGACAAGAAGGCATTGGATGATCCAAATAGATTTAGATACGGTGTTCAAGACATGTATTTGAAAACTAGGGATGAAATAATAGACTTCTTTGGTCCAGAGGTTGCCAAGATTGGAATGGATAATTCTATGAAGATTTATGATGCATGTGATTATCCAGAGTATCTAAGAGAGCGTGGGCCACAGCTTCCAGTTTATCCTGTAGTTGACTCTGAAGATTATTGTGAATTTTCAAATTGGAATGATAAGGCTGATGAAAGCATAAGAGAGGATAAGCAGTATCTGAGGTACAAATGCATTGAGGGCTTCAAAAAGAAGCTTGGAGGGCTTTCTCACGAAGATAAGAAGCTATATTGGAACAGGGTAAAAGCAGAATTGGAAGTTCTAGAAGGAAAAGATTTTTCATCCTATATGCTTATAGTTTCTGATTATATAAATTGGGCGAAAAAAAGAATGCCAGTAGGCACCGCAAGGGGCAGTAGTGCAGGGTCTCTGGTTGCATACCTTATTGGCATAACTGGTGTTGATCCAATAAAATATGATCTAATATTTGAAAGATTCCACAATAATCAAAAAACTGATTTTCCTGATATTGATACTGACTTCTCAAGACCCTCTGAGGTTAAAGAGTATCTAAAGAATAAATATGGAGAAACTAGAGTTGCATCAATTTCTAATATAGGAAGGTTGACACCAAAGGTTGCAATCAAGGATTGCGCAAGAAGTCTTAGAATAGGTGGTGATAAATCTACTGCATTTAAGATATCAAATATTATAACCCAAAACATGCCTGATTCTAATTCTATAAGTGATGCTATAAAAGATAGCCCACATCTTTCAGAGTATATGAGAAAATATCCAGAGCTGCATGAATACGCAGATAAGTTACAAAATTTAACCAGAAATTGGTCTACTCATGCTGCGGGTCTTGTTATTGGAAATGAGCCATTATACAACTTTGTACCCTTAAGGGTGGATGATAAGGGTAATACTGTTACTCAGTGGGAGAAGAATAGGTGTGAAAAAAATGGTCTAATAAAAATGGACCTTTTGGGGCTAAAGACTCTTACTGTAATAGATGAGGCTTTTAAGCTTATAAAGAAAACTACGGGTAAAGATTTATCTGTAGATGATATCAAAATAGATGATCAAGAAGTTTATAAAATGATAGGAAGAGGTGGAACTTCTGGTGTTTTTCAGCTTGAATCATCACTAACTCCTCTTTGTATAAAGCTAAGGCCGAAGTCAATACAAGAGATATCTGATATAAATGCAATAGGCAGGCCTTCATGTAAGCCTGACTCTAGGGCTAGTTATATCAAGAGAAAGCTCGGCAAAGAAAAATATAAAATTGAACATAAAAATTTAGAGAGAGCATTATCATCAACTTTTGGCATACTAGTTTATGAAGAGCAGGCTATGTTTATTGCGCAAGATGTTGCCGGATGGGATTTAAATCAGGCAGATTCTCTTAGAAAATTGAGCAAGCTAAAGGGTAAAGATCCACAGTTGGCACTAAAAGTTGAAGCTAATTTTATTAAAGACTCAATGAAGCATTCTAATATTGATCTTAAGCTTGCAAATAAAATATGGAGTGATTATATTGAAGTTTTACAGGGTTATAGCTTTAATAAGAGTCACTCTATATCATATTCTTTTATATCTTACTATACCGCATGGCTTAGGCACTACTATCCAGTAGAGTTTATGTGTGCATTGATGAATTCTGAAGATCAAAATAGTGATGCTGTTCAGGAATATTTGGATCAGTGTAAAAATATGGGTATTAACGTTCTTCCTCCATGCATAAATAGTAGTCGTGGAGTATATGAGGTAGATAATGGAAGCATAGTTACAGGATTTACATCAATAAAGGGAGTTGGAGAAAAGGCTGTTAATAGTTTATCAGAAAATTCTGGAGTTAAAACTTTTATAGAATTTTTAACCAAGAATGACAGCAGAACTGTTGGAAAAACTGTTATACAATCTTTGGCAAAATCAGGGGCGCTTGATGCACTTGGGCTGACAAGAATGGATATGTCTGAAAACTATCAAAAGTATAGAACCAAAGCACGCAATGAGTTAAAAAAGGGAAAAACAATTGACGAAATACAGATTGAGCCTTACACTAGTGAAGAATGGACGAGGAAGGAGTTGCTGCTAGGTGAACGAGAGGTTCTTGGTCGATCAATTAGCGGCAGTCTTCATGAGGTTTTTTCAAGTTTTTTCTCTGGAGGAGAAAATGTCTTAAAGCTTTCGAGACTTCCAATTTTACAAAAGGGAGACTCAGTAAGAGTTGAGGCTATAATTAAGACAAAAATAAAAGAATTTAAGATAAAAAATGGTAAAAATATAGGCAAAAAATTTGCAAAATATTTAATAGAAGATGTTCATGGTAATACCGCAGGCATGACGATTTGGGCTGATGATTATTTGAAGCTAAAAACTTTATTAAATGATGGTGTGCCTATAAAAGCGATATGTAGAGTTGGAGAATATATGGATACGAAAGATTTATCTCTTAGCTCCATGGAAAGAATATATGGGAAGAACTTATGATTTTATGTAAAAGCTGTGGATTTGGAGTTTCAGAAACAATGAGGTACGCATTAAAAAGTAATGCTTGCCCTAGTTGTGGTAAGACTTTATTTGGAGAAAGCCATGTCCAGGAAATGAGTGCTATATCTAGAAGTATTAGATCACAATCATTTTCTCAATCAATTAGTGATGATATAATATTTGATATATCCTTGTTTATATTAAATAACTATTTGAGCATTAATGATCCTACTTCTAATGAGACTTCTACCAATCATGACTTGGATGAAGATGGGCAAAATATTTCAGAAAACGAAATATCAAAAGAAACCATTAGAGAGCAGGTTCGCTCAGAGGTTATTTCGAAAATAGAGGATACAGATGATGAGGCAAATCCTGAAGATGAGAGTGAAGACATGAGGATCTCTAGGCTAAAGAGGATGGCGAAAATGTCTAAAGGTCTAAATAAAATGGGAGCTTCTGTTAGAAGGATATCAACGTGATTAGGGCGATTGCAAATAAGAGACTAGATATAAGTAATGAAGAGTATTTATATTTCAATACGATAAAAGAAGAGATAGGCGTTGATTCTTTTAGAGGGCTTTTTTCTACAGATGAAAATGGAATTATTACGGCAATAACTCCGCCGCCTAACAAGACAACGCCAATGGTTTCTTTATTTTTTATATTAAATGTAATGATGAATCAAAGAATAAGAGCATTAGATAAAAAAATTGAATCAAGTAATTTTGAAGAAAGATTGAAGTTACTAGAAAATAAAATGAAAGATCTTTAGAATGGGTTTATTTAAAGACATTGCAAATATAGATAATTTTTCTATAGAAAATATAGATATTTCAGATATAGAAGATTTAATTAATAAGCTGCCAAAAAATGGAGTTATAGATTTAAATATCTCTGAGAGAGGACTAATCTATACACTAGAGGGGCAAAATATATGTCAAGAGCATATAGTCAAGATAGATAGAATGATATCAGTTCTTGACTCAAAGGCTAAAAAGGCATGGTCAAAAGCAGCGCTTGAAAAGGCTAAAGTTCTTGGTCATAAAACTGGTAAAGATAAAGAATGGTCTGCTCAAGCAGATGAAGAATATATAAATGCAGTGAACGAGCTTGCTTTGGCTAAGGCTTGCAGAAAGTGGTTTGAAAACAAAATAAGCTACTTTTCTGGATGGCATTATGCATTTAAGTCTTTTATGAAGAGAGATTACTCAATAGAAAATGCTACGAGCTTAAATATTTCTAGATATAATGAAAGTAGCGTGAAGAAAGTAGAACCCTATCCTTCAAAAAATGAAAAAAATGATGACGAAGAATGGGGAGAGATTGATTGGGGATAGTTTTTTGAGTAAAAATAGTTTTGCTCAAATTAGAGTTGGCAATGTGCCAAGATAAATAAAATAGCAGCAAGGAGCTGCAAAGAAAGAAGAGGTAATTTATGTCAGGTATGGTTTTTGGAGAAGTAGATTGGAATGCAGCAGATTCAGGCGGCAAGTCAGATTTCATGAGGCTGGAAGAGGGTGAGAATATCGCAAGAGTTATGGGGAACCCTGTTCAGTTTTATGTTCATTGGCTAACTTTGCCAGATGGATCAAAGAGAAAGGTTAATAGCCCAATTGATACTCCAGAGCTTGTAAGGAGACTTGAAGATTCTGGTTTTAAGCGGCAAGCAAGATGGCTGATTAAGGTACTAAATAGGGATGGAGATAACTTTCAGGTACTTGAAGTTGGATCTCAAGTTTATAATGGCGTTAAGAGCCTTTATAATAACAGCAGGTGGGGCAAGGTTACGAATTATGATATAACAATTACTCGTGGCCCCAAGGGATCACAGCCCTTGTATAGCGTTACTCCAAATCCAAAGGAGCAAATTCCTTCAGAATTGAAATCAGAATATGTTGAATTCAATGATAGAATTAATGTTGAGAAGCTTATTACTCCTGCTACAGCAGAAGAAATTTGCGATTTAATGAGCTGGAATGCTTCAGAGTATACTAGTGCATCTTCTAATTCTACTGCTGATGATGATGATTTTGGGTTTGATTTCGAGTAAAGAGACCTAGCCTAACCTTTAAGCAAGCGCATATAAACTAATATTTTATATGCGCTTTTTTTGTAATTTTTGCTAATTATTAGTATAATTTCCCCATGAAAAAAGTTTTGTCACTAGACATTAGCTCATCCACTATTGGGTGGAGTGTTATACGCATGCATAACAGTGGCAAGATATATTTAGACAGCTTTGGGCACGTAAAGCCTCCAAGTAAGTCGGCAGCAGATAAAAAGGGGTTTGGGCTTAGCTATAGACTAAATGAAACATCAATTCATATGAAAAATCTTGTAACAAAGATTAAGCCAAATTTTGTTGTTGTAGAAGACTATGCGAAAAAATTTTCAAGAGGAAAAAGTTCTGCAAATACGATAATAATCTTAGCAACTGTCAATGAGATCGTTTCTTTGGAGTGCTTTAAGCACATGAAAAAAGAGGTTGTTAGAATGCCAGTTTCTAGGGTGAGAAAGTTTATAAAAGAAAAATATAGCAAAACTCCACTAAACAAAGAGGAGATAATGCCGCTCATGTCAACTTTGTTTGAAGGATTTGTACCAACCCTAAATAAAGTTGGAAATATAAAAAAAGAATGCTACGACGAAGCAGATGCCTTGGCAGTCGGTCTAGCATTTTGTATCGAAAGAATAGGAAGTGAGGACTTAATTATATGCCAAAAATAATTATAAAAGATATTAATGCAAGAGAAAAAATAGTAAGCGGGGTATCAAAACTTGCAAGTGCCGTCTCTGCAACGATGGGGCCTCAGGGAAAAAATGTAATAATCGGCAAGTTTGTTGGAGCACCAATAATAACTAAAGATGGAGTATCTGTTGCTAGAGAAATCGTCTTAGACGATGCATTAGAAGATCTGGCCTGTCAATTAGTAAAAGAGGTTGCTGGAAGAACTGCGGATATAGCTGGCGATGGAACGACGACAGCAACAGTACTTGTTGACGAGATGGTAAGGCGTGGTTCCGAATTGATGGAAACTGGATATAGCCCATTAAAGTTTAGGACTGGATTAAACTGGACAGTAGAAAAGATAGTTAGCAAGTTGAATGAGCTGTCAAATTCAGTTGAAGATTTTGATACTCTAAGATCTGTTGCATCGATTTCTTCAAATAACGATTATGAGATGGGAGGAAGCATAGCAGATGCATTTGAGCTCGTTGGATTTGATGGGACTGTAACTGCAGAAGCAGCGCCAGGATCAGGCTATTCGGTCAGAGAAATTGATGGTGTTGAAATAAAAAGCGGATATATAAGTTCAGCATTTTTGGAAGATGGAAAATCTTCAATTATTTTGGATAAGCCAAAGATTTTAATATTCAACGAAGAATTGACTCATTTAAACGAATGTTTGCCTATGCTAAATGAGCTATCAAATGATAATACTCCAATCTTAATTATTGCGAAGTCAGTAAAGCAGGAGGCTTTAAACACTCTTGTCGCAAATAATAAGATTGGAAGGCTCAAGGTTGCTGCCGTAGAAATACCAACCTTTGGGAAGAATCAAAAAGAATGGCTTGATGATTTATCTATACTTCTTGGAACCAAGGTTGTTGGCAATGACGGAGTTAGACTTAGAGAGGTTGCAAGTAGTGATTTAGGTCACGCTTCAAAGGTTTTGGTAGGAAAGCATTCAACTAGAATACTTGAAGGAAGATTTTCAGAGGATAGAAAGCAATCAAAGCTTGATCAATATATTAAGGATTCGGAGATATTGATATCTGATTCAGATAGGAGGGATATTGAAAATAGAGTATCTTTTCTAAATGGTAAGGCGGCAGTAATAACCGTTGGTTACTCGACTGAGCTCGAATTAAGAGAGAAGGGTGATAGAATTGATGATGCTCTTTCGGCAACAAAAGCAGCTATTGACGAAGGGTATGTTGCTGGCGGTGGAGTTACTCTGGCCAAGATAGCAAGTGCAATAGACCTTAATGATTTAAGCGAAGACCTTAGGCCGGCAGCAGATGTTGTTCTTGGAGCTTGCTTTAGGCCGATAACTCAAATATTATCAAATGGTTTCTTAGATCATTCTGAAATAATATCAAAAATATTAGATTCAAAAGACTTTTCCTTTGGATATAATGCAGCCAAAAATGAATATGGAAATATGATTGATTTTGGCGTATTAGATCCAAAAAAGGTTACGAGAGTTGCGCTTCAAAATGCAGCAAGTATAGCTCTTCTTCTTCTGAATACGGATGTAATAATAGCTGAAAAGCCAGATGATCCATCGTCTTGGCAGCCTCCAGCTGGATGGCGACCACCTGCTGAGAATAACTTAAACCATAAATACTGAGGAATATAAATATGACCAAGAGAATAACAGAAAGTGAAGCAGAAAAGCAGATTAAAAAATTCTTCGGAGAAGGAGTTGTATTTTTTGATGGAAGTATTGAGACTGCGGGATCATATGAGGCTATAAGCACCGGCAGCCCTGCGTTAGATGAGGCGATAGGCATAGGCGGCATTCCAAGGGGCAGGATAACGCAGCTTGCTGGCCAAGAGAGTTCTGGTAAAACAATGCTTTCTCTTTCTTGTATAAAAAATTATTTAGATCAAAATCCTGAAAATACAGCTTTATTCATTGATGCAGAATATACATATGATCCAGAGTGGGCTGCAAGTCAGGGGATTGACGTTTCTAGAGTGATGGTAATAAAAACCAATGATGCGAAAGAGATATTTGAGGGGCTCCTTGGGATAAATAAGGTTAACTCTGTAACAAAAAAGATATCAAAAAGCATGAAGGGTATTCTTGATTACGTTATAGAGGGTGAGGATCCAAGGTTTAAGAATTTGGGTATAATTGTGCTAGACTCGATAGCCGTTCTTAACACTCCACTTGAAGTTGCCGCAACTGTTGGTAAGGCAAATATGGCTCCAATTCCAAGATTTTTATCAACAGAATTAAAGAAGTTAACACCAGCGGTTGCCCAGGCAAACGTTGCATTAATAGGGATAAATCAAGTTAGAGTAGATCTTGGGAAAATGTTTGGAGACCCCATGTCTTCTCCAGGCGGAAAAGCGCTTAAGCATGCCTGCAGTCTAATGATAAATATGGCACCAATGTTTGGTGCTGATAATGTTATTAAAAATGACTCTGATGAAAGGGTTGGTCACAGAGTTAGGGCGAAGATAGAGAAAAATAAGGTTGGAGCTCCGTTTAAAAAGGCAGAGTACTTTTTGAAATATATGAAGGGGATAGTCAATTGTGAAGTTGAAATCTTTGATCTTGCAGTAAAGTATGGGCTGATTGAAAGGCCCACATCTCAAAGCTATTTAATTAATGGAGAGAAAATTAGAGGCAGAGATAATGCAATAGAGGCAATGTCTTCTGATAAAGATCTTGTAAATAGCTTAGATGAGAAAATTAGAGGCATCTATACTGGGTCTCAGCCGTTTGAGGCAAATACCAATAGTGAAGAAGAGGGCCTAATTGACAATCCTCTCTTATCTTCAATAGAGTAGTATAATTATGTTAGTTAAGTGCAACCCAGAGTGTCGGGAAAATAATGGAATGACTGATGGCTCATTAGATGTAGAATCAAATTGCGTATTGTGCAATGATTGTGGAGAAGAGATAAGAAATATATCAAGCTATATAAAACATTCGATGAAAAATGTTGGTGATATAGTGAGAAGAAAAGCACGAAAAGCATTTACCTTCCCGTGTGAAGAATGTGGTGAGCTCAAGAGTGTGGAGCTATCTGATGAAGAGTTGGTCGGCAAAGACTGCAGGCATAGTGATCGTATGTGTAAATTTTCTATAACTAAAAATATGATTAATGCAGTAAGAATTAATGGGGAGGCTAATAATTCAAATGAGTTCGATTGAAAAAAATGACAGCCAAACCATGGATACTTTAATTAATATTTGTCATTCTAATTTAAAAAATTCAAAAGAATTAGTTAAATATTTACTTCTAGACCGTGGTCTTTCAAAAGAGATTGTTAGAAAGTATAAGATTGGATTTTTTCCTCAGAATTTACAAAAGTTAACAAGCTTTGTTTCTGAGTCAACTCTTATGAGGCTGAATATTGCAGAAACGCCGTATCGTAGTCAATTTTCAGATTATTTTTCTTTAATATTTCCAATATACTCAGAGTATGGGCAAGCCGAAGGAATTAGTGGAAGAACTTTGCTGCCGGATTTAGAAAGAAGAGGCATCGGTATTCCAAAGTATAAGAATAGTTCATATAAAAAATCAGATATACTATTTGGACTATCAGGCTCGATAGATTCAATAATTGATGCACAAAATGTATATGTTGTTGAAGGTTATTTTGATAAAATAGCTATGGACTTGGCCGGAATAAGCAACGCCGTTGCAATATGTGGAACTGCTTTTTCTCAAAAACATTTCATTAAGCTGTCAAGATATACAGATAGAATAACTTTTATATTAGACTCCGATGATGCAGGGCAAAAGTCTATGGAAAGAATATATGAAAAATATGTAAATAAAGGAATTAAATTAAGATTTCTAAAAACACCAAGCCCCTTTAAGGATGTGGATGAATTTTTTAAGAGAAAATCCAAAAATGAATTTGAAAAAGAATTCAAGCAAATAATTCCAGGAGTTTGGTAATGTCAAAGAAGAAAAGTAAATCTTATCAGCATAAAATTGTTGAGATATCATTTGATCAAATGAAGTTAAATAACTTTTCTAACTCAAATGGAATAAGCAATATGCTTACAGACAGTGCTATTGATGATAGAATATCCGATTTAAGATCTGAGTTACTTGAAGAAATTTACGAAATAATTCACGGTGATTATTTAACGGAGCATCAAAAAAAGATTTTATTTATGAGGCTAATGGGTAAGACTCAAAATGATATTGCTAAGCATCTTGGTATAACTCAATCCGCAGTGCATAAAGCTATGCATGGGAATATTGATTATAAAAATAATAAAAAGAGATATGGCGGAATAGTAAAAAAGCTTCAAAAGATATGCTCTACACATGCACGTGTGCATGAAATACTTACAGCTATTGAGGACGTTAAGTCTGAGTCAGATGAGTAATGAATTCTATTAATAACACAGTGAACTATTAGTAAACTATTATTTATTATTCTTATTTTTCTGCTAATTGATTGATATAAATCAAAGATTAATATAAGTTTAATAATTTGTATTTTTACAAAAAATATGGAGCACTATAGAACATGTCATTTTTAGATAAAACCTTGATTGATTTCGCAAAAAAGTCAAGACCTGGAATTTCAGGTAAGGATAGAATAAAGGTTACTGAAGACTTGAAGATTAAAAAGGTAGCCTTTGATATGGTCAAGGTATACGGAGACGAATATAACGATCTGTGGAAAGTTGAAAGCACAGATGATGGGGACTTTTTGGTCAGATCTTCAAGTCCAAGCTTTCAAACAAAACAGAGTAGCAACTGGAAGGCAATTAGTGACTTTGACTGCAAGAATATTACCCTATCTTATAGGGGTGTTCCAATAGCCAGGTTTGCTGCCGAAGAGTATTCTTTTTCATCTGAAGATATTGGGCTGTTCAAAGCAGCATTGCTTGAACGAGCAGTTGATGACGGTGATTTTGTAAAGCAAGTTTTTGCCAGTCAGTCTGATGCGAAAGTAACTGCGATTAGCAGCGCATTTCCAGAGTTAAAAGATATCATAAAGTAGGGAATAGACAATTATGAAAGATATTTCAAAATTAAAGCTAGAAGCAGAGAAGGCAATAGAAAGACTTGTTAATGGCAAAACATACACAACCAAGTATGCTTTGGATCGAATTAATGCAGCCTTAGATAAAAATCCAAGAGATGTTCTGATTGGAACCATGAGAGACGCTGTTGAAAAGTACTCGCAAAAGAATCCTTTTATTACACAAGAAAAAATCGGATCTTTGTACGACCATCTTTGCGGGCTATCTTACAGTAAGGGTAATTTCAGAGACAGCTTAGAAGACTTATTGCCTGTAAAAAACCATATTTCTCCAGATATAACAAAGGGTGCTTCTGGATCAAGAATGGATCACACAGGGCAATTACCACCTTTGGTTGAAGACTCTGAGTTATCAAAAGAACTAGCAGGAGTTTTCTCTCTTGATTCTGGCCCAACCATACCAAGCTATAACAATAATACATTAAAAAGAGCCGAGAAGTTTGCTAAAGTTCAGCTAGATTCGATCGGGCATCCTCCAATAAATGTTTCTGCAGTTAGATCAAACAATCATTTTGTCTTATGTAGTGCAACTTATAAGATGGCAAATCATGATACAGTAACTGTTGCAATACCCGTCAGCATTCATAATGGAGCACCATCTTTGCCAGAGTCCTTCATAAAGAGCGGAAGTCTGGTTGATCTTAATAATGATAACTTATTCCTTCACCTTAAAGAAGCTCAGAATGATTTATCGAACTCTAGGTCAAAGTCTGATTTTAGAAAAAATAGCTCAATTAAAATGAATAATATTGCAGTGCCAGAAGTTCTTGAGGGTCTTGCAAATATTGATGATGCTCTTGTTGTTGCTGCGTCTAAATTTTCTTCAGATCAGGTAAAGATGGCCTCTAGCGTTGTCGCATCTGAGCTATCTGGATATGGAGTTGTAAATCCTCAGATTTCTGTATCATCTGCTGACGACAAGTCAATTACCTTTTCTGCAGATATACCGACAAAAAAGGGTAGGTTAGCAGTGTCTGTTCCGGTAGAAATGGTAAATGGGGCCCCAATTTTGCCTAGTAATTTCACTTTTGATGAAAGTTTATATAGCTTCAGTGCTGATGGATTTAGTAAGTTTTCAAATGATATATCAGTATCTAATTATGGAGTTTTAAGTAGGCAAAAAAAAGATATGAGCAAGCAATCATATCACATGCTTGTAGATACAATGATAGAGGGAGTTTCCTCTGGAGATCTTAGGATGGCAGAGGATGCGCTTGCTACGATCGGAGGAAAGTTTGATGCTGGCCAGTATAGAGCAGCCTTTGATAAGTTTAGCAAACTATTGAAGCACTCTTCGCAAAGTAGCGAAAGAGACAAGCTGATAAAGTCCGCATTGAAAACTGGAGATTTAATTATGGTATCAACTTCAGTTGAGCCATATTGTCCAAAGCTAGGCCTACCAGTTAGCAAGATCGCCTTTGACGATAAGGGAAGGATGATTCCTGCAAGAAGGTCGTCTAAAGCAGATAACTTGGCTGATTCAGGAGCCATGATGTCTACATATAACATCTCTATATCATAGCAGGAATTATGAAAGAATTAGAAAAAATATTAGGAAAAATTAAGAGCAAGAAAAGAAAAGATAGAGTTGCAAAAATAGCTAACTTAAGTATATTTTCAGGCATTAAAAATGCTGCAGCAGATCAGCATGGAATTTTTCAACATTTTCAGTCTGATGTTACAAATTATTCTACGAGAGAAAAGTCTCTAGAAATGAGAGGCGCTGATAGCGCTCCATCAAGAGAAATTCTTTATGGTGTAGGCCCTGAGCATGAAGAGTCATTTGTGCCATCTGATGCAGCATCAAATAGCTTATCAACAAGGTATTCGCCGGATAGAGTAGGAGTACAAGCTAGAAGACTTGATGATGGAGTTTATCAGGACCCTTATACCAAGAAGGTTTATGATTATAATGATGGGTTTAAAGCTGAAGATGGAAGAGAGTTTTCAGGTGGTGGAGTCTCCTTGCAGTCAAATATAATGAGACTTGGAAATCACGATATTAAAATTATTAAAAAAATATCTTCTAGCCTAAGGCAGAAGGGTAATTACCTGCTAGCGAAAAAAGTTGAAAATAAGTTTGGTATATAAGATATAGCAAACCAGCAAAATCGCAAAGCTGATAGGAAATATAATGAGCAAAGTTTTGCGCCATCCAGACAAAGAAGACATAATTGCCAGGCTTATTTCCGGAGATTCAGTGAAGGAAGTTGACAATTGGCTTAAGTCTAAATATCCAAGAAAAAAAAGATTGCATATTTCATATATGACTTTGCAAAAGTTTAGATCAGAAAACCTCAACCTTCGAGGAGAGGTTCTTGAAGATATAAAAAATAAAAGATCTGAGGTTGATAAGGCATCTGCAGCAGCTGAAGCAAAAATGATTATTGAAAGCTCTTCTGCATATCAAGAAAAAATTAGTGAGATAGTTTCAAACGAAATGGATGTCACAAAGAGGCTGCTAGAAATGGAGTCTTTGATAAACTCAAGAATAAAGTATTATTATGACTTGCTAAATAACGGAGGATCTTTAAGAGAGGATAAGATATTTTTAGAATATATATCGGCACTAAAAGGGATTATGCAGGATTGGAAGAAGTATATAGAAGGAGTTGCCGATCAAAAGATTGAACATAATGTCAGCGTTAGTGTGATTAATAACCATGCAGAAATATTAAAATCAGCAGTACTTGATGTTTTAAATGAGATGAATCCTGAGCTAGTTGGAGTTTTTATAGATAGAGTTAGCAGCAGGATGAGAGAAATGACTTTGGATGATACAAGGCAAATGGGAGTTATAGATGTCTGACGATAAAGAGAAAAAAATGAAACTGCTATATATCGAAGATATAAATAGCATGATATCTTTGAAGGATTGGATAAAAAATAACTTACCATCTTATAAGGATAAAGATCCAACTAAAAGTGAGATGGAAAGTTTTATAAATTTTATAGAAAATAAAAAAAGAGATCAAATTAGATCTGAAAATGCACCAGAATGGCGAGAAAAAATAAAAGTTTTAAGAGAAAGATGTAATAAGAAGTCTTAAATATGAATAATTTTTTTAAAACAAAAATAAAAAAAATTAGCAATTTGTTGTCATCTGATAGTGAAAAACTTTTGAGTAGAGCTAAATATATGTCAGATTTAGGCATTGATTCTGATTATAAGTTAAAAAATTTTATTAAAACAAATATACACTTAAAAAAAATTAGTGGAAGCAAGAATGATAAGATAGCAGCAGCTATAGCTTCAAAAAATACTAATTTATTAAGTACAAATGATATTTATTATTATATAATAAAAGAAAAGTTAAATATGAAAAGTATTAAAAAAATTGCTTATCCAAATTCGTCAGGGCACTATTCAGAAGAAATTCATGATGAGTATAATATAGATAAGTGGGCTGGATTAGTTCATAAAATATATTCTGCAGTTGAATCTGGAGATATGATTTTGTCCAACGCTATAGACTATTATGGAAATACGCTTGGCAACGAAACTGGCGAGAGTGATAATTTCAAAAGATGGATGAAATATTATGGCGAAGGGAACCATTTAAAGTATAGCGAAGAAAGTCATGAAATGAAAAAAAATGCAGTATATGGAATGAGCCTGCTTGGCTCCGGCGAGTATGAGAGGCCCTCAACTTATCATGAGAGCGTTGAGTCTGGAAAGACGGAGGGTAAATCTAAGAAAGATTTCTTATGTTGGAAAAATAAGCTCCATGCAGCTATAAGAAGAATAGATAAATTAATGAGATCTTCTCATATGGAGCGTGAATCATATCGTGATATGGCGGAGATGCTATTAAATTTGAGTGATAAAATTATTAAATTATCTCCAGTGACTGCCGCTGATTTGACTTATCGTGCTGCAAATACTTTGACCAAAATTGGCAGAAATAATGATGCACAAACGCTGATAAAAATAGCGCAAGAAATTCCAGCCCAAGCAGATGCCCCTGCAGTTCAGCAGCAGCCTCAAGAAATACCTGCAGAAAACCAAGAGCAAGGGCAGCAAGTTGCTGCCGAAAAATCGTCTACAGAGCAGCGTGCTGAAGATGTTGGCTTGGGTACTACAGATTCTTCTGAGCCAGTTCCACTGCAAAAGATAGAGACGCCAGATCCGAGGCCCGGTGAGTACGATAAGGTGTTGGGAGATATAAACTTGGATGATGCAAGCGAAAAGCTAGATGAGGTTGCGGGGATGTTGGCAGACAGAAGAATTATAAGACTTCTTGCAGAGTTTGATATAATGTTAGATAAACTTGGGGTTGCATCAATGTTTCCTGAGCTTGCAGAGTCTCAGAGTAAACTGATTGATGGATACTCATATGCTTTAACTAGGGTTACAAAAATGATGGGTCAACTTTCTAATGCAAAATCTTTTGTAGATAGCGGAGACTCTCAAGTTCCAGGCGCACCCAGTGAGCAACAAGAGGCAGTTAGTCCGGAGGAATAAATGATACCGGAATTACAAATAATACAAAATATTGCAAAAAAATATTCTCTATCTGAGCCAAGAATTGTTGGAGGAATTCCTCGCGACATGGTTATTAGCGGAAAATCATTTAGATATAAAGATATTGACATAACAACAAATGCAGAAGACATACTTAGGCTTGCTGCGCTATCTGCAAAGTCTCTTGGATTAAGCCTTAAAGTTTTCCCCGATGGTCATTCAACAATATTTCATAAAGACTTTTCTTTTGATTTTTCATCTAGATTTATATCTAATACTGCAAATGAATACATGGAAAGTAACTTTCCAGGATACGATGAAAAATATTTAGAATCGTATAGTAGAGATTTTACCATAAACTCTTTAGAGGCAGATTTTTCTTTGTCAAACATATATGATCCTACAAATATGGGCATAAAAGATATAGAAGATGGTCTTATTCGTCCAATTACTACCGCAGAAATATGTTTTTCAGATGACCCAAGAAGAATATATAGGGCAGTAAAGATGTCTTCAAAATATAACTTCAAAATAGATGATGAAATTATAGATTTTTCTAAAAGTAATCATAAAATTTTTAGCCCAATATATAATCAAGAAGTTAGGCCTCAATACGTGTCAGCCACAATAAGCGCTTCAATTGGCTTTGATGGAAGTAAAACATTTGAAAATTTAAAAAAAATGAAGCTGCTGTCTGCAGTGCCCTTATCCGGAATATTTAAAGACTGGGTTATAAACAATAGGATGCTTGATACATATTTTAAGAGCATCGATACGGAGCATGTTTAGTCATGTCTTTGATCGCAAGCTTAGTCTCTACTAATAGGGGTATATAATATATGATTAGAGGAAGAAAAATAGGGTGCCCATTTGGCCTTGATATTCCAGAAGGTTGTATGTGTGCTGGAAGTTCTGTTAATTTTATGAACAGAATAGATAAGCTTGAAGGTAATGAGTTAGATATTGTTTCTAGTGAAAACTATGATATAATGCTAACGGTTGAAGAGCCATTAAGCTGTATTTACGCTGACTCAATAATTGAAAGCAAAGGCGTTGTTGATTGCAAGTTTGATCCTGAAAATGATCTTATTCCAGCAGGAAGTGTGGGTTTAAATGGCTCTCCATTTTATCCACATCTTTACTCGGGGAATGTATCTGAAAAGATAACAAATGAGTATCCTGCAAGAAATTATGGTGATAATAATCATGATAACCCATATTTTGCTCTTTTTTCTTTATTTCAATAGCTAGGGAATTAAAAATGATAACTAAAATAGCAGATACTTTTTCTGAAGAAGAAAACATGACAGAGGCCGAAAAAAAGAAAGCCGAAAGACTAATTGATGATGTTCATCAAATCGTAGATGATGAGATATTTTATACAGAAAATTTGGCTGAACTACTTGGAGGTCAAGAGAGCTCTTCAGTTCCTAAGGATCAGACTGTTGGAGAGTATATAGAGACTTTTGAAGATGATATTGGTGATATGAAGGAAGGCCTTGAGGATGTTTCTGAAATAGCAGCTGATATAGAAGATGAGTTCGGAGATGAAAAAATAGAAGATCTACTGCCTGGTTCAGAGGTATCTCAAATAAAAAATGATAAGGAAGATGCTAAGGAAACGGACTATATAAACGATGGCGATTTATCAAAGTTTATGCAGTATATAAGTGAGTCATATCCGGCAAAAATACCTCAGCATGACGGAAAATCTATGCTTGGTTGCGAGAGGGCAACAGGATTTTTGGAGAGACTAAACAACGAAATATCAAGAGCAATAAGAGATGATGTAGAGGGCAAGTTATCAGATGATATAGATCACCTTGAAGAGATTAGAACAAATATTATGAAAGATATATTAGTTTTAAAAAACCATCTTTCTATTTTAAAGAAAAAGTTCAAAGAAGAACATGAAAAGAAGGCTGCGCCACTTTGGCTAAATGGAGCTGGTGAGGAAATAAGGATTGATGGAGATATCAGCAAAAAAGCTTCTACTCCAAATAATATTGTCATATCGGTAACACCATTTGAAAGGGCAATATCCGGAATGTTAATAAACGCAACTGTTTCTGCTGGGTATGATATGGAAGAGGTTTATGAATTTTTAAAAGATAAGTACGAACTATCAGATAGAGAAGAGTTGGCAATTATGCAAATAGTTGCAGATAGTGGGTATCATATTTTTAAAGATCGTGGAACTTTTTCTGGTGACAAAGATGACGAAGGAAGTCGTGGTGTTGACTTCATGAAAAATTACTTTGCTTAATTGGATTTATGATTATGAAGGTGTCTAGACAAAATATTAGCGAAAACTACAATATAACTTCTGATTGGGTTAGTGATTTTGCAAAAAATCTGGAGAAGAATGCAGATTTTCTTTCCAATGTTAAGGGGGTTTTTCAAAAGAGAAATGCTCCGAAAACAATAGAAGAGAAGATGGCAGATATAAGAGAGAGAGTTGGTTATGGGTTGGTAAAATCCAACGAAAATGATTCTTTAAAAAACATAAAAGAGGCTGCAGGCTCGAACCCCGCTGTTTGCCAGTGTTGTTCTGAGTCTTGCTCTATCTGCACAACTAAAGATACAGGATTTTCAGCTCATGTAGACAAAGATGAGAGGTCGGAACTTATTAGGCTGATGTCTCAGCTTCTGGATTATATCAAGGACTTTTTGGTAGATAGACCAGATTTGAGTTCTGGTGCTGTTCTTGATCACTGTAGGAGGCACCCGCAGCTATCATGGAATATCTTATCTCCAAAGATGGATCATGATAAACTAGGTGATTTTATCAATTCGCAAATAAAAGATAGATCTTGTAATAAAGAGTTGGTAAAATATATATCACATGACACTACAGGTTCAGAGCCAGAGGATATGACTCCAGAGTTTATGCGCGGCCCCTCCCTCTAGTGCGAGGATTGCGAATTGAATGGCTACAAAAAATAATAACGAAAATAAGTTATTTGACCAATTAAGGTCGAGCTTCCTTGATTTAGATCCAGCTCATTTTGTCAAAAATAACCTAACTTTAGATGGAATGGAATTTAATGTATCAAGCAATGGATGGAAGTTTATGCTTGATATATATAGATATATAGCCTTACAGGCAACTCAAAAAACTGGAAAACCAGTAGTTATAAAAAAGGGCCGTCAGGTTGGAGCCACAATGATGGCAGGCGCATTAGACTTATACTTTACAAATAGTGGGTTATTTTCTAATCCACCCATAAGAGTTATTCATTTATTTCCATCCTTAGGTCAAGTAAAAAAGTTTACTCAAGATAAATTAGAAACATTAATAAGAACAGCAAAAGATGATTTTATAAATAATAATAAGCTATCTGGCACAAATGCAGTTGATAATTTGACAATGAAGCAATTTAACACAGGCACACTATGGGTAGATAGCCTGGGCCTTGATGGAGATAGAATTCGAGGTATGACCGCAGATGTGGCATTTTTTGATGAATTCCAAGACTGTGTAGGCCTTGCCGTTGGAAACGCTACAAAGATTCTTACAGCTGCTAAATATGGACCAACAGCGCAGGGTGTGCAGGTGTATTTTGGCACCCCAAAGACAAGAAATAGTAATTTCGCCGCAACATGGGAGATGTCGGATCAAAGATATTATCATCTTGGATGCGTTAATTGTGGCGATACTTATCCTTTTTATCTTCCAAATGATAATAGGTGGAAAGAAATATGGGTTAGTGGAAATACAATAAAATGTCCTAGCTGCGGGTTCTCTCAGAAGAAAATTGACGCAATAGATAGGGGAAAGTGGGTCGCTACCAAGCCTGAGTCTGAATCTAAATATGTTGGCTTTCACATAAATCAATTGTATATACCATATTTTACAAAAGAAGCTATAGAAAACTTGATGCCTGAAAATAACCCAACTCAATCCGAAAGGATTTGGAACAATGAGGTGATTGGGGAGTTTTATTCTGGGGCGGGAATGCCAATTACTAGAGCGGAGATCTATGAAAAATGTAGAGATCAAGATAGATATTTTTCAAAAAGAATTGATTCAGACCTAAAGCCAGTATACCTTGGTGTAGACTGGGGAGGAAAAGGGGATGATAAAAATAGCATTGGTGGACAGTCATACTCTTGCGTTGTAATATTGTCTGCTCAGCAAGATGGAACTCTGCTGGTAGAGCATGCTCATAAGTTGAGAAAAACAAACTTTGATTATAAAAAAGATACAATACATGAAATGTATAGAAGATTTGGCGTAAAAAGAGGTGTTTCAGACTGGTTTTTTGGACAAGATGTAGTTCAAGATCTGCAGATGAGGTATGGAGAGAAGTTTTTGGGAGCACAGGGAAGTGGAAGTCTATCTAAGCCAATAAAATATAGAGAAGATGAGCTAATAGTATCTTATAATAAAGATCTTTTAATTGAAGAAGTCTTTGATTTATTTAGAAAGGGTAAAATTAGATTTCCGTGGAAAAGCTTCGAATATATTGAGTGGTTAATTGATCACTGCACTTCTATGGAGTCAAAAATAAAAACAACTGGTGGTCAGCCAGTAAAAACTTTTCAAAAAGGTTCTGGACCGAATGATGGACTTATGGCCTTAATGTATGCATATATGGCGTATAAGTTTGATATAACAAGTGGCTTTACTGTTAGACCTGGATTAAAAAAGAATATTGAATCATTATCTCCGGTTATAGCAAGAGTTGGAAGAAGAATTTAGGTATAAAATGAGAAGACAAACTATAAAAAACAATATAATAACAAAGTCTGGAGCGGAGTCTATATCGGATATTAGACGAGCACAGATATCTAGCGCAATAGACAACAATCATCCTGAAGAGAAATTGACGGACGGAAAATATAGTGCTATAGCTCATAGTCCTAAGTTCAAAAAAACAGCATCGATCGCATCACCTATGCCTGGCCCTACAGCTATGCATACTACTGACAGAATGTCTCCGGAGATTTACTCTCCATTATTTCAGCTTGCCAACTTGAATCTTCCAAGAGATCGAGTCACTATGAATGCTTGGAATAGAGTATTTTATGACACTCATCCAATAGTTAGAAATGCGATAAATCTTCATGCTTCGTATCCAATAAGCAAGATAAATATAACTTGCAAAAATAAAAAAGTTCAACAGTTCTTTATGGAAATGGCGGAAAGAATTGATTTGTATTCAGTTGTTTATGGTGCTGCTCTTGAATTCTGGAAACAGGGTGAGGTATTTCCATATGCGGAGCTGGATGAAAGAGTGGGTAGCTGGAGTAGGGTTACGATATTAAATCCAGATTACGTACATGTAAAAAAGTCTGTAATTGGAAGTAGTTCGCTAATATCTCTAAGGCCAGATGCAGGTTTACAAAGAGTTGTTAACTCTTCAACTCCTAGTGACCTTGCGCTTAGAAAGCATATACCAAAGCATATAGTGG
>CENJ01330818.1_pt1 | contig 30342 bp, 24 predicted proteins | sample 356161 | NCBI WGS metagenome assembly CENJ01 (sample SAMEA2619531, study PRJEB7988) | marine metagenome | biome: marine biome (ENVO:00000447); feature: surface water layer (ENVO:00002042); material: "saline water (ENVO:00002010), including plankton (ENVO:xxxxxxxx)" | depth 5 m | reverse complement strand
TGAATAAGCTGAGCTTGTACTTGCATCTCGGTCATCTATAAATATCCACATGGATAATGAAAATTGATAAGTGAATTTATGATTGTCGAAATGATAATCCATATATGGCTGCACCTCATCTTTATTCATTTTGTCTCTTGTTTCTACAAATTTTTTATTGTATTTATTTACATAATCATGAATATTTTTAACAGAATCGGGTGTATTTGGAGAATTTAATAATTTATAGAATTCTTTTCTAGCTATTTTAGTTAATGTACTAGGATCTTCCATAAAATTAGAAATATCTTTTGCTAAATCTTTATCTTCTTCTAATATTTTTCTCCATAGTGATTTATTTATTTTATTTTTTTTACCTTTTTTAGGTAAATCTACATATCTATTTGTATCATAATCATATACTTTATTACCCATTCTTAAAAGTGATTTGGGGTCATTTTCTATTTTCAGACTACATGACCCTTGATTGTTTGCTCCCAAACATTTATTTCCCGACCCACATGTTGCATCCAGCGTTTTATAATCGTCTGTACATTTATCACCGTAAACGCTTGAATTATTATCACAAAAACCTGAACAATCTGTATCTTTAAAGCAAGATTGTGCGAATTCATTTTTCCAAAACGAATTATTATAATTACATGTTCCTGGTGTTATACACGACCCTTCATCATTTGTTCCTATACAAGAAGAATCTGTACCACATACAGTTATAGCATTATACTTGTTACATTGTTTACCTGCATTTTCTGAATTACTATCGCAAAATCCACTACAATCTGCATTTATACTACACGATTGAGCATTTGAATTACTATCCCACTCAGAATTATTGTAATAACATTTTTTATATTCTTTTGGTGCTTTTTTTACATTTCCGACTTTTGTAAGTTTTCTAATAGAACTAAAACCTTCTTCAGATGGAGAAAAATATTTATTATATGTATTTATGATAACATTATCTGCTTTATGATTCATAGAAGAATATAATTTTTGATTTAAATCTTGTTGAGTTATTAATGTGTGCTGTTCATTTAAATATACTGGGTTATTTAATAATAAAATACCATCTTGTGTAAGTTGTGTAAATACAATTTTAGGTATTATAATACTTATTACTATAAATACAATTAATAAGACAAATATAATAAATGAAACACGTGGTGTATTTTCATAATCTTTCTTAAAATATTTAATTATATCAATAATTAAACATGGAATATAAAACAAAATCTTTTTTAACACCGTAAATACATCGACTTTATTATTTGATTTCAATTGATTATGAAATATTAAATAAATTAAACACAAGCAAAATATAACTATAAAAGTATTTATAACTGTTTGTATGCCATTTGATATAAATGGTAAACGCATAATTAATTTAATTAGTAAACTAAATGTAAATATACATAAAAATATAAAACCTGCAAGCTTAAAAAATAATTTTATATTATTCCATATTGATTTTAATGTATCATTTTTATTTATAAATCCAAATGATATTAAAATAGCACCAATTCCTACCATAAATAATATTCCATATCCTTTAGATAAATGCATTATGTTAAACGGGTTTTTAAAATAAATTAAAAAAGCTAATATAATATAGCATATAAATGCTAATCTAAATAATAATTTACCTTTATCCGTTTCTTCAATAAATTCTTTAATTTTTCTATATAATTTACCAGATTGTTTTTTTCTATCTTCATATATGCTTTGAAATGTTTGCTTCGTATATTCAAAAATATTTATTTCTTTTTGTTCGTCTCCTTCAAATTCAAACATCGAATCTTCTTTTTCCTTATTTTCTTTTTTTTCAGACATATACAATATTTAGAAAACATTTTATGATTAAAAATTCTCATAAGCTGTTTTTTTTCCATGACAATTTCTACAAAGGGCTCTTAAATTTTCAACATGATTTGTTCCACCATCAGCCAATCTTGTTAAATGGTCTACTTCAAACCACGCTGATAATTGTTGATTACACTCTGCACATTTCCAATTTTGATTAGATGCTACATATTTTTTTTTAGTTTCACTTACGCTTCTCTTTGAGTTTGTTTTTTTTCCCGAATTTAACATTCTTCTATGTTGAGATGATACATTCGGACAAACAGTACCGTTACATGTTAGCTTTGAAAATTGTAGTAAAGGACTAAAAAATTCTTTAGAATCTTTGTCTACGGGCATTACTTTAATCAAATGATTTGCAGATTGTAATAAATTTTTACCTTGAGATGGATCTTTTTTTAATAATAAATATATACTAAATCCTAAAAAAGCATAAAACCCCATTTTATAATATTTTTTCCATTTTAAAAATTTTTTAAATAAGTTTCCATCGTAATATATATTTGCTATAAATGCAGCAGTAATTCCTAAAATTAATAATTCTAATTTCATATATATTACTTTTTTATTATAATTATTATTATAAATAAAAGCATTACTATAGAAAGAAGTATTTTTTTGTAAATTTTATATTTTTTTGTATTTTCTATTTGTTTACATTCATATAATTGCAAATATTTATTCCAAGCATCATCATAATTAAGTTTTGGTTTATTTGTTATTCCATTAATATGGTTATGAATAAAATAAATATATTTCATAAATGATTCACGAGAATCTAAATAACTACTAACAGGATAATTATTTAATAATTCTACAAATTGCTTTCGAGCAACGGAATGCGGTATAAAAAAAGGGAAATTTATCATGAATTGATAATATTTTTTTTTTAAAGCTTTACTGGGAGAATCAGGATATTGATACGCAATGGTATGTAATATAAACCAATAATGCGGTCCCCATATATTAGAGTTTAGATTCATATATTAAAAATATATAAAAACATTTTTACAAATAAACCCAATGACAGATCAATTTTGTAATAATTGTGGAAATTATGGACATGTATTTTATCAATGTAAACGACCAATTACAAGTATAGGTATCATAGCTTTTAGAAAAAATAGTGAAGATAAATTGGAATATCTAATGATTCAAAGAAAAGATAGTTTAGGTTTTGTTGAATTTATTAGAGGCAAATACAATATTCAAAATGTATTTCATTTAAGAAATTTATTTAAAGAGATTACTAAAGACGAAAAAATTATGTTATCTACTATGGATTTTCCTGAATTATGGACATATTTGTGGGGAGAACAAAATAATAAAATAAACAATGAGTACTCTATTTCTATTGAAAAATTTAATATTTTAAAAAACGGTATTACTACAACAACTGAAACATATAATTTAGAAAGCTTGCTCAACGAAATAAAAACAAATTGGATTGAACCCGAATGGGGATTTCCTAAGGGGAGAAGAAATTATCAAGAAAAAGATTTAGAATGTGCCATTAGAGAGTTCATAGAAGAAACTGGTATTTCTAAAAATAATTTACAAATTATAGAAAATTTATATACAGTAGAAGAAATATTTACTGGGTCAAATTTAAAATCTTACAAACATAAATATTATATTGGAAAAATAAATAATACAAATCAAATAAATATGAATAATTATCAAAAGAGTGAAATAGGAAATATGAAATGGTTAAGTTATGAAAAATGTATTGAATATATACGTCCATATAATTTCGAAAAAATAAATGAGTTAAGTAAAATTAATAAAATGTTATCCATATACAGATTATCTATATAGTATATAATGACATATACTAAAAAATTACATAAACATAATAGTAAAAATAAAACATTAAAAATACAATATGGAGGGGCTATAACCTTTATTAATAAAGGTCATTTAAATGGCCAACCAAATGGTGAAATACAAACAATAACATTTAAATTAGATGGAAAACCTTTAAAAGGTAAATCTAATGCGCCAAAACGTTATCAAATATATAAACATGCTAAAACTTGTGAAGAAATGTTACAAATATGGAATAATATGCCTGATGAAATTAAAGGTAAAGATAGTTGCGCAGCGGACTTTAAACATGATATTAAAAAAGGATTTGTAAAATTTGATAACGACGCTCATCAAGAATGGTATGAAACTACACAATTGGGTAGAAAAAAAACGGTAGAAACTATAAATCAACCAACATTATTGAAAAAAGGACCTTCGCCACTATTAACAAGTGTTTCCAAAAAACCGGTTGCACGTGAAGAACCACTACCTGCACCAGTATTGTCTCCATTACCGCGTATACCATCGCCAATAAATACACCCATTAGAGAAGAAAATATACAACATGAATCCATAGCAAATAAACCTAGCAAAAAGGTTCCAGTTGAATCAAGTGATTCACTCGTGGTTGAACCAAGTGATTCACTCGTGGTTGAACCAAGTGATTCGGTTTCAGATGAATTGATTACAAAGGAGCCTGATAAAAGTATATTAGACATTATACCTGAAGAAAAAGAATCCAGTAAAGAAATCGCATCGCCTTTAAGAATAGATGATGATTTTCAAGAACAAGATCAAAAATCTTTATTTAAAGAATTATTAAATAAAACATCTTTGAATGATATTTCTTCAAAATTAAATTTTAATCAAAGTGAATTATTAGAGTCTATACAAGATGAATATAACATAAAAGAAACGGATAAAGATAAATCTAATAATGATGTATTAAAAATAATAGAAAAAAATAATAAGGAACAATTAAGACATGAACCACAAAATACATATGTTTACCCTCATTTAGATGATGAAGAATTTAATGATAAAATAAGTTCAAAAAAAGAGTTTCAATTTAAATATGATGGGAAAAAAGTAAACAATGAAGAAGAACTCAAATATCATGCAGATGTATTGTGTCAAAAACAAACTTATTTAAAACCTCATCAAGAGTTTGTAAAAAATTTCTTGTCTACGCAAACCCCATATAATGGATTGTTATTGTTTCATGGTACTGGTACTGGAAAAACATGTGCATCTATTGGTATTACAGAAAATATGCGAGATTATTTAAAATATAGCGGAAAAGCTCAAAAAATTATTGTAGTAGCTTCACCAAATGTACAAGATAATTTTAAAACACAATTATTTGATGAAAGAAAATTAGTAAAAACAAATACTGGATGGAAATTAAGTGGATGTAATGGTAATAAATTCTTAGAAGACATTAACATTTCCCAACTTGGAAACATTTCAAAAGAACAAATTATAGAAAAAATTAAAGCATTAATACGTAAATATTATTCGTTTGTTGGATATGTAAAATTTGCAAATTATATACTAAAAATATCAAAAGCTCCACCATTAGTAAAAAATAAACAAAAGTATATAAATGAAAAACTAAATAAAGTTTTTTCGGGCGCATTGATTGTTATAGATGAAGTACATAATATAAGACCATCTGGATCAAATAAAGAAGGGAAACTTGTATCAAAAGCATTATTAAATTTAGTAGGTAATGTAAAACAGTTAAAATTATTATTATTATCTGCTACTCCCATGTATAATGAACCATCTGAAATTATTTATTTATTAAATATATTAAATTTGAATGATAATCGCAGCATTTTAAATACAAGAGATATTTTTGATAAATCTGGTAATTTAAAAATATCAGAAACAGGTGAAGAAATAGGTAAAAAAACATTACAAAATAAAACTACAGGATATATTTCATATGTAAGAGGAGAAAACCCATATATTTTCCCTTATAGAATTTTTCCGAAATTATTTAACATGGATAATACATTTTTTAACGATAGAAATAAAAAACCAATAAAACAATTTAATGGTTTACCTATTGCTCAAAACTTACAATTTATTGATGTATATTTAAATACATTAGGTAATTATCAACATTTAGTATACGATAGTATAATTGATATTATTAAAAATAATTATAACGACGAAGATATACATAAATATGAAGAAGCAGCGTCATTTGGTTATACTGTATTACAAGCACCCATAAATGCATTAAATATGGTTTACCCACATTCAAGTATTATTCCTGGAAATCCTATACCACCAAAATTTCAATTAAAAGAATTGTATGGAAAAAATGGATTAGACCGTATTATGAAATACACTATATCTAAAAGTCCTGCCCGTAAAAATATGTATGAATACAAAGACCCTTCATTAGGAAAACCTTTTTCACCAGATGAATTAGGGAACTATAGTATGAAATTGAAAAATATATGTAATATTATTACAAATTCAAAAGGAATAATATTGATTTATTCGCAATATATTGACTCAGGATTAATACCAATGGCATTAGCGCTTGAAGAAATGGGATTTGCTCGTTATGGAGACAAATCAAAATCACTTTTAAAAAATCCACCAAATTTTAAAATAGATGTAAATACAATGCAAGGTCGTGATGTAAAAGACGGTCATTTCAAACAAGCTAAATATGCAATGATAACTGGAGACCCGTTATTGTCTCCAAAAAATAACGATGAAGTGATAGCTCTTACAAATAGCGATAATATTAATGGTGAAAAAATAAAAGTGGTATTAATATCATCTGCTGGGTCAGAAGGATTAGATTTTTCAAATATAAGACAAGTACATGTATTAGACCCTTGGTACAATATGAATCGCATTGAACAAATTATTGGACGTGCTATACGTAATTGTAGCCATAAAAATCTACCATTTGAAGATAGAAATGTTCAAATTTATTTACATAGTACTATTTTAAATAATCAGGATATTGAAGCCGTTGATTTATATTTATATCGTTATGCAGAAAATAAAGCAGTAAAAATAGGTCAAGTAAATAGAGCATTAAAAGAAAATGCGATTGATTGCTTATTAAACATCGAACAATCTAATTTTTCTGCAGATAAAATGAATCTAGTTGTAAATCAAAATTTATCTACAGGTATAAGTATACAATATTCAGTTGGAGACAAACCTTTTACATCTATATGTGATTATATGGATAGTTGTCACTTTTCATGCCGTGGAAAAAGATCGCCTATTGTAAATATTGATTCGCACACTTTTACAGATGAATATGTATCTAGTAGAGTGTCTATTTTGATAAGCATTATTCAGTTACTAATGAAAGAAAAATATATTTATACTAAACAAGAATTGATTGAGTATATTATTTCTTTAAAATCTTTTATGTTAGAAGAAATAGACTATGCATTAACCAAAATGGTAAATGATAAAAACATTTATATTCATGACAAATATAATCAACCAGGTAATCTTGTGAATGTTGGAGAACTATATTTATTTCATCCTGTAAAATTAGTAGATACACACGTATCTATGAATAATAGAAGATTACCTTTTACTGAAAAAATAAAAGATATAGCTTATAATGTATCCAAATCAAATTATAAAAAAAATACTACTAGTGATGATAACAATATAATAGACTGGGAAAATGCGTATCAATGTATTATTTCTAATGATGATGTAGATAGTTTACCCGATTGGTATATATCATTTATAAATGCAAAAAAAACGTTATTAGATGAAATGGATGAAACAACGTTAAATCTATTTTTATTACACCATATTTTAGAAAGCCTTAGTTTTGAAAGAACGCTTATTATGTTACAATATGTTTATACAAATGAAACGTTAAATGATTTTTATAGTAAAGTAAAGGAGTACTATGATCCATTATTGATTATTAAAAATGAGTATACTGGTATATTGTTAGTAAATAAAACAGTTACAAAATTATATACGTTTGAAAATAATATATGGGTAGAATCAAGAGACACGGCAAAGAGAATTCTTGCAAGTGAAATGGTTAAAAGAAAACCTTCCGTTGATATGTTTGCTCCAATTATTGGATTTATAGGTTATTGTACAAATAATAAGATGGAATTAAAATTAAAAAAAAAACTTGCAATACAACAAGAATTAAAATCTGGTAAGAAAAAACAAAACACTGGATTTAGAGTATCTGATAATACAAAATCACTGGTAATTTCATATATTAATATAATAAATGAAAATCTCAAATATGACAATCCAAGAGACCCAAATATTCCAAAAACACCAGAATTAGTAGTAATACTGGAAATGTTATTGAGAAATAAACAATTAAATAATAACGATGGAAAAATATGGTTCCAAATACCCGTATTAGGAGTTCTCTAATTATTAATAAATTGATTTAAAATTATACTCTGTGCATATTATAATGACCAGCAAGAAAAAACAAGAAATATTTACTGAATCTATTTTGGAAAGAACAATAAATATACCATTCAAAATGATAGGGAGTAATCTAAAACAACATTTAGAAAATAAATTAAAAAATTTATATGAATCAAAATGCGTAGAAGAAGGATATATTCAAAATGACAGTATAAATATAATAAACTATTCTGGCGGTCGTATAAACGGAGAAAATATTGTATTTACGATTGTATTCTCCTGTATGCTTTGCTTACCTATAGAAAATATGACTGTAACCTGCGTGATTCAAAATATTACAAAAGCAGGAATAAAAGCAAAATTAGATAAATATACAAATAGCCCTATGATAATTTATATTTCAAGAGATCATCATTATGATAACGATTTGTTTTCAAAATTAAAAGAAGATGATGAAATATCAGTTAAAATTATTGGACATCGGTTTGAATTATATGACGATAATATAAGTGTAATTGCAGAATTAAACGAAAAGGTAATTGCGAAACATAATAAAAAAACTAAATCAAAAGCAATTAAATAAATAATAATATATTAATTATATGAATTTACTTGAGATGAAAAAAAAGATAGAGAAAATGTCATTAAACAATCAAATAGAGGTTTATAAAATAATTGATAATTTAAAAGTAACTATTACTGAAAATAATAATGGATCATTTTTTAATTTATCTAATCTTTCACCGGAAATAGTAGAAGAATTAACAAAATTTGTAACATATATTGACAATCAAGAAGAACAGTTAAAAATAGTTGAAACGACAAAAGACACTATTAAAGATAATTTTTTTTCTGAAAGCAATTAAAGATATATGATATCAATATATACATGACTATTCATTTATATCCACTTACTCCATATATGTTGACTTGTGACAAATGTAATTCATTTACAAGCCAACAAGAGCCAATAAAGCGCAATAATAATAATAATAAAAAGGAAGTTCCAAAAAAAAATAAAGACGAAGATACTTTATTTTGGATTTTTTACTATTTATCACATGGAAATATAATGAAAGAAGTAGTAAATGAATTTAATATAAAAAATGATTTTAAAATTCAATCTATTATAAAACATCAAAATGACCCATCTATTTTGAAGCCTTATAAAATAGTAAGAAAAAAAGAAGGTCTTCAAAATTTACAAGAAAAAAAAACAAATATTTATGGATTACATGCACTATGTTTGCTTTATAATATAAATATTATTTATGTTGTAAAATATGTATATTATGAAATTATAACTATAGATGGACCAATTCATGTAATCCAAGATGATATACTTTTAGAAAATGTAACTAAAGATATGTTACAAGAAATAAAAAATACGCATATTTTAGTAACAGATTTTGAAAAACCTTTGAAGGGTATTGCAAACTATAAAAAAAACGATTTGATTGATATTGTAAATCGTCTCAAACTGGACATTAAAACTGATTGTATTATAAAAAAAGGAATATATGATTTAATATATGATTTAATTAAAATTGAAAAGATATAAAATATATAACGCAATATATATAATGAGCAAAAAAAGCACAAGGAAAGATTCCAATTTAATGTATTTATTGGATGAATATTTAAAAAATATATCAAATCAAACATCTACATTAGAGTTTGAAGTTCGTTTTGGAACTAAATCTAAAACAAAAGATAACCGAAAAACTGATATTAAAAAGATTGATTTTGACAACGTTGCTACAAAATTATATTCTTTAGGTTTTAAAGCTTTTGAAAAAGATAAACATACATTAAAAATCAATAGTGAATATCGAGATAATGATGGAAACGTTCGTTTTTCAAATATTAGAATTGAAATAAAAGATTTATATAGAATTTCAGAATATTGTAAAACAAATGATTTATCAGATGACGCAATGTATATTCAAAAATATAAATATCGTATGGGAAATCCTCCGCAAAATCCAATAGACAATGAGGAATTCCTTTTTAGATTTTCATTACAAGAAGAAAAGAAGTATAATAAAAACAGTAATATTATACAATCTTTGATTAAATCTTGGAAAGATACAAAAAAAAGCTATAGATTACTTAATCGTACTAGTTTTAAACATCCAGATTATCCATTTATCGTTGATTTAAGTGTAGTTAAGTCTTCTAAAAAAAATAAGGGGTCGTATGAAATGACTTATTCTTTATTAGAATCAGACATATTTAATAGTAGAGAATTTTATGAAATAGAAATAGAAATAGATAATGATATTATTAAAAAAGGTACATATAATTCTACACAGTTAGTAGCACATCTTAAAAAAATAATAAAATTTATATTATCTGGATTACAACAATCAAATTATCCTATTTCATATGACGAAAAGGATAATGTCTTACAAAATTACTATAAATTAGTACACGGTAAAGATGACCCAAATCATTATTTTAAACCAGAAGATTTCATAGGACCATCTTCTTTTACATTACAAAAAATTAACATGATAAAAGATGAAAAAACATTAACCCCAAATATTCGTACAGATTATTGTGTAACAGATAAAGCAGATGGTCTTAGGAAATTGTGTTTTATAAATGAAAATGGTCGTATTTATTTCATAGATATGTTAATGAATGTACAATTTACTGGTACAATAATTAAAAGCTCAAAACTATTTAACACTATATTTGATGGTGAACATATATTACATGATAAACATAAGAAATATATTAATTTATATGCTTGTTTTGATTTATACTTTTTAAGCGGAAAGGATATACGAAAAGAAGTTCTTATTGATGAAACAAAATTAGATACATCTACTATAATGAGATTAATAGAATGCATAAAAGCAGTTAATCAATTACAAACATTATTTGAATCTATTGTACCGAAAGGAAATGTTCCAATTAAAATGATTACAAAAAAATTTTATGTATCTTCCAATACAAATCCGATATATAAATGTTGTAAAACACTATTTGATTTAATGGGGATTGAAACAACCGGGGTAGATGAAAAAGACGAATTAGAAGAAGGCGAAGAATATGAGCCAAATGAATCTTCTTTTGATTATGAGACAGATGGTGTTATATTTACACCAAACTTATTGGGTGTAGGGTGCAATACACCACAAGATACTCCTTTAAATTATAAAAAAACCTGGAATCATAGTTTTAAGTGGAAACCCCCAGAATACAATACAATTGATTTCTTAATATCTGTAAAAAAAAGTGATTCGGGGGAAGATTATATTGGTAATATATTTAATAATGGAGTACAAACAAAATCGAATTTGGTACAATTTAAAACATTATATTTAAAAGTAGGTTTCGATGAAAAAAAAAATGGATATTTAAATCCATTAGGCACTTTAATGAATGGTGACATTAATTTAAAGGATACGCGATCTAAAGGAACTTATAAACCTGTATTATTTTATCCTACAAGCCCATTTGATTCAAATGCACATATGTGTAATATATTACTTAAAAATGATACAAATGGTGAGCCTCGTATGTTTACTACAGAAGGAGAAATTATAGAAGATAATATGATTGTGGAGTTTAAATATGATTTTGAAAAGAATGGAATGTGGAAATGGGTACCTATTAAAGTACGATACGATAAAACTGCAGATTTTAGAAATGGAAATCGTAATTATGGAAATGCATATCATGTAGCAAACAGTAATTGGCAATCCATACATAATCCTATTACTCCTAAAATGTTGGCATCAAATGAAAAAGTTTCTATTATAGACGATGATGTATATTATGTAAAAATACATAGTGAGTCTAAAACGCGTAGTCTTAGAGATTTTCATAATTTATTTGTAAAAAAATTACTGATTAATATTGTATCAAATTCGGGTGATTTATTGATTGATTATGCAGTTGGAAAAGCAGGTGATTTATCTAAATGGAAACATTCCAAGATAGGGTTCGTTCTCGGTATTGATATTTCACGAGATAATATTGAAAATAAAATAGATGGGGCTTGTGCTCGCTATTTAAATCAATTAAAAAAATATAAAGATTTACCCAAAGCTATGTTCTTGCATGGAAACACTTCACAATTAATTGAAAATGGTAATGCATTTTATAACGATACTAGTAAAGCAGTAATGAATGCTATTGTAGGAGAAGGTGAAAAAGATAAAAAAATACTCGGTGCTGGAGTTTTACAATTATTTGGTGTTGCAAATAAAAGATTTAATGTTAGTTCCATACAATTTGCATTACATTACATGTTTGAAAATAAACAAACATTACATCATTTCTTAAAAAATGTAAGTGACTATACACGCGTTGGTGGATATTTTATAGGTACTTGTTTTAATGGTAAAGAAATATTTAAAATGTTAGAAAAAGTGCAATATGGAAAAGAAAATACTATAATCAAAGACAGTACAAAAATTTGGTCTATAAAGAAACAATATCATTCTAAAAATTTCCCTGATAATGAAAAATGTTTGGGTTATGAAATAGATATTTATCAAGAAACAATTAATAAATATACAAAAGAGTATCTTGTTAATTTCGACTATTTAACTCAAGTACTTGCGGATTATGGGTTTTCTCCTTTAACTCTAGAACAGTGCAAAAGAAAAGGACTAAAATCTGGTATTCATTCATTTGAAAGTTTATACAATATTTTAGAAACAAGTACAAAACAAGATTATGGTACTGCATTAAATATGAGTGATGAAGAAAAAACGGTATCCTTTTTAAATCAATATTTTATATACACTAAAACCCATAATGTAGATACAAAAGAAATAGTAAAAATGTATACAGATTCTATAATAGATGTACCTGTACCGTTTACGATTGGAAAACCACGTAAATTAAATGAACGACTAAAACTAATCTAAACAAAACATAACATAATATAGTAATGAACTATTTTATGTTACCACAATTATATAATGAAACATGCGAAAACAATATAAATATTGTTTATAATGGTCCAGAACAAGTAAAAATTAATGTATCGTTAAATATTTATTTAAATCAAATAAAAAAACACATAGATATATTAGAAGAAACGGGTGAATGGAATATATTTAAAAAATATACAAATCCTTATGAATATATTCATACTACTTTACCTGAATTTAAACGCTCTATATGTACTTTTAGACCAATATCAAGGTCATACTTTAAACTTATTGAAATTATACATGCACATGATTTAAATGATACAAATGATCCTATACAAACATTTCATTTAGCTGAAGGTCCAGGTGGATTTATTGAAGCAATGTGTAATATTCGTTCAAATAGAAATGATACCTATTATGGAATGACATTAATTAATAGTAATCCAGATGTTCCGGGATGGAAAAAAAGTGATAATGTTTTAAAATCATTTCCAAATATTTATATTGAAAAAGGGTCAGATGGTACAGGAGACTTATTTAATATTGAAAATTTAATTTATTGTAAAAAAAAGTATAGTAATAAAATGCACATTATTACTGCAGACGGAGGTTTTGACTTTTCTGTAGATTTTAATAAGCAAGAAGAAATAGGTTTTAATTTAATATATGCACAAGTATGTTACGCCATTATAATGCAAAAACAATACGGACATTTTATTTTAAAAGTATTTGACTGTTTTACAAAAGCCACGAGCGATTTATTATATTTATTAAATACACTATACCATAAAGTATATATAATGAAACCAGAAACAAGTAGATACGCTAATTCAGAAAAATACATAATTTGTAAATATTTTAAAAATCCAGTAAGTGAAACTTTATTAAACAATTTACTTAAAAATTATCATTTTATAAGAAGTAAAAACATTACAAATATTTTAACAAAAACAAAACCAGTTTTTTTTATGAATAAGCTAATAGAATATAATTCAATATTTGGTCAGCAACAAGTAGAGCATATTTCTTATACATTGGCTTTAATTAATAATAAAAAAGACGATGAAAAAATTAATGCATTAAAAAAAATAAACGTATATAAATGTATTAAATGGTGTAAAAAATATAAACAACCCTATAATAATATTTCTTTATAAATATATATGATGCCTTTTAAAACTATGTCGTTTAATGATTTTCAAATATTGAAATTAAAAGGGCTTCAAAAACTCTTGACGTACGGTCAATATTGTAATAAATTAACTTCTAATAAAATAAATAGACAAAAAAATAATTTATTATAATTATAAAAAAATGTTGAGATCAAAATTGTAATTATAAATGTTCCAATTTAACCCAGGTATGTTTACCAACTTCTACTTCCAACTCTCCGCGTATGACTTGTTTTGTTTTGGGCAATGATATAAATATATCGTAGCGCTGATTTCCATTTAAAAATTTTTTTATTAATAAAAATAATTCTTTTAATTCAGGTGTAGAGACAATCGTTAGACCCATTTCTGTCATTTTTTCTATTGCTGGTCTTATTTCGTCATTTTTTAACTTTTTACTTTTAAAAGACATTTATAAATAATATTATAAATATCTTTTATATTATTTTAGCTCGAATTACCTACATATCTATTTACTTGAGCAAATGAGATATTTGGTGCCAATGAAGATGAATTCCAAAATTCAGGAATATCATTTATTAATCCGTACCATGCTCCTTTCATTAATGCATGATAGGTATATTCTGAAACACCAGATGTAGAACCAGCATTATCTCCTATGGTTGATATAGCATTTTCTATATCATGTGAATGATAATGATAACCATAACTATCATGACTATGACCACCAAATTCATCTAAATCAGTATCATATCCATCCATACTACTATACGATGTTTCATATTTACCATATAAAGCTATTCCATCAAATCCAAAACCAATTAAAGGAGGGTGACTTGCATCAACATAATCCGTTAAATTATATAGATTTAATCCATTGCCTGTAGCAGAATGACCATCTGCATGATAATGTAATTGCATGCCTTGTCCTACATGAATTCCTGTTCTAGTGATTTCTGATTTTTCTGATGCTGGAGTCAATGTATTATTTAAAATTGGATAAATAGAAACCCCATCAATAGCTACTCCTATTGCAGATATACTTGCCCAATTATAAACGGTTGCTTCACTGGGTGTAGATGTTACATCTGCATACAAAGAATTTAGCATTGTATTATCGGTAACATCACTAACATATCCATAATTCTTCATGGGTATTTTATACAAAAAAGTACCCAAAGTAGCGTCCCTTGTAACACTTCCTTCAATATAATTGGTTGTCCCGTCACCCGGTGGTGTAGCTACATCCACCAATTGATTTGGTTTATCTGCAATAGAGTGAGACGCAATTACCATAAATGGATGATATATCCCATCATCATCCGTTTCATTTGTAAAATATACATATGGTGCCGTAGTTTGCCCCACTTCCCCATTTACTATAGTATTACATTGTAACGTAGTATTTAATAAACCATTTCTAAATGCAATATACACACTTGAATCATATTGTAAGCTATTACCTTCACTTTCAACCGCTTCTTGTATAGCACTTAACATAGTAGATGCAGCACTGGATGTATCACTATCATTACCAGAAGTGATTACTTGGGATTGGTAATCGGAATTCATATCTTTATATATTTTTGAATTTGTACCGCTATCATATAAATTATGTTGAGCATATGAACCAATTGTCGAAGACCATACTACACGCGGAAGGACATCATCATTTGTATCTACCGCATAATCAGTAGATGCTGGATTAAATGCGTTTGGTATATTTAAATCCAATCCACTATCTTCGTAAAATAATATATTAGAAACAGTTTCCGTAGATGTCATTGTAAATGCTTCTGAACTATATACTACATAATAACTTGTTGTAAAACTAGTATCTTCGCTATAATAAGTAGATGAAGATGAATCATATACAAATCTCTTATGGGCGATTAAGTATTCATTAGTAGTATCTATTTCAAATAATAAATATCCAGAGTCACTATCTCTATCATATCCCCATACATTACGAAAAACTAATCCATCGGTACTATCATAATCCAATGAATATACTGAATGTAATTCACTATCAATTCGATAATAACTACTATAGGTTGGGTCTTGTACAATATTAAATGTGCATGATAATATATCATTATAGGTTGTCATTTCACTTTCCGTTGTAAAATCTATATCATATGTAGAACTGATATTCATATAAGTAGTTTCATCGCAATATATTAGTACTTTACTTAATGATGATATGGAAGAAATAGAACTTAATGTTGGTGTATAACTTTGTGTTAATATTGTTTCAAATAAAATAGGGGTTGTAATGGTTAAAGTGGTTGTGGATGTTTCTACCGTGGTTTCTTCCGTTGTCGTAGTCTCTGTTTCGGTAACAATAGTGCTTGTTACGGATGTTGTAGTATCTGTAGTTATAGTTGTGGTTTCTAATTCTTCTATTGTATAATCATTTGTAATAGTTACATTATAATTTTCTCTTACAAAACCTCCACTATTGTATGAAAATTCTTTTTTATTTGTATTTAAACCGTTGCTAATATGACATAATGTATTTGTACCAGGTGTTATATCATATGTTTCTAAATTAGGTAACGTTACATCATTTTTTTCATTTACAATACAATTATCGTGTGCTAAACTTTTTGTTCTAATTTTATTTGTAATAGATGAGTCACAAACTGGTTTATTTGACAGTATATTTGTATTTATTCCACTAGAATTATATGCTCCATTATTTATTTTTTTTGCACCGCGTGCATTCATAAAATATGCACCGTTTCTTGTTTGAGTAGCATATTTCAATCTCGCCATTCTACTGGATGAATCTACGCTTCCTTGCGTTCCGTACTTACGATTACTTGGCTTATATACAATATGTGCGTGTCTCTTAGAACAATGTGGTGATTCATATAATTCAGATGTAAAGGTTTTAAACATTCCACGATAAGTACCATTTTTTTGTTCGCTTGTTATACACCGTGATTGTAAATACTCTTGAGTGCTATTATATACTTTTTGATTAAACTCGGCACTACCACTTCTATTAATATTCATCGTTCCTCCAACACAAGTGCTATATTTTTCTAAATTATATACACCTAAACATGGATCTAACCCTTGGTTAATATTTGTTTTTATAATTTGTATAGATGCATCATCACTACATGTATAAGAATTTTTATATATACTACCACCTGGTGCGTTAATACGATTTATAGTAGTCCTGTTATTATTTGAATATCGTTGCGGCTGTAACTGTTTACGATAATGTTTTATTGGCCCAGGCTTTCTCCACAATGGTGCTACTAAACTATTTGTATTTTTATTTGTAGATGGATATGCTATATTTGGAACAATGCTAGACATGTTAATATATTTTAACAACATTTTTCTACATAGTTATTTGTTTTTACAATTTGAGGTGCTTTAAAATCACCTTTATAGGAAGCCGCATTTGCTGCACCTCTACCATATGATGATTTTAATGAAGCCGCACTTTTTTGTATTGTATCTAATTTTAATCTTTCTAATCTACTACCACTACTTACAGCCCCTTCTTGTGAATGTTTAGGATTATTTGGTTTATATACAGTAGTATTACAACATTTGGTGTCTCCTTTACCATTATTTTGTACATAAGTTTTTCTGCGAGCTTTTAAATAACTACTTGAATTTTGATAATATTTTTTAGATACATTTGTATTAGCGCTTTTAATTGTAGGTGGACAAGGACATAATTTAGGTTTTGAAATTTCAGTATAAATGGCTAAAGTCTTAGAAGATTCCATACAATCACATTTATAAGGATTTATCATACTTCCTCCAGGTGCATTCAATGCATCAATAGATATTTGTTTAGAATGTAACGATTGAGGGGCATTTAATTGTTTTCTCCAATGTCTTAATGGATTTGCTCTACCTCTTGGACCCAAAACACTTGTGTCTGGTTTAATATTTTTTGGTACAATACTTATCATATACCTTATATTTAGAAAAATATATTATAAAAATATAATATGCAAGTTTCTTTTTTATTAATATTATTTGTTATTGTAATTACTATTTTTATTATTAAAAATATACCTCTTTTAGAAGGAAATAAAAAAAAGAAAAAAAAGAAAAAGAAAAAAGGAATGGGAAATATACCAACCGTAAAAGATGTATATGAATCATCATCAAAAGAACCAGATGATACAGATATAAATACAGCAAATACAGGAGTAAATAATAATAACGTGGGTGAATATGTATATGAAACAAAAATAAAAACACCTTCTGAAGCAGGTATTAAAAAGAAAGGGGGTATTATTAAAAATATAGAAAATCAAACAAAATATATGAATATTATATTTGGTGGACCACAAAACAATACAATCACTGGGGATTCTTTAGGAAGTAAATATTTTCATAATACTACTTTTAAATGTCAAGATGAAAATAGTGGAGAAAAAGTAGATAGATATGTTTACTACGATAATGTTCCTCCTAAAACGGGAGATTCTGATCCGGGATTATTAGATGGTATGAAATATTCTGCCAGTCAAATTGATCCCAGTCAATTTGAATCCGTTTATTCACAAGAACCAGAACCTAAATGTAGGAAATTAACAATGGAAACAAGAGATAATGACCATAATGTATCTAAAGAAACACATTATGTATCTTTATATGATATTAGTGTGTTAAATCCGTGTTCATTTACAACTGAAGATAATGGACCAATAAATAAAAATCCAGTTAGTGAATGTGAATGTGGTGTAGAATGTAATCCTTCAGAGTTTTCACTTGATTTAAATAAAATAACTGGATTTACTTAAAATTTAATAGATTAAACAAGTAAATTTATTAAATTTTCTATATATAATATAAAATATGAGTGACCAAAGAATTATATCAGAAATAATATCAAGTGGAGAAGAAAATTCAGAATATTCTTATGATAATAAAATAAAAGAGCCTAAAGATATTGGTATATCAAAAAAAGGTGAATGGGATAATGTAGAAAAAAATATAGCCGGATTAAATAGTTATATTGATGTATTAATATCAGGAAAAACAAAAGCTGTGGTTGGGGGAGAACCTTTAGGAGATAAAAAGTTTGTAAATACTGAAATAAAGTGTAAAGATAGCGATGGAAATGAACATGATAGATACTTTTATGTAGATAATGTTCCTTATTCTTCAGATGGAAATGCGGGATTGATACCCGGTGTAATATCTAAGTTCTCAGAATTTAATGTAAATGAAATTAGTGAAATATTTAGTTCAAGTGAAGATGACTCAAAAAATATATGTTCACCTATTACAATGCAAACTATTAATAACGCACATAGTGTTGCCGATGAAACTCAATATGTTACTATCGGAGACCAAGAAACTATAAATCCGTGTTCATTTCAAGATAAAAAAAATCCAATTACTGGATGTGGGTGTGGTGAAGAAAATTGTCCTAAAGAATCATTTACAACTATAAAACCTATGAAAAGAATACCTAATGATAATTTAATTAAGATGTATTATGCTATGATAGGATGTTTAGGGTTGTATATTGTTTTTTGTACTTTACAAAAAAGGTGCTAATTTATAAAAAATCTAATAATGAAACTTCTTTTTTATGTTTAGATTTACCTCCACCTACGGGTACTAATGGACATCTTATATTATTATCATTATTATTAGCATTATCATCACCCTGTGGTTTAGGTATAGGTGGTGGAACATTATTACATGGTACATTTGGGTCTATATTATCTTTTTCTTTTTCAGCTTTATTTATATTATCATTGCCGCATGGTATTTCTTTATCACATAAAGGACTTTGTAATTTTACTTTAGCATCTTTATTATATTTTATTTTATTTTCACAACATGGTGATGGTCCTAATTGTAAGTCATCCATATCTCTTTCTGGATTATGTATTCTATTGCGTTCTTCTAACTCCATCTTAAAATACTCTTGATTCTCTAAATATAATTTATCTAATTGTTTTATATTTTTTAATATTTCTTCATCTCTTTCTTTTGTTTTAATATACTTTTTTAAATCATTGATAATCTTTTCTATTTTTAATATTTCTTTATCATTTTTATCAATTGATTTTTTTATATTTGAAATACTACCGTTAAGTTTATCCAAATAATGAGAGATAACTTCATTTTCTACATCATATTTTTCAATAGATAAATATATTGATTTTAATAATTTTTTTATTTTATAAGGCATTAATGTTTCATTTGCTATTTTAATTTCATTAGGTGCCAAAATACTTTTCAAGCCTAAAACTTTTCTATACATATATCTATTTGATTTAGCTAATCCTTTAATATCTGCATTCATATCAACCGTACTACGTTGACTATCTTGTCCATCAGAATATATTATAAAGTCCTTTAAATACTCTAACAATCCAGTAAATCCTGAATTTAAATCCTGTGCTTGCATTAAACCTAAATATTTTGCAAAATTTTCTCCACCAACAACTGTTTTTCCTATAATATTTATTATACTTGATTTTATTTCCTTTTTTTTAGTATTTGATTTTGCTTTTGCTAGATTTTCGGCTAATTCATCGTCACCAGGACCCGCATTTAATGAATTTTCTTCTGCTTCTTTTTCTTCTTTTTTTGCTTCATCTACATCATCTAATGAACGTATATATATAGATTTTAATTCTTCTTCAGTTATTTTTTTAAATACTGAAGTGTTACATATTCTTTTTAATATATCAATCGCATCTAATGCGTTTCTTACCCCTTTAATATCCCCAAAAGTATCTGCCAGTTCTTTTTTTACATCTTCAGGACAAGTCGAATCCATATAGATCATTTTTATTTTATCAATACTTGATAATCCGTTTGGTATTTCAAATATACCGAATGAATATGCTAAATGACTAGATAAATCTTGTAATAGTTCAAGAAAAGCTGTCATATTACTTTTCTTATTTGATTTATTTTCTTCATCATCTTCTTCTTGACCTTCTTTATTTGATTCATTTACTTTTTCTTGACATTCTTCATCATGAGTTTTTTTTGCTTTTTCTATAGATGATTCAGTATTTTCAGAAGAAGGTGGAGGTACAGCTTCATTTTCATCTTCTTCATTTTCATCTTCTTCTTTTTTATCTTCTTCATTTTCATCTTCTTTAACATCTTCTTTACCATCTTCTTTAACATCTTCTTTTTTATTTTCTTTTTTATTTTCTTTTTTATTTTTTGATATATCATCCTGTGTGTTATTATTACCAGAGTTGCTTTGTGACCCACCCATTTGATAATTATTATCATCATATCCTATAAAAAAATTTATAGTTTTATTCAATTCATTACGATTACTCCCCCCTTTCATAGTGTCTTCTTCGTCTAAGGAATTAAAATTCTTATTTCTTATATTATTATTTATTTTATATATATAATTCTTTGTATCGCTTATTCTTTTTTCATAGTCTTCAATAGTAAAATTTTTAGAAGATATAGATTCTAAATTATTATTACATTTTATTGGAATTTTTCCATCGTCTGTTAAATCTGCTTGTTTTATTCCTAATGTAGTCATAACTCCCAATTCGTCTAATTTTTTCCATGGTTTATCACTTACTAAATATGATGTTTTTTTTAATAAATTATCTGCTATTTTTAATATAAGTAATATAATAGAATTAAAAATACTTTTAGCTATAGCAATTCCTTTTCCAGCAGCTGTAGGTGGTGGTTTTAATGCCATATCATTTGGATTAGGTACTCCAGGAGGAGGAGGTAGTTGTGCTGGTGGCATAGCACCATCACCTGGTACTGGTGGCGTAGCAGGAGCACCTGGTACTGGTGGCGTCGGTATAGCACCGCCATGTTTTATTTTATTATTTTTTCTAAATACAATTGATTCTCCACCATCTTGATATGGTGATGTTATTAAATTTTTATTTTGGCTCGAATAATCTCCAAAATATATTTTTTTATATGGAACTGACATTACTTAATAATATAATATATTATTAATTAATAAACGATATTTATTTAATAAATTAACGACGGCGACGACGACTTCCTGAACGTCTGCGACGACGACGACTTCCTGAACGTCTGCGACGACGCTTGTTTGTACCTTTTAAAAACAATGCACTTTTTGTTATACTGCGTGTGCCTTTTGTTAAACGCTTTAAAGCGGTGTGTACACCATTTACAGCTGAATCTAATACGCTGGTTGATACTACAACAGCTTTTTGTGCGAGCTTTCTAGGCATTCTGGTAGCTTTACGTACTTTTCGTGTATATCCCATTTATAATATAATAGTAGAAAAAAAAAATTATCCTCTTAAATTATTCAAAAAGGTATATGATCCATTATGTTGGTCACCACCAAAAGATAAATCATTGTATGTTTTATTACGCGCTTCCATTTTCTTAAATCTTGTGTAATCAGAGGAATCATATACAAAACGTACATTAGAAGAAGCTAATTTTACATCTTTTGGTGTTATATTGCTTCCACCAACTGTAACAAATGTACTACAATCATTATTATTTACACCATCACTTAATCTTAAGCCACCTAATTGTCCCGAACGACGATTAATTTGATTTGTAGCACCACAACTTAAATTAAAACGTGAAAATACATCTCCACCATGATTTGAAGCTCTGAATGGACCACAATTTGCTTTAGAAATTACAGTATTTCCATTTCTTACATTATTACTTTTAAACGCTCGTCTTAATATAGATCTACTTAATGAAATTGCACCACCAACTTGTACATTTTGATATCCTGCTTCTGGTCTGCTACCGGGTGCTCCACCACCTAAACTACTTGGATTAGTATTTGGACCGGACATTATAATTTATATAAATATTTTATTGTGTCAATATTCTCGGTACAACATTCATTGAAATTAATTCTTGAAATAATAATTTACAACTATATGGTATTTCTACATAACTAAAACTTGTTCTATTTTCACACATTTTACAATAATGTATTTTCTCTAAATCATTAAATGCAGCTATCATACCACATTTCTTACAAGTGTGGATACTATATTTGTCTGATACATCAAATAATCTTTCTTTATTAAAACGAGCGGCACCATGACCAATCATACAATCACGTTCCATTTCTCCATAACGCAAACCACCATCTCTACTTCTACCTTCGGCTGGTTGTCGAGTTAAATTTACCATTGGACCAATTGCGCGACTATGTTGTTTATCCGCAACCATGTGCTTCAACCGTTGATAATATACTGGTCCTATAAATACAGAAGATTCGATTTGTTCTCCAGTCATTCCATTGTATAATATTTCATTACCATTTGATTCATATCCAATATTTTGCAACATATCTCGTATTGTATTCAAATTTAAATCACCGAAACTTGTACCATCTCCAAAACAACCCAGTTCTAATAAAACTTTCCCTAAAATAGTTTCTCTTAATTGAGCAATTGTCATTCTTGAAGGAATACAATGTGGATTAATAATTAAATCGGGTTTAATTCCATCTTTTGTATATGGCATATCTTTTTCAGGTATAATATTTCCAATAGTACCTTTTTGTCCATGTCGAGATGAAAACTTATCACCCATTACGGGCTTTCTCAACCGTCTAACCCGAACTTTACAAAATGTATATCCATCACCATTTCTATCAATGCAATTTTTATCTACATAACATTCTTCATGCGTTCTATATATTTTACTTTTATCTTCATATTTAATTACTTTCGTATAATCATTACGATGCTCTCTAATTGTAAGAACCTTGGCCATTATTATATCTTTATCTTCAATTAATTCATTTTCTGAAATAACTCCTTCGCTGTTTATCTTATCATAGTTTCCAAACTTCATATTTTTCGTTATTGTAGGATTAGGTTTTGTTCTAATTTCTTCATTACCGTTTATTTTTTTATCTTCATCTCGTTCTGTATGATAAATAGTTGCTTGAAACATACCTCTATCTACACTGCCTTGATTAAACAATATACTGTCCTCTTGATTATATCCACTATGCACCATAATTGCAACAATCACTTGATTACCAAATGGTAGCTGATTTAATTTCATTAGATTCATAACTCTTGTATCAACCAATGGCTTCATACTATAAGATAAAATGTAAGTTGTTTTATCCATTCTATCTTGAAAGTTAGTTACATACATTCCCATTGCTTGTTTACCCATTGCACATTGATATGTGTTTCTCGGCGATTGATTATGTTGAGGAAATGGAATACATGATGCTAAAACACCAAACATAGTACTGGGATGTAATTCACAATGAGTGTATCTACATATAATAGATTTATCATATAATTGCTTAGGATACATTGAAATAAATGATTTATTTTGCTCTTCTGGATCTACATATTCCATAACCGCATGGTCTATTTTACAATTTGTAAATAGATCTATCCAATTTAATTCACCATTATTTATTCTTTCAATATGTGTTTTTGTTAAATATAAACTATTATTATTATCTACTAATAGAAGAGGTCGAATTAATCTACCAGAATCATTACATACATAGATTTCATTATTATTTGTATTGAATATAATAGATGTATATACATGAATAATTCCTTGATATTTCTTACTCTTTAAACTTATATATAAATCTAAAGGATTATCACAAACACCTAACCATCGTCCATTTAAAAACACCTTGGTTTTATTAATTATATGTTCAGGATTCTCTGTAAATGGTATAATATATGGATGGATATATTCTTCTAATGAATTACTTACAGAATATCCTGTTACACATGTCATATAACTTATATTTTTGACTACGCCTACAGGTTGACCTTCTGGAGTTTCAGCCGGGCAAATATATCCCCATGAAGTTGCATGTAATTTACGGGGTGCGGTCAATTTACCACTTTTATCAATAGGAGTGTTAATTCTACGTAAATGACTAATGGCAGAAACATAAGTAAGACGATTTAACACTTGAGCTACCCCGACTTTATTACTATTCATATGTTTAATACCAAAGTCACCCGTTGCTAAAGCTCTCTTAATACCATTTTCAATGGTAGATGATTTAATGATTTTGTAAATGTTTGTCATATTAATAATATTACCATAATTTTCTGTAGATTTCCAAGAACCATTATTTATTTCACGTATAATCTGTTTTTGCATATCTTTTACCAACTTATTGAAATAATTACGAAATAAATTATTAATTAATACACCAGTAAGTTCTACTCTTTTATTTAAATATGAATCTCGGTCATCCATTGGAATATCGCCATTATAACATTTCATTAGTTTATATGACATATAACCCAATAAATACTTTTTTTCTGTTATCGTTTTACAATGTGGAAATAAATCATTTTGTATAACATCTTTAGCAAATTCTCGTTTTTTTATTGCCCCTTGCTCTTTATCCATATTAAAAGGTGTAAACATGACAATGTCTGTTATAAAACTCTCTGCGTCATATTGGGTTAAATGTTGATTTGCATCTGTTATTGCGCCTGTAAATAATTTCAGCAACCTAGTATTGTCAATATCAAGTAATATATATTTACAAATATCTTTATCAGATATAACACCTAGCGCTCTAAATAGTATAAATAGAGGTATTGACTTTTTTAAACGAGGTAATTGTACGTTTACCATTAACCCAGAATTATCACTTTTCAATGAAATAGACATGTGTACTTGTTTTGGTGATATACACTTCCAATCTGGTACTGAACGATATTCAGCTGTAGCATCTTTTTTATTATTTTTTTTATTTATGAAACAATATATTTTATTATCTGCTGCTTTTTCTTGTGCTAAACAAGTTTTTTCAGAACCATTTATAATAAAATATCCACCCGGGTCCATATGACATTCTTTTGTATCTTGAGATGTCATATGTTTATAATGATTTAAAATACAAATATTTGATTTTAACATAATTGGCATTTTTCCAATATGCACTTTAGGGAGTATTTTTACAATCTTAGTTTCATCAGACAGTGTATCTCCACGATAAATACGATACTCTATTTTTAGATCAATCACCATATTAGATGCGTACGTAAAATTTCTTAGTCGAGCTTGATGTGGAAACATTAACTTAGTTGCGCCATTGTTTTCATGAATTTCAGGCCTATATAAATTTAAATTTTGAAAAGTAATATAAATTTCCAATCTATATTTTTTAAATTCTGGATTATAATCTTGTTCAGATACAATTCTTAATGTATTAAACATATCAGTTGTTTTATGTATTTGACAAGTTATAAATTCATTATATGATTCTAACTGATGTTCTACTAATTTTCTCAAATGATTGTTTCTAAAATATGATTGAATAATAGACCATGGAGCTTCTATAAATGAATCGGCTTCTGTAAATCGGTCTTTATTCTTTTCATCCATTTAAAATATATTATAAAGTTTTATTTATTTCAATTTTATAATATAATTTGTTTAATTCATATTATTATTATATTATCTTTAAATATGTCAAATAAAACAATTAAAATCAACCCTGAACTTTTTAATATTAGTGGTAAAAAAAAAGATAAGAGTTCAAGAAAATCTCAGTCTTTAAAAAGACCTAAAACATCTTCTATCAAAAATGAATTATTAAAAAAAATAAAACAACACCGACAAAATGAAAAACAAAATAAAAAAAATAATTCTAATCATGAGAAAGGCTATGAATCAGAATTTGAAGAATCTATGAATTATTTACAAAATTTACATAATAAACGCATGCATAAAAAAACATTACGAAAAAAAATGCAAAATCCAGCAGTATCTATAGAATTACCTAATGAATTATCTCCATTTTCTATTTCACCTCCACCTCCGCCAATAGATAACAATATAAATATTAATACAAATATTGATACAAATACTACTAACATTTCAAAAGAATTACAAGATGAATTATCAGGAGACAGCAATCTAATTACAAATAATGGAATACCATTATATAGTTGTCTTAAAAATAGTAATAAACCTACTTTTAGGGAATGGAAAAAAAAAACACAAAAAACATATGATGAACCATCTATCATAATTGAAGGACCACCAATTGATACTATAAATACAAATGAAAAACAATTAGAACAAATTAAAAATATTTACAAAAAATGTGATAAAAAAATTACTAAAAAAAAAACAAAAAAATATAAATTAGGGAAACACAATCGCACCGTGTCTGTATTGATACATAATAATAAAACTCGTAAAAATATACAATCTGAAATATCTGAACTTAAAAAAACAAAAATGTCCGATATTAAAAATGAATTAAAAAAAAAAGGGCTCATTAAAGTGGGTTGTATTGCACCTAACAATATATTAAGAACTATGTATGAAAATACTATATTATGCGGAGATGTAGTGAATAAATCTAGTGAAAATTTAATACATAATTATATGTCAGAAGCACAGCCCGTTTAATAACATTATAAAAATTTGAAATGTTTTTATAATTTTATTATTCTTTAAAAAAATGGACCATCTTCCAAAAGAATTGCAAATACACATAATGGAATTCATGGTTCCACGTATGTCACAAAATAGTACACTACATGACTATAATCATATTTTCAATATTTTAAAATCATGTAATTGTTGTGATAGACATAGTCAAAATAAACCATCTTACATAGGAAATATAATGGATTATCCTCCATCTCATAGTAACCATGTTATAAGACAATGAATGTGTGCACGCCGTCACATTTGTAGACAAATATGTTTAACAAATCATTACAATATTTCTATAAATTAATAGCTACTTTTTGTGTTAATTGAATATATTCATCTATCAATTTATCATTCGTTTCCCAATTAGGATTATTTTTTTTCCATTCTTGTAAAGATTGTATATGTTTATTTTCAATTTCTTTTTCTTTTATGGTGCAATGTTTTTGATGTCTTGAAAGTCCAGATTTAAAAGAATATTTTTTACCACATTTACAAATATACATTTTATTACTATTATTATTATGTAACATAATATGTTTTTTAGTATTAATATGTTTATTCCAATCTCCTTTATGAGAACAACAATAATTACATTTTTTACATGTAAAATTGTTTGATATAATATTCATTATATATACTATATTTATTCTTCTATAACATCTTTTGGTATAATAGATTTTTTACTAATTTCTGATACACATTTGTTTTCTTCCACTTCATCTGAACATATATTAAATATTTTAATCCAAGTATCTTTTAATTCTTCGTCGTTTTCCCAACCGGGGTTCATATCTTCCCACTTTTTTATACTTTGAATATATTTATGTTGTATTTTACGATTACCCGACTCAATCATGCTTTTTATTTTATCTGTATCTTTTTCCCAATTATCTACATTTTTGATGCAAAGTTTTTTGCGTTTTACATCAAGACAATGAATAGGGCGTTTATATACACCTAACTCATGTATACCATTACATATTACTTTCATAATTTCCTTTGTTATTGTAGAATCAATCAACTGATCCATGTTATTTATACCTATTTCAATAGATTTAATAAATTCGCTCCAATTAATAGCATCTTTGCATTGTTCGTTTAGAAATATATTCAAATTAAAATTATTATTATTATTATTATTACCCACTTGCGGTATTAACTTCATCATTTCTTCGTGATGCTTATCGTATTGTAGAGCTAATAAAGATTGTAATTCACTGTTTTTTTCTAATAATTTCATAACAGAGTTTTCATCTTGTAGATCCAATATGATGTTTTCTTCCGATACAGGGGAAATTGGAAAACACTTTTTTTTATGATACCATAGACTATTTCTGGCCTTGTAAACTTTATTACAATTTTCACATTTAAAACAAGTGGCTGGTTTTTTGTTCAAAGATGTTCTATTTATATGTTTGCGTGTGGAAAGATGTTGTAAATAATTACTATATTTATTACTATTAAAGTCACAAATTTTGCATATAAATTTTTTTTGTTTATTTGGCATTTTTTTCATTCTATATATATAGACTATAAAAAATGCCTAAATACTTTTTGCTGTTTTTTTGTTCTAAAATGTTCTATATTTTAGTCATCGTCTTGTAAAAATTGTATTTTTAAATATGTGACCGCGTATATGATTATAAAATTGACTATATATTTTACGGCTGTTTTTTGCTGGTTTTTTGTTCTAAAAATATAGAACAGAAAAATGCCTGAACCAAAATCAATCCATTTCATCATTTTTTTTTGAGTAAGGTTCTGTTTTTTTTATTTTTAAAACCAAAGCATAATGCTCTAAAGTCAAAAAACACGATTTTTTGCAAAAACTTTTCTGGGAAATCTAAAAATGGACAAAAAAAAATGTCCATTTTTGAAAAATAAAAAAAAGTTTTCGTAAAAAAGGAGGACGTACCTACATAATGTAAGTAATAATCATTTCTTTATAAATTTATGTAGGCCTACATCATTCAATTTTTTATAATGATGTAAATATCCATAACCAGATCCAACAAAAATACTAGTTAAATATATTTTAATCATATTAATTCCATATATTCTATTGACATTTATGTTACGATAATAATTTATAAAAGAATACATAGTAACTGGTATTATAACATATCCGCCGCATAATTTATTAGTTTTTTCATTGTTTTGTAAAACTCTAACTAATGGTAATTGATGTCCAATTAAATCAAGTAATATACAATAACTATATGGTATTTTATATCTATTTATAACTATCTTCCGAGGATATATATAGGTTATATATGCTCCAATAATACTTGTATACAAAATAGATGTTTTTAAAGGTCCATTCATTGAACATAAACCAATTTCAGATGCTAACCACCAATTAAAATTCCAGAAAGACCAATATTGTAGCATAGTATAAATATATTTAGGCAATATTATTTAATACATTTATTATCTTTTCTTATTTCATAGATGAACTATGTATTTACAAAAGCAATAATATTATTTATATTACTATTAATTTACTTAATATGCCAACCAAAAACATTATTTGAAGGAATGAATATTAGTTCATTAAAAAATAAGACTGTTCAATCTTCAGATATAGAAAACGGTAAAAATCCAAATTTTAATGTAGGGGATACATCATGGTATAATATAGATAATCCTGACGTATTATATTCTTCTTGTGAAACTGCTGCATCGGGTGAAAATTTAGATGTAAGTATGTGTTCATTTAATAGTAATTTTATGAATGAAAATGACACTTCTGATGATAATTCAAACGCTAATAACTCCAGTGGAAATAATTCAAACGCTAATAACTCCAGTGGAAA